>Ga0156531_1077_pt1 | contig 41381 bp, 30 predicted proteins | sample RifOxyB3_FD_111926 | JGI IMG/M metagenome (GOLD analysis project Ga0156531, IMG submission 111926) | Lentisphaerae bacterium RIFOXYB12_FULL_65_16 | reverse complement strand
ACGTTTGGCATGTTCACGTGGTGCGGACTTGCACCGCACTGAAAACGCGCCCGGTACGGGCGCACGGAGCGCCCGCGTCCTCGCGGGCTCCCGGGCACCTTCAGGTTCATGGGAGTCGCGGGTGCATGTCAGTCCGAGCCGCGCGTGTCAGCGAGCGGTTTCCAAGAGACCGCTCCCTCATCCCGCCCGTCGGTGGGGACGGCTCGGTCGGACGCCCGGTGCGATGCGGTTGGCACCCGCCGCCGCATCACTCCCCGTGCGCGGGGAGCAGGTCTCGGGTGGCGGGGTACGCGTTCACGTAGGTCTGGTAGTTTTCCTGGCAGGTCTCGATCCAGCCCGGAACAGGTAAGGCAACGTCCGAGCTTCGGAGCGGTTCGGTGGCAGCCCGCGCGGCTTCGGGGGTCTTGAAGATTCCGGCGCCGAGCCCACCGATCAAGGCAGCGCCGAGACTGGCCGTTTCCGGCATGCGCAGCGTGCGTACCGGAATGCCGAGAACCGACGCCTTGACGGTGTTCCAGAACCGGTTCGTGGTGCCGCCGCCCGCGCAGATCGCCTCGGCGGCTTTGAACCCGTACTCGTGTTCGAGCATTCCGACGATCTGCCGCCAGCCGAACGCAACGCCCTCGAACACGGCACGGCAGACTTCTTCGCGGCCGGTCCCGGCCGTCAGGCCAAAGAGCATCGCGCGTGCCTGCGGGTCCCACCACGGCGTGCGCTCGCCCTGCAGGTAGGGCAGGAACACCACGCCACCGGAACCTGGGGCGGCCCGTTCCGCCCAAGCGGTCATCTCACCCGGCGTGCAGTGCAGCAGTCGGTCGCAGCACCACTTGATGGACCCGCCGCCGGCCGTCATGGTGCCGATGGAGACCCACAACTCTGGCAGGGCATACCGGCAGTTCGCGAAGACCGGGTTACGCGGCGCGCGTGGGCCGGTGAACAAAAGGCAATCCGTCGTGCCGGCGGAGCAGAACAGTTCATGCGCGCCCACGACTCCGCCGCCCAGCGCGGCCAGCGGCGCATCGCCCGCTCCCGCGACGACGGGAACACCCTTGCGGAGTCCGCACGCCTCGAACGCCGCCTGGGTGACGGTCCCGGCGACCGCGCCTGAGTGCATCAGCGACGGCAGCCGTTCCGGACCGATGCCGGCCAGTTCGAGCAGTGCGTCGTCCCAAGCATCCTCTCTGCCGGACAGAGTCATTCCGGACAGACTGGCCTGAGTGTAGTCAAGCACGCACGCACCGGTCAGGCGCTGAATCAGGAAGGTGGTGGCCTGACCGAAGACATGCGTCGCGCCGAAGACATTCGGCTCGTTCTCGCGCAACCAGCAGATGCCCGGCAGCGTGCAGGTGCCGGGCGTGAGCCGGTTCCCAGTGCGCCGCTCGAATTCGCCCAGGCCCAGGCGCGTGGCAAGAGCATTCACCTGCGGGACACTGCGCAGATCGCAGTAAAGCAGGGAGTTGCGCAACGGCCGCCCGGCGGCGTCCATGGGCACCAGCGCCGGAAAGATGGTGCTGATGCCGACAGCTTCGATCGCAGCGAAGTCCGCAGGTGCCTTGTCCCGCAGCCTGGCCAGAACCTGAACCAAGGCAGTCCACCACGTCTCCGGGTCCGCCTCGGCACAACCGGCGGCTGGCTGCAGAATGGACAGGGGCGCCTTCTCCTGGACCATCCGGCCCGTTTCCGGGTCCAGCAGGACGGCTTTGAGGGACGATGTACCCAGATCGAGTCCGAACAGCATGGTCACTCCTCGCCGGCGCGGACCACCCGGGTATCAGCCAGCAAGCGGCCAAGGGCCATCGCTTCATGTTCGGCCGTTTCCCAAGGCTTGTCCTTCCGCATGCATTCGCAGGACAGGAAGCCTTGGTAACCCAGACGCCGCAGAGCGCCGAGCACCGGACCGTGATCCACATCGCCCTCTCCCAGAAACGCACCTTGAAATTGCTTGTCCCGGTATTTGAACATGCCAGCCGCAGCAGATTCCTTCACGTCCTTGATGTGCACATGAACGATGTGCTTGCCCAGCAGTTCCACGGTGCTGGCCCCCCAGTCACAGCCAGCGATGAACAGATTTCCGGCGTCGTGGATGATGCCAAAATTCGGGTGCGCGACCCGAGTCGCCATGGCCAGCGCCTGCTCGGCGGTCTCGACCTGCTGGCGGAAATGGATTTCCACGGCGCTGCGCACGTTGTATGGCTGCACCGTCTCGCTCGCCCGTCTCAGCCAATCGCCGGCGTGGCCGAACGCGGTCTCCGTATTGTGCTCCTCATTCCGAGAGCCAGCACCGACCTTGACCACGCCGCAACCAAGGACGTTCGCCTGCTCGCAGAACACCTTGAGCGTGTCGAGTTCCGCTCTGCTTTCGGGGCCGGCCACGCCCAGGTGCGCGTGACCGCCGAGGTTGGTGTAGATGCCCGCCACGGAAAGGCCCTTGTCGTCGGCCATCCGGCGAATCTCCTTAACCCGGGCTGCGGGCATATCGGGTTCGAGATGGTTCGCGCCCCAGCCCACCAGAAGCTCGACACCCGCATAGCCGAAACGCGATGCAGCGTCCATGGCCTCTTCCAGTGGTTGCTTGGCGAAGATGTTCGAGAACAGGCATGTTTTCACCAGCATACTCCTTGCTTTCGAGTGGCTCCTGGCAATGACCGGCTCGACGTCTTGCGCTCGCGTCCCGGCGCTGCCGTTCACCCTGTACTCATGGCGTGGGAAGTTTGACCACCCGGACAAGCCGAACGACGACGTCTTCCTTGCCGCCATTGTAAATCCTGAAATCCAGCATTCCCGGCACGTTGTTGCCAAAGCGCCCGTCTGTTACCGTGAATATCGCGGTCTTGACAGCGTCGGTACCGGTGTTGGCGACCGCCTGGGTCTTCAGAATACCCGTCGCATCTCCGCCATCATATTCGACTTGCCAAGCGGCCTGGCCCCGGTCCACGTAACTCACCCTGATTTGGACCGGCAAGACCTGATCAAAGATGAAACGGTCGTCGATGTCAAAGCACAAGTAGTCCTTCCCTCCGGCGCGGTCCGTACGACGAGCCACGGATATCTGCTTCCCGTTCTCTTCGTTGAACATCCCGACAAGCTCCGAGCGGTCGCACGGAACGGACCCGTCCAGAACAATGTCCTCGTAGAGAAATCGCTCGACGTTGTTGACGCAGAAACGGCGGCGCTCCCAGTTGGGCGGCAGACGATTCGGCTGGCAGACCGCGCCAATGCACTTTGAGATAGGCCAATCCGATTCGCGTCGAAGGTACGTGTGTTCAGCGCTCAGACCGGGATGCGCCTGGGTGAGGGCGGCGAATGCCTCCGGAGCATTCTCAACCTGCGTTCCCAGGTTCTTGTTTGCCCATTGACAGAGCGGTTTGAAGTACGGCTCATGCACGAAGTCCTTCTGCTCGCCATAGAAGAGCTTTTCGTAGTTCTTCTCGCCTTCGGAAAGCACCTGCGGGTGCATGGAAAGGTACTTGCAGTGAAGCGCCGCGGCCCAAAGGACGTAGAACCTGAATGTCTCCTCGTTCACCTTTCCTCTGCCGAACCATGATTCCCCCTCAAGCTCCGGGATGAGAACCACAGGCGGATACATGGGGACGAGTTTCTGCTGAACAATGTCGTAGTGGCCGCCGTAGGAGAACGCCCTCGGCCACCAGGCTGGCAACCCGCCCTGGCTCAACGCGCCGCCGCGCCGCCGCCACTGTTCCGCGAAATGGTTACCCACATTGCCGACGTGAAAAACGAGCTTTTCAAAGGGGAAAGCCGCCTCGTACGCCGCCACGATCTCGCGGATGTACTCACGGACCTCTCTTCCCGTCGGCTCGTACCCGCAATCCGTCTTGTACTGCTCGGGAAGCCAAAGCGTTTCGCCGGACATGAACGTGCACATTCGCACATCTTCAACCCTCGGATCGGCGGCGTAACGATTGCCGAGCGCGACAATGAGCTGTTTGTACGCGTCCATGAACGGTCGCTGGAATGGATTGACCATGGAGTGTGAACGCGGGATATCCACCCACGCGGGAATCCCCTTGGTATTCCAGTTCACGATATACAACCCACCTCGCTTGCCGGCAGCAGCGATTTCCGACAACCGCACATCAATGGATGAAAAGTCGAAGACGCCCGGCCGCGGATTCATCTTGTCACCCCACCAGACAATCACGAGACTGGACTTCAACAGGGGCGCTTCCGGAGCGACGAATCTGAATCCCAGGTTACGCAACCCACCTTGCGGGGAATCCGGGATTCCAGAAGGAAACGTCCAATCCTCCCCCTCCACGATAGTTGGCATTGGTGGTGCCTGGGCCTGGGCCTGGGCGGACGCGGCGCCGCCAAGCGCCACTCGCAAGGCCAGGCAGAGGGCAGCAAAGAACAAGCTCCTATGCCCCGTTGTTTTCATACTGCGTCCTCCGGCTTGTCGCTGCGGACGACCTCTCTCATTGCTGCGCATGCAGTGCCGCGGCGACGGCCGCGCGCATCTTGGCGAGGCCTTCGCGGGCCACTTCCGCGGCGGGGCGGCGATAGTACTCGGGGTTGAACAGCTCCAGGGACAGCATGCCGCGGTAGCCGATGGCCTGCAGGCTCGTGAGCACCTGCCGCACGGGTCCGACCCCATCGCCTGGGAACACCCGGTCCTTGTCGGCAATCTCCGCACGCCCGGGAACGGCGGGGTAGTCGTTGAAATGGAAGACGCCGATGGCGCTGCCAGCGATGAGGCCGATGCCATCGAAGCCGCCGCCACCTTTGTAGAGGTGGTAGATGTCCAGCACCATGCAGGCATCGGGGGCATTGCCGGCGGTGACGATGTACGCCGCGTCGCAAAGGCGCGACAACACCTTGGCATGCCCCCAGACTTCGACCGCCGGGGTCACGCCCATCTCGCGGCCGACGGCGAGCAAATCCCGGTAACACTCGGCCAGTTCATCCAGTGTCCGACCGGCACAGTCACCGAACGGCGGGGCGGCAATGGTCTTGCCGCCGATCGCGGCCACTTTCGCCATCTCGCGGCGTGCTTTCTCCAGCTCCCCGCGCCGCTTGTCCGCGTCCGCGTCCGCCCAGGCGAAGAACGCAATGGCGCCCGGGACGTGAAGGCCGAGGTCCTCTATCCTCTGGCGCAAATCACTGAGGCGGCCGCCTGCCTGTTCATAGGCGTCCAGTTCGCGGACCCACGGTTCAATCCCGCCGTAACCGATCTCGGCAACCAACTTGATCTCGTCGACGATACCCAAGTGCTGTTCGCGGATAGTAGCGGTGTTCAGGCAGAACCCGAACGGGGACTCGTTCCGGAGCGTTTCATGGCGATCTTCTGATGGCATGACTACCTCCTTTGGTTGCGGCCCAGGCCGCGTCAGGGTTTCAAATGCTTGTCGCAATCACGCGGCCGGTCTGCGCCGACTCCGTGGCCGCCTCGATCAGAGCCACCACACGCCGGACCTGCGCGGCCGTGACCGCCAGTTCAGCGCCGCGCAACAAATGGTCCGCAATGTTCTGGTAGTACGCCGGCCAGTTGCCCGGAATGGTTTCCAGCGTCTGTTCCTTGCGTCCGTTCGGCGTGTTGCACACGACCCGCGCCCGATGCTCGGGGGCCTGCGGCAGGTTCGCATCCACCTGGCCGTTGCGCAAGGCCGTCTCCTGCGGGTCCAGACCTTCCTTGAGGAACGCGCCCGTTCTCCCGCGCACATACCAGCGTGGCCGCGAGAGCGCCGAAATACCCCCCGTCTCCACGACGTACCGGACCCCGTTCCCAAACGTGAACAGGCAACGCGCGGCGGTCTCGACGTCCAGCCTTGGTTCGGTGTAAAGCATGTCGCAGTAGACCGAGACGACCTCGGCATCGATGAGTTGCAGTGCCTGGTCGAGCAGGTGCGCACCCCAGTCGCGGAAGGTGCCGCCGCCGTGCTGGCGCTGGGCGCGCCAGCGTTCGGGGTTAGGCGTGCCAAACCCGACCACGGCCGCTTCGACCACGAGCAGTTCGCCGAGCAGGCCGTCGGCAACCGCTTTCCGCAAAGTCAGGAAATCACCGTCCCAGCGCCGGTTGTGGAAAATGCTCAACAGACGCGGGTTGCGTTTCGCCGCGGCGATCATGGCATCGGCTTCCGCGGTCGTCAGGCACATGATCTTGTCGGTAACGACATGCCGTCCGGCTTCCAGGCACTGGACCGCCAGTTCGGCGTGGGTGTCGTGCGGGGTCGCGAGCACCACAAGCTGGACGCTGTCATCCCGCAGCAGTTCCGTGACCGACTCGAACGTTCGGACGCCGTAGTCCGCGGCCGCCTGCTGACGGCGCGCGGGGTCACGGCTGGCTACGGCGTACAGTTCCAGGCCCTTGGCGGCCCGGACCAGTTGCGCGTGGAGCACCTTGCCCGCGTAACCGTAGCCGATGATGGCGGTCCTGATCGTTTCCACTCTGTCACCTCCTTCATTCGAACTCGATCCGGGCGAACCGGACTTCGCATTTCCATTCCTCCTGCTGGGTGGCGACAATGGCGGACTTGGGCAGGTCGCGCTGCGTGCGTGCGAGGTTGAGGGTCCAGCCGCTGGCGGGAGTTGCACCCTTGAGCGCCGCGAACGGGATTGCGATCTCGGCAACCCACCCGTCATCGACGACCGTGGCGGCGGCCTGCCACTCGGCATCCCACTTCAGGTTGCCGGTCAACAGGTCGGTGCGGCTGCCGCCGGCATTGACCCCAAAGTGTCCGTGCCCCTTGGCGCCGAGTGCCGGCGTGCGCAGGAAGATCTCGATCGCGTCATCGTCTTCCCAGACCGATGCGTCGCGCTGTCCCTTCTTCACGACGATCTTGGCCGGTGCGCTGTCCTTGCAGTGCACGCCGACGTACAGGTTGTTCTCGTCGTACAGCAGGCGCAGACTTACGGGTTCGGCGGCGGGTTTGGCAAGTATTGCATCCCGCACGACCAGGAAGTTGGACAGCGCCGTGAACTCCGGCGCGCCGGCCCATGCCGGCTCGTCGAATCGCGCGTCGATCTGCACCGGTCCGCCCGCCTTGACCGCGCGTAGTGTGCGCACCGCCTGCACGCTTTGCAGGTATTCCGGCGGCACATTCAGGAACGCCGGGAAGCTGGGGTCGGAGGTCATGCGCTCGAGATTGCCGCGCCAGGACTCCTGCAAGAGGAAATACAGACGGGCATAGCGCTTACCGGACCGGCACTGGTCGGCGTACTTCAGGGATGGCGCCAGGTCCTTCACGGGTGCTCCGGCCGCTTCGAGGGTTGCGTACTTCCGTGCCGCCTCGTCCAGGTTCGCCGCGAGTCCCGCAACGAACCCGTCCGGGAGGCGCGCCTCCACGCCCGTGACGACCGGTCCGGCATTCGCGCCGCGGTAGGCGTAGAGCTGGTACGGTTCGAGCGTGACCCGGAACCCGTCCCCGGCGCGCGTCACGGGCGCTCCCGCCACCAGGTCGGTGACCTCGCCCTCGCCCTTGAGCGCGACCGTCGTCTCGACCGGCACCGGCAGCCGGTTCTGGAGGTAGAAGTAATTCTTCCCATCCACCACCTTCTGCCGCGCCCGCACCGGGTCGGTCGCCGCATCGATGTCCTCAAACTTCACCGCCGGCAGAGCGCGGAACGCCTGCGCATACCGCGCCAGATACGGTTCCATGCCGATGAGGCCGACCACGAAACCGCCCTTGGTGATCGACCGCGGGTCGAGGGCATCCATGCCGCAGGCGTAGCGTTCCAGGCATTGGAAGGTGTTCGGGTTGAGCTGCGACACGCGCCAACCGTGCTCTTTGATGCCCTTCAGCGGCTGGCGATGTCCGACATCGCACTCCCAGTACACGTCGTGCATGTTCAGCGCCACAGCATCGAGTTGCCGCAACGGCGCGACAATCTCCGGCGCCATCGATGCGGTGCGCAAGTCCTCAACGTCCATCAGGTCGCCACGGTGGCCGCGGGTCCAGCGCAGGCGGTCGTCCGTGTGGCGGATGAAGACAAACTCGGGATCGTTCCGGTACAACGCCGAATCGATGCCCTGCTCCCGGTACCAGTCAAGTGCGTTGCGCTGCGAGGTCAGGTAGTCGACCGGCCGCGGACTCTGGCCGTAGTTGACCGGGTAGACGTACATGCTGACACCCAGCGTCAGGTCCGGTCGCTTCGCACGCAGCACCGCTGCCAGGTCCTTGTAGTAGTCGTGAATCTTGCGGCAGCGCCAGGCAATCCAGTCCTCCTTCGCATTGTCCAGCAGCCAGCGCGCGCTTTTCGTAAATCGATCGCGGTCTTTCGGGTCCACCGGAATGCGGACTCCGGTCTCGTCCTGGAACCGCCGCAGATTGACGTCGTTGTATCCCGACTCGATGGAGCCGAAGGCGAGCATCGAGTGTTCGACTACGTTCATGGTCACGCCCTTGAACGCCGGTTCGCCGCCGAAGCGCTCCGCAATTTCGGCCACGACCGCTTTCACCGCCGCCTGAACGCGCGGGTCGATCGGGTTGTAGGCCGTGTCGCGCTGGTGCCAGGCACGGTAGTAGAGGTGTCCGTCGGTGCGCATGTTCAGCACGGTTTCCTCGCCGTCCAGCACCCGTGCTTCGTCGGTGAGGGCGAACGGAATCAGGCTGTGGAGTTGCTGCAGGTGCATCCAGCCGTTGAACGTCATGCCACGCGCCTGCATACGCTTGGCCAGGTACTGCGGGTAGTTGTATGGATGCGCCCGCCCGCCGCCGAGCGGTTCGACGTCGGAACCGTACAGCGGCCCGCTGTACCAGGCGATGGGGTAGTGCAGCGTGTCCTGGCCGAACGATTGCAGGTAGTCGAGCATCCGGTCGGTGACGGTCTGGAAACCGGGGAACGCGCTCATGCTGCGACCGTCCGCCAAACGACCATAGTTCATCGGCATGACCGGGTCCTCGTGGTACATGCCGATCGACCGTGCCGGCACACTGCCGCTGAACGGCTGCACCGGTGAGGCGGCAAAGCCCTCGGGCAGACGGTAGACTTTGAAGCCCTGCAGTGCCGCCGGCGCGCCGGTTTCACCGGTCATGAAGATGAACGCGTTCTCCTTGCACAGCGGCCAGAACGTGATGACGTGCTCCTGGAGTTTGCCGGAGAGCGAATACTCGCGCCCGGCAAACAACCCCGTCTGCCCCTGGTAGTCCGTGCCGCATTCGAGCGGCTGGTAAACCACCTCCATGGTCCGCAGCTTGTCGTCCGGCCATGTCAGCACCGCCACGTGCGGCGCGTGCGGTTCGGCGATCGTGAACTTCATCGCGAACCGGTCCAGGCGCTTCGAACCGGCTTCCCGGTACTTTCCTGCCGATGTTTCCAGCACCTGCGACGGCGCCGACTCCGCCGCCGGCGCCTGGGCGGTCGCGTCGACCTCAGTCACCAGCACGCGTTTGCCGGTTCCGGTCATGGCTTCCTTCCGCGCCAGGCCCATGACGCTGTCGGCAAACGGCGCCAGCCCGTCGGCGTCCGCAAAAGCGATCGTCACGGTGTATGTGCCCGGCTGCGGAACCGTCAACTCCAACGCCACAATGTCGCGCTCGAGCGGCTTCACCTCGACCGCACCGATCTCACCGGCCGCGATCTGCGCCCCGGCCGCATCGTCAAGCGAATAGCGCGGGTGAACGGTCACCGGCACGTCGCGCAGATTGTCAAAGGCGACGCGGCAGGTCTCCTTCGCGCCGGCGTAAAGGTACGGGTCCAGGAGCTTGGTCCGGACGCTGAACCGTGGCACACGTGCAAACTCCGCACGCGCTTCGGCAGCGGTCAACGGCCGGTCGAAGAACCGCACCTCGTCGACCGGCCCGCACCAGGCCATGCGCCCATCGACCTCGGACGCGCCGAGGAAGAACGCGGGCGCGTCATTGATGTTCCACTGGATCGGGATGAACGATTTGCGGCTGTCCGACATCCGGTTGTGCGTCGCCAGCACCCCATCGGCATAGGAGGACGTGGACGCGGTGTTGTCCCAGGTCAGCACCACGTGATGCCATTCGCCCGGGCGCCAGGCTTGCGAGGGCCCGAGGTGCGAGCACATATCCATGGCCGGCCGGTTGCGCACATCGTAGCGCAGTCCGTGCGCGTGGACCGACCACAAACAGAACGGCAGTTCGCCGGCCCGCTCCGGCACGTCCGTGCTCAGAACGTACTGCCACGCGTCGGTCAGGTACGACTCCGGCGGCTGCACCCACAGCGAGACCGAACCGCGCGCCATGGACAGATTCCCTGGCGCGAGATAGCGCAGAACCTTCCCTTCGGAAAAGCGCGCAGCCTTGCCCGTGACCCCGGCGACCAGTTCAGGCAGGTTCGCGTTGGTCGGCTTTGGGTCGCCCGCCGCCTTCGCCGCTGTGAACCCGTCCTCGAAGTCGAGGATGAAGACCGGTTCCGGTTTGCCTGGCGCCGCGGCAACGTCCACGGCCAAGGCCGGACAGGCCATGCCGCACGCACCAAGCGCAAACAGCCCTGCCGCCAGCGCACTTCGGGGACCGGAAGATGCCTGACGCCGCGCGGCCGTGCCGTTACGCTCTGACTCGGACGATCTGAGGTCTGCCATAGGATACCGTTCCTTTCGTCGTAACGACTCATGTGCCCACCCGACCGAGGCGGCGGGGCAAGACACCGGAAATCGGCCAGCAAGGCCTACGCTACATCCAGAACACGTCCATTGCAGCGGCTGCGTGGCGCATCCCGGTGTTCGCGGCCGGTCCGGCGCGAGCCGTCAGAACGTCACGACCACCTTGAAGGCTTCTCGCGTCCGCACTTTCTCGACGGCCGCGCCAAACTCCGCGACCGGCATCACGTGGCTGTACCAGTTCTTCGGGTCCAGCCGGCCTGACCTGACCATTTCCAGCACTTCGTCGTGGACCTCGTGTTCACCCACCGGCCATTGCAGCAGGTGCAGGCCCGTGTTGTTGGGCAGGTCCCGAACGTTGACGCCCGGGTCATCCTTGGCCAGCACGCCGAACACACACACCTTACCACGGGATTTGAGCATACCGAGCGCCTGTTTGATGATCGCGGACGAACCGACGGCGTCGATCACGATGTCCAGTTTCCTGTTCTTGAGTGCCGCCACGGGGTCGCACGTCTTCGCGTTGACCGTGGCATCCGCTCCGCCGAACGTCGCGATGCGCGCCAGGCGCTCGTCCCAGTGCCCGACCGCACCGAGCCATCCCGCCCCGGCCAGGCGCGCCAGTTTCACCAGTGCCAGCCCGACCGGACCGTCGCCGTAGACGAGCACGTCCATTCCGGGCTGGAACCCGAAGTTGCGGAGTGCGCTGAGCGTCTCCTTGAAGGTCAGCAGCATGGCAGCGTCCTCGAATGCGAGGCCAGGCGGCACGCGTCGCGAGCAGTTGGCACGGAACGCCTTCTCCGTAATGCCAAGCTCGGCCATGACCGCGAGGTCCTGCACGATGGCGTACTCCGCGAACTGCCCGCAATTGGGCCGGACCTTGCAGCCGTTGTCGAACCGCTGCGTCGGGTCGGTGACGATATCGCCAACCTTGTAGTTCCGCACCTGGCGCCCCACCTCCACCACCTCGCCGGCGCCTTCGTGGCCGAGGACAAACGGGTATCTCTCCGGACCGCCGCCGATCTTGCCGGCAATGACTTTCAGGTCCGTGCTGCTGCACAGTCCGCAGGCTTTGGTCTTGACCAGGCATTCGTAATCGCGAATGACCGGCTGCGGAACATCGGCAAGCTGCCATTCATGGGGGGCGGACACAACGATGGCTTTCATGAACCGGGTCCTTTCTTGGGTGACCTCTGCGGGCAAATCCTGGCTCACGCGGAGACGTGGCGTGCCTCGGCTGAGATGCGATCGAGCGCACGGTGGCTCGGCGCGTCCCGCGCCGAGGCGGGGTGCACCGGCCGGTCCCCGGCCGAGGGCCTCGGTCCGGGACGGACCCGAGTACTCTGCCGCGGTCCCGGAGGTCCCGCGCCACTGCCCGCCGCCCATTGCGCCGCCTTCTCCCTCTGTGGATTCACCCGCACACGTCGTAAATCAACTTACGTGGCGCACCTGCGCTACCGCTGCACCGTTCGATTGATGATCTCGTCCTGTAAGCCGCGGTCCAGCTTGTGGAAATACTCGCAGAACCCGGCGACGCGGACAATGAGGTCGCGGTGTTGCGCCGGGTTCTTTCTGGCGTCCTCCAGAGCTGCCGGGTCAACGAAGTTCACTTGGATCTGCAACCCGCCCCGCGCCAGATAGGTGCGGACCAGGCTTTCCAGGCGCCGCCGACCGGCGCGGTCACCGAAAAGGTTCGTGTCCAGCTTGATATTGAATGCGCACCCCCCGGTCATTTTGCGGAAGTCGAACTTGCTCGCCGAGTTGATCAGCGCCGTCGGGCCGCTGACGTCGCGCCCCTGCGACGGCCCCAGCGCGTCGCTGATCGGTGCGCCGCGGCGCCGGCCGTCCGGGGTCGCACCGATGAGTTCGCCAAAGCGCACGTGGTCGGTGTAGCTGAACATGTTCGGGACGCACACACACTTGTGCACGCTGCGGAACGAGGTGACCGTGTCGGCGTACGCGTTGTAGATTCGCACCGCGATACGGTCGACGTCGTCCTGATCGTTGCCGAACGCGGCACGGTGCATGGCGAGCCGCGTGCGCCACGCCTCGGAGCCCGCGAAGTTGTTGACCAGCAGGTCCTTCATGTCGGACAGCGTCAAGTCGCCGCGGTCGAAGACAAACGTTTTCACGGCGGCCAAGGCATCCACCGCAGTGCCGATGCCACGCGACCCCACCGAAAGGATCACGGGGCACTCGGCGCCGCCCTGCTCCACGTCCATGCCGTGCTCAAGACACCCATCCACCAGAGCGGAAGCAAACGGGTCGGTCCGCTGCCGGGCGGTTGCCTCGAACGTTTCCTCCGCGTGGCCCAGAATGCCCATGACATGTTCGCGAAGCCGCGCCAGGTACGCGTCGAAGAACTCCTCGAATGTGCTCGCTGAAGCCAACTCGCCGCGACACGGCCCGGCGGTGTCCCCACCACTGGGACTGCTGCCGTTGCGGAACATGTCATCCAGGATGGCCGGGAACGTCACCGCGCCGACGCCGCGCCACGTGGCGCACTTGCCCTGAATCATGATTTCGACGCAACCCATGGGGTAGTAGTCACGCGCATGCGGCAGTGCATGGCCGGCATGTGCGGTCAGGCCAGGGATCATGACGTCGTCATTGAACAGCATCGGCTGGCCAGCCCCGATCCGCATGAGGTTCAGAATCCGCTCCCACAGCGCCTCAGGGCTGTCCCGGCGGACCCGGACGCACGTATTGGGGTACGGTTCGCGCACCATGGCGGCGACATCGAGGCAGAGCAGCGACAGGTCGTTGGTCCCATCGTTCCCGGCCGTTGTGGTGCCGGCCAGACAGATGCTCTGAACGGTCCGCATCTTGGGTTCGTTGACCTTGAGCCACATGCAGGCGACCAGTTCCGTCGCCGCTTCGCGCGTCAGGCGACCGGCCCTGATGTCGGCGTCGTAGAAGGGAAACATGTATTGGTCGAAGCGCGCGAACGAGAGCGCCGTGCCGCCGCCCGTGTTGGCCATGACGTGCACCAGCCACACCAGTTGGATCGCCTCGCGGAACGTCTGTGGCGGAAGCTCCGCGACGGCGTCCACGACCGTGGCCATGTCGGCAAGTTCGGCCTGTCGGTACTCGTCGGCGCACGACGCAGCCTCCCCACGCAGCGTTTCACCGTAGCGGCGGACGAACTGAATCGCGGCCTCGACCGTGATCAGCGCCGCCTGGTAGAACTCGGCTGTTTCACCCGCCGGATGGCCGGCCAGTTTCGCCTCGACCTCGCGCCGGATCCCGCTCAGCCCGAGGCGAAGCGGCTTGGCGTAGTTGAGGTGCAAGTGGTTGGCCGCGAACCAGGGCAACTCGGCGAAGTCCCGCCGTGTGTCCGCGCCGTAGTCGAACTGGAAGTGGTCTTCGAGCACGCGGTACACCTCGGCAAAGTCGAGTTGCGGCTCGTTGGTGTACGCGTCAGCCACGGTGCGGGCGATGGCCTGCAGATCGTCGTAGGGGATGTTGGCGTCAAAGTGGTCACGCGCGTGCAAGGCCCACCGGGCCGTACGCGCCGCCGGCGCCGACGATCCCTGCCGGAGTCTCGCGACGTGCTGCGCCACGACTTGCCGCGCTTCTTCGAGCCGAGCCTCGGACGACGGAAGGCCGTTGGCCAGCGGCCACAGGCCCTGGATCGATCCGGCCAGCAGTTCGTACGGCAACACGACCTGTTCGACGTTGTCCAGCAAGTGCGCGAACGCCATGGCGCGGCGAATCGGCCGCGGCCGGCCCCGGCTCTCCCGCAGTGATGCGCCAACGAGCGGGTAGAACGTGGTGCGCCTCACCCCGGCCTCGTTCAAGGCGTGGAGATGCTGTCGCAAACACTCGATTCGCGTTGGCATCGCTCGATGGCCCTTCTTGATCCTACCGGTCCGGTGTGACGGCACGTCGTTTCTATACCGGGTACACGGCCGGCCGGCGCCGGTCGGTCTTGCCTTGCCCACCCAGTTCCGCTTCGATCTCGTCCAAGCTGCGAAGTTCGCACGACAGATCGGCCACCTGCACGCCACGGAACCGCAGGACGTCAACCAGTTCTGCCGCGACGTCACCCTCGAACGCGACAAAGTGGTGGATCGTCGTGTTCTGGACCGCCTCGAGCACGGCCGGCAGATTCGGGACGAACGCCCAGCCGCTGGACCCGCGCACCGGCGGCGCTTCGCGCAGAAAGGCGCCACGGAAGACCGTGGCGTGGCATGCGTCCGCCGACGTGGCCGCCGAGACGCCGGTGAACGCGCCGGGGCGGATCGTGCCTTCGACCTGGCCGGTCCTGCACGCAACCCCCTTGTCACGCAGCCAGTTCGGAGGCGTCTGCGAACAGTGGAAAACATTCAGGACCCGCGGTTCCCAGCCGTTGTTGTTGAAGTCGAGAATGACCCCGGCGTTGCCTGTCATGACCCACGCGAGCCGAGCCATGACCGCGTGACAGAGGTCCACTTCGCAGACCACCGGCTTGCGCAGCAGCGCATTGGCCAGCATGGCGAACGCACACGGCGCCATGCCGAAGTAACGCCCGAACTCGGGCCAGCAATGGATCGCGCCGGCATCGATCCGGTCACGCTCGAAGACGTCCTTGATCCAGAGAAAACAACGGGCCATGGTCTCGAATGTGGCAGGGGGCATTGCGGTTGTGTCCAGGATGCCGGCAGCCTGCTCGCGCACGGTCGCGATGCGGGGATCGTCGACCGCAATCGGCTGCCGGAGCTTGATCCCGCCCAGTGCCAGCGCGGCCTGGGGGTTGGCGGACAGAACGGTGTCGCCCCAGAAATCGAGCAGTTCGTACGGGTGCAGAGAGACCCCCAGGCGGAACAGTTCCGCCTGGTTCGTAAACGTCGTGGCGAACTCGGAGGGATTCACACCCAGCATCGCCACCCGCATGCCGCGCCACGCCTCGACACCGTCCATGATGCGCTGCCACGCGGCCAGCGTGCGCCGCACGATGTCCGGCTGTGACAGGTCGAGGCGCGCCGAGCGCACCATGCGCCGACCGAGCATGCGCACGTTGTGGTGCACGGAGAACGACCCGCACAGGGAGTCCCCGGCACGGCCCGGCGCCATGTCCGAAGGATCGTCATTGTGCACGAGCAGGAAGACCGGAACATCCTCCGGCAGAAGGCGAACCGCGTCCATAGCGCGCCGCTCCTGCATGAAATCGCCGCTCAGCACGACCAAGGCCTTGATGTCATACAACTGACCGCGCCATTCCGCCCAGTAGGCCTCAAAGTCCGCGTCCGACTGGATGAGACCGTCTCCCCCTGCCGCCGGACCTGGGAAGACCCCAGCCAGACTCAACTCGGACGTCGCGGACCGCACGGCCGCCACGGCGCTCCGTGTCAGTTCACGGTCGTAGAATCCCCTGACGATGGGAAGATACAGGACCTTCTCTCGGGCCGGGACGGTGCTCATGGGTCTGGTTCTCCTCAACCGGCAGCAAGCCGTGCTCGGGTGATGCCAACGTGTAGCGTTGTATCTGACGTTGCCGTAATTGCTGTTCCGATGTATTGTCCTCTTGGTGTGACTATACACTGGACAGTAAAGAGATGACAGGGTCAGCGATTGCCAAAAGGGGGCTACAATTGCGCAACATCGAAGAAAAGGGTCTCAAGCTGCTCCATGTCGGTCACACACACCCGACGGGCGAATGGCTGATGGATTGGCACGGCCATACCTATCACGAGCTCATCGTCTTCTACCAAGGCATGAGTCATGTGGACCTGGGGCCCGATCATTACGATACGGCGCCGGGCGACGTGCTCTTCTATCCCGCCGGCATCCCGCACCGCGAGCATCGCGACCCGGAGCTGGGTGTCGAGCACTACTTCATCGGCTTCGAGTGGCCTGACGTGCCCGGGGACGTGCCGCACCGGTCCTTTGATTCACAAGGTCGCATTCGCCAGCTCACGCTCTGGCTGTACGAGGAACAAGTGAACCGCGGCTTTCACGTCACGCCGCTGAAGAACGCGCTGTTCGAGGCCCTGATGTTGGAGTGGCAGCAACTGGGCACCACCGCGCAGCACCCGCTCGTCACGGTGGTCCGCACCTTCATGCGGCGTCACCTCGCCGACGATCTGCGACTCGACGATCTGGCCCGACATGCGAGCATGAGCAAGTACCACTTTGTGCGGTCCTACGCACGCCTCACCGGGCGGACGCCTATGGAAGACCTCCGGCACCTGCGCCTGAACCATGCGCACAACCTCATCGTCTCGACGCGGGAACCATTGAAGGCCATTGCCGCGCAGTGCGGGTTTGCCGATGGCCGCCAGATGGCGCGATTATTCCGGAAACAGATCGGCTATCCGCCCAAAGCCCTGCGTGCCGCGCCGTAAGATCGCAGTGTACCGTCCAGCAGACGGAGTTCGAAAAGTGCCGGGACATTCGGGAGAACATTTGTGGCTGGGCCGAGTTGAGGGGGCGGGAAAATCCTCAAAATGGCTGGGACTTCTGGCGTGCGTCAATTCCGCAGCTCTGGGAACAGGGATATGGCTTGACACGGTCTTGGCGGCGGTGTATCATCCACCGTCAATTGCGATCAAAGTCCGCCTTCATTTGGTCGCGAAAGAACCTGCGAATGGTCAGTACGCCGGAGGAGTGAGAACGACATGCCAACGAGAGCAAATCAAACTTCCGTTTTTACGCTCATCGAACTGTTGGTGGTCATTGCCATCATCGCCGTGCTGGCATCCATGTTGCTGCCGTCTTTGAACAACGCCCGGGTAACGGCCAAGACCATACTGTGCACGAACAACCTCAAACAGATCTGTCAGGGCGATGTGTTGTATGCGAGTGATTATGACGGGATGTTGAGCATGGCATATGACCAAACCGATGGTAGCGCCTGGTGGTGGCATTCCCGGATAACGGAAGCCAAGTACATTACCAGCCTGCCCCTGTTTGATTGTCCGGTTTCCGAAGGTGAAGAGTATCAACTCACCGGCGCCAAGATCCCTGCCGGACTGCATCCGAACGCGTATTGGCCGAACTACCGAGTCCACGGCCGGCATCATATCAATGCCCCCCTGCCGAACCCGGCCTTCATCCCTTCCAAGAGAGTGGACACCTTCAAGCATTCTTCTGAGACCATACTCATCGGGGAAGGGTGGACGAACGACACCGGCGGACAGTGTATCACCAGCGTCGAGAGTCCCTACTGGACCTTGGGATATCCCAGGTTCCTAACTATGAGACACCGCGGATATGCGCAGACCGGCATGGTTGATGGCCATGTCGAACGCGGCAACGCGATAGTTTACAGCAACCTGAATCATTACTGGTTCGGCGATTGAGTCACCGGGGCGCTGTCAGGCATCCTCGTCAGTTGCGAACCGGGCCACGATTCCAGCCGTGAGTTGTTCCTGGCGAAATGGGGCGGCTATGAAACAGCGCCCCAACATCCTTCTTCTCTTCACCGACCAGCAGCGTTTCGATGCGCTCGGATGTGCGGGCAACCCGCGGATCCGGACGCCGAATCTGGACGCGTGAGCGGTTAAGCGTACCGTTCCCGGAACCGGCGCGGGGACATGCCGGTCTGGCGGCGGAACTGGCGCGAGAGCGCGAAGAGATCGCGGTAGCCGGCCCGCGCCGCGATCTCCGTGATGCTCAGGTCCCGGTCGCACAGGAGTTCCTGGACGTATTCCGTGCGACGCTGCACGCGGTAGTCTCCCGGGGCGACCCTCACCTGATTCGTGAAGAGTCTGCGAAACGTCGTGTAACTCAGGTTTAACTGCGCCGCCAGGTCGGGCAGGCGGACCGGAGTTCGGAAGTCGGTTCCGAGAACGGCGCAGGCGTGGTCGATCTCCGGAGAGCGTGCGACCGGGGCGTCGTGTCCGAACCGGTGCAGTCCGGCGATCAGCCGGTGCATGCGGGCGAGAGTCTCGAACAACATGTCGTCCGGCTGGTTGCGGAGTTCGCACAGGATCTGTTCGCCCTGCGCGATCAGGTGCTCATGCAGGCCAGCCCTGAACAGCGCCCGGGTCGAAGGCGGAACACCGCCGAGTACCAAAGCATCGTAGATCGGGATGGGGACTCCCACTGCGAGTTGGATGGCTTCGTTGTCGGCATCGTAGCGGATTTCGCGCGGCCGGTTTGGGAAACGCTGGATGACATCGCCCGGGCCGAACGTGGAATCCACCTCCGCATCGCGGTATCGTCCGCTCCCGACCAGGATGTAGATCACCGAGTAATCCGCCTGTTGCCGCGTGTTCACCTCTTCCCGACCGGCCGGTTTGTGCCAGAACCCGCAGCGCAGTTGCTGCTGGAGGCGGAAGGCGTACCGCGTGCGCCGGGGCAGGTCGGGCAGAGGTCTGTTCCTGTCGCACATCGTTCCTCCCGGGCCCGAGCCAGTGCATGTCGGACGATCGCTGGCCGTTCCGGAAAGCGATTGGTCAGATAGGCCAAGCTATTGGCAAGATACGCCATTCTTTAAGTTTTTGCAAGGTGCAATATTAGTGGGCATATAAGCCAAGCAATGTCGCTTGGCAATGATCAGGAGCACGGAACAATGATCACGCTGAAGTCCTTCAACACCCCCTACCCGAACCCGTACGACATGGGCAGTTGGGGCGCCTGCGCCGGCGTTCCTCCGGCGAAGGAACGGTCGTTCGGCCGCGATATCGCGGCGGACGTGGCATCGTATTCGAACCGTTTCACGTACTGCACCCGTACCGACAAGGCGTGGGTGGTCTGTCTGCACACGGCCAAGATCATCGATACCGCCACGGCCGCAGCCCTGCTCGAGGCGCTGGAGGGGTTGGAGGCGGCGGGGCCGGCCGGCACGAAGGGCGGCGGCGAACGCGACCTGATCCCCGCGCTCGGCGGGAACGAAGACATGGGCAGTCTCGTCAACTTGGGCCGGACCATGCAGGAACCGATGGGGCGGCTACAGATGCGGGATCAGGTTCTCGACCTCTTCGAACACGTGTTTGCGCTGATCGACACGGTGTCCACGGTGGCCGAGCAAAACGTAGACACCATCATGCCGGGCCACACGCACCTGTCGCAGGCCAATCCGATCACGCTGGCGCTCTACCTCCTCTCCGTCGAGGATAGCCTGTTCCGGGGCGTGGCCCAGCTCGAACTCGCTTACTCGCTGATCAACCAGAACAGCGGCGGGTGCGGCAGCACGTCGGGCACGGCCTGGCCCGTGGACCGCTGGGAACTCACCCGGTTGCTGGGGTTCGACGGTCTGGTCGAACCCACGTATGACTGCGAGGCGAGCCGGGACCAGGCCCTGTCCCTCATGTTCGCCCTGACCAACATCCTGACGTCGCTTAGCAAAACCAGCACCGATATCCAGATCTGGGGGCTGGAAGAGGTGGACATGATTCGTGTCGCCCCTGGGTGGTCGGGACTCAGCTCCATGATGCCGCAGAAATGCCATCCGGGCATTACCGAGGATGTGCGCAGGACGGCCTGCGACGTCATCGGCTCGACCATGGCGGCGATCTCGATATGCAAAGGCGAACCGCACCAGGACATCGACACGATGCGCACGCTGCCCAATCGCGTCATCCAGGCGACGGCCAATGCCAAAGGTTGCCTGAGGCTGTTCAAGGGGATCCTGGAGAATGTCCACCCGCAGAAAGAGACGATGCTGAACCACGTGCGCCGGGGGTATTCGTGCATGACCGAGGTGGTGGTGCACATGGTGCGCGAGCTTGGCTACGGCGGGCGCCGCGCACATCGGATCTGCGCGACTCTGGTTCGCCTGGCTCGGGAGCGCGGAATTCCCGCGCCCGGATTGACCGGAACCATGCTCGACGAAGCGGCCCGCGCCGTGGAGGAACAGCCTCCTGGCCTGGACACGGAGACGCTTCAGCGGCTTCTCGACCCCCGTCACTTCATCGAAACTCACGCCAACACAGGCGGGCCGGCGCCGGTCGAAACGCGGCGCATGCTTCGCGATCGCCGCGAACGCCTGACCGCGGCACGGGAGCGGCAACGCGAGAAAGTCGCCAGAGTGGAAGAGGGGCGGAAACTGCTGGCCTCCGAGATTGCCCGGATCCTTCAGGCCGGGAAGGAGTGAACAGCCATGTCTGCTACGGACACAAACGTGCCTCCCGGGGCGGCACAGCCGGCGGAGAGCACCGACGTCATCACGCACGCGCTGGCCCGCCTGGCGGTGGAGACGCGTGCCGAGGAGATTCCGACCGCTGCCCGCGCCGCGGCACGCATGGCCATGCTGGACGCGTTGGGCTGTGCCGCTGCCGGACACGACGCGCCCGGCGTAGGCGAGGTGACGGACCTCGCTCTGTATTGGGGCGGACGCGAGGAATCCCGGATCTGGTTCCGGAATCGCAAGGTACCGAGTCCCGCCGCGGCGTTCGTGAACAGCGTTCAGCTTCACGCGCTGGACTTCGATGACTATCATCCCCCGTCGGATGCGCATGTCACCTCCGCGCTGGTTCCCGCGGTGCTGGCGGTCGGCGAAGCCGTCACGGCGCCGGGGCGGGATGTGCTTGCCGCGCTTGTCGTCGGTTGCGAGGTGGTTGGACGGATGGGGCGCGTGTGCATGGCCCGGCGTGTGCACAAAGGGTTCCTGCCCGCATCGGTGATCGGAGGCTTCGGTGCGGTCGCGGCAGCATGCCGGCTGTTGGGGTGCAGCGTGGCTGAGACCGCCGCGGCCCTGGGAATCTGGTATGCCGATGCGTCGGGCAACCGGCAGGCGCTGTTCGATCGAACCCTGACCAAGCGCATTCAACCGGGAATCGCCGCCCGGGGCGGTGTCGTTGCCGCCCACTTGGCGCGCGCCGGAATCACCGGGCCGCACCGGATTGTCGGGGGCGCGGAGGCCTCCCTGACGCGGCTCTACGGGTACGACCGCGAACCGTCGCCGACGGTCGACGATGTGATGGCGCCGCGAACCCAATGGGCCGTCCAGGAGCTGAACTACAAGACCTTCGCCTGCTGCGGTGTCAGCGTGCCCGCCATGCTGGCGGCGATCTCGCTGGCGGAGGAACACGGATTGGTGCCGGAACAGGTGGCGGAGGTGAGGGTATTCGGTCCATGCGTTGAGTCTCCCTTCGGCAATGCGGCCTGGACCGACCACCCGACACCGCAGGTGCTGGCTCAGTTCTGCGTTCCGTACGCCGTGGCCTCTGCGATCCGGAACCGGCGCTTCGGCCCCGAGGAGATTGCCCCGGCCCGGATCGCCGCAGACCATGAGGTCGACGCCCTGGCCCGCCGCATACGGCTTTGCCAGCCGGAACAGGGACGGCAATGCGGCAACGATACCACGGTGGAGGTCGTCCTGCGGGACGGCCGGCGGCTGAAAGCGTCGTCGCTGCCGGGAGGCCGGTGCCTGACGACGCCCGCGGACGACGAACGGATCATCGACAAGTTCAAACGCAACGTCGAGTTCTCCGGACTCGTAGACGCGGCCGCCGTTGACGGTCTGGTCGAGGCCATTCTGGACCTGGAATCCTGCGGGAATATCATCGACTTCACCGCGAGCCGGTATCTGGTGGGCCGGTAGACGGCCAAGGGGCGAGCTTCTCCTCACGGACCGCACCGGCATTGTCTCCGGCGTACAAAGAAAGCCGACCTGCACAAGCAGCGGATCGAGTCCCGTCACCTCACCGACAGTACCGCAGGCGGCCCGGGGAGGCCGTCGGGGCTGGCACCGCGACCTACCCGGCCTCACTCTGCTTGCACAGGTCGAAAAAGAACCGGGACCCTTCGGCCCCTCGGTTGTCGTCTTGACAATCTACCGATCCGAGGCACATCTTACTCAAACCGACGCTCGCCCAAGAGATGCGGTGGATGCGACGCTTACGCACAAATGAATCGGAAACCTGCGCATGGTCCACTTTGACTACCTCCCAAAGGGTCTCTACGCGATGGCGCGCGCTCACCGCGTGAGCACCATGTCCGGTCACCTCGGGGCGGCTGTCGTCGCGGGGCATTTCATTGGGGAACAACATCCAGACCTTGATGAAAGGGTCTGCAAGGGGATCGAAGCGGAATTGGAGCGCATCATTCGCGGCGAATCTGTGTTCAGTCCCAAAAAGGACGCCGCCCTTAGTGCCCCCGCGATGTTTGAACCGTTCGCGCGAGAACCGCCGAGAGAGAATCTGATTGACAGCATTGCAGATGCTCTTTCCCGCAACATCCATCGCACACGAGAATCTGGTCACAACGTCATTTTCGCGGCGATCGCAATCCGCGCTCTGAACGATCATCCGGAACTGGCCACCCCATCAATCATTGATGGTATTCGGAAACTGATTTCCGGGTTTGACAATGCATCGCCGGGGAGCGGCTACTTTGGCAGAGAGAAGGGCCGTATCGACGGCCGCCAGATTACATTGCCGCACGACGACGCCATTCCACCACTTCCCGATCTCGAGACGATGGCCAATACGGCGATCAACGACTTGATCCAGCACGCAGCGCAGCGCCGTGAGGGGTTTGGGGGTCCCTGGCACGTCATCAACCATGCTGCTGCGCTGGCCGAGTTGACACGTCGTGGCTATCGGGAACTTGCGATCAAGGGATTGCCCGCATTTCACGAACACTTCAGGCTCTTCAAGGCGGTGCCAGACGTGTCGGATGAAAAGGGCGCGGAAACCCCGACGGCCGACGCTCCGCTCACACCGAGCTTCTGGAGTCCCGAAAAGATCCGCAGGGAGCGTGCGCACCTGACACACCGCATCAAGACGATCTACGGATTTGGTGTGCTGGTGGAACTTGTCACGAACGAACGTCAGCGCAACGAAGCCAGTGACAAGCTGCGCTACTTGATGTAACAGATACGACCGCCCACAGACCGTTGCACAAGAAGACGAGTCCGCCACTTCCGGTTGCCCCCGGCGATCACCATGTCTCTTTTTTGCTCACGATAGTCGCGACGGCGGCTGCTCATGCGGCTTGCCGTGAAGAGAGGCCGGGCGGATATTGTTTAAAGACGACACAAAGTGCCTGTCCCCGAGCGCCGCCCGAGCGCCCTCCCCGAGCGCCCCCGAGCGCCTCTGGGAAGCCGCTTGCCCTTCGACAGGCTCAGGGCCTTCGGCTCCCACGCGCGGCTCGGCCGGAGTTCCACCCGCGACTGACGCATTACCATTCGGGCCCAACCTGGGCTTGCACTCCCGGGTCACGGACAGTACCGTTAGACCATGAAACCGCGCCCCAACATCCTTCTTCTCTTCACCGACGAGCAAAAACTCTCCGAACTCTCCGCCTATGGTCCCACGCCGTGCGTGACGCCCAATCTCGACCGCCTTGCGGCCGAGAGCACAATCTTTGAGAATGCCTACACCAGCTGTCCCCTGTGCAGTCCGGCACGCGCCACGATTATGACGGGTCTGTACCCGCATGGCCACGGTGTCACCTGCAACACCGAGGATATCGGCTGTAACGTCAGCGACCTCCCGGACCACCCGAATCTCCTGTCCCGGAGGCTCGGCCAGACAGGGTACGTGTGCGGCTACACGGGGAAATGGCACCTCGGCCGCAGCCACCCCCGGCACTTCGGGACCGAGAAACCGCGCGCCCTACCGTCGAATCTCGGGTTCGTTGGCCAGGACTTCCCCGGTCATGGCGGGGGCGGTTTCCATTACCCCGCCTACCAAGCCTACCTCAAGGAACGGGGCCTCCGGCACAGCGTTCGGGGTGAGGAAGACATGCACCCGCTGCCTTACGGAGTCCTCGATGGTCCCGTCGAGTCCACCGTGCCCTATTTCCTCGCCGAGCACACGATTTCGCTCATCGACCAGTTCCGCAAAGGGGAAGCGCCTTTCTTCATCTGGCACAACTTCTGGGGGCCGCACCAGCCCTACTACGCCCCGAAACGCTACCTGGAGCTCTACGACTCCGTGACCATTCCTGAATGGGCGAACTACGACCACGACGCAGGCACGGGCAACGGGCCCCAGGCACTGCGACGCCACCCACGTCAGGACACGGTGACTTGGGCGGAGTGGGAGCACATGATTAAGCACAAGTACGCCTTCATGACCCTGATCGACGAACAAATCGGTCGCATCCTTGACCACCTCCGAGTCGCCGGACTCCTGGACAACACGGTCGTCATCTTCACCGCCGACCACGGGGACCATCTTGGCTGCCACGGCGGTTTGATCGACAAAGGTTTCAGCCACTACGAGGAAACGCACCGAATCCCCCTGTTCCTGCGCACTCCGGGTTCGTCCCCTGTCAGGGTCGCCGACTATGCGTCCCTGGCCGACGTATACCCAACCGTACTGGACCTGGCCCGCACCGACGGCCCGGACAATGTGCATGGGCGCGCCCTCACCTCCCCGAACCGCCCCCCCCGCAACTATGTCGTCACTGAGTTCCACGGCCTCAACAACATCACGCTAACCATGCGGACGATCCGCCAGGGTGCCATCAAGTACGGATATACGGCGGGCTCGAGACATGAGTTGTACGACCTGGCCAGCGACCCGCACGAGATACGCAATCTCATCGACGACCCGGCGCGTCGTCCCGAACTTCTGCGCCTGCGACGCCTTCTGCTGGAATGGATGCAGGAAACAGGGGATCCGCTCGCAGGACAGTTCGGCCGTTACGTCCAATGACGGCGTCCTGATCCGAGTGAGGTCCGTAACCTCTGGGGCGACCTGGACCACGCCGGCGCCAAAGCGGCATTGCAGAGGATGGCAGGCCCCGACTGGCACAAGCGCCTGTGAGAGAGCGGCACACCATAAACGTTCTGGTTCTCATGACCGACCAGCAGCGTTTCGATGCGCTCGGGTGCGCAGGCAACCCGCTGATCCGGACGCCGAATCTGGACGCGCTCGCGGCCCGGGGCGCGCGGTTCTCGCAGGCGTGCTGCTCCACGCCCGTGTGCATTGCCAGCCGACAGAGCCTACTCAAGGGCCGGCGCGCGGCCCAGACCCACTGGGTGGCCAACCACGCGCTGCCGGGGCCGCACCCGGAATGGCCAACCATCATGACGGTCCTGCAGCAGGCGGGCTATCACACGCACGGCGTGGGGAAGATGCACTTCATGGGCCGGCTGTACGGGTTCGAGGCCCACGAACGCATGGAGGAATGCCGGGACTGCCGTCTGGACGACGACTACCTGCTGTACCTCCGCGAGAACGGGGTCCGAACACGGTATCCGCAAGGCTTGCGCGACCTGCTTTACTACCAGCCCCAGACCTGCGGCATCCCCGAGGAACACAGCCAGAGTGCGTGGGTTGCGCGGCGAGCCGTGCAGTGCCTGCGCGACCACAAACGCTACCGCGGCGACCGTCCGCTGTTTCTGTGGGCCTCCTGGATCGCGCCGCACCCGCCGTTCGCGCCGTGCGAGCCCTACGACTCGCTTTACGACCCCGCCGACATGCCTGCGCCGGTGTACGCCGAACGCCCGCTCTCGACGCTGCCGTCCCCCGCCTGGACGCACCGGGCCCGACTCGACGGCGCACACCGGGACCCGGCCCGAATCCGGCGTATCCGCGCGCTCTACCACGGCCAGGTCACACACGTGGACGACGCCATCGGACGCGTTCTCGCGGCACTGGACGAACTGGGCCTGGCCGAGGATACCGCCGTCCTTTTCACCAGCGATCACGGCGACATGCTCGGGGACCATGGCCTGTCGCAGAAGAACGTGCCCTATGAGCCTGCCGTCCGGGTGCCACTGATCCTGCACTGGCCGGGCCGTACCACGCCCGGTACGGTCTGCGACGACTTGGTCGGACTCACCGACGTCCTGCCGACCCTGATCCATGAACTGAAGCTGCCCTACCCTGCGGCCCTGCCGCCGCTGCCCGGTTCAAGCCTGCTCGGCCGCACCGGTGGGGGACTGGCCGAGCAGCGGATGGGGTACATGATCGACTACGGCGACCGGCACGGACGCTGGGTCTGCCTTCGGACCCGAACCCACAAGTACGTGCTCTGGGCCGACAACGGCACCGAGGAACTCTACGACTTGGTCAACGACCCGAACGAACTCAGCAACATCGCGGCTGAAGCAGCCGGTCTCGCTGGAAGCCTGCGCGACCAAGTTCTCGCCTGGGAGCACGGCCACGGCCTGCCCGAGTCGTTCGACGGCGACACCTTCCGCACCTTCCCTGGCGCGCCGGTCCCCGATCACGAGCCCAAAGGCGTGAGCCTGAACGAGGGCAAGTGGGCCGACAACCTGCCAGCCGACGAACAGGGCGAAGTGGAAACGTTTGCCGAAGCGTTCAGCCGCGCCGTGGCCAGAGAGACCAGCCTCTCCCCCGCCAAACTCAGCCTGGCAGACTACAAGCGCAAGGGCGGTCCGCCACTGACCGGCACACCGTGGGAAGACGCCTGGCGCCGCGCGTGACGACAGGGCAACACGAAACCTGACTCGCCCTCATCAGAGGGGACATCAGAGGGGACAGGCACATAGTAGTGCCATCAGAGGGCACATCATCGGTGTCCGGGTTTTGGGGTTAGATGTAGCTTTGGAATGCCGCGATAAAGACCACCAGAAGCGCTCCTATCGTCTTGGGGACGAAAAGACAGTTTCGAACCGCCCGGATGAATTGCGCCGAGAGTTGGGGCATGTGGGGCATTTGCAGCAGGGGGCAGAGGGAACGGCCGTTCTTGCGGGCGGCCTCGGCGCGGCCCTGGAGCCAGAGTGCGTACTTGCGTTCGACCCCGATGTCCCGTTCGGACGTGGCAATGGTTGAGGCGGCGACCGGCCGGCGCGTCTTGCCTTCTGCCGAGGCATGGCGGATATTGACCATCGGCGACACAGAGTGCCTGTCCAGAGCGATCCTTCCGACAGACGGTTCGGAATCGCTGCGCGCGCGCCGCAGCTACGCGAATTCCTTAAGAAAAAGCCATGCCATTTTGGCGAAGAATTTCACTTCCGACAGAGTCCTGGTCTGCAGCGCCTGAGAAAGAATGTACCGCGGCGAAGAATAGTAGTCCTTCAGAATCTTCCTCTGCAGGTCCACCAGCTGCCGGGAAGTCAGATTAACCAACCGCTCATATCGGTTCAGATCGCCGTAATGACTGAACTGCGACCAATCCGGGTTCTCGCCCAGCAGCCCTTTCTCGCGCATGATCCGGTTGATCTCGGTGCCCGGATAGGGAGCCATCACAGCCACCGCCAGAAAATCGGGCCTGAGTTTGTGTATCAGCGCAATGGTCTGGTTGATATCCTCCAGAGTCTCATCCGGATGACAGCCCAGCAGGAAGTCGCATTCGACATACCTTATGCCTGCGCGTTTGGCGTCGCGAACAGCGGTAATCGCGTCGTCGACGGTGATCGCCTTCTTGCATTTGATGAGCATCTCAGGACTGCCGCTCTCCACGCCGAATACCACTTTCTTGCAGCCAGACCACGCCATCAGCTTGAGCAGCTCGTAGTCCACGGTATTTACCCTGGTGTTGCAGTTCCAGCTAATCCGGCGCTCATGCAGGAAGCGGCATAACTTGACCACCAGGTTCCGATTTATGGTGAAGGTGTCATCCTCAATCGAGATATGGGTAATCCCGTACTTCGCCCGGCACTCTTCAATCTCGGCCGCAATATTCTCATAATCCCTGAACCGCAGCCGGTTGCCGTAATTATGGTGGCCCGCGCAAAATATGCATTTGTTGGGGCAGCCCCGGCTGGTCATCAGCTCCATAATGCGCAAACTGCTCCGCGAAAACCCCCGGCTCACATGATGGCTCACATAAAGCTGCATCGGCAGAAGATGTCTGGCCGGAAAAGGCAGCGTATTCAGATCTTCAATCAACGGCCGCGGCATATTCTTCACAATCCGCCCGCCGTCCTGGTAAACCACACCCGCCACGCCTTCAGCGCTGCTCTTGCGCTCCACGATCTCCGCCAATTCGACCAGCGTGACTTCGCCCTCCCCGAAGACGAGGAAGTCCAGTTCGGGAATGCTTTCCATCGTTTCGACCGGGAGCGCCGAGGCGTGCACCCCTCCAATCACCACTTGCGCACCGCTGATGGCCTTTATCTGTCGAATTATCTTCCCCGCATTGCCAATGGCCGAGGTCATCGCGGTAAGCCCCACCAGCTCAGGATTGTATTCCGCCATAGTATTGCCAAGCTCAGCTACCGGGATCACATTAAAATCCAGCATCCGCACCTCGTGTCCGGCTCGGATCAACGAAGACGCGAGATACCCCAAATTAATCGGGTACTGCAAGGAAATGAACTCCTTGCTGTTCTCATGAGTACTATTGGGTTGAATCAAAAGGACTCTCAAGGGACTGCCTCTATCTGACTGGATGCTCCCGCATTTTCCCGCCCATTCTGCTCAATATCCCGGCCCACGTCAACGCCGCCGCCGCGGGGTGAACAACCCCACATTCCTGTTTCCCATGCAATTTATTGAAGGCAGGCGATAATTAGCAGCCGTTCACATGGTGCAATGCTGAATCCGATTCATCGAGTCTGAATCCGATTAAGGGGCACGGAATCTTTCACTTGAATCTATGTCACGGATGACCGTATTCAAGAGGGGGCGGGGGGGGGATAGGAAAGGCCCTTTCTTATGGTCAACGGGGGCTCGGATGGGGAACAGGACGACGTAGCGGTAAGTTTCTACTGGACTATGGCGGAGACCAGTGGAAGTCGCGATAACCCGTCCGCAATGCGGCGCTCACCGCCCTTGCAGACCGCCGGGCAGCACGGCGACAGGTGCAACTTGCCCGACAGCCCGCAGCGGCAACCGGCCTCGTCGAGCAGGCGCGTGATCAGCACCTCGTCGGCCGGAATGCCCTGCCCGTTCTGCCGGCAGCGTGCGGTGCGCGGGTAGCGTCCGGTCAGGAACGCGGTGCGGCTGGGCGTGCACACGGGGCTCTGCGAGTAGCAGTGTTCGAAGAGCACGCCTTCGGCCGCCAGCCGGTCGAGGTGCGGTGTGGCGACGAACGGATTCCCGTAGCACCCGAGCGTGTCCCAGCGCTGCTGGTCCGAGCAGATCCAGAGGATATTCGGTTGCGTGCCCATGCCGTCTCCTTGCCGGTTGCGGAGCGAACCATGCTCTCCCGTAGCCGTGCGAAACAAGTCGCCTTGTGCAGGTAGCCTGGCGGGCCGCAAGCGAAGGTAGGGCGAGGCTCCAGCCTTGCCGATTCCTCGCAGGCCCGTCACCCCGCATGCTGAGTCAGCAAGGCTGGAGCCTTGCTCTACTTCCTCCGAGCCGAAGGCGAAGACACAAGCTGACCCTTATCGCACAAGTCGAGAGAAGTTACGCGTCCACGGTCTCGAGTGCCATACCCGATCGCGGCAAAAACATAATCGGAACCGTCATCCGCATTGCCCTGTCCGCTGCGGTGATGTCACTCAGTGCAGGGCGCGGAAGGTGGCGGGCGAGCGGCCGGTCACTTGTCGGAACTGGCGGTGGAAGGCGGTCACGTCCGCGTAGCCCAGCGCCAGGGCCGTTTCCTTGATGCTGTACTGGTTCAGCATGAGCAGGTCCTGGGCCTTCTCGATCCGGCGCCGGATGTGGTAGCCCTTGGGCGACACGCCAACCTGGGCCCGGAACTGCTTGCGGAAACTCTCGTACCCGAGCCCAACCGCCTTCGCAACCCCGGGCATGCTCACCGGACGGTCGACGCTCTCCGCGAGGATCCGGCACGCGTGCGCCATCGCCCCGGTCAGGCCGCCGGCCATACCGAGGCGCGCGCCAGCCAGCAACTCGACCAGCAGCAGGTGTGCGCCGGCGATGGCACGATCCGGGTGCACCGGGTCGTCGTCCTGCAGCAACTGGACCCAGGCTGACATCCGGTCGAGGAGCGCCTGGTTCAAGCCCGGTGTCACAACGGTCGTATCGGCAGGGATGGTGCCCAGTTCGATCAAGGCATCGAACAGCGCCCGCGGACAGACGAGAAAGAACTCCAGGATCTCCACGTCCGGGTCGCGCTCGACCGTATGCGGGACACCGGGCAATCGCAGCGCCAGCGCACCCGGAGGGAGCTCATGCCGTACGCCGTGGCACGTGAACCAGCAGCGGCCCTTGATGACGTACAGCAACGTGAAGTTCGTGTTAACGACGTCGCGGGCCAGAACACGCAGCCCCTTGCCGGACAGGAACCCGCCGGCCAGTTTGTCGGAATCGCCTCCCGAACTCAGAGTCCGGTGACAACTCCGCAGGGTCGGATAGGTCCTCACTCCTGAGCCCGGCACGTGCACCGTCGCTCCTCCTTGCACTGGTGACAACTTCACTCCATCCCGTCCCATCGCCCCAGCGCCCCGTTGCCGGGCCTCATTTCTCCAGCACGGCGGCCTTGTACCAATTCTGTCAATTATTCTGCCAATCTCTACTATGGCACCCGATCCCAATATGTGCAATGGTGTAGCTATGAGGCACGCACTGCAACGGTCACGGCTGGGAAGCGGTATCTTGGGCGGACAACCGGGCCCCCTGCCTGCGTGGCAAGCGAACAGGTTCGCCGGCCAACGCCGTGCTGACCGCCCCTGCCCTTTGGCGCGACGCGTCGAACGTGTCCTGCCAACGGAGATCGACGCATGAGACGCAACATGATCGGCGCCATCTTCTGGCTCCTGGCCTCGGCGGCCACATGCCTCGCCCAGGCCACTCCCAATCTCCTGACGAACGGCGATTTCGAACTCGGAACGTCCGGCTGGACCACCGACGATACGCTCCGTGCTCAGGGCGAGTTCCGCGTCGAACCCGACACGGTGCGCGGCATCGCGACCGGCGATCTGACCGGCTCCTCAACGAGGTCGACAAGTTCCTCCGCACCAAGGAGAGCGCGAACCTGGAATTCGTGTTCATGCTCTGGCCCAAGGACCTGCCTGTCGGGTGGGGCCGTTTTGGGCTGACACCGCGACCTATCCGGTCTCGCTCCGCCTATTACACAGGTCGAAAGAAAGGATCGCCTGAGCATGGACAAGCGCCCGAACATCCTGATTGTCATGACCGATCACCAGCGTGCGGACACCGCACTGCCGGAGCACCCGGCCATCACCCCGAACGTGACGCGGCTGGCACAGGAAGGGGTCACGTTCACCCGGACATTCTGCCCCACGCCACACTGCTGCCCGTCGCGTGCCACGTTCTTCACCGGCCTGTACCCGACCGGGCACGGCGTGTGGAACAACATCTGCAATGACCAGGCACTGAGCCGCGGCCTGAACCCGGGCGTGCGGGTGTGGAGCGAGGACTTGGCGGCGGCCGGGTACCGGCTGGACTTCAGCGGCAAGTGGCATGTCAGCGTCGAGACTGGCCCGGGCGACCACGGCTGGAACCCACGCCTCGTGACCGCGCACAAGTCGGAGCATCACGGCATGCGCTGGGACGCATTCGCCAAGCTCACCGACACACTGAAACCCGGCGCGGAACGCGGCGACGGCCAGGTGCTGCGGCCGGGGTACCCGCCTTTCCGACTCTACGGAACCTGCGAGGAAACCCCCAACCACCACGACGCCAAGGTACAGAGCTGCGGCCTGGACGCGCTGGACACCCTGCGCGACAAGGACGGGCCCTGGTGCGCCTACGTCGGCTTCATTGGCCCGCACGACCCGTACGTCGTGCCGAGCAAGTACCTCGACATGTACCGGCTCGACGACATTCCCCTGCCCCCCAGCTTCAATGACTCACTTGCCGACAAGCCGCGAGTGTGCCAGCGGATGCGCGACCAAGTCTTCGGCCAGCTCTCGCCACGCGAAGTCCGCGAGGGCATTCGGCATTTCTGGGCCTACTGCACCTGGCTCGACGACCGGTTCGGGCAGCTCCTCGCCAAGCTCGAGGCGACCGGCCAGGCCGACAACACGCTGGTGCTCTACACCTCGGACCACGGCGACTACTGCGGCGACCACGGCCTGTTCGCCAAGGGCATTCCGTGCTACCAGGGCGCCTACCACGTTCCGGCCATCGTGCGCTGGCCGCGCGGGCTCCGCACCCCCGGGCGGCGCGTGTCCGAGTTCGTGTCGCTGGCGGACTTCGCACCGACCTTCCTCGACCTGGCCGGGGTGAAGCCGGAACGCCGATTCACCGGCGCCAGCCTCCTGCCGTTCATCGAGGGTCAGCGTCCGGCGACCTGGCGCGACGAGATCCACACCCAATGCAACGGCGTCGAGCTGTACTATACGCAACGCTCCGTGATGACCGACGCGTTCAAGTACGTGTACAACGGGTTCGACATGGACGAACTGTACGACCTGCAAAACGACCCGCACGAACTGCGCAACCTCGCCGGCAATCCCGCCTATACCGGGGTCGTCCGCGAGATGTGCGGACGCCTGTGGCGCTTCGCACGCGACGAGGGCGACGGCGCCACCAACCCCTACATCACCGTCGGCCTGGCGCCGTTCGGGCCCGCCGCCGCGTTTGTGTGATGCGGGGGCCGGGGACTGAGCGTTGAACGATACTCCGCGGGTGTGCGCAGCGGCCCACCCGCGCCGTCGGAATCTTCGATATCATCGGGATCATCGATATCATCGGCCCCCGACGCGCGATGCCATTTCCGGAATGGGACCTATGGGACGGATGGGACCCATGGGACGGCGGCGCGCAATCATCAGTATGCCGGTGTGGCGCCGGTCGGTCAGAAGAGCAAGGGCATGCGCGCTCAGGCGAGCAAGGGCTGGATGTCATCGGCGTGGACTGAGAACAGGGCGCGCAGTTTTTGGAGCGAGCGTTTGTGGATCTGCCGGATACGCTCGCTGGAGACGCCGACCTGCCGGCTGATGGCCGCGTGCGTCTGCGGCGGGGCGGCGTCGAGGCCGAAGTACATCCGCACCACAGCGTTCTCGCGGTCGGTCAACGTTCCGATCAGTTCGTGCACGAACCGGCAGGAGTCCTTGCCGGCAAGAACGCGTTCCGGGGTCTCGTCGTAACGGTCATGGAGTTCCGGTTCGTCGCCGCTCCCCGCGTCACGGTGTTCCGACGCCGGTGCGATCTCGACCCGGACGTCGCTGAAGCGCAAACGCCGCACGGTGTCGGCGCCGCAGTCCAGCCGGACCGCCAGTTCGTCGTCGGAGGGCTCGCGCCCCAGTTCCTCGCTCATCTCCGCGTTCAGAGTCCGCAGCTTTCGAATGCGGTCCACCATGCCACCCGGGATCCGGATGGTACGGCTTTCCCGGTCAAGGGCGCGCCGCATCTGGTGGTGGATCCAGTACACGGCGTACGTCCCGAACTGCGCCCCGCGCGAGGCGTCAAACCGCTCGGCCGCTCGCAACAACCCGACGTTGCCTTCAGCGACCAAGTCCTCCCGGGACAGCCCCAGGCCGGCATATCGCATCGCCGCGCCCTTGACCAACCGCGCGTATTCCTCCAACAGGGTCGCCATGGCCTGCTCAACCTCCTCGGGCATGCCGTGCCGGACCTGCTCAACCAAACCCTCAACCCTCGGGTCCCGAACCGGCGTGCCGATCTGGCCAATCGGTGCGATCATATTTGACCTTCTCCCTTGCGCATGACTTTCCCGAACACGGCTCCAACGCGCATCTGCACTAGAACTCATGCAACAATCATGCCATTTTATGCGCACGGGCAATCGAGTTGTCGACGTTCCCCGTTCAAGGTTGCCGGACCGGGACACGCTCGGGTGGCATTCCCCTCTGAAGCGCCCAGGCCGGACATGCCTCGCGAATCGGCATCGAGGCTGCTTGCATGCTCCAAGGTTGCGCGCCTGGCGAGCCGGTGCGGTCCGAGCAGGATTTGCGCAGTCCGCACCGGGTGCGCAAGAATTGCAGCCCCCCCCCATCTAGAAAAAGGATGAAAGCGGAGGGCGGAGGGGTTCAGGGTTCGTCCGCGCCTCCACGGTCCTTGCGGCCGTGGGGCGACGCGCACCCGACACGCGACACGCGACACTTAGAACGGACCACGACGGATGAAACCGATTGCACGCACACCGTTACTGAGCATGGCTGCGGTCTTGGTGCTGCTCTTAGGCGCCGGGCTGCTGTTCACCACGCGGATTCTGAATTCCTACACGGCCGGAGTGCGTCAGCATCGGCAAGCCGCCGAGGCCGTCTGTCGGATCATTGAGCCCGTGCTGGCCGCCGATCTGGAGGCGGCAGGCGGCGATCCGTCCTGCCTGTTGCCGCGCCTGCGTGCACTGATCGCCGGAACGGCCCTGAAACACCTCCGGCTCGAGAAGAACGGCCGAGTTCTTGCCGCCAGTGCGGATCCTCGCGATTACCCGTTGGTCATGTCCGGCCGTGAGGGCGAAACCCGCCGCGGGCCGTTCCTGTATGCCTGGCGGCAGACCGCGTTGCGAACGGCGGACGCACCGGCAGGCGGGGATTCGCCCGTGACACTCGTGGTGGTTCTGGAGGCGGCCCAGGTCGCCCTCGGCGACCGCAGTCACGGCAACCTGCTGCTGGCCAACCTGGTACTCGCCTGTGCCGGCATCACCATTCTGGTTCTGGCCGTGTCGCTGATGCTGCGCAATCTGAAACTGCGCCAGGAACTGGATGCTGTGGCCAAGAGACGCGGCCAGGCCGAGGAGCTCAGCCTGGCGGCTGCGGGCCTGGCGCACGAGACCAAGAACCCGCTCGGGATCATCCGCGGCCTGGCCCAGCAGATTGCCGAAGACGTCGGGAACTCGGACCGGGCGCGCCAGAAAGCCCGCGACATTGTGGAGGAAACGGACGTCACCACCTCGCGCCTGGGCGATTTCCTCAGCTACGCACGGCTGCGCAAGCCGGAGTTGACGGACTTGGACGCCGCGGCACAGATCACCAGCGTCTGCAACCTCATCCGCGAGGATTTCCAGGGCAAGAACATCCAGTTTTCATCGCAGGTGGACAACCTCCACATCATGGCCGACTCCGAGATGCTCTCCCAGGTCATCCTCAACCTGCTGCTCAACAGCCAGAAGGCCACGGAACCCGGGGGGCGAGTGACGGTCTCGCTGCGCCAGGTCGCCAAACGCAGTGCGGTACTGATCGTGGCGGACACCGGCTGCGGCATTCCGCCGGAGGCGCTGCCGAATCTGTTCAAGCCGTACAGCAGCAAGCGTTCGGGAGGCTACGGTATCGGCATGGCGATCGTCAAAAAGATCATCGAGCAGTCCGGCTGGGACATTGCGGTCCAGTCCGAGGTGGGACGCGGGACCGAGGTCACCATCACCGGCATCCAGGTAGTTGCGGGCGGAGGAGAGGCTGTAGGTGTTTAGGGGTTTGGGCTGTAGGCCGTCAGGACAGGCGAGAGGCAATGAATGGCAGGCGGATGCGTCTGATCAGTCCGATACGCCCGATCTGCCTGAGCCGCCGCCATGCCCCCCCCTGAAACCCGAAACCTGAAACCTCCCCCGAGTCTGACCTACAGCCTAATAAACACCTTCTCCCTCACGCTGGAGAGCAGTCCATGCAGCCACTGGTCCTGGTCATCGACGACGAAGAACGCTACCGCACCCTGTACGCGGAGACCCTGCGTCAGGCCGGGTTCCGCGTCGAAACGGCGGAGTCCGCCGACCGGGCGGCCGAACTGCTGCGCGGCGTGCGGCCGGATATGATCGTCAGCGACGTACGCATGCCGGGCACGGATGGCATCTCGTTCCTGACCCGGATCACCGGCGAGCACCCGGGCATGCCATACCTGCTGATCACGGCGTACGCCGACATCCGCGACGCGGTGCGTGCGCTGAAGCTCGGCGCGGTGGACTACCTGGAGAAACCCGTTGACCTGGACGAACTCGTCAGTGCGGTCAGCGATGCGCTGCACGTTCCGCCGCCCAGGACGACCGATGCCGTGCCGCCCGAGCTGATGCAGGACATTGTGGCGGAAAGCCAGGCCATGCGGGTGCTGCTGGGCGACGCGCACCGCGTGGCGCAGAGTGACGCCACGGTGCTGATCACCGGCGAGAGCGGCGCAGGCAAGGAAGTCCTGGCCGCATTCATTCACCGTTGCGGAGTCCGCAGGGACAAGCCGTTCCTCGCCTTGAACTGCGCCGCCATCCCGGCCACACTGCTGGCCAGCGAACTGTTCGGGCACGAACGGGGCGCCTTTACCGGCGCCGTGACGCGCCGGAACGGCATTTTCCGGGAAGCCGACACCGGCACGCTGTTCCTCGACGAGATCGGCGACATGCCCATGGACCTGCAGCCCGCGCTGCTGCGCGCCATCGAGACCGGCCGTGTTCTGCCGCTGGGCAGCGACCGCGACGTCGCCGTCAACGTGCGCCTCATCGCCGCGACCAACAAGGACCTGGCCGCACGGGTCCGCACCGGCCAGTTCCGCGAAGACCTCTACTACCGGCTCAACGTCATCGCGTTCGACGTCCCGCCGCTGCGCGAACGGCGTGACGACATCCTGCCGCTCGCGCGGCATTTCCTGGTTCGGCGTAAGGGTCCGCCCAAACGTCTGTCGCCGGCTACGGTCGGCATCCTGCAGTCCTATCCATGGCCCGGCAACAGCCGCGAGCTCGCCAACGCCATGGAGCGGGCCGGCATCCTTGCCAGCACGGAAGTCATTCTCCCCGAGCACCTCCCGGCTGCCATTGCACGACAGAAACCCGGGCCTGCCGCGGACTCCGCACCGAACGCCGCCGGCGAGTCGGTCAGGACCATGCAGGAGATCGAGGACGACGCGATCCGCCGCGCCCTCGACCAGACCGGGGGCAACCGCACGCGTGCCGCGGAACTGCTCAGCATCAGCCGCCGCGCCCTGATCTACAAGCTCAAACGCATGGGGATCAAATAGAAAGCTGAAACCTGAAAGCTGAGGAAAGACCATCCGGAGTTTCGTCGACTTGTCCAGTCCTGACTTCCGTTTGCCACCTGTTCCGGTCTTCCCACCGCTGTTTCTGACTCCACGGTTCTTGGGACGAGTGTCGGGTGTCGAGGGAGGGCTTCCCTGAACCCCATCCGTATCTCCCGCCCCTCGCCCCCGGTGGGGTTCGGTTCTTCCGCACAGGTCGTCTTCTTTTTTTGACATCTCTGGCAGTTCGTAGTAGTCTATTGCATGGGCATGGAATCGGGTGTAGCAAGTGGAGGGTCCAGTACCGTGACAACCACCTTCAAGAGCGCCAGCCTCGCGTCGGTCGCCAGACCTGAAGACCACGCCGCGAACTCCGCCCGCGCCCGGTTGCGACGCTTCACGCTCATCGAGCTTCTCGTGGTCATTGCCATCATTGCGATCCTGGCGTCCATGCTGCTCCCGGCACTGCGCACGGCCAAGCAGAAGGCCGAACTGGCGCAGTGCCAGGGGAACCTGCAGCAGTTGAACCTGGCCCTGAGCATCTACGTCGACGACTGGGATGGTTCATACCCCCTCAACACGCCGCACGGCGGCGGGGGCGCCTGGCACGCCTGCGGCTGGGTCAATCACTGGTACGGCAAGGCGTACGCGTACACCAACAACAAGGAAGTGTTCCGATGCCCGTCGGGATACAAGGAGGAGAACCTCAACTACAGCATCAACTGGCGGGTCTCAGGCTGGGCAGACGGCGCGAAGCTCACCAAGGTGAAACTGCCGTCGTCCACGCTCGTGCTGGCTGACTCGAGCTACACGTTCCAGTACACACTTGATGTGCCGGCCCAGTTGCCCGAAATCGACGTGGACTGGATCCTGCACGCGCCGTGGGACGTGACCGTGAATATGTGGTGCCCGCCGTTTCAGCGCCACTTCAAAGGCGCCAACTTCACGTTCGCCGACGGGCACATTCAGCGCCTGACCACCGCCAGCACCTACAACGCGTCCAACCACACCTCCATGTGGACGCTCGGCAACACGTACCCGTAGGCGGGCGGAGGGGGACGAGGATTAGGTGTCGGGTGTTGAGGGGAGCAACCCGGGGGGATCCCACCCGATTTTCCCCAACCGGTGCTACTTGCATCACGCACGCTAACAGGTACCGACGCGAATTGCCCGCGAGGACGCGGGCGCACCAGCAAGGCCAGGTCAATGCCGCTTCACTCTTACGCCGCACTCCGTCATCCGGCGGCGTCCCGGTCTTCCCCTGAAACCTGAACACTGACACCTGCGACATCATCCCACTCTCACCGTTCTCCCCCTCTTCCTCCGCGCTCCATGCTCCGCGCTCCGCGCTTCCCCTACGCTTCGGCGGGGAACTGACGGCGGTACTGTTTGGGACTGACCCCGTACTCCTGACTGAACACACGCGTGAAATAGTTCGGGTCCACGAAGCCGACGTGTTGCGCGACCTCGCCGATCGTCAGGTCGGTTGAAGCCAGGAGTCGAGCTGCTTCGCGGAGTTTCACCGAGTACACAAGGCGCGGGAAGGTCATGCCGAACAGTTCGCGGACCAAGTGTCCGGTGCGCGAGGGCGACAGGCCTACGGCCACGGCCAGTTCGCCGAGCGTCACCGGCTCAGCAAGCCGATCGTGCAGGAATGTCAGGATCCGCTGCCGGCGACTGGCGGGCGTGGGGTCCTGGCGGCCGGACAGCAGGCGTCCCAGTTCCGTGGCCACAGCCCGCAGCATCACGTGCCGGTCCGGCAGCCACCCGGGACCGGCCGGTCGGATCAGCGCCGCGTGCGGTGGGGCGCCCTTCCCTGTCCAGCAGGGCCCTGCGAACAGCACCCCGGCCTGCAAACCCTCGCAGAACACCGGCACCACGGCTTCGGTGTGCCCAAAGGGACAGGTCTGGATCCGGCCCGCCGCCGCGCCGGCCAAGGCTCGGCCGGTCTCGCGCACATCGAACTGGACGCAGGCCGGTTCGTCCTTGGCCTTCGCCGCGACGCACGCAGGGTGGGAATGCACCCGGAACCGCGGCGGTAGTCCTGTCCGGCCCAGGCGGTCGTGCAGACACAGCCGCAACCCGGTCACGGACTCGGCACCGTCAAAGAGTTCCCGGATCTTCTCCTGCTGTTCCGCGGACAGAGGTTGCATGGGAGGCGCTCCTTGGGTGACAAGCGGGGCCCGTTGCGGGGAACGGACCAAACGGACCAAACGGACGGGGGGCCTCTGTCCCTCACCGTCAGCTCTCCACCTTCAGCCTGCCGCCGCACCCCGGATCCGCTGGTCGACTTGCAGCAGCAGTGCGTACAGCGTCTCCAGGTGCGGGACCGGAACACCCTTGGCCCGAGCCAGCCGAACGGCGTTGCCCAGGATCGCCTCGACCTCCAGCGGTCGCCCCGCCATCAGGTCGAGGCACATGCTGGTCCGGTAGGGCTTCATTTCCGCCGTATCGTTGAGGTTCCTTTCGATGGCCTCCGCATCGAGCGGGTAACCCACGGCAGCCGCCACAGCCAGCACCTCTTCCATGACGCGCCGTGCCAGCGCGGCGGGTTCGGGGCAGTCCATGATCTCCCGGGTGGTGCACCCGCCGCAAAGCGCGGACAGCGGGTTGAACGGCGCATTCCAGACCAGCTTCAGCCAGCGCGCCCTGACGATATCCTTGGAGAGGTGCAAGGGCACTCCGCCCGCCTCGAACAGTGCACCCAGCCGGCGCGTCACGTCGCTGATTCCCGCCGGATAGTCGCCCAACGTGACCCGCCCGTAGTCGATGTGTTCCACGCACCCGGGTCCAGCACGGTTGATGCAGGTAAACGCCAGGCCGCTGACGACGCGGTTCTCCGGGAACGCGGCCGCGACGGGTGGTTCAATGTCGATCCCGTTCTGCAGCAGCAGGATCGACGTCTGTCCCGGCGCCACCGCTGGCCGGATCGTTCCGACCACGTCAATGTCCGGCAGAACCTTAAGCGCGACCAGCAGCACATCGGCGCGCCGGCCGGACTGTGCGAACTCGGAACAGGTCCTGACGACGGATTCAGGCTGGAAGTCGAAGTCGCCCCAGACACTGCGGATATGGACGCCGTGTTCACGCACGTGCGCGTAGTCCGAACGGCACAACAGGCTTACGCGCGCGCCGCTCTGTGCGAGCTTCGCACCGTAGAACGTCCCGACCGCGCCCGCGCCGACCACAAGAACATCCATGGCTGCCGTCCGAATCCCTCGCAACTCACCGTTTCTGCACAAACCATAGCGGTTTTTTCAACCTGTGCAATAAGTGGGGCAAAGTCGGATAGGGCGCAGCGCCAGACCAGACCGGCCCCGCCTGACAGACAGTACTGCGGGCGGCCCTCCGCCCGGCATCCGAGCCGCACGGCAGCAAACGCACCTGGAGGCCCCGGTTCCGTCCTCAATTCTGAGAAATTGCGACCGGGACGGGCGAATCCAGGCGGTCCGATGTGCGACGGGATGCATCCGTTCGCAGTGTTTTTTCGGTGGGCGGAACGACCGTGGCGCGGGACCTCCGGGACCGCAGTAGAGTACCTTGGGGCCGTCCCCGGCCCGAGGCCCTCGGCGTGGGGCCCGACCGGCGCACCCACTTCGGCACGGGACGCGCCGAGCCACCGGGCGAATTGGCCCGAGATATGCTTTGTGACAGGGCATCAGAATCAGCGTGTAACGCCACATCGCACCGGGAGGATTGACACATGCGCAAGTGGATCGCGATCGGGGCACTGGTCTGCCTGGGTGCAACGGTGCGGGCTGCGGACTCCGCAGTCTTTGCCAGCGTCGAGGAACGCTGGTTCCCGGAGGGTTGGACAGAACCCGAGGTCGCCGTCAGTTCCACCGGCAGCACGTCGTTCAAGCCGTCCACCCCGAGCGGTTTCCGGCGTCAGGACATCGGCGCGGTCCTGGTGGTGAACAACGCCTCCTGCCACCGGACGGTGATCCCGCCCGTCCTGATTACCCGTGGCGAAGATCTCAACCTGCACTTCCGCGACGGCCAGGACGTCCCGGTCAAGCTCAGCAAATGGGTCAAAGTCGACGACACGCAGTACCGGGTTCTGAAGCACAAGGACGGTTTCTACTGCCTGGAATCGCAGTTTCCCAAGGGCGCCTGGCGCTTCAAGAAGCAGGAACCGGCGCCCGATGGACGCTGATGTACTGCCTGACCGCACGTGCGTGATGCGTCAGCGCCCCCGGCCGGCGGAACGGCCGATCATAGGTTGGTGTTACTCGTGCCGGTTCGCGCCGCCGCGGGTCTTGCATGCCTGCCGTAGCGGCTCCGCGAAGGCAGGC
>Ga0156531_1075_pt1 | contig 41587 bp, 25 predicted proteins | sample RifOxyB3_FD_111926 | JGI IMG/M metagenome (GOLD analysis project Ga0156531, IMG submission 111926) | Lentisphaerae bacterium RIFOXYB12_FULL_65_16 | reverse complement strand
CGTAGTACCGCCTTCAGGCGGTCTTGGTGCATCGTCGCCAGTTTCACTCCGAGATGACCGGGCGGTCTGCCGCCCAGGGGTGCGCTGACGCATCAGGCGTATGGCAACCGCTCGGCCGGCGCTGTACTGTTTCGGCGGTTGCAAACAGGAGGGCCCGGATCATGAGCAGGACGAGGTGCGGACTCCGCAAGACGGTGGCGCTCGGCGCGGCGGCGCTCAGTGTCGCGAGCATTGTGAATCTCAATCTATTCGGAGGCGAGGCCATGGACGCGGCAGGCAAGAGCGTGGCGATCCCGGATGCGCAGACCGGCAGTCTGTTTCCGTTCGTGCAGGCGACGGCGAACCGTTCGACGTTGGAGTTGTCGTTCCTGCAGGAGCGGTTCAAGGACGTGGAGGCGTGGAAGCGCGAGGGGCGCGAGAAGGTTCTCGACCTGCTGCAGTACAGCCCGCCGAAGTGTGAGCCCCGCGCCGAAGTCGTCGAGCGCGTGGATTGCGGTGAGTACGTGCGCGAGAAGGTCTACTTCAACACCACGCCGGACATTCGCGTGTCGGCGTTCGTGCTGCTGCCCAAGGGCGAGGCGAAGCGGCGCCCGGCGATCGTGGCGCTGCACGATCACGGCGCGTTCTTCGCCTGGGGCAAGGAGAAGGTGATCGCCACGGAGAACGAGCACCCGGCGCTGACCGAGTTCAAGCGCACCGCCTACTCCGGCCGCAGTTACGGCAGCGAGTTGGCGAAACGTGGGTACGTCGTCATCGCTATTGACATGGTCTACTGGGGCGAGCGGCGGATGCTGCTGCCGAACGACCCGCCGGCGTGGCGCGAGCGCGAGACGATGACCTCCGAACAGGTGGTGGAGTTCAACCGGCGCTCTTCGGCGAGTGCGCCGCTGTTCGCGACCGGGCTGTTCGAGGCGGGCGTGACCTGGTCGGGCGTCATGTTTATGGACGACATTCGCACGGTCGACTACCTCGCGACGCGGCCGGAGGTCGACCCGGACCGCATCGGCTGCTGCGGGCTGTCGGTCGGCGGGTTCCGGTCCGCGCACCTGGCCGGGCTCGACCCGCGCATCAAGGCGGCGGTCGTGGTGGGCTGGATGTCGACCTACGGCGCCATGCTGCAGAACAAGCTGACCAGCATCGGGTTCATGAAAGTCATCCCCGGCCTGTACAAGTACATGGACCTGCCGGATGTGGTGTCGATGAACGCGCCCGGCGGGCTGATGGTGATCAACGGTACCAAGGACGGGCTGTTCCCGCTCGACGGCGTGTACGCGGCGTTCGACAAGATCGGCGCGGTCTACAAGAAAGCCGGCGTCCCCGACCGGTTCCAGGGCGTCACCTACGACGGCCCGCACGAGTTCAACGCCGAAATGCAGGACAAGGCTTTCGCCTGGCTCGACCGCTGGCTGACGCCGTAAGCGGAGCGGGGCGGGCGGAGAGGAGTCTTCCGTGAACGACGCAAAGAACCAGATCGGCCGCAACGACCCGTGCCATTGCGGTTCCGGGAAGAAGTATAAGAAATGCTGCCTGGTCGCGGACGAAGACGCGGCGCAGTTGGCGCGCGAGGAGCGGCGCAAGGAGGAGGAAGCGAAGATAACCGCAGGGCCGGCTCGCCACGACGTGGAGCCCGACAGGACGCCCGTTAAGGACGGCGACTGGGAGATGGACGCCGATGTAGAGGACATACCGGCGGACGAGCCACAAGTCACGGATCGGTGCGGGTCGTGGACCGACGCGCCCCTGAGGCACTACCCACAACCGCCGCCAATTCCGGACGCTACGCCGGAAGTGGAAGCCGTTGTGGACGCGTGGTGGCAGCGTTTCAAACCGGTCTATCGGCAGCGGGATTTGGACGCGATGCACGCCATGATGGACGCGTTCTTCGCGGAACACCCCGACAAAGTGCCGCATCTCCACCTGCACCAGGAGTGCCTGTTGGAGTGGCAGGTCGCCATGTGCAAGGCCGGACGTCGCGCGGAACTGGCTGACCGCCTGCTGAGTCTGCGCCGTGATTTTCCATTGGTCTACGACCAGATATTCCAGTATCTGGACCCGACCCTGGCCACGTCGCTGATCGCCTGCGGACGAACGGAAGAGGTGAGTGGAATCCTCGACCGCTTCACGGCGTACCCGGATCACGATGCCGATTACCTGGCCGAACTGCTGGAGATCCTGCTGGTGGCCAACCGGCAGGACGACGTCTTCGCCTTGGCTCGGGCCACTGCCGTGCCCGGCGCCTGCTCCTCGCATGTGATCGGGTATGGTCCGGGGGTGCCGTGGTTGACGTTCGAGGCGACGGTCCCCGTTCTCGAACGGCGCGATGCCTCGGATGAGGCCGTTGTCGCTCTGGTTCAGGCCTACGACGCACTGCAGCTTCCCTTTTCGCACGGGATGGCGGAGAGTGGTGCCAGAGAGTCGCTGACGAATGCGTTTGCACCGCTGGACTGGTCAGCCCTCGACGAGCGCCCGAAGAGGAAGACTCTGACACGCCTCTGCTCGCATCTCTGGATCTGGCTGCACGACACGCAGGGCATGTCCTGGGCCACGGCCGCGTTCTTCGCCGACCGGTTGCGCGCCCTCTACTTTGACAACACGCTGGGGCGTAAAGTGCTCCGCGACCCGTTGGCGCCAAGCGAGACTGCGGTGCAATCCCACATCTGCCGGCATTGCAGGGGCATTTACTGCCTGAACGGGGTTAAGGCATTCTCGTTGCTACAGGCCCTGTGGTTCCTGGCTGACTTCCTGGTCGCCGCGGGGCAGCGGACCGAGGAGCAGATGCAGCCATTGCGCGCCACCTGCCGCAACCTGCACGGGACGCTGGTCGACGCGGTTGACGTCAGTGACGATGGCCTGGTGCTATTCGACACCTTCCCCGAGTACAAGTTTGCGAGGCGGAGGTGAAACCATGAGCAAACGCGAGGAGACGATCGAGCTTCTCGACATGGCGCGCAGTGGCATCAAGGTATCGAGTTACTGGACCGAGGCCTTGCCGAAGGAACAGCTTGAGCGACGTCTGCACGAAGCGGTCCGGTTGGCTAGACTCCGACTCCGCGGCCGGGCTCCGCAATGCGGTGCGACCCCGAAGGCATGATGCATGTCAGGGCGTCGGGTTCCGGCGTCCGGGAAGTCGGATGGCATGTCGATCACGATTGCGATCATAGCGGATGTGCACTTGCCGGACGTGGGCGGGACGGCCCAGGAGGCGGCGCTGGTCTGGGCGCTAGACAGCCTGGCGCGGCAGCCGCCGGACCTGGTGGTGTTCGCGGGTGACATGACCGCGGCGGGGACGAGCGGGTCGGCGCGACGGTTCCGGGACATCGTAGACCGCTATGGACGCGGATTCCGCCACCTCATTACGCCGGGCAACTCGGACCGACGGAAGCCCAGCGACTGGCCGGACGTGCAGCGCTGTCTGGCCAGTGCCGGTTCCGCGAACGGGCCGGGTTGGGCTGTGGTTCTGCTCGACACCTCGACCGGGCAGACGACGGAAGCGGGGCGTCGGGATGTGGTCCGTTCCCTGGGTAGCGAATCCGGCGGGAATGTTGTGCTGGTCACGCACGTCCCGCCCGAACAACTGCCCGCGGCAGACCGCGAGTGGCTGGGTGCAGTCGTCAAGGTTCACCCCATCCGATTGCTCATTGGCGCGCACCATCACCGGGACGCCGCGGGATGCCTGCACGCGACGCCGGTGCACCTGGTTCGCGGGCTGGATCCTGACAAGGCCGTTGGCGGTCCGCCGTCGGTGACCGTGTTCGAGGACGGAGCGAACGGGTGGGAGCGCCGGGATTGGGTCTTCCCCCACGGCATCCCGCAGCGCTGGTCCGAAACGGACCGGCGTGGGTTCGTGGACCTGCTTGGGTTCTCCTGCATGCAGGAAACGCTGTTGGGGCTGGAGGAAGCGCGGCGGCGGCAGATTCGTGTCGTCGAGCTACGGGCCGACGACGCGGGGACGCGGTCGGGTGCCGCTGTCGCGGAGGCGCTCGCGGCGTGGCGCCAGGCCGGCGGGGCGCACCTGTCGATCCACATGCCGAACCTGCGCTGGGACCGCACGCAGCACGCCGTGCAGGGCGTGGAGGGCTGGCGGCGTGCGCTCGACCTGGCCCTGGTGTCAGAGGCAAGTGCGCTGACGATTCACGTGCCGGGCGCATCGGTCCGCGAGATGAGGGCGGGCGGCGCGGCGCGTGAGCCGTTCGCGGCGTTTCTGGCCGAGTCGCTTCGAGTGGTTGCGGAGAAGGGCATGACCATCGGGTTCGAGAATATGCACGCGGCGCCCGGAGAGTCGCTGGACGAGAACCGGAGTTTCGGATTCACGCCGGCCGAATGCCTGGACTGGGTGCAGTGCATGCGCGAACGTCTCCCGGCCGCGGCCCGTGTCGGTGTGCACCTTGACATCGGCCACGCCCGGAACAATGGTCTGCTGGCAACCGATTTCCCGCTCGGTTCCTGGTATGCGCTGGTCGGTGCGACGGTGACCGGCTATCATCTGCACCAAGTGGTGAACGACGGCACCGCCGTGCGGAATCACAGAGCGTTTCACGGACTGCATGGGCCGCTGATTTCGCTGAGTTCGTTCCTCTGGGCCTGGGAAGCCGGGCAACTGCGGCGCGCCCCGATGTGTCTGGAGATCCGGGCGCCGGAAACCGGGTGGCCGGCGTACGAGCACCTCGCGGCGCAGATACTGACTCGCTGAGTGGCGCGGGGGCGGAGCAGGAGGGCCAGTGTTCGGTGTTCGGTGTCCCCCGGGCGGTGGACCGCCCGGTCATCTCGCGGTGAAACTCGAGTGGTTCCGCGCCGCCACGGGCCTTGTGCCCGTGGGGCGACGATTGGAAATAGGGGGGCGGTGGCCGCCCCTATTTCCAATCGTCGCCCCACCCAGACGAGCTGGGTGGCGGCGGGAAACAGCGCACGAGTTTCATGGGAGGTGTCAGGAACGCGCAACCGGTCAGTGTGCCACCCCGAGTTTGACCCCGAGGCGGGGATCGGGGACGATTCGGGGGTACTCGGTGAGCAGAGAGTTGAACGGGACCACCGGCCCGATGATGCCCTCACCGGTCGCCTTGCCGGCAACCAGCCACTGCAGGCAGCAGTCTTTGATCCGCCGCAGGTCCCAGCGAGGATGGTCCCGGTTCGGGTCGCTGCAGGCACGCGAGAAGATCAGATTCGGCGTGTTGATGTGAGCTTCGGCGCCCAGATCCAATCCCGCCGGGTATGGCCCCGGAAACGCCCCACACACGACGTTGCCGCCAAAGGCCACGCCCCGGATGGCATGCTGCAGCGCCTGAACACTGCCGCTGAACTCAATGCAGACATCGGCGCCTTGGCGGCCGGTGGCTTGCCGGATTTCCAGGCCGATGTCGCAGGCGGTTGGGTCCACGACCACATCGGCACCGAGGTCGCGGGCCACCGTACGCCGCTGCGCATCCGGCTCGACCGCGACAACCAGCGTCGCCCCTGCCAAGCGGCAGAACTGGACCGCCATCAGGCCAATGGCGCCCATGCCGAACACGGCGACGCGGTCGCCGGGCCGGACATGGCCGTCACGCACGGCCCCCAAGGCGAACACCCCAGGGTCCAGGCAGACGGCGGATTTCCAGCTCATCTGTTCCGGGATGCGGTGGCACTTGACCGCCGGCACGACGTGTTCGTCGCGGAACGGCACCTCCTCGACCAGGACGCGATCGCCGGATGCAAACGACGTCACGCCGGGCCCGGTCTCCGCCACGTTGCCGACCGTGGCATTGCCGAGAGCGAACGGGTACGGTCGGCGGGGCCCGGTGTCGCGCCGGTGCAACTGCAGCTCGGGGTCCCACGGACCGCGCTGCAGGACCTTGCCGGTGAGGAACGCCAGTTCGGTGCCGTGTTTGGCGGCGCTGAAACAGGGGACCACCCGCAGGTACCCGTGCGTCAACTCCGGTCGCTCGGATTCGTGCCACGCCAAGGTGTCCTTGTCGACTGCCCGCAATTCCTTCATGTCCGTCTCCGTTCCGGTGATCGCTTCTCGCAATCCTCGTCGCAATCGCTTTTCGATGGTCTGCAGCGCGGTGGACACGGGGTCGAGAACCGATTGCGATCACGATTGCGATAGCGATTAGCTGTTCGTCATTCCTCTTTGTCGAGTTTGGCACAACCCCCTGTGCGGCGTGCCTGCGTAGGTGGAATGCTGCCGCCACGGTCTACCCCAATGGCACCCAACTTAGGGTTGAGGGTTGAAAGCTGAAAGCTGAGGTCCAGAGTCCGGAACACCATGCGTCGCACCTGTATCCACTTCAGGTTTCAGGTTTCATCCCTCAGCCCTCGCCCCGAGTGCGGCGGCCCTTAAGTTGGGGGGCATTACGGTCGTCTACCCTCTGGCAAGGCTGATGGCCTCGCCGGGGGTCGTCTTGAACGTCACTTTGGCGCCGGCCAACGTTTCTGCCGCGTGGCCATCTCGGCGGAGCCGGACAGGGCTGTCCGTCCACGGATTCAGGACCGTGCAGTCCTTGCCCTTTTCGCTCTCTATCAGGAGGCTCTGCACGGCCCCGTTTTTCAGTTCACTGGAAACCAGGAAGGCCCCGGCGGCGCGCAAGCGGCCGAAACGTGCCGCCAGAGTCCTGGGCCAGACGGGAAACAGCCGCAGAAAGCCTTCATGGCTTTGCAGAAGCATCTCATTGATGGCCATGACGATGCCACATGTCTCCACGCCGCCACCCCAATAGTACACATGGTAATTGGGGCACATGCTGTGGGTCAGGGTTTCCTTGAGGAGACTGAACGTCGGCCCATACCCGACACGCACTCCCTGGCAGAACAACTGCGGGTGATTGTCGCGCCACTTCACCTGACTCAACGTACGGTGCGCCGTCTCCAGAAGCTCCGCACTGGAGCCCAAGTTGACACAGCCGCCCGGCCAGATACCCCAGGCCCCGATGCACCAGTTCTCCGTCTTGCCGTCGGGCCAGTCCTCGCAAGGGATGAAGACGTTACCGCCATCCTTGCCGCGGCGGGATGGCAGGGCCGCCAGGTGGTCCACAACGTCTCGCCACTTCTCCCGCCGTTCGGCATGGACGCCCAGCTCCTCGCTGGCGGCAACCACAGTCTTGAACAGGGTCCTGACCAGGCTCAGGTCGATGACCGAGTTTCTGGTGCCTGTCCCCTGTTCTTCCACAGGGTTGCTGTTCAGCACCACGTATCGGCCTTGTTCGTCCTTCTTCAGGAAATCCTCCCAGAACTCACTCAACTCGAGCAGAAACGGGTAAGCGACCGTCCGCAGAAAATCCCGGTCTTGCGTGCACTCGTAGTGCGTGATGAAGTTCAGCGCGCAAAACACGGCGTTCGAGCGCTGCCCGAAATCAATGACTTCCACGGTCATGCCGTCCGGACCTATCGCGACCGGAAAATGCACGCCGCGGCAGCCCAGATCACGCGCCAGCATCCGTCCCTTGGGAAGATACGCCAGGACCGCGTCATAGTAGGGACTGGCGAGTTCGACGTGATTGCTGGAGTACACTCCGTAGTAGGGGGTCTGCATGTTGTAGTTCAGGTGGTAGTCTCCGTGCCACGAGGCGGTGTCCGTGGTCACCCAGTTTCCCCAGAGCCCCGGAGCGATCTTGCCGGCGCGATTGCAGCAGGCCAGTTCATAGAGCGCGCCATACCAGAACCCCTCGATCTGTTGGTCCTCGATGTCGACGAAGGAGGCCGACCAGAACTCTCGCCACCACTCGCGATGGGCCTGGTTGAGTGGTGCGATGTCTGGCACATCGAGGCCCGCAACCTTCGATCTTGCCTCCTGGCACGGCTGGGCCTTGTCCCTGTCGGACAGAACGGCGGCGACCAGGACCGCAGAGCTCTTTCCTGGACCCAACGCAAACGATGCCACGGCGTGGTCCCGCCCTTCCAGTTGATAGGTTGCCTCGGACCCGAGTATGCGGACGGCAACCGCCGCTTCCCTTCCAGGCTGCCCCTTCGGTTCCGCACAGCGGGTAATCCACATCGACTTGCCGTCACAACCGGAAGAAACGGGATAGGCCGTCGTCACCTCGCGCACTGGGTTCTTGGTCACATTGTCGGCATATCTCTCAACACGCGACTTCAGGCCGGCAATCACCTTGAGTTCCACCTCGACATCGACGGGTGCAGGGCTGTCGGTGTCAATCTCGATAACCAAGAGATTCTGCACCGCTGCGACCCACGAACGCAGGCGCACATCCAGAGAGAGATCATGCTCCTTGATCTTGGCCCGGACTTCCGCGTGCGCCAAATCCTGCTCCTGATGATATCCGAAGCCGACCGTCTGGGCGCCCGCCACCGCAGGGACCCGGACGGAGATCTGCCCAATGGGGAGCGGCCGAGTGGAATTCTGACTCCAGAAGTCATTCTTGGCGACATAGAAGACCTGATTCCCCGTCGTGCCGCCGACGACGATTCCGACGTCGCCGTTACCCAGGATCGGCCCATCCACGGACCTGTCGCTGGGTACCCTCTTGGGCGGCTCCGTGAACACGGCGGTATGCCTGGTCACGATCAGCGGTTCCGGCTCTGCGTTCATGGTCTTCGCTCCTGGCGCGCGGGCCGCGCCGTTCGTGCCTACTTGGTCGCCACAGGTCCGAAAAGTTCCTCCAACAGGACCCGGTACTTGATCTCGTCCAGCTTCTCGTCCAGCTTGGCGTCGCGGTACTTGGCGATGGCGGCGACCTTGCCTGCGAGGTCCGCGTCCTTGATGGCCGTGAGTTGAGCGATCCCGTCCAGGGTTTCCTTCAGTTGCGCCACATCCTTCCGAAGCTTCGGATTCCCCGTGCTCCGGTTCAGCAAGTCTGCGTAGGCCGCAACGGTTCGGCTAATCTCCGTCAACTGGCGATCCAGTTCTTCCGCCTGCTTCGACATGAACTCGACGTACGCCGCCCGCATCGCGGTCTCGACCGCGAGGCGCTCCGGCTCGGCAGGCGTCCCTGCCTTGAAGACCAGACCGGCAAACTTGCCGACTTCGTTGAACCCCGAGGACGGCACCCAACAGGTGTTCTTCTCTGTCGCCCCTTCGACCCGCACGGAGCGGCCCAGGTTGAAACGCCATTCCTCGCCCGCAACCGGGGTCTTGTGGAGAACGGCAAACGGTATCCTGATCTCCAGAGACCAGAACACGTTGTCTATGGCGGCCTTGGCCTGCCAGGCCCAGATGTCTCGATCCAGGAGATTCGGGCCTCTGGCATTCCAACGTGCTCCGGCGCCGTTGGTCACGAGTTGCAGGTACTCGGTCGCTGGTCCGGGGCAAAGGAAACACTCGACCGTATCGCCACCCCAGATGGCGTCGCCATCGCTGGTCGGCGCCTTGACCTTATCGGGCATGGGTTCGTTGCATCGGAACGCCAGATAGAGACTGTCGGCGGTCCAGCCCATTCTGAACGACGTCTGCCGTTCGCGCGCCAATGCCGCGCTGCCCAGGAGGCAGAAGCCGGTGGCCTCCGGAAGACCCCGCCAGCACGCGTCATCCAGCCGCCCGTCCAGCACCGGCTCGCCCGTGAGCTGATAACAGGGGTACGTTGGTGGCGCAGCGGCGGTGACCAGAGCCGGCAGCGCCAAGCCAAGCACCAGGCACGCGAGAGCACTCGTTGTCTTCATATTGAGCTCCTTCACTCGACGCTTTTCTTGACGCGAAGTGACTTCTCCGCGGTCGTGCCGGTGGCGATGTCCTTCACCGTGAGCCGCCATCTGCCCAACGTCTCGTTCAGGGCCAGCGTGATCCTGCCGCGCAGTTCGCCATTCTCCGCTACGGCGTTGCGGGAGTAGCATTCAGCTTCCACGCCATCCGGGCTGACGAGCACCACGCGCAGGACGTGCCGCCCGGCTCGCGCCCCATCCGTTTTCACGGTCACCTGGTACTGCAGTGCCGCGCCCTGCCGCACTGTGCCCGGCACGTCGACGGCCAGTTTCTTCACCCGGTAAGGCAACAGCGCGAACAACTGCGCGTTGCCGATGGGGATGCAGCCGTCGATCTGGTCCGTGCAGCCCAGGGACTTGCCGGCCCGCACGTCGTAGACGTTAGACTTGGTCGGCAGTGTGAGCCGGGTGAGGCCGGGCGTCTGCGGGCGGTTCGGGTCAGGATTCCCCCAGAAGTAGGTCAGCCCCGGCATATCCTGCATCACCCCGAGATAGGCGGCATCCCCTGACGTGAAACGATAGGTCCGGAGGCCTGGCAGTTCCGGATCGGCCTCAATCGCCGCAGGCATGCCAGCCAGGGAACACAGCGCTCGGAAGAACGCACCAACCGGCACGACGTTAGGTCCGGCTTGCGGCGATGACGCACTGCCGGCCATGTACTCCGCCATGCTGAAGTTCAGAAGAATCGCCCTGCCGGTGCCGTAGCTGTTCTCGATCAATGCCGGGACGCCGCCGGCGTCCGCGGACGCTTTGCCCGTCGTCACCTTCAGGCCCGCATCAACCTGTGTCTTGGGAAAGGCGCCAGGAGTTCCCGGGCGGTTGATCGTCACCTCCGCCCATTTCGCCTTGAACGTAGCCGTGTCCTGCTGTACGCCAAACACCTCGTCCAGCAGGCCCGTGGGATACGGCTTACCGTGCTCATCGCAGACCCCGGGCCGCAGGTCCGCGATGACCGTCCCGCCGTTCCTGACGAACGCCACGATATGCTCCACCTCGGCGCGCGACAACGCCTGAGCGTACGGCAGGATCAGCCAGCGGTAACCGTCACGCTCGAGGACACCGTCCGCGACCTGCGCATAGGCCACAACCTTGAAGTGCCGCCGCGCATCGTCGAAGAGCCGCACGTAGCTGCTGAGGACACGCTCCATGGTCAGGCTTGCCTGCTGCTCCGCCACCGTGGCGGCGTGCACGCTGCTGGCCGAGTACAGCAGGGCGGTCTTGTCGCCATCCCGCGTGGCAGAGAGAAGCAACTTGCCGATTCCGCCTTTAATCTCCTGAACCTCCCGGATGTTGGCTTTGAAGAAGTCGTACCACGAGAAGTCCGGCGCCATCATGCCGCACGGGGAATAGCCGGGGTTTGCGAAGTGCACCATGAAACAGTTGGCCCCGTGAAACAGGAAGTGCCAGGGATAGAAACGGCTCTGCACTTCGGTGCGCTGGATGTTCCCGCAGGCGCTGATGTAGCCGATGCCGAGCAGGGACCCGGGCTGCCCCAGATCGGGTACGACATGCGCCGCGAACGGAGTTTCGTAGGGGTTGTTCAAACGTGCGACCTGCGACATCTTCCAGTAGTCGCCGGCCATGGCGAGGAAGCTGTTCATCATCATGTCGCTGCCCTCGTAGCCGATCTGCGCGTCTGGGTTGACCCGTTGCACCGTGTCGCGGCAGAACTGGAACATCCCCGCCCAGGTGCTCTCCATGTGGCGGCGGAAGTCCACCCATAGCGGCACGAGCTTCGCATCCTGGCGCGCCTCGCCAAGAGTGACCGGCTGCACCTCCTCGAAGGACTTGTGGCTGGACTGGTACTCCTGGTTCAGGTTCTCGATGGTGCCGTAATCGCTCTTCAGGAAGGCGTGAAACTTGCCGACGCACAACGGGCAGAAACAGAGCTCGACCGCCGAGCCGTACGGCGCGAACATGGTCTCGTCGCCGAGGGAGAGCAGGTTGTCGGAGAATGGCTGCATCTGCGTGGCGATCTGGCGCAGGTTCTTGGCCTCGGACTCAAGGTAGGCCGGATCATTGAGACACGGGACGCGAACGTGATCGGTTTCCTTCCGGTCTTTCACCGTGTCCGCGAAGCGAGTGGCATACGAGACTTGATGGAGGTTCGCCCTGACCGCTTGCGGAGCTACGGCTCGGGTGTAAATGGCGTCGAATCCGGCCTGGCGCAACAGCTCGAAGTACCGCGCGCCGAGGTAGCCACCGCCACCGCCCCAGGTGACATAGACGATATCGTCTGGCGTCAGGTAGAGATTGGCGATCGTGAAGGGCGCTTGCCGCCGGTCCATGACGTGCGGTCCCTGCCGCAACTCGGCCTGCAGGTATTGCAGCACTGTCAGCGGCTCAATGGCCGGGAGCTCGAACGGCACCGCCGTCCGTCCGTTCACGGGCATCGACACCCGGTGCGTCACGCGGCCGTGGTTGTCTTTCCGCACCACCTCGAGGGAAAGGCCCTCCGCCTGGGCGCCGAGAGACAGCCTGACCTTGCCCTGGATAGGGGCTTCTTTCCGAACGCTCTTGGGGATGTCAATGCCGGCAATGCTGTTGGCGGAGGTTACCTCGACAAACGCCGAACCGAAATCGTCAATCCTGCCCTCGTCCACGACCCACAGGTCGGCATAGTAGCCGCCGGCAACGAGGTCCGCCGGGAGGGCGAACTCGATCGCCTTGCTGCCGGGTGCCGTCACCCGCGATTTCTCCTGCGAGACCAACACCCGGTTGTCGCGGTCCCTAAGCATGAACCGGCACACCACTTTTCGCCGTGCGCCGCTGTCGATCGTGAACTGGACCGGCACTGGCTGAGCCCGGTCAATCCGGAGGTAGTCCACGCCGCGGATCCGGCACTTCGGCTCGTGTCCGACCGCCCAGCGCATGAGGTGGATGACATAGGCGCAATAGTAGTCGTAATCCAGCAGACTGGCCGCGAGCGGATCGTCCACGATGCCAGGCGTCAAAGCGCCGCCGACCTGGGGCAGGCCCTTTAGCTGAACGATCTTGCCCTGGCCAAACTGTGAGACGGCGACGGTGCTCGCAGTGAAATCCCTGAAGCTCGAGTACTTGCTGAACACGGGCAGTGCCTTGTAGGGAAAGAGGAACTGGAACTCCGGAGTGATTTTTGTCTCGGTGGCCCGAGCCAGATACTCGTCGATCTTGAACACGAGACCGACGAGGGGCGTACCTTCCTTGACCTTCTTGAGGATCAGATACCGTGCCGACCACGGCAGACTGTCCCACCCGACGAACCCGAGGACTATGAGGTCGTAGGAGTCTGTCAGCATTTTCTCCAGCTCTTTCGCCATGCCCCGGGGATCTTTTACCATATCGGGCATAACAGCCCGGTCCGCCTCACTGTGAATGTAGGGTGCAACGAAGAACTCACCGTTGCCGAGGGCGAAGACGCGGTAGTCCAAATCCATCCTCTGCGCCAGTTCGACGGCTTCCCGCGTCGAGCCGCGCCGGACAATGAATAACGCCTTGATTTTCTTCTGGGTCCCAGGCTTACACCAGGCGATGTGCGGCGTGACGATCTCCTCCCCGGGGACGAGGTACTTGTGCCAGAACGTGGGGTCCAGATCGAAAACACCGGCCGCGACGGGCAGTGCGAAGAGCGCCAGGATCAGGCCGGTCGCCTGGGCGGTGACCCAACCCCGTCCGACACCATGCAACCCGATCGGCAGGCGCGTCAGCCTGACCCCCGAGATCGCAAGCCGTCGTTCTCTCAATGGACGAATGCTCATCATCGGACCATCCCCTTCTCTGGATCCGGACTTGACCGTGACCGCGCCAGTTGGACAGGACCGGATCGACTCCGCCGGCTTGCTGCACCATCGTGGCCGCAAGAGCCTACCGGCAGTTCCACATGACCGTGTCGGTGGCCCAACTGCGTGCGGTCCGCCGTTCCGTATGCCAATCGAAGAACAGGCAGTTCAACCCGCGGGAGTGCCGGTTCGGCGCGGCACAGTTGTGCGACTTGCCAGCCCCGCCAGCCCAGAACACAGAACTGCTGTCCAGTGTCCCGTCACCATCGAGATCGAGGTCCGGCATCTGCCCGGCGGCAAAAGTATACACCTGCCTGGTGTTCTGGGAATCCATCAGGCACAGGTCGTGCGACGGGTCACCAATCTGCCGGATTTTCCAGCTTGGGCCGTAGGTGCCCATGCAGTTGTAGTAGAAGAACGGAGTCGTTGTCAAGCCATAGTTGACGCCGAATCCGTACGTGTCTGACGGTGGGCCGGCCGGGCACTTCAGGATTTCGGAGTTGTTGGAGAGATACCCCCTGAGTCTGTCGGGCCAGAAGGGGTAGCCGCCGTTCTGCGAGATGTCCTGGCCAAAGTTGGGGAGCATGTCATCGTTGTCTCCCACGTACAGATTGAAGGCCAGGCCAACCTGTTTCATGCCCGCATTGCATACGGCCTGACGGCCCTTGTCCCGGGCCCCGGCCAGCGCGGGCAGAAGCAGTGAGGCGAGGATGGCGAGGATCGCAATGACCACGAGGAGCTCGACCAGGGTGAAGGACCTCGCGGTGGGCCCGGTGGCGCCTCGTATTCGCATTCCCCGGGGGGTTGCAGCGCTTGCGATCACGGTTGCGTCCTCCTTTGGAAAACCTGTATGGATTTGCTGCCTGTCGGAACGGGTCCATAGTACTACTAGCCCCCTATCTTATTGTCTTCAACGGGATAGAGCATGCGACATATTGCGGAACATATGGACGAACTTACGGACGAATGCCCCATTGCCAGACGGGCCGGCTGGCGCGGGAGGGGGGAGGATAATGCTACTGAGGTCCGCGACACCGCTTTGGCTGGAGCGCGTCGCCAGGGCAGAGCGTCTCAGTCAAAGCGGCGTCGCCATCCTGCGTTGCAGGACTCTGCCGCCGCACTCCACAGGCCGCTGGCGATGGCAATGATCCGCCGCGGCGCCGACCGGTTTGCTGGGGGCGGCGGGCACGCAGAACAGAAGGACCTTGGTAGCATTGGGGGGACGGGAGGCAAACAGGGTCATGATGAAGAACACGCAGTACCTGTTCATTGACCGGTCGAAACAGCCGCCGTCGGAGATCTCGGTCGAACAGCTCGGGATCCACGAGCGGATGCCGCCCGGTACGGTCCGACACGGCGGGGATCGTTTCCCTGTTCTCTTCATGTTCTTCCATTCGCCGGCGCAGGTGTGGCTCGCCGGGGCAGACCCGGCGCCGGCCGAACAATGCCTGATCATCTGGGATCGTGGCGCCTGGCATCACTACGGCAACGAAGTGCAGGAATGGGACCATTCCTGGATGATGATCCATGGCGATAGGTTGGCGCATCTGCTGGCTGCCACGGCCACGCCGCTGAGCACACTGCTGAAACTGCAGGCGGAAAGCCTCTGTCTCAGGTATTTTCGGTTACTGTACGACGAACTGCAGCAGCACGGCAACGAGGACCAAGTCATGCTCGAGGGCATACTGCACCTCTGGCTGCACGAACTGGTGCGGGCCCGCGCTCACGGCGGGGCCGCACCAGAGGTCCCCGCCCGCCTGATGGAAGTGTGCCGGCACATGGAGAACAACCTTCGCCAGCCGATGTCTCTGGCGGATTGGGCGCACCGCGCCAAGTTGTCGGTCTCCCAGTTCAGCGCACTGTTCCAACGCCACTATGGCTGTTCACCCATGCGGTATGCCGCCAACCTGCGGTTGCAGCGATCGGCGCGCTTGCTGCTGGACCCCAATATCAGCATCAAGGAAGCCGCGGCCGCGGTCGGCTTCACCGATTCGCTCTATTTTTCGCGGCAGTTCCGGCGCCGCCTGGGGTGCAGCCCCAGTGCCTGGCGGCGGCGCTACGGGTGACGTGCTGTCGCGAACGCAAGGGTCGTAAGCCACGACTTAGGAGGCTCTGTCCGGACATGCAAATCACGACTCTGGGCACGAGTCACGGCGATCACACGTACTGCCGGTTCAACTCGTCGACGCTGTTCGAGACGGGCGGGCGGTCGTACCTGGTGGACAGCGGCGAGCCGGTTAACGGACTGATGATCCGGGCGGGCAAGCCGTTTGCGGCGTTGCGGGCCGTGTTCGTGACCCACATGCACGAGGACCACGTCGGCGGGTTGCCGGACCTGATCAAGGCGCTGGTGAAGTACCCCACCGCCGGGCAGCGAACCGAAGTGTACCTGCCGGAGGCCGCGGCGATTTCCGCCCTGGACCAGTGGCTCACCGCCATGCACGTGGCGTGGCCGTCGCCGGTGGTGCAGGTGCACGTCGGGAAGGAAGGCCTGGTCTTCGACGACGGGACGCTGCGTGTCGCCGCTGTGCCGACCGGGCACATGCGCGCCTGGCAGGTGCCTAGCTTCGGGTACGTGCTGGAAGCGGAAGGCAAGCGGGTCGTGGCGACGGGCGATCTGCGCGGGGATTTCTCGGATTTCCCGGCCGCGGCACGGGAGACGCCGTCCGACCTGTGCCTCTGCGAGGTCACGCACTACGACCCGGCCAAGGCGGTGCCGGTCCTCATGGCCTGCCCCATTCGACGCATGGTCTTCACGCACGTCCACAACCCGTGGCACGGCGCCGACGGTGAAGCGTGCCTGCGCGAGATCCTCGCACCCTTGCCGTATCCGTTCGCCATCGCGCACGACGGCGATGTGTTCGAGGTGTGACGGCGGCGCGCGAGTGTGGGGGCTCTGCCCCCACGCCCCCGCTGGAGGATCGTTGACCCTCCAGACCTCCCGGTGGCGGATCGCGGACTTGGCGATGGGCCAAACCGCCTCTCTGGAACACCAATGTAAACCTGCCCATCGCCAAGTCCGCGATCCGCAGCGTGGGCTCCGGGGAGGCTATGACTCCTCGGTGGTGCTTGGGCCGGCGTGGGAGGTGAGGCCAAGGGGTGCGCGTTGCAGCGGCGCGGTGTGTCGGATATCGCGCCAGCGCCGGGCCGGTCTTGCGGAGTGCGCACGACGCTGCAGCGTCGTGCGCACTCCGCAAGACCATCGGGAGTCCAGAGGGCCAATGGCCCTTTGGCGCGGGTTCGGGGCGCGTAGCCCCGATTCGGCGGCTACTCGAGGCGTGCGTTGGCCCAGACGCAGGTGGTGTTCAGCCAGACGCGTCCGCCGCCGCCGCCGAGCGTGACGTTGGCGTGGCCGGTCACGTCGACGTCGAGCTCGAGCGGGGGATCGTTCCAGCGCCGGGACTTGCTGCGGTAGAGTTCCTTGCCGTTGTCGCCGTTGACCGTGAACACGGCGCGCTCGAACTCCTTGCGGTCGTCGCACGGTTCGGTGCGGCCGTCCCAAGCAATGCCGATCGCGGCTCGGAGGCGCGTGCGGCCGGGGTTCTTGAACGTGACTGAGCCCGGCCAGCGGAACGCGAGCCCGCGTTCGTACTCGTTCCCCGTCAAGACGAGGGGCGCGCCGTCGAACAGGCGGTTGCGCTCCAGGTACTCTTTCCCGAGCCACTGCCCGGCGACCGCGACCGAGTCGAGCCGGAGCGGCCCGGTCCCGGTTGCGTCAGCGGCCTTGGCCGCGTCGGCCGGGTGCACGCGTGGGCGAACCCGATGGCGCCATGACTCGACGCCCTCGAAGCGCAGCGCGTCGTCGAACTGCCATTTCTCGCCGAAGAACCCCCAGACCAGGAACGTCTCCGGCGCGCGACCGACGGTGCGGTCATCGAACACGGCATAGTCGAAGTGTGAGCGTGCGTCGTACGGGATCCAGTCGAACCAGTTGCCGAAGCGGACGTTGATGTCCGTGTAGCTTTCCGGCGTGGTGCCGGCGACGAGCACCACGTAGCGGCGCGGGTTCAGCGGGTTCGGGTAGCAGAGTTTCACGCCCGCGTTGGGCCCTGCGTACGTCGTCCCGCCCAGCGTGATGCTGTCCGGTCCGATCGTTACGGGCAGGGCGCCGATCACCTGCGTGGCGAACGCGTTCTCGGCCGGACCACCGAACAGGATGAGGTTGTGGTCGACAATGTCCGCGGCCACGACCTCGGTGTCGCGCCGGACCCGGGGCGGGCCGGCGAAGCGTTCGCGCCAGATTCCGGCGAACACGCCGGCGGCGGCGCGGGCGGCGCCGGTGCACGGCGATTGCCCGGACGGCTCGACGACGAGGAAGCTCGACATCAGGGCGTGCTCGACCGGACCCTCGACGTCGCGCGACTTGGGCGGCGGGAAGGGCGCGCTGCGTCCAGGCGCCGGCTCTGCCTGAAGCCAGTTGCCGGCTTCGTCGTTGGTGAACTCCAGGCGTGCGCCGGGGGCGAACTCCACAGGTCGTCCGTCGATGGTCACCTCCCGCGGCGGCGTCTGGAGCGGCATGCGGTCGGGGAGCAGTTCGAGCCGGGTTACGTTGGCGGTGCGTACATCGATCGCGCCGGTGACGGGGTCGACGCGGGCGTCGACGTCCGCGAACCGGAGGCGCCGGCCGAGCCCGCGGATGCGCACCCAGTCGGCGCCGTCGTACTTGAGCCAGGCGGTGCGGTAGCGGACGCGTTCGGGGCGCTCGATCCGGCGCCGGCCATCGAGCGCCGTGGCGATGCTTACGTTCACGCCGTGCTCGACCAGGGGCAGCAGGTACAACGCGACCGCCGGGTGCTTGAGCTGCTCCAGAGCCGCGACCATGCGCTCGGAGTGCAGCGCGTCGACGATCGGGTCTTCCATGCCGTGAACGGCCACCACGCCGACGTTGAGCAGGTTGGCGGCGTAGACGAGCGTGCCGGTGTCGTCGCGCAGGAAGTCGCGGACTTCGCGTTGGGGCGAGTCGGGCGGTGTGATCCAGTCCCAGCGTTCGGCCCAGACGCGCACGTCGGTGTTGCCGCAGACCGGCAGGATAGCGGCGAAGCGGTCGGGGAAGCGCGTGGCGAGCTGCCAGGCGCCGGTGCCGCCCATCGAGTTGCCGGCCAGGTAGACGCGGTCCGGGTCGACCGGGTAGAGCCGCGACACTTCCTCGACGACGCGCAGGACGTCGAGCTCGCCCACGAACTTGTAGTCCATGCCGCCGCGGCCGTGCGGTGCGACGACGATCATGCCCGGTTGCGGCCGCGCGTCGCACTGGAACGGCCTGAACATGCCCTGACCGTGGAGCAGCACGAGCAGCGGCCAGCGGCGTTTGGCGTCGTAGTCGTCCGGCAGCGCTACGGCATAGGGTTGGGCCGTGCCGTCGAGTTCCGACCAGCAGCCGCCGATGACTGACTCGGTCTTGGTGGCGAGGAAGTCGTCGTTGCGGTCGCGGGCGTTGAGGTCGTCGCGAATGGTGTCGACGAGTTTGCGCAGGTCGCGCAGTTCGTTGGGTTTCGGGCCCGGCGCCAGGTCGGCGGCTCGCCACTCGGCATGATTGAGACGGGCCAGGAAGCAGGCGGGCAGGTCCGGCGCCGCGACACCCGGCTGACCGGTCCGGTCGCGCAGGGATTTGATGTCGGCGAGCAGCGCGGTGCGCGCCTCAGCGGCGGCCACGGCCTTGCGCAGATCGCGTCGGAGTCCGACGACGATGGCGGCCAGCACGGCGACGACGGCGGCCAGCGTGGCTAGCGCCAGCCAGTAGCGCTGCGACACGGGAATGCGGAGTCCATGGGTTTTTCCCGACGTTGCCATGGCCCCCCGCCTGCCGCATTAGCGGCGTTGGCTCGCGCGTGTGCCGCAAAGTAGCAGCATGACTCCAGCCTTGCTGTGTCGACCACGATCCGCGCCGGAGCTCTCAGCGGGCGCGGGAAACTGCAAGGCTGGAGCCTTGCTCTACTTCCTCAGAGCGTCGATCCACGGTACCAACAGACGCTGGCATCGTTGGCTTGACCGGCCTGCCGCCTGCCGCCGTTCGATCCGTCGTTGAACGGTGGTTTCCCTCAGGCGTGTGCGGCGCCTTGGGCTTCGTCCTTGGGCAGGAGTTGGGCGAAGTTTTCCTTTTCGGTTGCCTTCATGTAGGCTTCGTGCGCGGTGATGCGGCCTTCGCGGAGCAGGCGCAGCAGGGTGCCATCCATGGAGCACATGCCGTCGTTACCGCCGGACTCGATCATGGAGCGGATGCTGCTGATCTGCCCCTCGCGGATGACGTTGGAGAGGCCTTCGACGCGGAGCAGGATTTCGTGGGCTGCCACACGGCCCTTGCCGTCGGCGGTACGGCAGAGCAGTTGCGAGACGATGGCGGCCAGGCAGTCGCCGAGCATGGTGCGGATCTGGGACTGCTGGTCGGCGGGGAACACGTCGATGACGCGGTCAATGGTTTTGGGCGCGCAGTTGGTGTGGAGCGTGCCGAACACCAGCATTCCCATGGTGGCGCAGTTCAGGGCCAGGCGGATGGTTTCCAGTTCGCGCATTTCGCCCAGCAGCACGATATCGGGGGCGGCTTTCATGGCACTGTGCAGGGCGGCGGCAAAGGACTGGGTGTGGTCGCCCACCTCGCGGTGCTGGATGATGCACTTGTTGTTCTTGTGCACGAACTCGACCGGGTCCTCGATGGTGATGATCTTCTTCTCGAAGTTCTTGTTGATGTAGTCGATCATCGCCGCCATGGTGGTGGACTTGCCGCTGCCGGTCGGGCCGGTGACGAAGACCAGCCCTTCCTTCAGGCGGCTGATCCGGCGCAGGACTTCGGGGGCCTTCAGGTCTTCGAGGCTGAGGATTTTGGACGGGATTTGGCGAAACACCGCGGCCATGCCGTGGTTGTCGTACAGGTAGTTGGAGCGAAAGCGCGCCGCGCCCGCGATCTCGTAGGCGAAATCCAGGTCGTGGGTCTGAAGGTAACGCTCCCACTGCACCGGCGGGCAGATGCCCTTCATGATCTCTTCCATGACTTCGGCTGTGACGGGTGGCCGATCCGGCATGGGTTTCAGCTCGCCGTGCACCCGCGTCTTGGGCGGTTGTCCGACCTTCAGGTGCAGGTCTGAGCCCTTCATCTTCAGCATGTGCAGGAGCAATTCGTCCATGCTAGTGCCCCCGGGCGCAAATAACGGCCTGCTGGCAACCCGAAGGGCGGGCCGCTTCGTGTGGAACTGCGGTCAACACCACAATTCCATCAAGACCGTTGCTCTTGTAGTACATTACAGCTCTTGTCTTGGCCATGGCAACCCTGGCGGGCGGGCACCTGGTCGCGATCATTCAACGGCACGATCGACAACGATACTCGTGTATCGCCTTACGATCGTGCCGTCGAATGCTCATCGACCATCTGCCCGGCCAACAGGCCGTTATTTGCGCCCGGTGGCACCCGGCATCAGCGGAACCAGCCTTTCTTCTTGCCGGCGCCCGCCTGGTCTTGCGCCTCGGACTCGTCGTCGTCGGCCGGTGCACTGGCCAGACTCTGCTGCTTGGCTTTCAGACGGTTGAGCATGTCACGGGACTTGATGTTTTCCAGGGCCAGTTCGTCGGTGATGAGCCCTTTGGTGAACAGGTCGAAGAAGGCCGTTTCCATGGTGCGCATGCCCTGGCTGGAGCCGGTCTGCATGACCCCGGCGAGGTGGAAGGTGCGGCCTTCGCGGATGATCTTGCCGACCGCCGGAGAACTGACCAGCAGGGCGTGGGCCACGACCAGGCCGTTGCCATCGGCGCGCGGCACCAGCCGCTGGCAGAGGACGCCGCGCAGGCTCTCGGCGGTCATGGCGCGGATCTGCGGCTGTTGCGCGGGCGGGAACACGTCCAAGAGCCGGTTCAGGGTCGACGCCGCGTCCGCGGTGTGCAGGGTGCCGATGACCAGGTGCCCGGTCTCGGCGGCGGTGATGGCCATCTCGATGGTCTCCAGGTCGTGGAGTTCGCCGATGACGATGATGTCCGGGTCTTCGCGCAGGGCGCCTTTCAGAGCGGAGGCGTAACTGTCCGTGTCACGGCCCACCTGGCGCTGGGTCACGTTGCAGCCCTGGCACTGGAAGGTGAACTCGATCGGGTCTTCGAGCGTGATGATGTGATCGTTGCGCTTCTCGTTGATCGCCTGGACCATGGCGGCCAGGGTGGTGGTCTTGCCGCAGCCGGTCGGGCCGGTGACCAGGATCAGGCCGTTGTGGAAGTCGAGAAGTTTGGAAATACTCTCGTGGCCTAGGAACCCGAGTTCGGCGAGGGTCCGGATCCTGTTCGGCACAATGTGATAGGTGCCGCCCACGCCTTCCTTGTGGAAGATAAGATTGACGCGGTAGCGGTCGCCGTTCTCCAGTTCCAGGCCCACGCTGAGGTCCTTGGCGGCCAGGAACTCCTCCCGCTGCGCTTCGGAGAGCAGTGCGGTGTTGAGTTTGAGGGCTGCCGCGGCGGAGAGCGGCGAGGTGCCGAGGCTCTCGATCTTCTGCCAGCGGCGCAGGAACGGGGGTACGCCCGCGGTCACGTCCAGGTCGCTGGCATCTGCCGCGCGCGCGGCCGCCAGCGCGGCCATCATCAGTTCGCGAACCGCCGCGTCGGAGAGCGCCTCCGCGTCTTCCAGGCGGGGCATCCCGGTTTCGCCGCCGGCGGAGATTACCGGTTCGGCGACGGCTGGTTCCGCGCTCGGCGCTTCCGGCGGGGCTTCGGCCGCGGTGTCGGGCTGGGCCGGAGCCTCGCCGCGCTGTGCGCGTTCGTAGGCTTCATTGGCCAGTGCCTGGACCTTTTCCAGGTCGTCGCACAGGTTGTTGTCCAGCACCGCTTGTGCGACCGCCATGAGGTCAGCTTCCGCGTCGAGGGCGGCGGTGAGCTGCTGGGCAGCGTCCTCGGTAATCACCTGCTGACTCGTCGCCAGCAACAGGAACCATTGGACTTCGAGGCTCACGCGTTCACCTCGCTCAAGACCAGCTTTTCGCCCCACTCACCACGAGCCTCCCGCGAGATCCTGTTTCGCAGAAGGAGTGTTCAGGTGTCAGGTGTCAGGCGGGAGCCGCGAGGTCACAAGTCGATGGCGCGTTCCTGAAACCTGAACACTGAAACCTGACACCCCCGACTCCTGCATCACGTCCGCCCGGGCCTCACAGCGTAAACGCGCCGGTCCGGTCCTTCCGCGGCTGCACCGCCTCTGCCGGGAAGGCGATACTGGCCACGGCATGATACGGGATGACCACGACCTCGCCCGTCGAATTCCGGATGACCAGTTCGCTGTCATTCCCGTGCTTCTGGACCTTCACCAGTTCGCCCGCCACCCGGCTGCCGGTCACCAGTTCGGCCGCGACCGCGAGGCGGCCGCCCGCCAGCGCGTTCAAATTCAGTTCCATCGCGTCGCTGACGTTCAGGGCCCAGTCCACCGCGTTCCGGTAGTGGGTCGTGGTGGTGTGAAGCCGCTCGGCCACGGTCAGCAGAAGGAACCGCAGCAGCTTGTTCCCGATCAGCGGGTGTTCGCGGCAGAGTTTCCCCAGTGCCATCTTGTCGATCGAGAGGACGGACGTGTCCTCCAAAGTCGTGGCGGTCGCCGACCGGTCCTGGCCGGTGATCACCGACAGCTCGCCGAAAATGTCACCCATCCCCAGGTTGAGCATTTCCTTCTCCAGGCCGGCGGCGAATGACACGACGACGCGCACTCTGCCGCGGGTGACGATGAACAGCGCCCCCGCCTTGTCGCCTTCGCGGAAGATGACCGTGTTCGCGGGGTAGTCGTGGTGCCAGACCGCGGCAGTCATGGTCCTGATTTCGTCCGGTGTCAGCGACGCGAACACCGAGAGGTCGCTGGGGATTTGGGGCGTGTCCGTCATGGCCTGTCTCCTCTGGATCGCCGACCGGCGACTGAAGGCTCGGACCGCTGGCGGCCGCCGCCGGCCGGTCTACCCGTAAGGTAACCTCTCTTTGGCCAGAACACACGCGGGGCTGGGAGATCGGCCGTAATGCGCCAAGAAAGGGTGGAGCATAGACCCCTGCCACCTTGTGTGGCAGGTGAATGGGTTCATCATTGGTTACTACGCCGCACCGTGTCCCCTCTCTTCCCTTTCCCCCGTCTGCCGCCGGCGGACGGGGGAAAGGGAAGAGAGGGGAGGCGCCTACGTTTGGCGGGCAAACCCGATTCACCCGTGGCACAAGGCCACGGGGGTCTCACACATGGGCCAGCACACCGTCGTTCCGCCTGCGACTCCTAACCCGGCGTAGCCGGAACCAAGACCGACGCCGATTGCTGATCGTTGATTGCTGATTGCTGAAGTCCGCCCCCCGACACTCAAAAAGCGTCGTTGCGATCGTCACAAAGTCTGCCAGAAAACGCGAGTTTGTAGTCGTGGGGTCCCATGTTACTCGCAGAGGGGATGTTCGCGTTGCAGCGTCTCGCTCAGCGTGTCGACACGTGTGCGGATGGCGACGCCGTGCGCCCGCTCGCTGAAGCGTCGCTGCCACTTCCGCCTGAAAGGCGGGACTCAGACGGAAACGCCCGAGTAACAGCTTGATATGGCCGGGCCGTCTGCGGCCCGGGGGGCGCTGACGCATAACCGATTAGCCCCGGCGTCGACTGGACAATGCCGCTGCGTCAGACGACAGTACCCAAACGGCTTGAGCGCGATGACGCGGGGTGGCGCCAAGTCCGTCGTCGTGGACACGGCCGAAGGCGGGTACGTCGGATATGAGCACCATCCTGATTTACTGCCGGCCGGGTTTCGAGGCCGACTGCGCCGAGGAGCTTCAGTTCCTCGCGGCGCGGGGCGGGTTCGGGTGCGATGTCCGCACCGTGCCGGAGACCGGGCAGGTCGAGGCGGAACTTGCCGGCGCCGGTGAGCTGCACAGCCGCCACTCGCCCGTGCGCTGGCGGGACCTGGTGTTTGCGCGACAGATGTTCGAGGTCCTGTTTCGCGCCACGGGCCTGCCGGACGAGGACCGCGTCACGCCGATCCTGCAGCAGTTGCGCCGGAACTTGGTAGCGGCGCGTTGTCTGCCGTTCACCGACGTGTTCGTCGAGTGCCCGGACACGAATGAGGGCAAGCGCCTGATCGGGTTCTGCAAGCAGTTCGAGTACCCGCTGCGCGCGGCGCTGACCGAGGGCGGGCTGCTCGACCCCGCGGCCAGCAGCGACCTGCGGCTGCACGTGTTTTTCCTGTCCTGGTCCGAGGCGGTGGTCGGCATCGCGAATCGTGCGAACTCCGCACCGTGGCCCATGGGCATTCCGCGGCTGAAGTTCCCGGCCGGCGCACCGAGCCGGTCCGTGCTCAAGCTTGACGAAGCCTTCAACGTGCTGTTGCGGCCGGACGAGCAGAAGCGCTGGCTGCGGCCGGGTGCGCACGCGGTGGATCTGGGCGCGGCGCCCGGCGGCTGGAGCTTCCTGCTGGCGAAGCGCGGCCTGCGTGTGCTGGCCGTGGACCGCGCAAAGCTAGCCCGCGAAGTGCTGTCGACCGGCCTGGTCACGCACGTGCCGGGCAACGCCTACGAGTACGAACCGCCGCGGCCGACCGATTGGCTGGTCTGCGACGTGGTCGACCAGCCGCAGCGCATCGCGCGCCTCATGGCGCGCTGGCTCGGCGAGCGCATGGCGAAGCGTGCCATCTTCAACCTGAAGCTGCCGATGAAACGGCGCTGGGCCATGGTCAAGGAATGCCTCGATTTCGTTCGCACCGAAATGGCCCGGCACGGCTTTGCGGACGACGACATCATTCTGCGCAGCAAACAGCTCTACCACGACCGCCGCGAAGTGTCGGTGTTTCTCGGCCGGCGCGGGTGAGGCGGGGGGGCGGGGAACGGACACAACGGACGAAACGGACCCAACGGACAGATCAGCCGGATCCGACCGATCCGACGGATCGCTCCGCTGCCCTCTCCCCCTCGACACCCGCCTGCCACGGCGTAGCTTCTGAGCGAAGCCGGGACCCTCACCCCTCGCCCGGGCCGTGCCAGATGCCGAGTTTGGGGTTGCGGCGCCAGCCGGCGTCCTTGATCTCGAACGGGGCGTGCTTCCACCCGGCGTCGAGGCGGGCGATGGTTTCGTCCCAGGTGCGGATGCCGCCCAGTGCGTCGGGGGCCTCGACGTTGCAGGCGCCGACCGCGTTCGCAATGCAGCCGCAGCGCTCGACGGCCTCCCCCCGCAGCAGCGCGGCGAGGAATCCGGCAATGGTCGTGTCGCCAGCGCCGGTTGTGCCGACGACCTTCGGAACCTGGTAGACCGGGAACCACAGCTCGCGGTTGGCCCAGGCCTTGATGTCCTTCGGCGTCGCGCCGCCCATCTTCCCGAGCCGCTCCGCGGAACCGGTGCGCAGGTACACGCCGCGCGCGCCGAGCTTGATGCCGACGATGGCCACGCCCATGTCGAGCAGGCGCTGCGCGAGCGGCGCAAGATCGGTGGCAGTGAGGTTGTCACCCTGGCCGAACCGCTTCCGGTCCAGCGCGTAGAGCAGTTCGTCGCCGCTCGGCATGAAGATGTCGACGTGCGGCAGGGCGCGGGTCAGGATCTTGAGCCAGTCCGCCTTGCCGCCCGGACCGGACGCGTCCGGCATGCCGAGGTCCAGGGATGTGGTCAGGCCGAGTTTCTTCATGCGGGAGTACATCTTGACGAGTTGCTCACCGTCGTTGGCGTACGTCGCGGCCATGAACGCGGGGTAGCCGAAGTGGAACAGCGCCGCGCCCTTGAGCTTGGACTCGTCGATGTCCGCGGCTGTGAAGTCGCCGTTCGCGCCCGGGCAGTGCAGGAAGATGCGGTCAATGCCGGGAATATTTACGACCACGGTGTAGGAGGTGACCGCGCCCGGCACCACGGTCATGCCCGCGTCCAGCCCCTCGCCACGATCACGCAGCACCGCCTTGACCGTGTGCCCGAACTGGTCGTCTCCCAGCTTGCCCATCAGCGTGGCGGGGATGCCCAGGATGTGCAGGCATACGCCGGTGTTCGACACCGCGCCGCCCGTGCCGATGGTCGGCGGTCCGACTTCGTAGAGCCGGCCGGGAATCAGGTCGAAATGGTGGTCGACCGACGGAATAATGTCCAAGCAGATGTGACCCGCAACAACCGCGCGCTTCATGAGTATCGTCTCCCCTGATTCGAGCCGGTGGTCTCCAGGGCAAAATCCCCGACGTCCCGCCTACTATAGCCGGTCCCCGTGGGGTTGGAAATCGGGGTGACTGGCATCGGTCGCGCCCGCGCTCGTAGTGGTGTCGCAGCCCCGGCGGTTGGCCGCCGGGCAAGACACCATCTCCGCGCCACGCCACGCATGCTGTTGGCGCACCACTGCCGTTCTGCGCCCTGCGAGCACACTACGAACAGGTGCGTCTCGGCGTGCAGGGCGGGTCTTCTCTCTCGGGATTTGCGGGCACAGGCGCTCCCCCTTCCGGTGGCCACGCGCCACCCGGACCGCGTAAACGCGGGACTACGAGCCTGTGCCATGCCGCCTGCTGGCCCTGGGTGTGTTCGGGCACGGCGACCGTGACTGTACATCGGGTGCACTGACGATGGGCAAGCCGTGCTTTTTAGTTGCTGACGGCCCCCTGCAAGGCAACGGCACGGTCTTGTCGTAACAGCTAGCCAATCAAAAGGTTGCAGCGGTGCCGGCGCCCTTGGCAACCGGCGTGCAATTCCCGCTCGGCGATGGCGTGCAGTTAACGACAACAGCGCAACAACGACAAGGAGGGTCCAGAGATGAAGACCAAAGTTGGGCGGACGTGCAGTCGGAACCGAGTGGGGATCGTGGGCCTTGCGGTGATCGCACTCCTGGTCTGCTTCGCCGCGGCGCCGGTTGAGGCGGCGGGGCTGCTGAAGGTCAAGGGTCAGGGCGACGATGGGTTGTCGATCCGTTCGCACCAGGCGAGTGTGGTGATTGACAACGGGTTTGCGCGTACGGAGGTGGACCAGGTGTTTGCGAACGCCGCAGCGACGGACTTGGAGTGTTTCTACACGTTCCCGCTGCCGAAGCAGGCGAGTCTGTCCGAGTTGAGCCTGTGGATTGACGGCCGCGAAGTGCTCGGGGAGGTCGTGGAGAAGGAGAAGGCCAGGAAGATCTACGAAGAGGAGAAAGCGAAGGGCAACGACACGGCGCTGGCGGAGAAGAACGACTACAAGACGTTCGACATTCTCGTGGGGCGCATTCCGGCGCGGTCGGAAGCGCGGGTGCGGCTGGTCTACTATCAGCCGCTGGAGATCGACATGGGCGTTGGGCGCTACGTCTACCCGCTGGCTGAGGGTAACGTGGATGACAACCGGGTGCCGTTCTGGGATGTCGCGGACAAGGTGGACTCCGGGTTGCAGTTCCATCTCGAGCTGAAGTCGGCGTTTCCGGTGAAGGAGTGCCGGGTGCCGGGGTTCGAGCAGGTCGCCGCTATCCAGCCGGTGACGGGCGCAGAGGGTGAGCGCGGGCACTTCACGGTCGACCTGAATCTGGCGGAGGGCGCGCGTCTCGACAAGGATGTGGTCTTCTACTACCGACTGGACGAGACGGTTCCGGCGCGGGTTGAACTGGTTCCGTACCGCGCGACGCCGCAGGAGGACGGGACGTTCATGGTCGTGGTGACGCCCGCCGCGGATCTGAAGCGCATTGCGGAGGGTTCGGACTGGGTCTTCGTGCTCGACAAGTCGGGGAGCATGTCGGGTGAGAAGATCGGGGCGCTGGCCGACGGCGTGGCGCGCGTCATCGGCAAGATGTCGCCGAACGACCGGTTCCGGATCATCACGTTCGACAGTCGCGCGGCGGATTTCACCGGCAGTTTCGTGCCGGCCACGGAGGCGAACGTAAAGGAATGGACGGGGCGCGTCCGGCAACTGCAGGGCGACGGCAGTACGGCACTGTTTGATGGTCTGACGCTGGGGTACCGATGCCTGGACGCCGACCGCACCAGCGCGGTGATCCTGGTCACGGACGGCGTCTGCAACGTGGGGCCGACCGAACATAGCGCGTTCCTGAAGTTGCTGCGCTCGTATGACATCCGGCTGTTCACGTTCGTGATCGGGAACAGTGCGAACCAGCCGCTGATGGAGCGTCTGGCCAAGGACTCGGGCGGGTTCGCCATGAACATCTCGACTGGCGATGACATCTACGGGCGCCTGATCCAGGCCAAGGCCAAAGTCCTGAACGAGTGCCTGCACGACGTGCGGCTGAAGTTCCACGGCGAGAAGGTCTACGACCTGGCGCCTGCGGCCCTTGGTAACCTCTACTACGGGCAGCAGTTGGTGATGTTCGGACGCTTCCGCGGCGACGGTCCGGTGCAGGTCGAGCTCGCGGCGAAGATCTCGGGCGAGGAACAGACCTGGACCTGCACGGCTGAACTGCCGCAGCAGGACACGGACAACCCGGAAATCGAGCGGCTCTGGGCCCTGGCCCGGATCGATGACGTGATGGAGGAGATCCGTGAGAAGGGCGAAAGCAACGGACTGGTGAAGAAGGTGGTCGACCTAGGGGTCGACTACTCGCTGGTCACGGACTACACGTCCATGGTCGTGGTGCGCGAGGAGGTCTTCGAGAACCAGGGCATTGCGCGGAACAATGCGGCGCGCGTGTCGCGCGAGCGGCAGGCCCAGGCGGTGCGGCAGCAGGCGCCCGCGAGGAATTATCAGGTCGACAACACGCCCGCGAACCCGCCGGGCGGTGCGTTCCGCGGCCTGCCCGCGCCCTCGATCGGCGGCGGCAGCGGCCCGGTCGGTCCGGCATTCCTCGTCCTGCTCGCCGCCCTGGGCCTGGCCCGAAAACGGCGCGAGTGAGGTGGTGCGGCAGTGGCGCGGGACCTCCGGGACCGCAGCAGGGTGCCTCGGGGCCGTCTCGGCCCGAGGCCTTCGGCCGGGGATCCGTCTTCGCCCGAGCAGCTTCCGCCGTCGCTCTGGCTCTGGCGGACATGTCGCCGGACGGAGCCGGCCCGAGCACCCCGCTTCGGCGCGAGACGCGCCGAGTCACTTCGCGGAAGCGGAAGGTTCAGAGGTCTCAGGTGTCAGTTGCGAGGCGTGGAACCCAGGAAGAGCACAGTGCCCAAATGAAGACTGATGCGCTCAACAAAGAAAAGCCAGGCCTTCGGAAGCCGGACTTGACTGGGTTTCTGGCGGCATACGTGGTTGTGATGTGGCCGCTATCGGTCTTCTTGGTGTGCTATCCGCCCACATGGCAGTTCGGTGTCTTCTACCCGATCTACTGGCTGTTCGTTTATGCGGTTTCAGCAGTTGGATTGCTGAGGGTGCTCCGGTTGGTCACGTTCCGATTCAACACGTATGGGTTTGCCCTCGTGACAGCAGTCATCACTGCCTGGGCCGCACTTGCCCATGTCGAACTGTAGGACCCAACGAATGCCACCTCAACTCAAGCAAGCAAGCGGCACGGTCCAGGCTCGTAGTCCCGCGTTCACGCGGTCCGGGTTCCGCGTCGCCACGGAGAAAGACGGGGACCGCCTGAAGGCGGGACTACGAACAGGGGACGCCTCGGCGCCGCGACAGAGAACGGCTGGCCACGCGCTGCCCACCTCCCCTGCCCGGCCCCCGGAATGCCTCGTCTGGGTCGGGTTGCTGGTGCTCTGCAATCTGCCGTTTGGCGGCGTGTCGCCGGTGGCGCGCTGGACGTTTCTGCCCGGCTACGTCCTCGCCGGCGAGTGGTGGCGGGTGATCACGTTCCCATTCGTGCACGTGAGCGGGTATCACCTGTTGCTCGACGCGGGTGCGTTCCTGGGGTTGTACGCGATGTGGGAGGAGCGGTCGGTGTGGCGGCGGGTCGTGCTGGTGGGGGCGAGCTGCGCGGGGAGCCTGGTGGGTGCAGCGTGCGTTGCGGAGTTCGCACGGCTCGGCCTGTGCGGGCTGTCCGGGGCGGCGCACGGGCTGGCGGCGCTGGTGGCGCTCGAAAGCATCCGCGCGGAGCGGCGCGGGCGGCTGGCGCGCTTGACGGGCTGGGCGGTCCTCGTCGCGGTGGTGGCGAAGAGCGTCACGGAAGCGGTGTCCGGGCAAGTGATTTTCAGCGGGCTGCACCCGGGCAGTGTCGGGGTCCCGAATCCGGTCTGCCACCTCGGCGGCGTGGTTGGGGCGTTGCTGGCGTGGGTGCTTGTGGCGACGCGTGTTCCGTTCGTCAGGCAACGCGCCACCCGGACCGCGTAAACGCGGGGCTACGAGCCCGTGGAGGTGCCAGGTTGGTAGTTCCGCCTTCAGGCGGTCTCCTGCCCGTGGTCGTGCCGCCGTGGTCACTGGCCGAGGCTGATGTCCTGGATTTCGATGGCGTGCGGCCGGTCGCGCCGGTCCCCGAGCAGTCAGGCGCCAAAGATGACGGACACGTGGTCGAGTTGCGAGAAGTCCGGTGCGGTCGCCTTGTCGTCACAGCAGACCGCTACATCACCCGGGCATGTCGATCGGGCGGCCGTCCGACCGCGCCGACTGGAGGCATGCGTCCAACACCTGTTGCGTCTTCAGGGTCATCTGGCCCCAGGCGTCGTCCGGCCGGCCGGAAAGCACCAGCTCGCCGAAGCGACGGAACATGTTGGTCTCCTGGGCGTCCGTGGCGCTGTGGCTGTGCTCACGCACCGCGAAACGCTGTGCGTGCGGCTCCATGACGAAGTCGCACCCCTTGATGTTGAATGTCGGATTGGACGCCTCGAAGGCTATCTCGTCGTCGTTGTGGGGCAGCACGAAGTCGGACACGAACAGCGAGCCCTTCGTCCCTCCCACGCTCACCCACTGCTGGATCTGCGCCGAGAACGAGCAGTAGAAGCCGGCCGAAACACCGTTGGCAAAGAACAGCTCCCCCGAGAAATCGACAGGTACCGGCCCCGGACTGGCCGGGTGGCGGTACTCGTCCAAAGTGTGGCCGGCGACTCGCACCGGCAGCTCCCCGTTCAGCGCCCACAGGATGAACCGGATGCAGTACCAGCCCAGATCACCAAGGCAGCCGTGCGGTTCCAGATTGCTGCGGGCGCGGATGTTGCCGGAAAACGCATCGCCGGATGCCTCGCCGTCGGCGAATTGGGCCGTGATCCGCTTGAGCGCACCGACCGTCTGACCGTCGGCAAGAACGTCGCGGATGCGTTCCAGTCGCCGGCTGTGCATGAACATCACGCCATCCATGAACTGCACACCGTTCTGCCGGCACGTAGCGAGCATGTCCTGCACGTCCTGCGCAGTAAGCCCAGCCGGCTTCTCCGCGAGGACGTGCTTGCCGGCCTCGGCCGCGCGGATGACCCACGACTTGCGAACACCCGTCGGCAAGGGGATGTACACCGCGTCCACGGCATCGCAGGCCAGGAGTTCCTCATAGCTGCCCAGCGCGTGTGGCGGCGGCTCGAAGGGGGCCTGGCGCTGGCAAGCGTCGATGAACGACCGGCACCGCGCGATGTCCCGGCTGGCCACGGCCGCCAACGTGCAGTTCGGCGCGTTGCGGATCGCGAGCCAATTCTTTCGCGCGATCTCCGCCGTTCCCAGAATACCCCAGCGGCAGATGGTCCCTTGCATGGTAACTACCCCCTTGGACCGAGACCGAACTTCCGACTGAAGAGGTCTGTCGATCTGGTGTTTGCGAGGACGCAAATACTCCACGTCTGGTTGCCGTTTGGACTGGACCGGTCGCGTCCTCGCGACTAGCGCCCCTGGGCGCAATCGACAGCGTCTCTGAAGGCGGAACTCAGACCTGACTGCGGATGCGAACTAGCGCTGGCTGCGGAGCCGGCGGTAGACGGCGTCGGGCGTGGCCTGCGCGGTGTCAAACGGCGCGAACGAGAGCGTGAACGCGAACGGTTCGGACTTGATGCGGTACTGCTCGAACGTCGCGGGTCCGCAACTGCCGCTGCCCACGCCGCACTGCTTGTAGTCGAGGTGCACGGTGAGGAAGTCGCGCGGCACGAGGTCGTACGTGTGCCGTGCCTTGTCGAAGTCCTCCGTGGTGTAGACGTGCGCGCTGAAGTTCAGGTGCGGGTGGCCGGCGACCAGCAGTCCGGCGCCGCGCGGGTCGGAGAGCGCGGTCCAGCGTGCCTCTTCGCGGTTGCCGTTCTCCTGCGGGAACACGTACGGGGTGCAGAGGCTTGCGACCGCGGCGCGGTAGCGCCCGACCGGGTTCGCGGCCTTGGTATCGACGTAGCACTCGCCGGGGCCGTGGCCGTACCAGTCCACCGCCTGCAACTCCTTGGGCATCCGCAATTCCAGCCCGATGCGCGGCAGGTGCGGCATCACCTCTGCCCAGTTCCTGCTTTCCGGCGGTGGCTGCACCGCGCAGGTGCTCCTGGGCGTGCCGGAGACCGCGAGCTTGACCGTGCCGTCCGGTGCGATGGTGTAGCGGTATTCCGCGTCGAAACCGATGAACAGGACCGGTGGTGCGATGCGGGAGCGGACCGTGACAACGACCGCGGCGCCGTCCTTCTTCGCGCTGCAGTCGACCGTGTGGTGCTGCATCTGGTTGAGGCGCGCTTTCTTCCACTGCGCGTGCAGGGCGTGCTCCCACAGCGACCAGTGCGCGTCGTTGTCGATGGCGGCGCGCCAGAAGTTGAGGCGCGGGCCGAAGTTCGGGACAATGAGATCGCGGCCGGCGAACTGCCAGCGCGCGATGCGGCCGAAGACCGGGTCGAAGTCAATGGCGAAGTCGTCGCCGTGCACGGCAATGGCCGTCTTTGACTGGGTGAGCGAGAGTGCGGAGTGCGCACGTGCCGGCTTGGCGACCGGTGCGGCCGCGACCGCGGGGAACGGCACGGCGAGCTGGCAATGCGCGATTTCGTGACCCGCCTTGGCCCACGGCGTGTCCTGCGCCAGGGTGAAGCGCACGGTGAGGAAGTACTCGGTTCCCGGCGTGAGCTGCGGCTTCTTGAACGGCACGATCAGGTCGGTGCTCTCGCGCGACGCCAGGTCGAGGGTGGGCAGTGCGCCACCCTGGAGCGGGACGCCGTCCTCGGCCAGGGTCCAGTCGACGGCCAGGTGCGCCAGGCCGATATGATCGTAGCGATTGGTGATGCGGATCTTGCCCTTGCACACGTTCACGGCCTCGACGAGGACCGGTTCGATCCACTTCTTGAACTCAAGGAGCCCCGGCGACGGCGTGCGGTCGGGGAACACGAGTCCGTCGCAGACGAAGTTGCTGTCGTTCGGTTCGTCGCCGAAGTCGCCGCCGTACGCGTACCACGTGGTGCCGTCGGCGGTGTGGCGCGTGATACCGTGGTCGCACCATTCCCAGACAAAGGCGCCCTGCATGTTCTTCTGCGACCAGAACAGTTCCCAGTACTCGCGGAACACGCCGGGGCCGTTGCCCATGGCGTGCGCGTACTCGCAGAGGATGAACGGCCAGCCGGTGTCATCGGCCTGGGCCCACTTCTTCCACGTGTCCGGATGCGGGTACATGGCCGAGGCGATGTCGCTGCAGGCGCGTTCGCGCTGCCACGGCTCGCCCTTCTCGCGCTTCATGAGCCCGGGGCGGGACGCGCCCTCGTAGTGCACGGGCCGCGTGGTGTCGCGTTGCTTCGCCCAGCGGTACATCGCTTCGTGGTTGCAGCCGAAGCCGGACTCGTTGCCCAGCGACCAGGAGAAGATGCAGGGATGGTTCTTGCGCGCCTCAACCATGCGCTGCATGCGGTCCACGCAGAGATGCTCCCACGCGGGCCACATGGACGGGTTCTTGCCCTCGTCATAGGAGAACCCGTGCGTCTCCAGGTCGCACTCGCACATCACGAACAGGCCGAGCTCGTCGCACAGGTCGTAGAACTTCGGGTCGTTCGGGTAGTGCGAGGTGCGCACGGCATTGACGTTGTGCCGCTTCATGATGAGCAGGTCGAGCTTCATATCGTCATAGCTGACGGCGCGGCCCTTGTCGGGGTGTGAGTCGTGGCGGTTGACGCCGCGCACCATGATGGGGCGTCCATTGACGAGCACGTTCGCGTTCCTGATCTCGACCTTGCGGAAGCCGGTGCGGACCGGTTTCACGGCGAGAACCGTGCCGCGGCTATCCGTCAGCGTGAGGAGCAGCGTGTACAGATACGGACTCTCTGCGGTCCATTTTGACGGGGCCTTGACCGGCATCGTGAGTGCGACATTCGTCGTGCCGCTGCCGGGAATGGCCGCCTCCTTCTTCACCTCCGCCACCACAGCGCCGTCGCGGTCGAGGAGGGTTGCGGTGAGGGAATGCTTCTTCGCCTCGGTGCGGCGGTCATTGGCGAGCACTGCGTCGACGGTGAGCGTGCCATTCTTGTAGGACGCATCGAGATCGGTCTTGACGAACGCGTCGAAGATATCGACCTGTGGCTGCGCGACGAGGTAGATGTCGCGGAAGATGCCCGACAGCCACCACATGTCCTGGTCCTCGAGGTAGGTGCCGTCCGACCACTGGAACACCTCGACGGCGAGCGTGTTTGTCCCGGGGAGGACCTGCGCGGTGATGTCGAACTCGGCGGCGAGGCGGCTGCCCTTGCTGAACCCGACCTTGGTACCGTTCACCCAGACGTAGAACGCACTGTCCACACCCTCAAAGCGCAGGCAGACCTTGCGCCCCTTCCAGGAGGGTGGCACGGTGAACTCGCGGCGGTAGCAACCGGTCGGGTTGTCCGTGGGCACATGCGGCGGATTCACCGTGAACGGGTAGATGACGTTCGTGTAGTGCGGCCGCCCGTAACCATGCATCTGCCAGTGCGACGGGACCGGGATATCGCCCCACGCCGACGCGTCGAAGTCGGGGCGGACGAAGTTCTCGTCGACGAACGCGGGATTCTGAAGATACTGGAACTTCCAGACGCCGTTGAGCAGCGAGAAATAGGGTGATGCGAGCCGTTCATAGGTCCGTGCGCTCTCCGTGTCATCGTACGGCAGCAGGCAGGCTCGCGCTGGCATGCGGTTGATCCCGGCTACTTCGTGGTTCTCCCAGTCGTGCATCGGATACTCCTCGAATGATGGATCAAGTACAGGAATGCGGCGTTCGCCGCGTCACGGCACAGAAGGTAATCGGGGGTGGTGCAAGTGCAAGGCGTCGATTGGCGGCACAGACCTGCGCGGGGGGGGGCGCGATCCGGGGCCGCGCGCCGCCAACCCATCCAGTCATTTGTCCGTGCACGCAAGCCGGATATTGTCGAGGTAGAAGACCGCCTTTTCCGTCGCGTTGCTGACGAAGCCGACCCACTCGATGGCCTTGAACCGTGGGTGGCAGGCCAGGTCGTTCCACTCCTTGGGCGGCTGGCCCGGCACCGTGATGGCCAGGCTGTAGCGACCGGTCGCCTGCTTGCCGATCGTGCAGGCGAGTTCAAAGCGTACCCATTGCCCGATGGGGAGCGTCAGCAGTTCCTGGTCTCCGGCCTTGAGCTTGCCATCCGCGCTGATGCGCAGGCTTGGACCCACGAAGTAGTCTGAACCGCCGGTGCGCCACTCGTGCCAGACGATGGCGCCCTGTTCCAGGCGCAGGTCGAAGCTCTCGCGCACCACGCCGCGCCTGTCGTGCGGTGTGTAGTACATGTGTGGGTTCCAGATCTGGTCCAGACCGGGCGCGTCGAGGAACTTCAAGCTGCGCTTGCCGCCGGGTGCCGCCATTTCGTCGGTGACGCGAATCGCGGCGCCTTTTGTCTCGCCGGAGATGTACGCCGACTCGGGCCCGGCCCCGACCAGAGAGAGCTCAAACCCGTCGTCGAGTTGCAGCGGTGGCGCCTCGATCTTCGATGGAATGCCCGTGTAGGTGTACGTGAGGCGCTTCGGCCGGTCCGTCCAGGCCTTGGCGCCGGTCAGGCCGGCCTGGCTGATGTCGATCGGCTGGAACCCGAGCGTCAGAGCGGGCGAGCCGGGCCGGAAGCGGAAGTCGCCGTGCTGCGGGTCGACGAACAGCGGGTCGGCGATGACCGAGTGCTGGTCATAGCCTTTGGCCTGCCAGGCGGCCAGGTCCAGGTCGCCAGGGAACCGGACCTCTTCGCCGCTGGCGTCGAAGTACACGTTGTTGTCGGCCACGAGCGTGCTCATGCGCGAGAACAGCCGCCCTTGGTCGTAGTAGACGATGTTGCGCTCGAAGGTCTGGTTCGAGTCCTTGTCGCTGCGGCCCAGGTAGACCTGCTGTTCGCGGCCGAACGCGAGGATGTTGTTGCGCGCCAAGATGTCCTTGCCGTAGTGGATCGTGAGGCCGCCGGCCGTGGTGCGGTACACGACGTTGTTTTCGATCAGGATCCCGGAACTGCCCTCGTCCGGGTAGATGCCGCCGGCGCCATAGCCTTCCACCCAGTCCCAGATGTCGTGGATAAGGTTGTACCGGATCTTCGTTCCGGTCGAGATACCGAGTGTGTAGATCGCCGCCATGTCGCACAGCATGCCGCGGCCGAGGTGGTGCAGGTGGTTGTACTCGATCAGGTTCCGGTGGCACGTGGTCGGGCTGTAGCCCCAGCTCCAGCCGACCGAGAGCCCGGTGTAGTTGAAGTCGCAGATTTCGTTGTGTGTGATGATGTTGTCGCTGCTCTGCCCGACCCAGACGCCGTGCGCGCCGTAGAAAACGCTGCCGCCGTCGTGGATGAAATTGTTCGAGATCGTGTTGCGGCTTGTTTGCTCGGTCTCCTTCTCGCGCACGCCTTGCTCGCCGAGGCGCACGCCGCCCGCGCCGAGCTCGTGGATCTCGTTTTGCACGATGCGGTTGTCCGTGCAGCCGCGCTCGAACCAGACCGCGTAGTTGCCGATGTTGCGGACTTCGCAGCGCTCGATGCTGCAGGCCCGGGCGCCGTTGGCCTGGATCGCCGCCGGCACGGTGACCGCCGCCTGCCAGTCGCTGTGCCCCTCCGGCTCCAGCACGTAGTCCGAGTCTGCGAAGACGAGCCCCTCGAAGTGCAGGTTGCCGACCGGCAGTCCGGCAGTCGGATCGCCCTTAATAAGAAGGAGTTGCGTTAGAACTGGCGCCACGACCGAGACCTCGCCCAGCCGTTCGCCCTCGCGCGGTTTGTAGCTCAGGACGCCCGCCTCGCGGTCCAGGTACCACTCGCCCGGCGCATCGAGCGCGGCAGCGAGGTTCTCGACGTAGTAGCGCTGCCCAGTCTCGATGCTCCATTTCATCGGTCCGGCGAGCATGACGCAGTTCGTCGCCCAGTCCACGGACGCGACCGGGAGCATGCCTGATTCCCAGGCGCGGAGGGTCACGACGTCGGCGCCGGCCAGGTTGTCCGACCCGCCCTGCGGCCCGAGATCGCCCGGCTTGAACCGGAAGCTGATCTTCGAGGAGTCGGTTTCCTTGCCGGTCTTCGGGTCCTGAAGTGGTGCAGCCTTGCCCTGGACGCGGAAGAACTCGCCCTCGTTCGGGGTGCGGGCCAGGGGTCGGCGATCGCCGTTGACATAGAGCCGGCGGAAGGTCCACTTCCTACCCTTCGCCTCAGGGATGTCGACGACCCAGCAGACCCGCGCGGCGTCGAAGCGCCAGCCGGTGATCTCGCGGCCGCCGGAGATGACCGGACGCTCGCCGGGGTATGCCGCGTAGGTGACCGGGCACGTGTCCGACCCGGAGTCTTCCGGTGTGAAAGTGAGCGGTTCGCTGAGCCGGTACACGCCGTCGCGCACCAGCACGGTGACGGGCTGCGCCAGCGCGCCGCCGGCGCGGCCGCGCCGGACCGCATCCCGTGCGCCTGCGAGCGTCGCCAGCGGGCCGTCCGTACGGGCGGCGTTGGGCGCGGCGAGCTTACCGGACCAGGCGTCGTTGCCGTTCGTGGCCACGACGTAGTCGGCCGTGGCCAGGCGCTGCCGCGCCGCCTCGTCCAGTCGCGCACACCCGGCGAGCAGAGCCAATCCCGCGAGCAGGCTGCAGAGCAGACGTCCGTCCGTGTGCGCCATGCCGGTTCCCTCCTGATGCTGCGATATCCGCCGCTACGCCGTGAAGAACCCTCGACCCGACAAGGTAACGCGGCAGCGAAAGACCGTCAACGCCGGGGCCGTGGAAAGACGTGATGCGTCAGCGAAAGGTGGGCGCCGGGCCTCCTGACCCGGCGCGATGGAGCGACGCGGCCGAGCCAGGCCAGGCCGGGAGACCTAGCATCTCAGCCATATCTTGTTGGAGTTCACCTAACCATTTGTATTGCTATATCTTAGAAAGCATCCATAGTGCCATAGAAGGACGTGGTGTCCATTGGGTGCCTACGCGGGAGGTGGTTCATGGTAGTGTTCAAGAAAGCGGGCGCGTGGTGGTTCGATTTGCCCCCCGTTCCGAAGGTTGCACCATGATCATGAAGATTCTCCTGGCCCTGCTCAGGAACCACCGCGATCAGCCGTACCTGATGGTCATCGACTACCTGTGCAAGGAGAACAAGGTGCTGCGCGACAAGTACGCCGAAACCGGCAGGCGCCTGCTGCTCAACGACAAACAGCGCCGCAGCCTGGCCATCCTGGCCCAACCCGTCATCAAGCACGGCTTCAGAGACGTCATTCAGATATTCTGTCCTGAAACCCTGATGAAGTGGTTCCGAGACCTGAAAGCTGAGAAGTTCGATTCGTCAAAGACACAGAAGAAATCGGGCAGGCCCGAAATTCCAGGCTGGGTCTGCCGCGAGATCCTGAGAATGGCTCGGGAAAACAGAAGCTGGGGCAGCGCGCGCATTGCCGGTCAGATCTCCAATCTGTTCTTTGAGGTCGACGAAGAGACCGTCCGAAGGCTGCTGCGCAAGCATAACCTCGAACCCGCGCCTGAGCGTGACTCACAGGGAACCTGGCAGGAATTCCTCGATCGCCACATGGATGTGATGTGGGCCACCGACTTCTTCACCGCCGAGGTTCTGACCCTCAAGGGACTGGTCACGTACTACGTCTGCTTCTTCATCCACCTTCAGACCCGCAAGGTCGTTCTGGGCGGACTCACGCCAAACCCGGACGCAGCATTCATGCAACAGGTGGCGCGCAACCTCACCGGCTTCGAGCTGGAAAAGGCCAGGTTCATCATCCATGACCCCGATGACAAGTACCGAGCGTTCGATGCCATGCTGCCCAAAGGTATGGAACCGGTGAAGCTACCGCATCAAAGCCCAAACCTGAATGCTTTCGCCGAAAGGTTCGTGCGCTCCATCAAGGAGGAATGCCTCAGCAAGTTCATCCCTGTCGGCGAGAGGTTCCTCCGCCACATCATCCGCGAGTACCTCCAGCACTATCACAGCGAGCGCAACCATCAGGGCGAAGATATCGGCAATGTCCTGCTCTTCCCGGATGAACGCATGAACGGCGACCCGAAGGGCAGGATCGTCAAGCATTCCCGCCTCGGCGGCCTGCTCAACTTCTACCACAGGGCTGCCGCGAAGTCCGGCGCGCCCGACCGCGGCGAACAAGAGCGCGCAGCGTAGCTCTCTCGCGCTGTTCTCATTCGATTGTCAAAGAGCCGCCGAGCAGGTGGAGTCTGCCCGGACACCACGTTCAAACCGATCCGGCCCATTGCATCCTGCTTAACACCTTCTCACGCAACGCGAATCTCTGCAAATCCGGCCGAGTGTTCAGCCGATTTCCGCTTGCCGCGCCTCGCTCTTCTCCTCTCATAACACGATCTTCATGCCCCGGACGAATAAAATGGGGATACGCGACAGGTGCGACGGGCACGGCCACGCCCACACGCCCCGCACCCGCGAGCGATTCGGCGGGCCGTCCGGAAATCCGATTCCTACGTCTCGAAACCCGACGCGAAGGTGGCTCACGTGCAGCGACGAATCCGCAACAGCAGTGTTGCTAATCAGTTAGGACTGCACGAATTACAAATGCCAAGGCCTGACCCCGGAGCCCCGGGCCCGAGTGAAATGGGGATACGCGATCAGTCATTTGCCCGTACCGAAGGTTGCTGGGGCGCTTTACCGGAACGGAACCACCGATCTCACGATCTCACGCACTTCCGCTATCTCCTCGGGCGTGACGGCCTCCAAGAAGACCTTGCCTTCGACGAGAAGGATGTCGCCTTGCGGACACCTGACTGTCCTAACCAAGTGGTGCCAACCCTGGAAATCCTTCTCCGAAAGTTCTGGATGATAGGTGTCCCTCCATCTGTTGTACTCCGACTTCTCCCATGGTTCACGAATCCTCTCGTCGAACTGCGTCGCGACATGGCGTTCGATGCTGATCTGTATCCAGTAGAGCGGTTCCGCCCCAATCCCTGGCATGTGGTAAGGATGGAGAAGAAGGCCCAACCCCGTTCTTGGGTTGTGGAGAACTTTGCCAGCGTGTTGGGGGACCGAGATACTCACGCCCACATCACCGAAATCCCGCACGACTCGGTCCGTCAAGGGCGCTCTTTCGAGACCGTGACGGCAGCCAGCGCCACACAGGAGGCACACCCCCCACATGAACAAAAGACCGTTACGCATTGGCGTGGTCCCCTTTCGTCCTCGCGTCCCTGACTCAACTACCATCTCCAGAGAGTCACCCCTGGTGCGACGGGAGCAGGGTCGTAGTTCCATGGCAGGCTGCCCGCGCCGTCTCCGGGAGAGGCAGGTGGTCCAGCATCCCCTGGGGCGTCGGGGTGCCGACCAGCCGTCGTTGCATACAAATTCCTAACCGCCATAGGGAAGCGATCAGGCCCCACAATGTATTCGACCCAACCGCCGCAGTTGAACACCGGCAGGTCATATTCGCGCGGGTCTACGCTCTCTGGGGCTTTGTTGTTTATGTCGCGCGATGCAATGGCCCTCCGATACAGATCACTTTGTGCCTGGTAGTCACTTCTGACGATTCTCCACCTCGCATGTCGCCCGAGATGCCTTGCCCACCAACCCTCACCGGCTTGGTCAAACGCATCCCGGTCGTTCTGTGCGTTGTATGCCACGTACGTTGCCCGCGTGCTGAAAGTGCCCAGTTCCTCGTACTCACTCGAAGGGTTCAAGACGCAGTAGGGGTGGAAAGAGAGGGTCGTGCCGTTCGGCTGATTGGTGTACGCTGGTACGCCCTTCATGATATTCGCCGTGTTGACGTTGTTCAACTGGCTCACCAGAGACCGCCACTGAGAGATCTCAGCTGCAGACAATCCGGATTCGTCGAACGCAAGAAACACGTGCACCACAAGAGGCGCACCCCAGGTGAGAAGCCAATCGTCAAATGGACGGGCAACCACATATGCATCGAATCCCGATGGGTCGACACTTGTCACGGGATCCGCAGTACAGTAACTGTATTTGTGCAGACTCTGCGGGTCTTGGTTGTTTCCCGCAAACGAATCCATCGCCCCGAACGTCCCGGTCCCCTGGTCATAGTACCTTGCTCTATATGTTACGCCGCGAAAATCGCGGCTATAGGCGGTTTCGGCCTTGCGGGACGGCGCTGGCAGTGTCAGCGGGAC
>Ga0156531_1085_pt1 | contig 45729 bp, 32 predicted proteins | sample RifOxyB3_FD_111926 | JGI IMG/M metagenome (GOLD analysis project Ga0156531, IMG submission 111926) | Lentisphaerae bacterium RIFOXYB12_FULL_65_16 | reverse complement strand
AACTCAACCCCGCGCCATCGCAATGACGTCCGCGCGACCTCAAGTGTGGGCGTTCAACTTGCGCGACACGCGTGCTCACTTCGGTGAGGTCTGGCAGTTCCCCGCGCCGGGTGAGAGCCCTGGCGCGGATTGGGGACGGTACAGCAAGGCTGGAGCCACGCTGCTACTTTGCGGAACACCATCTTGCGGTACATGCGCAAGCCACCGCCGTTAGCTTGATGGGTATGGCCGTGGCGGGAAGGGGGAGTCTTGTCCGGCCTCAGTCCGCGCGGGTCTGCATGTAGGTTGGGGCCACGTCGATGTCCTCGGTGGACTTCGCGGCGCGCGCCATGGCGACTTTGCCGGTCCGGGCGAGTTCGACGATGCCGAACTTGCGCATCAGGTCGGTGAAGGCGTCGAGCTTCTCCGAGCGGCCGGTGATCTCGACGATCAGCGCTTCGTGCTCGACGTGGATGATGTTGCCCTTGAAGATGTTTGTGACTTCGAGCACTTCACTGCGCTTGTGGCCGCGGGCCCTGACCTTGATCATCATCAGCTCGCGGCCCACGAAGCCGCTGCCCGTCAGGTCGGTGACCTTCAGCACGTTCACCAGCTTGTTGAGCTGCTTGTCGATCTGCTCCAGCACGGCGTCGTCGCCGCTGGTGACAATGGTCATCTTGGACAGGCTCTCGTCGTGTGTCGGGCTGACCGTGAGGCTGTCGATGTTGAAGCCGCGGCCGCTGAACAGCCCCGCAATCCGGGCCAGCACGCCGAACTTGTTCTCAACCAGCACCGAGATGGTGTGTCTCATGATGTAGCCACTCCTCTTGTGTCAGCCGCACGCGTCCGGCGGGTCGCCGAAGCAGGGCGCCAGTGGCTCGGCCCGTCCCGGGCCGAAGCGGGGTACTCGGGCCGGTCCCCGTCCGAGAGACTCGGGCCGAGACGGCCCCGAGTGCCTTAGCGCGGTCCCGGAGGTCCCGCGCCACTTGTCCCGCGCCACTGTCCCGCATCACTTCTCTTCCGTCGCGCGCTCGACGACGATGTCCTCGCTGACGCGTTCGCGCAGGATGCGCTCGATACCGTTCTTGAGCGTCATCTGCGCGTGCGGGCAGCAGCCACAGGCGCCCTTGAGTTTGAGCGTCACTTTGGTGCCCTGGATGGCGACGACTTCCAGGTCGCCTCCGTCGGCCTGCAATGCGCCGCGCAGTTCTTCCAGGACTTCCCTGATCTTTGCGTCCATTTCATTCGCTGCCATGTGTCACGCCCTTTCAGCTCAGAGCCTTGAGTTGCTCGCGCACCCGGCCCAGTTGCTCGCGCAGTTCGGCCATGCGCACCTTCTCTTTTTCGACCACGTCCGGTGGCGCCTTGGCCACGAACTTCTCGTTCTCCAGCTTGCCTTGCGTCCGTTGCAGGAAGCCGCGCAGTTCGGTCTCCTGCTTCTTCAGCCGCGCCACTTCGCCCGGGATGTCAATGATGTCGGCCAGCGGCACGTAGGCGGTGCCCATCGGCGCCACGGCGACGCCGGTCGGCCCGCTGGCGTCGTAGCGGTTGGTCACCGTGACGCTCGAAGCGTACATCAGCGCCTGCAGCGACACCGAGTCGCTGGCCAGGAACCGCACCAGATCCTCGGTCCCCGGCACGATGACCACGGCGATCTTGGTCGCCGGCGGGATAACATAGCTCGCGCGGACGTTGCGGACCTGGCGGATCAGTTCGAATTTCGCCGCCACGCGGGTCGCCAGTTCGGGTGTGGCGCCCAGTTTTCGCTGCACGTCGTCGGTCATGGGTTCCGGCCAGGCGGCGCACATAATGGAGCCGTCCTCGCCCACAAAGCCGAGGTGGTGGTAGAGTTCCTCGGTCACGAACGGCATCACCGGGTGCAGCAACCGCAGGAACACGCCCATTACGTGGTCGAACACGCGCAGCACGACGGCCTTGGCTTTCGCGTCGCCCTCGTACAGCACCGCCTTGGCCGATTCCAGGTACCAGTCGCAGAAGTCGTTCCACATGAACTCGTACAGCAGGCGCGACAGGTCGCTGTAGCGCAGTTCGCACAACGCCTTGGTGACCTCGCGGATCGTCTCGTTCAGGCGCGCCAGAATCCACTGGTCGTCCGGGCGCAGGTCGGCGGCGGTAAGGTCCGATAGGTCGCGCCAGTCGCCGTGCCGTTCGCCCTGGCGCAGGCGGAAGCGCGCGGAGTTCCAGAGTTTGTTGGCGAAGTTCCGGCCGATCTCGCACTTCTCGTTGCTGTAGCGGATGTCCTGGCCCACGGGGGAGATGTAGACCATGGTGAAGCGCAGCGCGTCGGCGCCGTAGGTGGCGATCACGTCCAGCGGGTCGGGCGAATTCTTCAGACTCTTGGACATCTTGCGACCCTTGTCGTCGCGGATGATCGAGGTGAAGTACACATCCTTGAACGGCACTTCGCCGCGGAACTCCAGTCCCGCCATGATCATGCGCGCGACCCAGAAGAAGATGATGTCCGGCCCGGTCACCAGCGTGTCGGTCGGGTAGAAGCGCTTCAGGTCCGGCGTCTCCTTGGGCCAGTCGAACACGGAGAACGGCCAGAGCCAGGAACTGAACCACGTGTCGAGCACGTCTTCTTCCTGGTGAAACTCCTGGGTGTGGCACTTCGGACACGACGCCGGTGCGCTGCGGCCGACCACGACGTGGCGGCAGCCGGCGCAGTAGTAGGCCGGAATGCGGTGTCCCCACCAGAGCTGGCGGCTGATGCACCAGTCCTTGATGTTCTCCATCCAGTGTCGGTACGTCTTGACCCAGCGGTCGGGGTAGAAGCGGACACGCCCGTCGAGCACCGCGGCCAGCGCCGGCTCGGCGAGGGGCTTCATGCGCACGAACCACTGCTCGGACAGTCGTGGTTCGACCGGCACGTCGCCGCGCTCGGAGTAGCCGACCTGGTGCACATGGGGCTCGATCTTCTCGATCAGGTCCTGCTCCTCCATGCGCTTCAAGACCGCTTTGCGGCAGGCGTAGCGGTCCAGGCCATCGAACTCGGCGCCGGCGTCGGCGTTCATGGTGCCGTCGTCATTCATCACGTTGATCATGGGCAGCTTGTGGCGCAGCCCTATCTCGTAATCGTTCGGGTCATGCGCCGGCGTGACTTTGACGGCGCCAGTCCCGAACGCCGGGTCGACGAACTCGTCGGCAATGATCGGGATCTCGCGGTTCACCAGCGGCAACCGCACCGTCTTGCCCAGCAGTCGGGCGTAGCGCGGATCGCGCGGGTTCACCGCCACGGCGGTGTCGCCGAGCATCGTTTCCGGTCGCGTCGTGGCGACCGTCACGACGCTGGAGCCGTCCATGAGCGGGTAACGGAAGTACCAGAGCTTGCCGTTTGTTTCCTTGTAAAAGACCTCCTCGTCGGAGAGGGCGGTGCGCGATTTCGGACACCAGTTGATGATGCGGTGGCCCTTGTAGATCAGGCCCTTTTCGTAGAGCCGGATGAACGTCTCTTCGACCGCTTTGGACAGGGCCGGTTCGAGCGTGAAGCGCTCGCGTTCCCAGTCGCAGGCGGTGCCGAGGCGGCGCAGTTGGCCGATGATCGTGCCGCCGTACTGCTCCTTCCACTGCCACACCCGCTGCAGGAACGCCTCGCGACCCAGGTCGTACCGCGTCAGTTTCTCCGTCTCGCGCAGGTGTGCCTCCACCTTGGACTGCGTCGCAATCCCGGCGTGGTCGGTGCCAGGCACCCAGCAGACCTCGCGGCCGCGCATCTTCTCGAACCGGATCAGAATATCCTGCAGCGTGTTGTTCAGGACGTGCCCGAGGGTGAGCATTCCGGTGACGTTCGGCGGCGGAATGACGATGGTATACGGCTTCTTGGCGGAATCCGCACGGGCGCGGAAATACCCGCGGCGTTCCCACTCAGGATACCACTTTGCCTCAACTTCGGCCGGGCTGTACGCCTTGGCCATGCTCTCTTCTGTCATCGGCGCTCTCCAGACAAGCGGGCGGGGGCAGGTTTCAGTGTTCAGGTTTCAGGTGTCAGGTTTCAGGGGCGCAGGGGTAAGTCCGCTCGAGACTGCCCGGGCTCTGAACCGCCTGTGGCCTTGCTTCCCAGTCCCTGGGCGCCCGACACTCTTCGACTCAGCCCAGGGTCATCACCTCGTCCCTCGGCGCGTCTGCAGGGACACAAACGGCGGCGTCCCGCAGGACTGCCGCCGCCAGCATCAAATGCCTGAACACGGGGCCAGGAACGAACTCGAACCGCATAAGTTAGCCCCGTTTGGCGCGAAATCCAGAGGGACGTCGGGCAACCGGGTAACGCGTCAGCAAAGGGTGGAACATAGACCCCTGCCACCTCGCGTGGCAGGTGAACGGGTTCATTGGCTACAACGCCGCACCTTGTCTCCCCTCTTTCCTTTCCCCCGTCCGCCGCCGGCGGACGGGGGAAAGGAAAGAGGGGAGACGCGCACGTTTGGCCGGCGAACCCGATTCACCCGTGGCACAAGGCCACGGGGGTCTCACGCATGGGTCAGCACGCCGTCGTTCCACCCGCCACTGACGCACCACGCAACCGGTCGTGCGTCGGATGGTCCGTTGCGGCGGGGTGGCGCCATGGTGGGCGCCGCGCCTCCTGACCCGGTGCGCTGTGGCGACGCGACCGAACCAGGCCAGGCCGGGAGACCCGGCCTCCATCTTGGACTGACGCACCACCCCTTGCCGTCACCGATTGTGGCGGTAGGTTCCTTGGCTGAGGTACAACGCTGCGTCCGAGCCTGGGAGATCAACCATGTCCTTCAAGCCTGTCCGGGTGGGCATCGTCGGTCTGGGGCACAACGGCCTGGCGCACCTGCGCGAGCACGTGAGCAGCGGCATGTCCGAAGTGGTCGCCGTGTGCGACCGGAACCGAGATGTCCTGCAGAAGGTCAGTGTCGAGTTCGGCGTCCGCAAGCTGTACTCGGACGACCGGTTTTTCGACGATCCGGACATCGAGGCAGTCAGCATCAACACGGGCGACAACGACCACAAGGCGCCGTTCCTCAAGGCGGTCCGGGCCGGCAAGCATGTGCTGGTCGAGAAGCCGCTGGCGAACTCCGAAGCCGACGTGCACGAGATGGTCGCGGCGGTCGAGCAAGCCGACCCGAAACTGAAGATCCAGGTCGGCTACATCCTGCGGTTCAACCCGGTGTTTGCCGAGATCCACCGACTCGCGGCGGAGGGCGCGTTGGGAAACATCTACTACCTGGAAGGCGACTATATCCACAACCTCCTGTCCCAGGCGAAGCAGACCGACCCGGTAACCGGCAAGAACTGGTACCTGGACGAGGAACTGCCGCTGGTCGGCGGCGGCAGTCATCCGCTGGACCTGCTGCGCTGGATCTCAGGCAAGGACGTAACGCGTGTGTGTGGCTGCGCCAATCACGTCGCCTTCCCCGAGATGAAGAACGACGACTGCCAGGTGTGCCTGTTCCAGTTCGAGGACGGCACCATCGCCAAGGTCGCTGCTCTGTACGGGCCGCGCTGCACCATGTTGCCGTTCTACAACCTGCGCGTTTACGGCACCGCCGGGACGGTTGAGCGCGACACCATCGCCCTGTCCAGCTCGCCGGAAGACCACCACCCGCCGTTCCAGTCGGTCGGCGTGGACCGGGTCAAGGGCCACCCCTACCTGCCCGAGATCCAGGACTGGCTCACTGCCATCCGCGAAGACCGCCCGCCGCGCTGCCCGCTGCACGACGGCGCCAACAGCACTCTGGCCACGCTCGCCGCCGTGCGCGCCATCCGCGACCGCACCGAGGTCGCCGTCCCCGTGTTCCGGGCGCGACGGTTTGGTGTGGCGGCGGACAGCGCCCGCTTCGGTCTGGCGGCCGTACGCAGCGCCGAAGATGCCGACGACGTGGAGCGCCACGCCGGCCAGTTCCAGTGAGTACTTGAGTTCCAAGAAAGAGAACGGACGTAACTACCATGAGTGATACCGCCCCCAACCCGGAAACTCGCATCGCGCTGTTCCAGCACAGGGAGATCCGTCGCACCATCCACAACAACGAGTGGTGGTTTGTGATTGCGGACGTGGTTGCCGCACTGACCGACTCCGTTGACCCGCAGGGCTATCTCAAGGATATGCGCCGTCGCGACCCGGAACTCGCCAAAGGGTGGGGGCAGATTGCCACCCCCCTTTCCATCGCCACCGCCGGCGGGGCGCAGAACCTCAACTGTGCGAACACCGAAGGCCTGTTCCGGATCATCCAGTCCATCCCCAGCCCCAAGGCTGAACCATTCAAGCGCTGGCTCGCCAAAGTCGGCTACGAGCGCATCCAGGAGATCGAGGATCCGGAACTCGCCACCAAGCGCACTCGCGCACTGTACAAAGCCAAGGGGTACTCGGACGATTGGATCGAGAAGCGGATGCGCTCCATCGCGATCCGAGACGAACTGACCGACGAATGGAAGAAGCGCGGCGTCCGGGAGCAGCGCGAGTACGCCATCCTGACGGCGGAAATCTCCGAAGCTACCTTCGGGCTGACGCCCAGTCAGTACGCGGAGTTCAAGCGGCTCAAGCGGGAGAACCTCCGCGATCACATGACGGACCTCGAACTCATCTTCTCCATGCTCGGGGAGGCCGCGACGACCGAGATCACCCGTACCCGCGATGCCCAAGACTTCCCGGAGAGCAAACAGGCCGCCCGCGCCGGCGGCACCGTCGCCGGCAACGCCCGGCGCGAACTCGAAGAGAAGAGCGGACGTAAGGTTGTCACCAGCGACAACTTCCTTGGCCTGACGCAGGCGGCGAAAAAGGCGGGAGCCCTGGCCCAGCCCGTCTCAAAGAAGAAGCGCGCACCATGACCGTCGCGCATCACGCGTAGTAGCTACGGTACTTCTCCAGCGCGCCGCAGATGGCCTCCACGTTTGCCAGTGGCACGTCGGGGCCGACCTCGGCGCTGAGCCACAGGCCGCCGTCCTTTGACCCGAGCTTCTGCACCACCTCGCGGATGTGCGCGTCGATGTCCGCCGGCGTGCAGAACGGGAACATCTGCCGGTCCAGGTCCAGGTTCAGGCACACCTTGCCCTTGCAGACTCGCACCAGGTTGTCCAGTCCGTTGGCCCGGATCTGCGGGTTGACCACGTTCACACCCGCGTCGACCAGGTCCGGGATGATCTCCAGGATGTGTCCGTCGGTGTGCATGTACACGTAGTGCCCGGCGTCGCGGATGGGTCGGTAGATGCGCGCGAAACACGGCTTGAGGTACTTGCGCCAGGTCACCGGGTTCATGGGCAGACTGTGCTGCATGCCCAGGTCGTCCCCGAAATAGACGAGCCGCGGTTCGGCGTCGGTCAGACCCTTCAGGAGGATCCGCGCCTGACGCAGGTTGTACTCCAGCACGATGTCCAGCAGCATCTGCAGTTCGGGCGGTTCCTCGGCAAAGTCGACCATCATCTCCTCGAACCCGCGCAGGTCGGTCAGGCGCAGGAACATGAACCCGTGCCGGAAGCCGATGTCCTTGTCCGGCGCCTTGAGCCGGTGCACCGATTCGCGCGTCGGCACCGGGTGACCGGTGACGATCGACTCCATCCCGGTCTTGAGATTGCTCCACACGCAGCCCCACGCGTCGATGTGCTCACCCTCGGTATAGGTCTCGCTCACCGCGTCGAAGTCGCGGGTGGCGTTGTGCGGCCCGAAGATGGCCGGGTGCGCCGCCACGATGGCGTCGATGCGTTCGCGGTGCAGCTTCCAGGCCGCCGGCAGGATGCTCACCCCGATCGGGATCAGGCTCGGTCGCTCGTACAGCATGGCTTTCATGCGATCGTCGTGGGCTGACATGGGTGGGGTTTCCGGGGTTGGGGAGGTTCAGGGGTTCAAAGGTTCAAAGGTTCAGAGGTTCAGAGGTTTCAGGTGTCAGGTTTCAGGTTTCAGGATCAGACGGATCGGACAGATCTGGGGGTGCATCTTGCTGACACCTGACACCTGACACCTGACACCTGACACCTGACACCTGACACCTGACACCTGACACCTCTGTCTTTCACTGCACCCACACTACAACATCTGATATCGGATTGCTTTCGATTCAGTCGCACAGTACAATATTGAACATGAAACCCGCCCATCTGTTCCCGAACAAACGCCAGATCCGTCTGGACCTGGCGGACCTTGGCCTGCCGGAGGTGCCGCTGGTCGGGATCCACCGGCAGACGTCGGCTGCGCAGGGGCTGCTGGCACACACGCACGAAGGCCTGCTGGAGATCTGCTACCTGGTCTCCGGCAAGCGCAGCTACCACGTGGGCGGGCGTCACTACGTGATGCGCGGCAACGATGTGTTCCTGACCTTTCCCGACGAGGTGCACGGCAGTGGCGACCGGCCGCACGGCAAGGGCGAACTGTACTGGCTGCAGGTGCTGCTGCCGCGCCGGCCGAAGACGTTCCTCGCCCTGGCGGGCGGCGATGCGACGGGCTTCATCCGCGCGCTACGCCAACTACCGCGGCGGCATTTCCACGGCGACCGGCGGCTGCAGTACCTGTTCGAGGATATCTTCCGGCTGCACCATGACGCGGCCCTGCCGTTCCGGAAACTCCGTGTTGCCAATGCGGTGATGGCGTGGTTGCTGGCGGTTGCGGAGTGCGCCGCCCGCCCCTCGGCGTTCCGCGAGTCGCCCGACATTCAGGCGGCACTGAAGCTGATCGCGGCCCTGCCGTCGCGCGAGGCGACGATCGCGACGCTGGCCGTCAAGGTCGGGTTGTCGGAGTCGCGGTTCAAGGCGAAGTTCAAGGAGCAGACGGGCATTGCCCCGGGCGAGTACATCCTGCGGCAGCGGATTGACCGGGCGAAGGCCCTTCTCCGGGACGGCCGCATGCCCGTGACGGAGGTGGCGTTCGCGCTCGGGTTCGCCTCGTCGCAGTACTTTGCCACCGTGTTCAAGCGCTTCACGACGTTGCGGCCCAGTGACCTGCTGCGCGGCAATGCCTCGCCGCCTGACGCGTGAAGACCGGGCGCGGCAGGGGGTGTTCACGACGCGCACCCGCACCTTGCGCTCGGCGGCACTGGCAGGTTCACGTGCGGTGCGCTATATAATGACGCACCGGCCCCGCGGGCAGCCGTGCGGGGCCGGCGGGACCGGGGCGCCGCACGGTGCGCATCCGACCTCTGCATGCGCAACAGGAGGGCACACGCAAGATGACCCATCGTGAGAACAAGCTGCGCGCGGTCCGGTTCGAGACGCCGGACCATATTCCGATGAGCTATAGCATCAACTCCGCGTGCTGGGCGCACTATCCGCACGAGGCGCTGTTCGAGCTGATGGAGTCGCATTCGCGGCTTTTCCCCGGATACCGGCGCCCGCCCGGCCCCGTGCAACCCTCGTTCGGTAACACGTCCCGGGCCGGCGCACCCTACCGCGATGACTGGGGCTGTGTCTGGGAGACGACGGAGAACGGGATTGTCGGTGCGGTCGTGGAGCACCCGTTGGCGAGTTGGGACACGTTCGCGTCCTACCGCGCGCCGGACCCGGGTAAGGTCTCAGGCATCGGCCCGCTCGACTGGGCCGGGATTGCCGCCAACATCCGGCGCGCCAAGGAGACCGGCGGGCTCGCCGCCGGCGGCCTGGTGCACGGGCACACATTCCTGCGGTTGTCCGACATCCGCGGCTACACGAACCTGATCTTGGACATGGCGGACGATGAACCGCGTCTCAGGGAACTCATCCGCATGGTGGAGGAGTTCAACATGGGGATTGTTCGGCGCTACTTGGACCTGGGCGTCGAGTGGATGGGGTACGCCGAGGACTTGGGCATGCAGGTCGGCCCCATGGTTTCACCCGAGCATTTCCGTACCTACATTAAGCCGAGCTACGAGCGACTGATGAAACCGGCCCGGGACGCGGGGATCATCGTGCACATGCACTCCGACGGCGACATCCGCGACTTGGTCGATGACCTGATTGACGGCGGCGTGGAGGTGATGAACCTTCAAGATCTGGTGAACGGTATCGACTGGATTCGCGGGCGCCTTGCCGGTCGTGTCTGCATCGACTTGGACATCGACCGACAGAGTGTCACGCGGTTCGGGACCCCGGCCGCTATCGAGGCGCTGATCCGGGAGGAAGTCGAGAAACTCGGCTCGAAGAAGGGCGGTCTGATGATGATCTTCGGCATGTACCCGGGCATGCCGCTGGAGAATGCCAAGGCGCTCATGGACGCCATGGAGCGGTACATGGGGTTTTACGCGTGACGTGTCGAGGGGCTCTTGCAGGAGTACTGCACGAGCCAGGTTTCAGGTGTCAGTGTTCAGGTTTCGGGAATGCGCAACCGATTCAACACAGAGTGTTCCTTGCTGATACATGAACACTCAGCCCGCAAGACGGGGTTCCGCAAGAGGCTCTCGAGTGCAGGGACCACGTGATGACTGGGGCCGCGGTTGAGGTGCCTGGCGCAGGCGGCGGAGGGCAGGGCGGTAGTCCATGAAGACTTTGCAGTCGAGTGACGTGCGCGAGGCGTTGCGGCAGGCGTTGCTGCGTATGAACGTGGTGTTGCCCGAGGATGTGCGGCGTGCGCTGCGCGATGCGGCGGCGCGCGAGACGGGTCCGGCCCGCGCGGTGCTGCAGCGCATTCTCGACAACGTCGAGATTGCCGAGCGCCGTTGTCTGCCCATGTGTCAGGACACGGGTATGGTCGTGACGTTTGTCGAACTGGGCCAGGACGTGCGTGTCGAGGGTGAGGGGCTGCCGGCGCTGATCGACGGTGCGATCGCCGACGCGTACCAGGACGGGTACTTCCGCAAGTCGGTCGTGGTTGATCCGCTCAAGGACCGCAAGAACACCGGCACCAACCTGCCGGCGGTGGTGTACTGGGATGTTGTCACGGGTGATGGTCTGGTCATCTCGTGTCTGGCCAAGGGTTTCGGCAGCGAGAACTACTCGCGCGCCTACATGCTGAAACCGACCGAGGGCCGGGGCGCGGTGATTGGCGCGGTGGTCAAGGCCATGCGCGAGGCGGGTGGGAACCCGTGCCCGCCGGTGATCCTTGGCGTCGGGATCGGCGGAACCATGGACTGGGCGGCGCGGCTGTCGAAGCAGGCGTTGCTGCGCGAACTGGACGACCAGCACCCCGATCCGTACTACGCGGCATTGGAGCGCGATATCCTCGAGACGGTAAACGGGACCGGGATCGGCGCCGGCGGGCTGGGCGGGCTCACAACCGCGCTGGGTGTGAAGATCGCCACCTACCCGACGCACATTGCCGGGCTGCCGGTCGCAGTCTCGGTGAACTGCTGGGCCGACCGCCGCGCGGTGGTGCGGTTCTGAATAATGCCTCCGGCGGCCGGGGGACGTCGTTGACTTCCCCCGGACCCCCTTCGGGGCATCTGCCAGCGCCGGGCGACCGCGGTCGCCCGGCGCTGGCAGATGCCAAGGAGTGTATCCGTTGCAGAGTCACGCCCTGCTTCTGGGGCCAGGCGCAGTCTCACGTGCAATTGAGAACTGGCGCGGTTGTGCCGCGAAGACCACTGTATGGGACCTACCTCATGAAAACCATCCGCATACCCGACGATGTCGGCGAGTTCCGCAACCTGCGCGCCGGCGAGGAAGTGCTGCTGAGCGGTGTGTTGCTGGTGGCGCGCGACCAGGCGCATCAGCGGCTGGCCGCGTTGCTGCAGGCCGGGCAGCCGCTGCCCGTCGACATTCGCGGGCAAGTCGTGTTCTACATGGGCCCGGCGCCGACGCCTCCCGGCGCGGCGATCGGCGCCTGTGGGCCGACCACGGCCGGACGCATGGACGCCTTCACGCCGTTGCTGCTGCAGCACGGCCTGGCGGGCATGATCGGCAAGGGGCGGCGCGCCCCGGAGGTGGTGGCCGCCATGAAGGAGACCGGAGCGGTGTACTTCTACGCCTACGGCGGCTGCGGCGCTCTCTACGCCGAGAAGGTGCAGACGAACGAACTGGTGGCGTTCGCCGATCTCGGGCCGGAGGCGATTTACCGGCTGACCGTGGCTGACTTCCCGGTGCTCGTGGCCATCGACGCAAACGGCGGCTCGATCCTGGACCACGCGTGAGGGACCGTAGCGACGGGGGGACTTGCCTCGCTGGCTCTCGGTGCGTCCCGGGGAGACGAGATGAGCAGAGCGAGTCGAGTCGCAAGGTGAGGGAGGAGATCCACGATGAACCGTAGGCAACAACAGGCCGACGCCGAGCGCTGCCGGCACCGGGCGGTCGAGCTTGGCGACGCGGGTGCCCCGGCGGCCCTGGCCGAGCTCGGCGAACTCGCACGGCACCCGCAGGCCACGGTGCGGCGCGCCGCGGCCTCGGCGCTCGGCAAGCTGGCGCCGTGCCCGGGCATCGGCGAGTACGTGCCCGTGCTTTGCGAACTGACGCGCGACCAGCACCCGCAGGTGCGGCAGTACGCCCTGATCGCCTTGGGCAGGATCGGCGACGAGTCCGCGCTGCCGGCCTTGCGCGACGCCGCTCAACGCCCTGCCGAGCATGAGTACAATCTGGGTGCGGCCTTGCGTGCCATCGAGTCGATCGAGAGGGCCGCGGCGGCGCGGCGCGATTTCAGCGCGGCGGCGTGCAGCCGTTGCGGCAAGACGACCACGCCTGCCGAGCGCGACATTTCGGAGCGGCAGTTTCAGCGGGTCTACTGCGATGCATGTTTCAATGCGGTCTTCATCGAGCGGCGCAACTTCGACATGAAGGTGGAGAATCACAAGACCATCCTCACGGCCGACCGCACCGTGGTGCAGTCCAAGGGCGAGAAGCAGATCGCCGACTGGCTGGCGGCGCGCGGCATTCCGTACCGGTACGACGACAAGTTCCAGATCATCCAGGGGTTTGCCGTCCGCCCCGACTTCTACCTGCCGCCGTTCGACGTCTACGTCGAGTACTGGGGCATGGACAGCACAGACTACAAGATCGGGATGCTCCTGAAACAGAAGCTGTACCAGCAGCAGGGCCGAAAACTGATCTCGTTGTACCCCGACGATCTGGCACGCCTCGACAAAGCGCTGGGCGGCGCGTTCGAGCGACTGGGCTTCGGGTCCGAGGCGGGTCTGATGGCAGAAGAGGAGGCATCATGAGTCGGCATAACCGGTGGTTTGCTGTTCTTGCACCGCTCCTGTTGCCGGCGGCATACGGGTACGGGCAGGTGGCGCAGAACGGCTTTGAGCAGGACGAGTCTGGCAAGCCGCCAGCGAGCGTCGCTGTCTGGGCGCCGAAGGAAGGCGCAGGTGCGGGTGCTTGCGTGGTCTCGGATGTGCGGGTGCACACGGGCAAGCAGGCGTTGCGGTTCGATCTGCCCAAGGGCGGCTACATCGTCGCGTCCCAGTTCCTGCCGGTGATACCGTCGAAGAACTATCGGTTCGGTGCCTGTGTGTTCCTCGAACCCGGCACGACGGCTGCGGCCAGTACCAACATCTACTGGTCCAGCGGTCCGACGGAAGCCGGACGTCTGGCTATTGATCCCCCCGGCACGGACGCGACGCGGGGGACCGGCGAGTGGACGGACCGCGTTCTGGTCGCCGCGGCGCCGCCGGGTGCCACGCACGCGCAGGTGGTGCTCCGGTTTTCCGGGAAAGGCGCCGAGGGCGCCGGGGTCGCATACTGGGACGACGTGGCCATGGAACAGATTGCCGATGGCATGGTGCTCGGCCCCGGCGGGAAGCTTGTGGAACGGGTTGTGGTTGCGAACGCGGATTTTGCAGGCGGGGCAGCCACGGCGCTCGATGGCTGGACCCTGGAGACCGAGAACGGCGACTACACCGTCAGCCGCGAGCTGGACAAGGACAACCCAGCCGCAAAGCTCGTGTTTGCCGGACGCGGGGAGGGCAAGTGTCGCGGGGCATTGATCTCGGCGCCGGTGCGGCTGGGCAAGCCTGCCAGCCACTATCGTGTCTCCTGCCGGGTGCGCGGTCGGAACGCCATGTGCCGATTGCTGGTCCATTTCCACGACGCGACGACCGACGAGAAGCTGAACTTCTGGGCCACAAACACGAACGTGGCGGCGGACTGGAAATCGATCGGCGGCACCATTCGCATTTTGCCGCGCTTTCAGGACCGCGAATTGGTCTGCCGCATCGAACTGCGCCTGGTCGGCGCGGGCGAGGCGTGGTTCGACGACGTGACGCTTGCCCCGGTGGCGGCGCCGAACCTGGCCTGGAAGAAGGACGCCGTGTATCGCTGGGACCCGAAGAGTCCGCAGCTGATCCTGCGCCAGCCCGCCGCGGATGCGGCGGTGCTGACCAACCCGCCGGCGTTCGTGTTCCCGCCGCTCATGGAGGCGAAGAGCTACCGCGTGGAACTGAGCGACACGTCCGGTTTCGAAAAGGTGGTTGTCGCGTCGCCGTCACTGGCGTACAACAGCTATCTCCACTCCGCGCCGCTGGCGGCGGACAAACCGTGGTACTGGCGCACCGTGGCGCTGGACGCGGCCGGGCAGCCGCTGCAGACCTCCGACGCCTGGCGCTTCACGATTGCCCCGTCGGCCGTGGCGTGGCCATTCCCGGCGGTCGCCGAACTGGCGTCGCGCGCCGGGCCGCACCCGCGGCTGTACGTCACCCCTGCGACCCTTGAGCAGGACCGCGTGCGCGTCCTCGCGGACCCGCGCTGGCCGGCGTTTCTCGCCGCGGCCGAGAGGTCGCTGACCGCGGAGGTGAAACCGGAGCCGGTCGACTACTGGGATTTCGACCCCTGGGGCGAGGTGTACAAGTACCTCTATGGTCCGAGCAGCGCGATGCAGAACGTGTATGTGCAGTGCGCTTTCGCGTACCTGATGACCCAAGACAAGCGCTTCCTCGACAAAGCGAAGCAGTTCATGCTGGAGCAGGCGACGTGGGACCCGGAGGGGCCAACCTGTTTCCAGTGGCAGGACCAGGTCGGGCGCGCGATCATGCTGAACATGTCGATCGCCTACGACTGGCTGTGCAACGACCTGACGCCGGAGGAGCGCGCGACCGTCGCGGCCAGCATCATGGGCCGTGTCCGTACGACGTACGGAACGCAGGGCGGCAACGACTGCCGGACGCTGCGCTACTACCCGCGGAATTCGCACGGCATCACGATCCTCGGCATGATGTGCACCACGTCCCTCGCGTTGCTGGGCGACGTGCCGGAAGTCAGCGAGATTTTCGAGTACGTGGTGCCGTTCTATGCCGCCATGTTTCCGCCCTGGGGCGGCGACAACGGCGGCTGGAGCGAAGGCGTGAACTACGGGCTGTGGTCGGTCGAGGGGCACCTGGACCACTGGGAGTCGATCCGCACCGCGCTCGGTATCGACCTGTTCGCCAAGCCGTGGTACGCGAACCAGCCGTGGTGGCGCTTCTACTGCCTGTCGCCGTTTGCCACCACGTCGTGGTTCGGCGACGGGCACCCGGGCAAGCCCGGGGCGAGCGACGCGCGGTTGCTGGGCGCGTTCGCCTCGATCTACGGGAACCCGTACTTCCGGTGGTATGCCGACGCCATGCCGGGCAGCAAGCCGTCCCCCACCTGGCAGGACCTGCTGCGCTGTCGCGACGTGGCGGTCAAGCCGCCTGCGGATATCGCACAATCGCGGTCGTTCCCGGACATCGGCTGGGCATTCCTGCACTCCGACCTGACGGACCCGGCGGACGTGATGCTGGGGTTCAAGTCCAGTCCGCACGGGTCGTACAGTCACTCGCATGCGGATCAGAACAGCTTCGTGCTTTTCGCCTACGGTCGCAGTCTGGCGATCGACGCGGGGTACTACGAGAGCTACGGCAGCGCACACCACTACGGCTACACCAAGCAGACCAAGGCGCACAATGCGATCCTCGCGGACGGCAAGGGCCAGGCCATCAATGATATCACCTCAACCGGGATGCTGACCGGGTTCGTGCATGGTGCCGGTTTTGACTTCGTGGCCGGCCAGGCGGCGGCCGGTTACAAGGGCGCTCTGGAGAGTTGGGAACGGCGGATCCTGTTCGTCCGGCCGGGATTGTTCGTGGTGGTGGACGAAATCAAAGCGCCCAAGCCAGTGCCATTCCAGTGGTTGCTGCACACGGAGGTTCAGCCCACGATCAACCCGGAGGCACGGACGATCGAGACGGTTCGCGAGGGGGCGTTCCTGCACGCCGCACTGCTGTGGCCCAAGGCGCTGGCCTTGACCATGACGGACCAGTTCGACCCGCCGCCGCTGGCGGGCAAGGTCAGGCTGCAGGCGCAGTACCATGTGGCGGCGTCGACGACGGAGGCGACCGACCGACAGCGTTTCGTAGCGTTGCTGGCGCCGACGCGCGCCGGCGCCGAACCGCCAGCTTTCAGCGTCGAACCCAGCGACGGTGCCATGGCGCTGCGCGGGACCGTGGCCGGCGAGGAACTGCTCGTGCTGCTGCCGCCGCCGGGCGGGACGGGGATCCGTTGCGGCGACTGGAGTTCCGACGCGCAGATGCTGGCGATCGGTGTGGCCGGCGGAAACGTGACGCGCCTGTGCATGGTCCGGGGCACCGTCTGCCGTCAGGGCGCCACCGAGTTGCTCAAGGCGGAGAAGGAATCTACGGTTTCCGTGTCGTTCGAGGCGCAGCGCACGGTGGTTGGCCGCGACCCCGGCGACAGCGCGCCGGTGCGGGTCCGCCTGCCGCAGGCGCCGACCGCCGTTTTCCTCGAGCGAAACGGCCAGGCGCCGGCCGAGCTCAAAGCGCAGCCGGACGGGACGCTGGAACTGCCGCCGCGCGAGTGGATCGAGGTCTACTCCGGCGCGAAGCCCGCGGCGGCGGAGACGGTCGAGTTGGTGTGCGGCGAGCAGCGCGGCACGGCGCAGGCGACCCTGTCGTGGCAGGACCGGTACGTGTTCGCGGCCAAGCCGCCCGTGTCGGGCGGTCGCTGCCGGGTCGAGTTGCACGCGACCGGACCTGGTACTCTCACGGCGCCCTGGCCCGGCATCGGGACGCAGGTCGGCAACGGCGAGAGCGTACTCAAGAGTGATCTGGTTTGGCTGCAGGGCAATGCCGTTGCCATGTCCTGGGACGCTGGCGTGAAGTTGAGTCGGCTCGAGTTTGTCTCGGTCATGCCGACCGGCAGTGTCCCGGCGCTCGAGAAACCTGCGGAGTTCGCAGAGACACCCGGGCGTATCTTCTGGGAAGCGGAGACGGTGGCGAGGCAGGAGCTTGGCGTGGCCAAGCCCTACACAAACCGCACGTTCCTTTCGAACGGGACCGGTCTGAGCGAGTGGACGGATGTGGGTCACAGTCTGACGTGGACGATGAACGTGCCAGCCGCCGGGCGATATGCGTTGGTGCTGAAGGCGGCGGTGTGGGACGCGGCGGGCGCGAAGCGCATGGTCCAACTCGACGGCCAGGACCTCAATGCGGGGCAACCGGTGGCGTTCGCCTGTACGGGCGGCGTCGGGGCCGAGCCGGCGCAGTGGAGGCACTTCGTCGTAGCCGATGCGTCCGGAGCGGTGTTGCCATTCGATCTCGCGGCGGGTTCGCACCCGCTGACCTTGGTCAACTATGGGGCGGGGATGAACCTCGACTATCTGGTGCTGGTCCCGTTGGCAAAGGTTACGGAGTGAGATGTCGCAGCGCGGCGCGGGCCGCGCTCCTGCGGTGCCTCGCCGTGTCTCCCGCCTCGTTCTGCTCTGTCTTGCCCGGGCGGAATACTCGGCTAGTGTATGGTAAGAAGGCAGCGGTGAAAGGGCGGCTTCATGAGCAATGACGCGGGCAAGGCTGATGTCCCGTTCTGCATTCTGCGTGTGCGGCAGGGCGATCGCGATGTGGCCGCCTACCAGGTCACGCAGTTTCCCTGCCGCATCGGGCGCGCGGAGACGTGCGACATTGCCATCTGCGAGCCGTCGGTTTCGACGCTGCACGCGGTGCTGGCACTGCTGCCGAACAACCAGATCCAGATCGAGGACCAGTGGAGCACGAATGGCATCTCGCTCGAAGGCCGGCGTGTGACGCAGGTCCTGGTTGATCGCCCTCTGCAAATGCGGCTCGGTCGTGTCGATGTCGATCTCGAACCAGGCGGAACGGCATTTCAGGCCGAGCTGGGCGCGGTGGCCCCGGTTGCGGCGGGGCCGCAGCCGGAGAAGAAGCCGGGCAAGTGCCTGTACCGGCACGAGGGTCGTGAGTATGGCCCGTTCACCCGCGAGCAGATGGAAGCGCTGGCGCGGGAGGGAAAACTGCTGAAGACCGACCTGGTGTGGATTCCCGATTCCATGTCCTGGCTGCAGGCGCAGTGCGTTCCCGGGTTGTTCCAGCGCAGTCCGCCGCCCGCGACGACGACAGTGAAACCGGACCTCGGTGCCGGCCAACCCGAGCAGACGGTTGCGGTGCAGGCGCCGGCGGTGGCGGCGGGCCAGGCGGAGGGCACGGCTGCCGTGTCGGCGACGTCCGTGGAACCGGCGACGCCCGTTCCCGTCCCGCCCGAACCGGTGCGGCCGGCGGAGCTCGTCCGCGTCAAGCCGCGCGTTCGCGAGATCACCGATGAGAAACCCGCCACCGAGCCTGTGGTCAGGATCCGCAAGGAGAAGGAAACGCCGAAGAAGGACGGCGAGACGCGCGACACGCAGACGCGGCGCGCGCTGGCGCGGCGCGGCATCGTCTGCCCGCATTGCTGGCACCGGTTCGACGTCGAGGAGTTTCTTTTTGTGGCGCGGCATCAGAGCCTGATCGGCGACCCGGTACTGGGCGCGGATGCGCAGCAGCGGTTTTTGCCGTCGCGTTTCACGCCCGAGGGGCACGCGCTGGACAGTATGGGCATGGCCTGTCCGGACATGGCCTGTCCGCGCTGTCACCTGCGGATCCCGCAGCCGGCCAGCGAGATGCCGCCGCTGTTCCTGTCGATCGTGGGCGCTACGGCGAGCGGCAAGTCGTATTTTCTGACCAGCATGACCTGGGACCTGCGCAACACGCTGTCGAAGAACTTCGCCGTTTCGTTCACGGACACCGACGCGATCAACAACCAGATCCTGAACGACTTCGAGGAGACGCTGTTCCTCAACTCTGACCCGGAGCAGATCGTGGCGCTGCGCAAGACGGAGCTGCAGGGCGAGTTGTACAACCAGATCCTGCTCGACGGCATGCTGATCAACCTGCCGAAGCCGTTCATGTTTTCCGTCACGCCGGCGGAGCATCACCCGGATTACGCGCAGGCCAAGGAGAAGATGTCGCGGACCCTGGTGCTGTACGACAACGCGGGTGAGCATTTCGAGCCCGGCATGGACTCGGTGGTCAACCCGACCACACAGCACCTGCTGCACTCGGACGCCATCTTTTTCCTGTTCGATCCGACCAAGGATGTGCGCTTCCGGCGTCTGCTGAAGGCCGACGACCCGCAACTGGCCAAGGGTGCGCGCGTGCAGCGGCAGGAGATCATCCTCACGGAGATGATCAACCGTATCCGCAAGTATTCCGGCATGCGCGCTGGCGCCAAGACCGGCAAGCTGCTGATGGTCATCGTATCCAAGGCGGACGTGTGGCTGGACCGGCTCAAGATGGATCTGCCGGAAGCGCCCTGGCGCTGGGAAGCGAAGTGGAACAGTTGCGGCGTCGACATGGAGCTGATCCGGACCGTGTCGTACTCCGTGCGCTGCCTGCTGGAAGAGGTTTGCCCCGAGGTGGTCACCACGGCCGAGTCGTTCGCGGGCGATGTGCTCTACCTGCCCAACAGCGCGCTGGGCCACAGCCCGAAACTGAACCCGGACTCGGGCATGATCGGCATACAGCCGGGCGATATCGAGCCGTTTTGGGTCTCGGCGCCCATGCTGTACTTCTTCTGTCAGCGCGGGTTCATTCCGGCGCAGCCGCGGACGCGGAAACGCGGGGTGGACACCGTCGCGGCGGAGTTCAAGGTTTCGGGCGACGTGGTGTTTGTGAGTCTGCCGGGACTCGAGAAGCCGCTGCAGGTGCCGCTGTTCTACACCGGCGCGCGGTTGCGCTGCCCGAAGACGGGCGCCTGGTTCGACATGCCCGTGCGGCGCAAGTGAGGCGGGCAGGGGTTTAGGCTGTAGGGGTTTAGGCTGTAGGTCCGGAGCTTGTCGGGTCAATGCAGGACCGAGACCTGCCACGTGGCCGTTGGAGTGGCGGGAGGCTGTCAGGACGCCGTGGGGTGTGTGCGGCTGCCGCCTGCAGCCTCAGAACCTGATTGGACACGTATGGCGCAGGAACTGATCTACACGTCGGCCAGCCGCGGGTTGCGGCCCGGAACGCGTGGTTTCTGCACCGTGGCCTACACCCAGGGCATGCGGCCGGAGACCATCCAGGTCCTGGAAGCGCTTAGTGCGTACACGAACCTGTATCCGCCACACCATCCGAAGGCCGACCTGGATCCTGTCCGAGTCGTTCATTGCCGCTACACCTTCGGCGGGCAGACCTTGAGCATTCTCTCGCGCATTGCACCGGCCCTAGCGGACCACACGCAACGTTCGAACAAGATCGCGCATCACGTCGTGCTCGGGCGGTCCGAACTGCCGGCCGGCGGTCCGGCCTGGCTGGCGCAGCAGTCGGCGTTCTTCCTCGAGCGTTGGGATGCCGAACCGCGGTGCATTTCCGTCCCGAAAGCGGTGCCGGCCGGCGACGGTCAGGTCGGTGGCGCGCGGCTCTGGCAGCAGGCCGTCGGCGATGCCGGTTGGGCGGGTGCGCTGGCGTATGCGGCCCTCAGCCGACCCGGGGTTCCCGCTTTCCTGATCTACGAGCCGGGCGTAGACGTGCTGGGGTTGTTTGCCGAGGCGCTCGCCCTGGTGCCTGCCGAACAGCGTTGGCAGATCACCTTCAGCACCTACTACACGTCGTTGCCGGCTGGCACCACCTGCTGTTGGCGAGGGTGCCCGGCCGACTCGGAGTACCAGGCGGAAGTGCGGCGCAATGCCCGGTCGCTGGTCATCGATCTGACCCAGCCGTCGGGCGTGCCGCCGTCCAACGCCCTGGTCGAACGCGCCCGGGGTCTGGCGTGCGGCGCGGGCGGCGGCGTTCCTGGGCGGACGACACGAAAGTGACCGGTCGAACATGACACCGGAAAAGCAGGTCATTCAGCAGATCGCCGAGCGGCTCCAGCAGGACAACCGTCGCAAAGACCCTGTCCTTGAAGACATTGCGGAGCAGTATGCGGCGCTCTGTGCCGGCATCAATCAGCGGTTGCTGAAGTGTCGCGAGTTTCTCGACAAGGGCATGCGCTCCGAGGCCGTGCACGAGGCAGGTGTCGCCCCTGCGCTGATCGAAATGGTCGAGGCGGCCAACTTCAAGGACCTGCAGAAGTGGCGCAAGCTGTGCGAGGACCTGGACCTGTTCCGGTGTCAGCCGCTGCACCTGGAGATCGTCGAGCGTCTGCGCGGGGAACTTGCCAAGGAGGAGGCGCTGGCGCCGCTGCTGAAACAATACCGGCGCCTGGTGTATCAGGGCGACAGAGACGGGTCCATCCGGCTGTTGCGCGACATTCGTGCCCAGGATCCCGCCAACCCCGTGTGGGCGGGGAACCTGACGCCGCTCGAGGAGGAGCAACTCCCGGAACTGACGGACAAAGTGCGTCAGGCATTGAAGGAGAACAACCTGCCGCGCCTCAGGGAACTGCACGGCGAACTGACGCATCCGCAGCGTGCGGTGCCGCCGCCACCCGAACTGATGAAGAAGATCGACGCCGCGTTGAATGCCGAGCGCATGCAAGGTTTGCAGGCCGACGCGGACCGGCTGGCCGGCCGGCTGCAGGCCGCGTTTCAGGCGCAGAACGCGGCGGACGTCGAGGGGTTGCTGGCCGAGTGGGACGCGCTCGCCGGCAGCGAAGGGCTGCAGCGGCCCTCCGCCGAAAGGACGGAGGCGGTGCAGGCGGCGCGCGCCTGGCTCGAGATCGAAAAGGCGCGCCTCCACCAGGAGGAGGAGCACCGCCAGGCCGTCACGGCGATGTGGGACTACCTGGGCGGCGGCGAGGTCCAGGCCATCGAGTTGGAGAAGCGCTGGCACGAACTGACCTCCGGCGGTCGGCCGGTTCCGGAGGAACTGCGACACAAGGTCCTGGAGACACGAGCGGCGCTCGCGCAGCATGCGGCGGCACGGCGGCACACGCTCTGGGGGACGGTCTGCGTGGTCCTCGTAGTCCTGCTCGGTGCAGTGCTGGCGACGGCGTGGCACGTGTCCAAGACCAAGGAAAAGCAGGCCACGCTGGACCGGTTGCAGGCGCTTGCGGCAGCGCAACGCTTCGCGGAGGTGAAGGCGGAAGTGGATCGCCTCGCGACGACGGACCCGAGTCTGTGCCGGAACCCGAAGGTCGGCGAATGGCGCACCCAGGCTGAGGCGGCCTTGGAGGCTGAATCGCAGCGGGTGGCGAAACTCAAATCGCTGATGGACGGTTTGGAGAGGGTTCGCAGCGGCGGGTACAAGGCACCCGAGGAAGCCGTCCGGCATCTGCTCGAGGAGGCCGGTCCGTTGGTGGCGGGGCACGACGAGGACGTGAAGGCGCTGAAGGCCTGGGAGGTGAGCTGGAGCATGGCGCGGGCCCGGGACCTGCAGACGGCGAGTCAGGAACTGGCGCACTACACGGACGCGATCCGACGCGGCTTGCAGGAGCGGACGATACGGCCGTTCGCGTCACTCGATGCCGAGCAGCGGGCCCTTTTGGAACTGGACGCGCGCCGGCGCGAGGGCGAGGCGGTGCTGGGCCGTGCGGCGCCGGCGGCCATCGACGAGTTCAATGCCGCGGTGAAGGAACTCGACGCCTGGGCGGCACAGTTTGCCACCACGAAGAAGGCGAACGAGGACGCAAAGCAGCTCAAGGAGCAGGCGCTGCAGCGGTTGCGGAGCGTACTTCCTGATCTGGCCGCCTACGAAGAGGCACTGCAGCAGCTTGTCGACGTACAGCCGCAGGCCCCGGACACGGCCGGGCTGCGGCGTGTTCTGCAGCAGATGCCTCAGATTCGGCAGGCGGTCGCGTTGCATGACTTGGCGGTGCGCGAATTCCCGCCCGCGCCGGAGGTGTTGGCGAAGATGCAGGAACTCGTGGGGCCCGAAGGTGCCCTGCGTGGCAGCGTATGGGAATCTGACCTGAACGCGTGTCTGGGCTACGCCAAGGCGACAGCGGAGATGCAGGCCAAGCTCACGGCGCTGGCTGTCGAGAACAAGGAAATGACCAACTCCCTATTGATCTACTACCGGCCCAAGGGCGAGGAAGCCTGGCGTCCGCTGTATCACCCGAAGCCGTTGCGCAGCCGCGAGGAGAAGGACGCCGACGGCACCTGCACAGCGTACTGGGGCGAGGTCTACTACTTCAGCCGCGACGACGAGGAACCGCACCTCTCGCACACCAGCAAACTGTTCCCCAACAAGCTGAATACCCGCGACTTCGATATCCGGGCCAAGCGCTTGGACCAAGAGAATGTGGTGCCGCTTGGCCAGTACCTCATGCGGTTCCTGGCCGGCTCGGTAGAGGCGAAGCAAGTCGACATTTACACGCTCGACGCCATCCTGAAGCTGCGCGACGAGCGCGACCTGCCGCTGGTTCCCAAGGGCTGGCTCGTCCGGCGCCTGGTGAGCCTGCTCGCCGAGCAGTTCGCGTCCGAAATGCCGGAAATGGTGGCGGCCAGGGCCGACTTCGAACGTGTCAACACCGATGTGCCGTGGATGAACCCGCGGCATCCACGCGTGCTTGCCGCTGAGGAGGAGATCCACGAGGCACTCGGGAAACTGCCCGACGTGCAACCCATCATCTCGCGCCTGTCCGTCTCGCGGACGCTACTGGCCCGGGCGCTGAGCCGGGGCGTGCGCGTGGCCGGCTCGTTCTGGCCGGGCGCCGGCGGACTGCTCGAACTGGTGCCGGCGCCGGGGACAACCTTTGGCGCGGCCTGGATTCTGCCCATCGGCGACGTTGGCGTGCGACCCCAGTTCAAGGTGGCGGTTCAGGCCGGCCCGACCGGCCGCACGGGCGTCCTGGCAGCGGTACAGAGCGAACTGGTCACGGGGCAAATCGCTCTGGCCCCGGCCGACGACGCCACCGGCGCGGCCGTGCTCAAGACGATTCCAGGCGCTGTCCGTCCGGCTGACACGCCATGGCCCGCGTCCTGGCCGGTCAACGACCGGTAACCGGCCTGGCGTGGCTCGGGCTACACCTGGTCGCAATCTCCGCGGTGAGCACCCGGCCTTGGACGGCAGGCCTGTCCTACGCGACCTACTTACGTCGATGAACCGGGTTGTTCTCGTATGAAGCGTTTGCACCCTGCCACAAGCGCGGCGGCGTCCGCAACGTCCCGCCTGGCAGTGTCCTGGTCCACGTGGCGTTTCCAGTCATAATCAGCGATCTGGCGATCCTCGAAAAGGCGCTGGAGTTGGCGCGAGGTCTCGGGCGCAAAAGCGCCCGTCTTGACGAACTCGCGGTTGAATGCTCCCAACGTTTGGGAGTGAGACGAGTATGACAGACCACGAGTGGCAAGCACCGCCGAAAGGGCATGAAACACCGCGTAGTAAGCCCGCGACGCGGCATCGCCATGAGCCCGGGCTTCGACGGCGCGCTCTGCAGAAGACAGCATCTCGTCGGCCTTCGCCAGAATGGCCGTCAGGACTTCGGCTGTGGCCGCGAAGTCCGTCATAGTACGATGCCCTCCCGTTGGATGTTCCAACCGATCGGGAACCGGCGACTCTCCTGCCATTCAGCCTCGCTGTACAGGAGCGCGCCAAAAAGCTGATCGTATCGGTTCAACATCTCGACCCCGGCATCGAGAACCGCCTCGCGCACGTCCTGAGTCCGTTTGTCGACCACAACCAGAAAATCGTAGTCAGATCCTTCTCGGGCGTCGCCGCGGGCTTGTGAGCCGAAAAGCACGACGCTCATCAAGCGTGCCCCGAGCTTTGTCCTCAGCACGTCGGCGTACTCACGTGCCTTGTCAATGCTGGTTTTCACAGTCGTTCTCCTCGAACGCAAATTACCACAACATCGCTCAAAGCACAAGGCAGAATGCCCTGAGTCGGGCCGGTGCTCGGGTCGCAGCGGGATTGACAGTCCGGCATGTCGTGTTATCTTTATTTCGAAAGTTCACACGATGAAAAAGACCGCCTTGTCACGTTTCAGTGTTTCGATGCCGCAGGAGTTGGCCCGGCAACTCGACGGCATGGCGGCGGCCAAGGGGTATGCGAACCGTTCTCAGGCCGTGGCCGACATGGTTCGCGCGCAACTGGTTGAGGAGCACGCGCATGCGGGTGGGCAGGAGATAGCGGGCACGATCACGCTGGTCTACGACCATCACCGGCGCAACATTCAGGCGCTGCTGACGGACATCCAGCACGATCACCAGGACTTGATCCTTTCAGCGCTTCACGTGCACTTGGATCACCACAATTGCATGGAGGTTCTGGCGGTGCGCGGCGGCGCCGACAGTGTCCGGCAACTGGCGGATCGGCTGGTCACCGCCAAGGGCGTGAAACACGGCAAACTGACGGTGACCACGACCGGCAAGGAGTTTGCCCGATAGGCGCGGGCTGCGGGCGCCGGGGGGGGGCAGGTGTCAGGTGTCAGGTGTCAGGTGTCAGGTGTCAGGTGTCAGGTGTTAGGTGTCAGGTGGGCGACGGCCGAGAGGTGTGCCCATCCGTTTCGTCCTTTTTCCCCGTCCCCGCCCCCGACACACTGAAACCTGAACACTTTCCAGCGACAGGACCGACGACATGCATATTCCCGACGGGTTTCTTGACGCCAGGATAGCCGCGGCCAGCGGTGTTCTGGCGCTGGCGGGCGTGGGCGTGGCGTTGCGGACGGTGAAGCGGACGGTGCCGCCGCGGCGCGTGCCGTTGATCGGGTTGGCGGCCGCGTTCGTGTTCGCGGCGCAGATGCTGAACTTTCCGGTCGCGGGCGGCACGTCGGGGCACGTGATCGGCGCCGTCCTGGTGGCGGTGCTGCTGGGGCCGGAAGCGGCCGTGCTGGCGATGACGGCGGTGCTGGTTCTGCAGTGCTTCATGTTTGCGGACGGCGGCGTGACGGCGCTGGGTGCGAATGTGTTCGACATGGCGCTGGTCGCGCCGGTGGTCGGGTACACGGTGTATGCGTTGGCGGTACGCCTGGCCGGCACGGGCCTGCGATCGCGCCTGTTTGCCACGGCGTTCGCGGCGTGGTGCTCCACGGTGGCGGCGGCGACCTGCTGCGCCGGGCAACTGGCGCTGTCGGGCGCGGTGGCGCCGGGCGCGGCGTTCCCGGCCATGGCAGGCGTGCACATGCTGATCGGCATTGGCGAAGCCCTGATCACGACCATGGTCATCGCCACGGTGGCTGGGGCGCGGCCGGAACTGCTGACGGTGGGAGGCGACGAGGCGGAACTGCCACGGTACTGCGGCACGGTGGTCACCGGATTGATCGTGTCCCTAGGGCTGGCGGTCTTTGTGGCGCCGTTTGCGTGCGGCTGGCCGGACGGGCTCGAGAAGGTCGCCGTGGTCCTGGGCTTCGCGCCCCGTGCGGCAGAACAGCCGCTGATTCCGTCGCCGTTGCCGGATTACGCCGTGCCGGGTGTGAGTTCCGCGTTCGCGTCCACGGCGGTAGCCGGTGGTGTCGGGACGGTGATCGCATTCGTTCTGGCGTGGATTCTGGCCCGTGCGCTGACGCCCCGGCCCGCGTCTGTGTGTGCCGGCGAAACCCGGAAAGAGTCCGATCGTGCATGAGCTTCTGCTCAGTCCGTACCAGCACCGGCAGAGCCGGATTCACCGGCTGCCCGCGGGGATGAAACTCGCCGGCGCCGGGGTGTTTGTCATGACGGTCGTGCTGCTGCCACGTACCGTGTGGTCGGCATACGGCGTTGCCGCTGCGATTCTGTTGCTCGTCGCCGCGTTGTCGCGACTGCCGCCGGGACGCCTCGTGCAGCGGCTCCTGCTCGTCGAGCCGTTCGCCTTGGGAGTGGCACTGTTGGCCTTGCTGCAACCGAACGGTCTCGAGATCTTCCTGGCGATGTTGACCAAGAGCACGCTTTGCCTCTTCTGCATGGTTCTGCTGGCGGCAGTCACCCGTTTCTCGGACGTGCTGCAGGTGCTGTGGCGAATCGGAGTCCCGAGCTTGCTGGTGACGACGCTGGCGCTGATGTACCGGTACCTGTTCCTGCTGTTCGACGAGGCCGGCTGCATGGCGCGGGCACGCCGGTCCCGCACGTTCCGGGCCGACCGTTGGTCGGTGTGGCGCAGTTCGGCAACGGTGATTGCCCAACTCTTCGTGCGCACCTCGGAGCGCGCGGAGCGCGTCTACGCCGCGATGTGCGCCCGAGGCTGGAAGACGTGAATGCCGCCCCGCGCCCACGGTCTGACGGTTCCGACCGTCACGATGATCCCGAAGAGTCCGAAGAACTCGAAACGCCCCTCTGCACCGGTCAGCAAGTGAGAGCATCGCGTGAACGCCATTGAAGTCAATGCATTGTCCTACCGCTACGCGGACGGCACTGAGGCGCTGCGCGAGATCAGCTTCAGCGTTGCGGAGGGCGAGCGTGTGGGGTTGATCGGACCCAACGGTGCGGGCAAGTCGACGCTGCTGCTGCACCTCAATGGGTTGCTGCCCGAGCGGCCCGCGGCGCAGCCGGCCATCCGTGTCTTGGATATGCCGGTAACCGACCCGCACCTGCTGGAGATCCGCGCCAAGGTGGGACTGCTGTTCCAGGACCCGGACGACCAGCTCTTCTGCCCGACGGTCCGCGAGGACGTGGCCTTCGGTCCGCAGCAACTTGGGGTGCAAGAGCCGGCGTTGACGTCGCGCGTGTCACAGGCGCTTGAGCAGGTGGGGTTGCGCGGCTACGAGGAGCGGCTGCCGCATCACCTCAGTCGCGGCGAGCGTCGCCGTGTCTGCCTGGCGGGCCTGCTCGCCTGCGACGCGCGCCTACTGGCCCTCGACGAGCCGACCAGCGACCTGGACCCGCGCGGCCGGCGCGAACTGAAAGCGCTGCTGCAGCGTCTGCCGGTGGCGCAGATCATCGCCACACACGACCTGGAACTGGTCGTCGAAATCTGTCCGCGCGTGCTGGTGCTCGACCACGGCGCGATCGTGGCGCAAGGCCCCACCGAGACGCTGCTGAACGACGAAGCGCTCATGCTCGCGCACGGCCTGGAGCGCCCGCATATCCTCCGCCACCACCACCCGCACTGACACGAAACGAGGGCGGGGACGCTGTCCTCGGACCCCTGCCGGGGGGGCGTCATTGACTCCCCCCAGGCCCCCCTCGATCTTTGCGGACGTGCGGCGGGAAACGGCACGACACGGAGTACCGTTTCGCGCCGCAGTGGCCGATCGGCGCTGCCCGCGCCGATGCAAGAACAGTGGCCCCGTCGTCCCGCTTGCGCCGTGCCGCCCGCCGTCCACATCCCCCCTCCCTCCGTGGCCACGCGTCACCCGGACCGCCTGAAGGGCGCGTCGATTTAGTGAGGCTGCACTGCAGGCCTTTCAGAGTGGCGGGAGCGGCTCGCTCCCGCATGCCGGACCGAGCCGGTCCTGCCACTTTGGGTGTGGTTGCGCATCTGAGGTGGTTAAATCGACAGGCCCTGAACGCGGAACTACAAGCCTGGCGCCACGCCTCACCGGCGTCGGGCCTGTTGGGCGGGTTGCGCCACAAACGGGGCAGAGTACCGGTTTCGTGTGCCTACCGCTGACCTGACACCCGAAACCTGACACCTCTCCCCGTTTCACTCCACGCGTCGGATGTAGACGTAGTACGCCGAGCCGTAGCGGCCGGCGCAGTCGGAGAACTGGGCCCGCACGTGGCGCGGGCCGGCGTCGAGACGCAGGCGGAAGGTCGCGCCGGCGTCGCCGGGGGTGATGGCGAGGCACTGTTGCGGCAGACCGCTGAGGTTCAGGCAGGCGGTGTTGTAGCCCAGCGCCTTGCCGCCGGTGTAGTGCGTTTCGGCGCCTGGCGCAATGGCGTCGCGCCGGTACTCGATGTCGGGCCCGGTGATGCCGCCACCGATCGCATGCCCCGCCTCTTTCGGCCAGCGTCGGAGTTCGAACTCGTAGACGCCGGCCGTCTCGACCTGCACCTCCCAGTAGCCGTGGCAGATTTCGCCCTGGCGCACCTGCGCTTGGTTCCAGACCAGCGAGTGGTCCTGCTCATTGCGCAGGTCGTGGCTGTTCAGGACGGCTTCCGCCTGGCCGGGCGCGCCGACACTGACCGGAATATCGTCGTCCATCTGATGCGAACAGAGGTCCCACCACGTCTCGTAGGCGGCGCGCAGTTCGGCGACCAGGGCGGGGTACCGGTCGGCGACGTTGTGCGCCTGGAGCGGGTCGGTCGCGATGTCGTACAGTTCATCGCGATTCACCAGGCGCCAGGTGTCTTTCATGACGCAGCTCATGCGCCACTTCAGCGGGTGCGCCACGCGCTGCGTGTCGGTGACGGCGGTGCGTTCGCGCCACCGTCCGCCCGGTTCGCCGCGCAGCAGCGGCGCCAGGCTGTCGCCGTGGAACGAGCGCCCGGCGGGTGTGCGGACTCCGCACAGGTCCAGGATCGTGGGCATGAAGTCCACGTAGCTGGTGAGTTCGGGGACGCTGCGACCGCCGCCAACCTGCCCGTTTGGCCAGCGGACGAAGAACGGCACACGATGCCCGCCGTCGTATGGGCTGCCCTTCAGGCCGCGCATGCCGGCAGTGTACATGTCGTCGACGCGTTCGCCCAGGCCGGTCTGGCCGTTGTCACTCATGAACACCAGAACTGTGTCGTCCTCGATGCGGAGTTCGCGCAGTTTGGCGCGCAACCGGCCGAAGTTCTCGTCGATGTTCGTGATCATGCCGAGGAAGCGCGCGTACTGCTCGCTGGCGGTCTTGTCGCGGTACAGGTCGCGGTACCGCGGTTCGACGTTGAACGGGCTGTGCGGCGCGTTGGTCGAGATGTAGCAGAAGAACGGCCGCTCGCGATTCGTCTCGATGAAGCGCAGCGCCTCGGCGAAGAACGCGTCCGTGCAGTAGCCGTCGAAGTGCTGTGGCGTGCCGTTGACCTGGTAGGTGTCGTCGAAGTAGTCGTTGCCCCACCAGTCGGGTTGATTGCCGATGCCGCCGCCGCCGTGACACACGACCGTCTCGAAGCCGCGATCCTGCGGGCGGTAGGGGTACTCGTCGCCCAGATGCCACTTGCCGAACAGCCCGGTGCGGTAGCCGTTGTCGCGCAGTGCGGCGGCGAGCGACCACTCGTCGCGCCGCAGCAGCGAGCGCCCGCCGATCGTGTGCCAGACACCGGCCGAGTTGCAGTAGTGCCCGGTGAGCAGGCCGGCGCGGGTCGGGGCGCAGGTCGTGCCGGAGTGGAACTGCTCGAACCGCACCGCCGCCCCGTGGAACGCATCGAGTTCCGGCGTGCGCACAAACGGATGCCCATGGCACCCCAGCGGCGGATAACCCTGGTCATCGGTCAGAACGAAGACGACGTTCGGTTGGCGTGACATGGGGTGGGGGTCTCCTGTGCTATGCCACCGCCGCATCCTTCCCTTGGCCGCACGCGAGGGGACAGCAAGGCGAAGGCCGCGTGCGGAATCATCCTGGCAGGTGCTGCGGATGGTCGCGCCTGGCATGCAGAACGCGGAACACGATCACCTGGTCATCGTCGATCCGGTAGAAGATCTTATACGGGAACCGTCGACAAAGCACACGACGGAATCCCCGGTAGTACACCGGATGCAGGTCGGGGCAGTGGGTCAAGATGTCGACGGCTCGGCCGATCTCGTCGAGGAAGTTCTCCCCCAGTCCTGGCTGCTGCCGGTTGTACCATTGCTGGGCTTCCGCCAGATCGGCCTCAGCCCGGGCACGGATCGAGACCGTCCATTTCATGCCGGCGCTTTCCTCCTAAGCCGCGCGGCTACCTCCGGCCAAGGCGAGCCGCCATCGCGGTCGCGCTGGTATGCCTCTAGTTCCCGGTCCAAGAGTGCCTTCTCATCGTCGGTTGGGCCGCGGTCCTCGACCAGGCCGCGCTCCTCAAGTTCCCAGAGACACTCCCAGACGACGCCGCGATCGGCCGCGGTGAGATGCGTCAGAGCTTCCAGGATTTCGGTCTTGCTCATACTTGGGAATCTATTGCCTTGCGCCCCGTTAGGCAAACCGAACGGGGCGGCCACCCTGGCAAGGCAGCCGCTTAAGTTGGGGGGCATTCGGTGGGACCTTGGCGTCACGTGACGGACGGCTCATCGATAGGGGACTGCGGAGTGCGCAGCCCCAGACTGCATGCCTGGTCGCTCAACCGTGAGCGACCCGGGACCGAAGCGCGTGGTTCACCGATTTCGAATCGGGGAAACGGGCCCGCAGGTCGGGATCCAGCATGACGTCACCGTCGGCCAGCGTGAAGTGGCGTTCATCGACAGTACCATCGGCTTTGCGGATCCGAACGACATGCCCTGCACGGTAGGCGCGGACATGTTTCCCCCGGACGCCGCGGGAGAAATCGTACTCGGCTCTCATTGCGTCCCCACCGTTAGCGTGTGGCCTTGCTTTCATAGTCTGTTCGTTCCGTTCTCGTGGCCTTCCGGCAACCGATGATGCGTATGCTTTGTCCGCGCTCAGTGTAGTATACCACCAGCAATCGTCCCGTTGCCGACATCCCAATGTCGAGCCAGCGGTTTTGCTCTTCGGAATGGTCCGGGTCCGCGATCGTTACCGCAAGCGGGTCGTTGAACACGGTGCGCGCTTCCTCAAAGGAGACGCCATGCTTGACGAGATTCTTCCGCGCCTTGGTCTCATCCCATTCGAACGTCAGTTCCGTTCCACGGTTCCCCCAGTGCCAGCCGCCACTACTTCACCGGCTTGAGGACGAGGCCGCGCAGGTCCATGCCTTTCTGTTTCGCGAACTTGGGAACCATGACCTTGATGGTGTTCTCGCCCTTTTTCAAGCGCAGGACGGCGGCCTTCTTCAGCTTGAACTCACCGGCGGTGTCGCGGGTCTTGCAGACCTGGCGTTTGGCACCGGCGGTGGCCTGCGTGCCGGCGCAGCCGAATCCGAAGACCATGCCGTTGGGGGCGAGCCACGGGGTCGTTTTGCCGTTGACGATGAACTCGACCTCGCTGCCGCCCTGGTCCTTGTCGACGGCGTAGTCGAGCGAGGCCTGGTAGTTGCCGGTCTTCGGCACGGTGAAACTCCACTCGACGTTGTCCTTCGGGTTGATCCAGTTGCCGGCGTGGATCTGGCCGTCGCGGCTTTCGTAGCGGATGCGCATGCCGTGCGGGCCGTCGAGCATGCCGTACAGGACCGGCAGGTTCACGACGCGATCGACGCCGGGCTTGATCACCACCTTCTCGACCTCGGGCGCGCCATCGAGCTTGACGACCAGGACGCTGGCCGCCTTGTCGGGGGCCTTCTTTGGCAGCGTGATGACCCAGTCGGCGCCGTCGCGGGCGAAGTCCAGTTCGGGCTTGCCCTTCTCGAGCAGGCAGACCTTCTTGACCTGGTTGCTCAGGTTCGGCAGGCGTACGGTGCGGTCGCCCGGCCACTCGAAGACGTGCACGTAGAGCGTGTCGCCCTTGGTGGTGACGCGGCCGTAGAACGGCAGGAGGTTGAACGGGCTGGCCGTGGTGCCGTAGATGGCCTCGGAGTACTTGTCCATCCACGTGCCGATCGCGTTGAGGCGGTCGACGAACTCCTTCTGCACCGTGCCGTCCGGTTTCGGGCCGATGTTCAGCAGCAGGTTGCCGCCCTTGGAGACGATGTCGACGAGCATGCGGATGAGGAACTCGGAGGTCTTGTAGATTTTTTCGTTCTTGTCGTAGCCCCACCAGTGCGAGGTCATGGTGATGCAAGCTTCCCAGAGGCGCGGCTGGCCTTTCTCGTCCACGATGCCGGTCGGCGGGATGCGCTGCTCGGGCGTGTACAGGTCTTCCTGGGTGAAGTGGCGGTCGTTGATCAGGATGTCCGGCTTGAGCTTGCGCGCCGTGGCGTTGGTTTGGGCGCCGCCGAGTTCTTCAGGCTTGTTGATCCAGCCGCCGTCATACCAGAGGACGAACGGGGCCGGGCGGTACTCGGTCATAAGCTGGCGGATGTGTTCGCGCATGTACCGGACGTAGTCCATGACGTTGTGGCCTTCGGCCGGGCGCGTCTCCTTCTCCCAGTCGAGGCGCGGCAGGTAGTCGTCGTGATGCCAGTCCATGATGGAGTAGTAGTAGCCGACCTTGAGGCCCTTCTTCAGGAACGACTTGGTCATCAGGCGCAGAACGTCCTTGCGACAGGGCGTCTGGGTGACCTTCCAGTCGGTGTTGTGCGCATCGAACATGCAGAAGCCGTCGTGATGCTTGGTGGTGATGACCATGTACTGCATGCCGGCGCGCTTGGCGAGGGCGGCCCAGGTGTCGGGGTTGAACTTCTTCGGGTTGAACTTGGGCGGCAGTTTTGCGTACTCGCTCTCCGGGATCTTGTCGACGGTGCGAATCCACTCACCCTTGCCCAGCAGCGCGTAGACGCCCCAGTGAATGAACATACCGAATTTCGCGTTCCGGAACCACTGGCGTGTCTGTTCGCGCGGCGTCCGTTTTGCACTCGATTTTTTCGCCATGGTAAGCCTGTCCTTTCGTTGCCTTCGCTGCGGTGAAATGTGCTGTTGCCCGGGGTCCGCCGGGGTTGCCCTCGATTCGAAACAGGTCAATAACTCACCCTACACCGCGCGTAGGATAGCGAAATGCATGCGACCACCTAACTTGTGTACAATTCACGCCCGGGCGGAGTGCCGGCGGTGGCGGGAAGAACGGACGAAACGGACCCAACGGACGGCCCGGCGACTCTGCGGCAGGCGGGGCGCTTGGCAGGGGCGGGTCGGGGGTGTCTATTGTCGGCAGGCCGGACGCCGGGCCGGCCGTTGCCAGCCGTTGGTAGTGCCAGGCTTGGCATGGAAAAGGAAGAACGGACTGGACGGAGAGACGAAGACTGGAGACGAAGAAGGGAGACCGAAATCTGGGTCTTTGTCTCAAGTCTTCGTCTCTAGTCTTTCTCTGGTCTTTGTCGCTTCTTGCGGAGGAGACGTCACCATGACCAGTGCATCTGCCTCCTTTGTCGGCGCGATTGACCAGGGCACGACCGGAACGCGGTTCATGGTGTTCGACCGTGCGGGGCAGCCGGTCGGGTCGGCGTACCGCGAGCACCGGCAGATCTACCCGCAGCCCGGGTGGGTTGAGCACGACGCGGAGGAGATCTGGCGGAACGCGCTGGTGGTCATGGCCGAGGCCCTGTCGTGCGCCGGTCTGGGGCTTGGCGACCTGGCCGCGATCGGGATCACGAACCAGCGTGAGACGACCGTGCTGTGGGACGGGGCGACCGGGCAGCCGATCCACAACGCCATCGTCTGGCAGGACCGTCGCACCGCGGCGCGCTGCGACGAGGTCAAGGCTCGGGGTCTCGAAGAGAGCATTCGAGGCAAGACCGGACTACCGGTCGACGCCTACTTCTCGGCGACCAAGATCGAGTGGCTCCTGCAGCACTGCCGTGATGCCGTGAAGGGCCGGCGCATTCTGTTCGGCAACATCGATACCTGGCTGATCTGGAAGCTCACCGGCCAGCACATCACCGACCCGACGAACGCCTCGCGCACGCTGCTGTTCAATCTCGACACGCTCGACTGGGACGACGGACTGCTGCGGCTGTTCGGCGTGCCGCGCGAGATCCTGCCTCGGGTCCGGTCGAGCGCCGAGGTCTACGGCACACTGCGCCCCGACGCTTGCGGCGACCATCTGGACCGTATCAAGGCAGCCGGCCGGTCGGGCGAGACTCCGGTGGCGGGGGATCTTGGTGATCAGCAGGCGGCGTTGTTCGGTCAGGCGGGGTTCACCGCCGGTGAGATGAAGAATACGTACGGAACCGGGTCGTTCCTGCTGCGGAACGTCGGGGCGGTGCGGCCGCCGCCGCGCGCCGGGCTGCTCAGCACGATTGCCTACGCGTTGCCGGAGCAGCCGGTCAGCTACGCTTTGGAGGGATCGATTTTCATCACCGGCGCGGCCATTCAGTGGCTCAGAGACGGGCTGGGGATTATCCGTTCCGCCGCGGAGACCGAGGCCATGGCGCTGTCCGTGCCGGACACGGGCGGCGTGTATTTTGTCCCGGCCCTGGCGGGGTTGGGCGCCCCGTACTGGGCCCCGTACGCGCGCGGTACGTTGGTTGGATTGACGCGGGGGACGACCGCGGCGCACATTGTCCGGGCCACGCTTGAGGCCATTGCCTATCAGACCCGAGATGTGGTCGAGGCCATGCTGGGTGGGCCGGCCGCCGCGGGAGGGCTGCCGTCGTTGCGGGTCGACGGCGGTGCGGTGAAGAACAACTTCCTGTGCCAGTTCCAGGCGGATGTCCTTGGCGTACCGGTGCTGCGGCCGCGGGTCGAGGAGACGACCGCCCTGGGCGCTGCCTATGCGGCAGGTCTGGCGGTGGGCTTCTGGGCGGGGCTGGACGATATCCGCCGTCTCTGGCAGCCGGAGCGAACCTTTGGCCCCGTCATGTCTGCCGAGTCGCGCGATCGACTGTACGCGCGCTGGCAGGAAGCGGTGCAGTGCGCCCTGGGATGGCGCGCGGAGGTGTAGCGGCTACGTTGACGCCCGTGGGCGCTGCGGTGGGCGCTTACGGCGCGGGAGGCGCGCCGTCCAGGAGTTGCCGGATGCGGTTGGCGACGTCGTGCCGGCTGAAGGGCTTCTGAATGAAGCTGGTCCGGTCCTTGGGCACGCCCAGTTGTGCCACACGCTCCTCTGGGTAGCCAGAGGTGAGGATGACTTTCAAGTCCGGGTACGCAGCGCTCAGTTTCTCCGCCAGGGTCGGGCCGTCCATCCCCGGCATAACCACGTCGGTGAAGAGCAGTCCGATGCGTTTTTCCGATTCCTCGGCCAACCGGAGGGCCTCCTCGGCCGTGGTGGCCTCGATCACTTCATAGCCGAGTTGCCGAAGGATTCGGACCTCGACGCGGAGTACGTCCGGATCATCCTCGACCAGCAGAATCGTTTCGTCGCCCTTGGCCAATGACGACGGTCTCGCGTCCGCAGCCCGCTCCTGCGGCGGTTCGCTGCAGCGGGGCAGATACACGTCGAAGGCCGCGCCCTGTCCGGGAGCACTGTCCACGGCAATGTACCCATCGTGTTGGCGGACGATGCCGTACACCGTGGACATCCCCAGCCCGCTGTTCGAGGTGGGGCTCTTGGTGGTGAAGAACGGCTCAAAAATGCGGGCTCGCACATCCTCAGGCATGCCGTGCCCGGTATCGCTGGCCCGCAGGCGCACGTAGTCGCCCGCGACGAAGTCGACCGTCTCCGGGAACCGGTGCCGGTCGGCCTCGGTGAGGATCGCGTTGGCCGTCTCGATGGTCAGGCGGCCACCGTTCGGCATGGCTTCTCGGGCGTTGACGCACAGGTTGACCAGGACCTGCTGCATCTGCGCCGGGTCGACGCGGACCGCACCCAGGTTGGGATCCGGCCGGAATTGCAGTTCGACGTCTTCGCCGATGAGGCGCAGGAGCATCTCGCGCGTGTCCGCCAGTGCCTGGTTAAGGTCCAGGACCTGTACCCGCAACACTTGGCGCCGTGAAAACGTCAGCAGTTGCGAAATCAGCTTGGCCGCTTGCTGGGCCGTGTGCAATATCTGGTTCACCTCTTGCGCCGCGGCGGACTCACCCCGGAGTTGATCGCGCACAAACTCCGCGCCTGTGATGATCACCATCAGCAGGTTGCTGAAATCGTGTGCGATGCCGCCGGCAAGCTGTCCGACGGCCTCGAGGCGTTGCGACTGGCGCAGTTGCTCCTGCAGAGCCAGGTGTTCGCTGATGTCGGTGAGAATGCCGCTGAGGCCAATGCACTTGCCCTCGACGAACGTGGGATGACTCGACGTCTGGACCCAGCGCACCCCGCCCGACTTGGTGAGCAACCGGTAGTTTCCGGGGCGCGTCCGTCCGGTCAGCACTTCGTAGAAGCGTTTGCGGATGCGCTCGACGTCTTCCGGGTGGATGAATTCGGTGAAATCGTGGCCCACCACGTCCTCGGCCTTGTACCCGGTCAGGAGCTCGACGGCCGGGCCAATGTAGGTAATCTTGCCCAATTCGTTGGTGGCAAACAGAATCTCGTTGATATCCTCGACCAGGCGCCGATACTTGGCTTCCGAGTCCTGCAGGGCCTCGATGGCCTCCTTGCCTTCCGTGACGTCTTCATAGCAGCCCAAGACCCCGACGACACGGCCCTTCGCGTCTCGCAGCGGGATCTTGTTGGTGCGCAGGAAACGGGGCAGACCGTCCGGCCCGGTGCGTATGTCTTCATAGTTGAGCCGTGGGGTACCGCTGGCCATAATTTCTTGGTCGTCGCGGCGGTACCGGTCTGCCTCGTCGCGCCAGGCGGCGCGGTAGTCGTCCTTGCCAATGAGGTCTTCCGCGGTCTCGAGCCCGGCGTCTTTGGCGAACGACTCATTGCAGCCGAGGAAAATGGAATAGCGGTCCTTCCAGAAGACGCGCACGGGGATGGTATCCAGGACCATGCGAAGCATCTGCTTGGAGGCCGCCATCTCTTTCTCGGCCCGAGCCCGTTCCAAGCGCAGGCACCGCAGCTTCTCCTCGGCGACCGACAGGTCAGCCTGGGTCTTCTCGAGCAGACGCTTCATCTCTGCCGCCGGTCCGGGGGCGACCTGAACATCACAGGAACCAGATTCCGTGATCTGCGGTGTCGCGGGGTGACGACCCTGTCCCGGACGGCGCTTCTTCTCCGGTTTGGCTTCGGTCTTGGTCTTATTTGATTTTCGTGTCGAGGCCATGAGCACTGCCGGCGGCGGCAGACAAACTCCTATAGTTGGTCGAGACCAGCAGGTCGGGACCGGCGGACCGGCATTCCTGCTCTTGAGCGGTGAGAATTTAGCATCACCGGCCGCCCCTTGGCAACCCATCGTGCCGCAAATCCACTCCAAAATGTGTCTGAATGGGCGCGTTTTACCACTCTGGGATCAAGCCGTTGCATTGCCAACAGGCCGGTTGGGGCCGGATGGCAAACCTGGGTCGTGTTGCGGCCAGCCTTCCGGGCCGGAGGTCCCCCCCCTTGCCGGTCGGCACGGTCTTGGCACGTAATGCGTCGCGGGTGGAGATAAGGTCGAAGTCTGACCTGGGCTGACGCCTAACGTGGTCGAAGGGCTCGCTCCGACACCCGCGACTCGCGGGAGCGAGCCGCTCCCGCCACTTTGGCTATCTACCGCCGAACCGTGCGCCCGCGACGCATTGCCTTGGCACGCGGTGGCGCTTGGGACTCGGCCACGGACGGCGCTATGGTAAGGGCCATGCAGGCACCTCGGGAACAACCGGGCGAGAGTGGACGGAGCACCGTTGGCGAACCCGTCGCCTGGACGGTTCGGGTGGCATGGATGGCGCTTGCAGCGTGGATTGCGGGGGCCGCGCTTGGGGGTCTGATTGACGGTGACATCTGGTTCCATCTGGCGGGCGGACGGTGGATGCTCGCCCACGTTCAGGTGCCGCACTCGGACGAGTTCTCCTTCGCCTCGGCAGGGCGTCCGTACGTCTGCCTGCACTGGCTGTTTCAGTTGGGTGTCTACGCCTGCTACTGCCTGATGGGCGACGCCGGGTTGATGCTGCTGAAGGCGGTGCTGATCGTTGCCGGTCTGGCGCTGGCCTTCAAGGCCTGCGGACTGCGCGGCACGGACGGCAGCTTGCTGCTGCTGTTACTGGTGTTCCTGGGAAGCACCGCGACCTTGTCGCTGCGACCGTTGCTGGTGTCGCTGGTGTACCTGGCCGTCCTCCTGTGGGTCTGGCGGGCTGACCGTCATCCCTGGCTGTTTCCCGTCACCCTGCTGCTGTGGGTTAACACCCATGGCCTGTTCGTTCTCGGGTTGCTGGTGGCGGCGGCCTGGATGGTCGAGGCGCCATGGCGACGGTGGCGCTGGGCTCTGCTCAGCGCCGGTGCGTGTTTCCTGAACCCGTACGGGGTCAAGGGCGTCCTGTTCCCGCTGCTGCTCTACACGCGGATTGGTGAGCGCAACGTCTACTCGGAGAACATTATCGAGTTCGCGTCGCCGTTGCGGCACGGCCTGTTTCTGACGCAGCCGGCAGGTTGGGCCTGTCTGATTCTGTTCGGTTGCGGGGTTGGGGCGCTGGCCGTGCACGGGTGGCGCGGGCCGCGACAGCGGGTGCCGGCCCTGACTTTGTTGTTCGCGGGGTTTGCCTTTCTGTATCTGCTGGCGCTGCGGAACATGGCGCCGTTCGCGGTGGTGGCGGCTTGGGTTGTCGCCGAATTGTTGCCGGGACTGCGTGCCTGGCAGTTTGGTTCGCCGTCGCGCCGCATGGGGGTTGTCCTCGGTGTCGCTGCCGTGGCTCTGAGCGCGCATCTCACCGGCTCTCTGGCCGGCCATCCCCAGGCGCTGCGGCAGCACGGGGTGGATCGCGGATGGGGTCGTGCCGCTGCGTATGCGACGCCGGCGGCGGCGGTTGCCTATCTGCGTGAACACGGATGGAAGGGGCGTTTGTTCAACGACTTCAACTGGGGCGGGTACCTCATCTTCCAGCTTGGCCCGGAGACGCCCGTGTTCATGGACCAGCGGCTCGAAGTCCACGCGCAGGAGGAGTTCTCGCGCTACGTCGACCTCACACGCGACCCGCGCCGGTTTGCGGCGCTGGATCAGGAGTACGATTTTGATCTGGCGCTGTTCTCGCACGTTCCGTTCACCGGGCTGCCGGCCCTGTTCAAGCTGCTGCATGAGAACCGTACCTGGTGTCTGGTCTATGCCGATGCCCGCGCGGTCATCTTCTGCAAGGACCGACCTGCGAACGCAGCCCTGCTTGCCGACCGGCGCCTGCCTGCCGCACCGCCTCCGGAGAAAGCGCCGTCATGGCGTCAGCGCTACCTGGAGGCGAGCGCTGTGGCCGCGCCGTGGTGGCGGGCGCCGGACCTGGTCGGCGTCTACCGCGAGGTGGGACTCGGCATGCTGGCGGTGCACAACGGTCAGCCGCTCGAGGGGCTGGCTCGGCTCGTGGAAGCTGCTGAACTCACGCCCGGCATTGGCGACGTCCATTTTCTCATCGCCTGCGCCGCGCTGGAGGCCGGCGACCAGGAGCTGTTCCGCTGCGCCGCCGAGAGGTTGCAGATCGTGCAACCCAGGCACCCCGAGTTGGCGGACCTTCTCCGCCTCGCCGAGACGATGGCGAAACAGGCCGCACCTGCACCGCGGTGAAGGTCCGGGCGCCCCCGTAGAATGATCCGGGTTGGGGTGCATATTATGCGCGTCGAACCAACGTAACCGGGAGGGCACGTTTCATGGCGACCCAAGCGTTCAACGTCGGTTCGGTCAGTCTGCGTTCCATGCCGTTCTGGTGCGTCGGCAACCCGCTGAGCGACCCATTCGGCGGCAAGGTCCTGAACTCCATCGACTCGCTCGAGACGGCCAACATCCTCGGCTGGGCCGCCGGCGCGGGACTCATCGAGTGCACCCGTTTTCACGATGACGACCTGGTGCCATGGGATCCGCCGGCGGACGGGGGAAAGGGAAGAGAGGGAACGAGGTGCGGCGAAGTAGCCAATGAACCCGTTCACCTGCCACACAAGGTGGCAGGGGTCTGTGCTCCACCCTTAGCTGACGCATCACGTGCGGGGTCCGCCGGCTATCGAGTTGTCGGTCGGCCGGGCGTGGACTCTGTTGCCAGTCGCATGAAACGCTCGCGCACGGCTTGGTCGAGCTCGTAGATGAAGATCGAGTTGCCGAGTCGGGCAAGCGGACTCCGCTCCTCCCGCAAGTACTTGACCAGCGGCACCGACTCGAGTACGTACAGGCTGGTGACGCTGACGGCCAGGTACTGCGGCAACGGGAATGTCGCCCAGGCCTGCTCTGCGACACCGTACGCCGCCAGCGGCGCGGTGCCGTAATACAGCACGTACATCGGGGGGTGTCCGTTCTGCTCCTGCCACGTGGCCAGGGCTGGCAGGTCTTGCCCCCAATCGATATTGCTGTCCGCCAGATACTTCCAACCATTCCGCGAGCCGCCGGCCAACTCGTTGAAGTAGCTGAGAAAGTGCGGGTACGCCAACACGGTGCTGGCAGCGTACCAGACGCCGAGGCCCCAGCCGACTGCGCGCACGCGTCGATCCGCCCACAGCCCTCGAAGTCGGGCGATGCCAACGCCCAGCAGCAGGAGCGCGAATGGCCACAAGGGTAGGATGTAGCGGAATCCAAGCTGCCGGTAGGCCAAGAAGCTGAAGTTTGCGAACAGCAGCACCGGCGGCAGCGCCAGGACCAGCACCGTGCTCCAATTCCGGTCGCGCTGACGCAGCAAGAGTACGAGGCTTCCCGCCAGTCCCAGGAGGAACGGCACGGGCGTCTTGAGGCCGATGACCACGATGTAGTAGTACCACCAGGACGCGCCCTTCGGGTAGTACTTGCCCAGGAATATGTTCGGCAGCCCCGGCTCGTTGTTGTACGCCACGATGTCGAAGCCGCGGATGTAGGCTTCGGGGACGGGCAGGGGGACCGCGGCGATGCCGGGCAGTGTTTGCAGACGTCGCAGCAGTTGGCTCTCGTATTGCCCGCTCCGCAGGCGGTGGCCGAGGCCGTCAAAGCGATAGGCGGCGCTCACGAGCAGCAGCGCCAGTGTCAGCGTGCCCAGCAGGCGGAGGAGCACGCGTCCGGCCTGGTTCCGGTGTTCGCGTGGTGCCAGCCACACCAACGCCTGTATGGCCAGGATCGGCACGAGCAGCACGGCGGTGAACTTGGTCAGCAGTGCGCATCCGAGCGCCATGCCGCAGCCGACAAGCCAGCGACGCTGGCCGGTTCGCAGCAGCTGCGCCAGGGCTATGGTCGTCAGGAAGACGGTCAAGGCGCAGCCGATGTCCATGGTGACCAGTTGCGTGTGGGTCAGGACGTTCGGGCACAGCGCGAACACCCACAGCATGAGGCCGGCCACGACGTTGTCCCATATGCGGCGGGTGACGCAATACAGGACGAACCCCAGCAGCAGCCCGCAACCGACGGCGACGAGCCGGCACAGAAAGAGGATCTGCCGGTGCTGCGGGCATTTGAACAGGAAGTCGTTGGCGTAGGCGAACTCGTCCAGCATGTTGTAGGAGAACCGGAGGTTCTCGGGGAGCGGCGGCAGGGCCGGGTCGTGGAACGCCAGGCACGGCAGGGAATACAGCGCCTTGAACAGCGGCGGGTTTTCCGCATTCAGACTCATGTTGCCGGTGCGCAGGTACCACGTGCCGGCCGCGAGCATGAGCGGCTCGTCAAACGTCGCCGACTTGTGTGCCATGCTGCCGAGGGCCAGCACGGCCATCAGGGCGAGCGGCACAACGGGAGAGAGGAGCCAGGCCAGAACCGGTCGGCCCCGTCCCGGGGGGGCGCCGGGCGGTGTTCCGCGGTCATGGGAGGAATTCGTTGTTTCAGCCGTCGGCATCCGACTCCCGCCAAGAAGGTAATTGCCCGGTGACAAATGTAGTGTCTTCGGCGGCATTTGCGATGCCGTGAAGCGTCAGCGGCTTCCGGGCGGAATACCGCCCGATCATGTGAGGGGGTTACTCGCTGCCGTCCGGGTCGTTCTGGCAAAGTGGCGGGACCGGCTCGGTCCCGCAACCGCCGGAGCGAGCCGCTCCCGGTACTTTGGCCAGCCACCCCAGCCGTGCAATCCGTGATTGACGCAGCCCTGCCGTGGGCGTGTTGTGCCTTGCCGCGGCGGCCTGTACGTTATAGCCGGCCGGATACCATGGACCTCCGGCCGGCAAGAACCATGGCAGACGCCCACAACCCATTGAACCGCCTGTCGCCGGTCTACCTCGACCATGCCGCGGCCACGCCGTTGCTGCCGCAGGTGGCGGCGATGCATGCGCGGCTGTGTCAGCAGTTTTTCGCCAACCCGCACGCCGCCACCAGTCTGAGCGAGGACGCTCGGCGCGCGATAGACGTGGCTGGGCGGCGGTTCCTCGAGTTGCTCGGCATCGCCGAGGATGAGGCCCAGGTGATCTGGACCAGCGGCGGCACGGAGAGCGTCAACCTCGGTTGCCTCGGGGCGCTGCGCGGCCGTCGGCCGCCGGTCCTCGGTCTGGTGGACCCAGCCGCGCACGCATCGGTGCTCGAGGCCAGCCGCGAAGGCGTTGGCGCGCCCGAGCGCTGCCTGGCGTTGCCCCTCGACAGCCGGGGGCGGTTCGATCTGGAGAAGCCGGTTCCCGCCGGTTCTGCCGATGCGGCGTTGCTGGCCGTCTGCCACGTGAACAACGAAACCGGCGCGGTCCACGATCTGGTCCGGTTGCGGCAGTGGATGGTCGGTGGCGCGCCGAAGGCCGCACTCATGGTCGACGCCATTCAGAGCTTCGGGAAGATGGACATCCCCTGGCGCGCGGCGCGCATCGACCTGTTGGCGGTGTCCGGACGCAAGATCGGCGGGCCGCCCAGTGTCGGGGCGCTGGTCCGGCGCCGCGGCGTGCAACTGCAGCCGCTGTTTTTTGGCGGCGGACAGCAGGATGGCTTGCGACCGGGGACGGTCGACGTGGTCGGCGTCCTGGAGTTCGTGGAAGCTGCGGCACTGGCGTGCGGAGAGCGCGCGAGCGAGTGGACACGTGTGACCGGACTGAACCGGCGGCTGCGGGAAGGTCTGGCAACGCTCGGCCGCACGTGCCAGCCGCAGTGCCATTCACCTGAAGACGCGTCGCCGTACATCCTGAGTGTGGCGTTCCCCGGTTGCGAGGGTGAAGTGCTGGCACGACTCGTCGAGTTGGAGAACGTGATCGTCGGCACGGGCAGCGCCTGCTCGGCGCGCTCCGGCAAATCAAGCCACGTCCTGGCCGCCATGGGCGTTCCCGCGCCCGTGTCCCGCAGCACCCTGCGCGTCAGCTTCGGCCCATCAACGACCGAGCACGATATCGACCGCCTGATGTGCGCACTCCGCACGGCGCTGGCGAAGTACTGATCCCGGTCTGCGTCCCAGCCGAAAGGGTGTGCCGCGGTGGCGGTCCGGTTGATCTTTCGGCTTGCCGCCGTTACGTGGCGCTTCTGTGGTGGTGGTGGGCTACGCCTGCGTCCGGCCCGCTCTTTTTCCGAGGCGGCTGGTGAGGCGTTTCAGGGCTGGGGACATGTCGTGGGCGTCGAGGTGTACGTCCAGGATGCAGAGGCCTTCGGTGTAGGCGCGGGCCGCGTCCAGGGCCTGGTCGAATTCCGCTTCGGTATACACGTCGAATGCCTTGCCCGTGCCGAGCAGTTGCGGAATGGCCGTGTGCTTCCACGGATGTACGTCGTTGAAGGGGCCATCCAGCATTGGCCGCTCGGTGCCATAGCCTTTGTTGTTTAGAATCACCACAACGGGGTTCAGGCCGTAGCGCGCGGCCATGGTCAGTTCCATGCCGGTCATCTGGAACGCTCCGTCGCCGACCAGCACCAGCGGCCGAAGTTCCGGTTTGGCCAACTGAACGCCAATGCTCGCCGGCACGGCGAACCCCAGCGAGGCGTAGTAGGTGGACGCCAGGAACTCTGCGTCGTGATGGATGACCAGGTCCGCTGCCCCGAACAACGCATCGCCTGGGTCGGCGATGACGACCATGTCGTCGCTCAAGAACGCGTTGATCCGCTGAAACATGCGCTCCACGGTGATCGCCTGTCCGGGCCGGGCGTGGAAGGGGCTCGGCATGGCGGGGTGTGGCAAGGCCCCGTGCGTGCGAGGTTCGATGGGAGCGGCCAGCAGTCCGGCCATGAACGCCGACAACCCAACCCGCGGAAACTGGTGGCAGCGGATGGATACGCCGTCGATGTTGGCCGACACGCTTTGCCGCCGCACGACGCGGGCCGTGAACATGCCCGTGTCCAGGTCGGTATTCAGCACGCCCAGGGACAGGAGGCAGTCGCACGATTCCACGTAGTCGCGGGTGGCTGCCAGTCCCATGGCGCCCTCGTACACGCCAATGAACAGAGGCATATCCTCGCGGACCACCGACTTGCCCATCAACGGGGCGGCAATCGGCACATTGATCTTCTCGGCCAGCCGCACCAAGTGATCCTGGAGGCCAAGTCGATGAACTTCCACGCCTGCCAGGATCACGGGTTGCGACGCGGCGTTGAGCATTGCGGTTGCCTCGACCAGCGCTTCCGCCAGGGCCTCTTCATCCGTGGGGACCTCTTCGTCCACGTGCTGATGCTCCGTGGTGCCGGGCACCGTCACCATGTCACGCGGGAGTTCGATGTAGACCGGCCCCTTTTGCCGCATGGCCGCGTGCAGGACCCGGTCGATTTCGGCGAACGCCGTCTGCGGGTCGGACAGCACGGTTGAGGCAACCGTCACCTGCTCGAACACCCGCAACTGCGTATCAAAGCCCCGCACTTTGTGGTGCAGAAGCGGGTCATTGCGCTGTTCGCGCACGCCGGGCGACCCGCTGATGACTACGACCGGTGACTTCTCGGCGTACGCCTGGGCGGTGCTGTTGACCACCTTCAATCCCCCCACACCGTACGTAATACAGACGACGCCCAGTCCATTCAGCCGTGAGTACGCGTCCGCGGCAAAGCCCGCCCCCTGTTCGTCGCAACTGTTGATCGTCTTCAGATGACTGCGGCAGAGCAGGTCGAAGAACTTCAGCACGTAATCGCCGGGGATGCCAAACACGTGCCGCACGCCATGCGCTTCCAGTTGCTGAATCAGGTACTCGCCGATTCCGATTGAGCTAGCCATTCAGCCTCCCGCTCACTTCCTGTTGCGCCCTTCGCAAGAACCGCGTTGTCACCGGGGCGGCAGCCCGGCTCTGTGCGGATGTCAGCGGCATCTCGATGGCAGGACCACGGTTGGGGTGATGGTCGGGGCTACCCGCCTCAATTTCTTGTTGCTCATAGGAATATCACGGTCTGGGTTGGTTTGCAAGGAAGGGGCGACCTACCGCTGTAATGCGTCAGTGGCGGGTGGAGATAGGGTCGAACGGTTGACCGGGGCTGGCGTCTAAAGTGGTCGGAGCGGCTCGCTCCGACACCCGCGGGACCGAGCC
>Ga0156531_1227_pt1 | contig 47355 bp, 29 predicted proteins | sample RifOxyB3_FD_111926 | JGI IMG/M metagenome (GOLD analysis project Ga0156531, IMG submission 111926) | Lentisphaerae bacterium RIFOXYB12_FULL_65_16 | reverse complement strand
GTTCGCGTCGGTGAAGCCGTCGGTCGACCCGCACTGCGGCAAAGTGCGGCGGCACCACGTCGATCCGACGACGATCCAGCGCGCGGTGCACGACGCGGTGCGGAAGGCGGGGATCGCGAAGCCGGCATCGGTGCACACGCTACGGCACTCGTTTGCCACGCACCTGCTGCAATCGGGCGTGGATATCCGCCAGATCCAGGAGTTTCTCGGACACAACCGTGTCGAGACGACCATGATCTACACGCACGTGCTGCGCGAGGTCCGCAATCCGGCGGGCAGTCCGTTGGACCGTCTGGCGGCCGCGCCGCGCACCGCGGTGGCGTGAAGCGGGAGCTCGGAGCGGGGAGATGGACTCCAATCACGACTCGGTGAGCAAGGCTGGAGCCATGCTCTACTACCGGGCGCCCTCGGGGGCTACGGTGCGATTTCGATGCGGCAGTGGGTGGTCTCGCCCCACGCGCCGTTGGCGCCCTGGGCGCGGACGTGGAAGAACCAGACGCCGGGCTGGACGTCGGCGAACTCCGCACGTGCAGCGGTGGTGGTCACCTGTTCGAGCGGGACTGTGTCCGGCGCGGTGTCGAAGGCGCAGGCGTAGCCCTGCGGCGGCCGGGTCGCGCCGGGCACGCGCCACTCGAAGGCCGGACTGCGGCCGTGCGGCGAGAAGATCGCGAAGTTGTCGATCTTCACCTGCGCCGGGAACGGGTTCTGATAGGCGCCGCCGTGGGGTTGGTGGCCGGTCGCCCAGGTCGCGAGTTCGGCGGCCCGGATGCGGCCGCGGCTCTGCGGGTCGCGCAGGCGCCGGGTGAGAATCATGTCGCGCAGGTCGAATTCGACGTGCTGCCACTGTCCGTCCTGGCGCGCCTTGTCGGTGGCGCCGATCACCGAGCTCTGGAAGTAATTGCCCGGCGGGTTGGCGCCGGTCCACTCGACGATGGTCATGGCCTCGTTGACGAGCAGCGACAGGTTCAGTGCGCAGCCGCGTTGCTCGAACTTGCAGTCGAACGCGATCTTGGGCCAGCGCTCCGGGTCCCACGCGGCCTTGCGGAAGTAGGCGGAGAAGAACCCGTGCGGGTCGAGGTTCACCAGGGTGACGCAGCCGGTGCCCGTGGCGCCGTCGTCGGCGCAGGGCTGCACCCAGGCTTCGCGCCGGACGCAGAACTCGCCCAGTTGCCGCTCGGGGAACTCGGGACTCTCACCCCACTCGAACCGGTTCAGGCAGAGCCGGTCGGAGGGCAGGTACGCGACGTACGGCGCCGCCGGCGGCGCCGGATCCTCGACTGTCGGCGCCGCGGCGGCGGTCGCGGGCAGGGGGGCAGCCGTTCCGGTGGCGGCGGGGATCAGGCGGAAGTTGTCGACCCACCACGCGGCGCCCTGGCGCGTGGTCATGATGCGCGAGTCGGCGAACGCGAGCGACTCGACCCGGATGGTGTCGGTGCGGAGTTGTGCGCGCAGTGCCGCGAAGAGGTCGAACTCGGTGTGGCGCCACGTCCCGTCCGCGGCGAAGTCCGCAAAGCGTCCGATGAGCGGCCATGAGCTGTCCGTGCCGGTTGCCCGCACCTCGACGTCGCTGCCGTTGGCGCGGACCAGCAGGTTGGTCTCCACGCCGGCCGGCATGCGGTAGTCGAAGGCCAGTCGCGGGAATGCGGCGAGGTCGTACGGGCGGCGCGTGATCCAGGCGCCGGCCGGACCGCCCATGTCCGGGTTCAGCAGCCGCAGCGAATACTTGCCGGACGCCGGTTCGTGCGGATCGCGGTACAGCAGTGCGCCGTCCCAGCCGCCGAAGCGCGCCCAGTCGCCGAGGTCGCGCTCGAAATCGTCTACGTCCCGTACGCCCTCTGCCGGCGCCCCGACCGGGGTCTGCAACGGCGGCACGGCGGCGGACGCGACCGTCCCTAGGCTCCAGCGCACGTTGGCCAGGTCGTACGCGGTCCCGGCCCGGTTCAGACCGAGTCCGGCGATTTCCTCGAGGCTCTCGTACGGGCTGGCAATGACGATGCGATCCAGCAGCAGCGAGCCATCCGGGAACACCTGGCGCAACGCCGCCTGGATGTCGATCTTCGCATGTTGCCAACGGCCGGGTGCGGAGTCCGCACTCGGCCAGACGCGGCCGAGCGGGATGGTGCCAACGCGGTAGCGGTCCGACCCGGCCAGTACGAATTCCACCGTCTGACCGCGAATGCCGGCGAGCAGGCTGAGTGCCAGTCCGGGCGTAAGCCGGCAGTCGAACTCGAGGGTTGCGGTCTTCGCAAGGTCGATGGGGGTCTCGTTCAGGTCGAGGCTGAACGTGCCGCCGCCGCCGAGGTTGGCGATACGGCGGAACGTTGCCGGCTCGCCCGGCGCGCCCCGCAGTTCCTGGACCGCGACGTCGCCCGCGTCCGTCCCGTCCGCGCTCGGCGCCAGCGGCCGGATGCCGGGCGAGTCGGCGAACGAGATGACGGTGCGGGCCAGGGCCATGCCGTTCGGGCCCCAGGTCCACAGGCCGAGTTGGCCCAGGTCGATCGGGTCGGGATCGTCGACCGTGAAGGCGCGCTCGAGTCCGAGGTAGTCGGCCTCGTTATCGTGGCGCGCCACGTCGACGAGAACCTGGCGGCCGCGGCGCTGGATGCGCAGGTGCTGCCAGGTGCGGGTGACGCGGTTGTACCACGCCGAGGTCTGCAGGCGCAGCCCGGGATCGACGCGGCCGGACCAGGTCGCCAGTTCGCGGCCGGCACGGAAGAGCCGGCTCGGCAGGTCGTAGGTGCCGAACAGCAGCATGTATCCGGAGTCCAGGTTCCGACCGTCCGCGCCGAACGCCACGTTGAGCGTGACGGGCCAGGCGAAATGGACCCGCTGCGGCGTTCCTTCCATGGGCGCGAGGAACAGTTCGAGGTCAAAGTCGCCGCGGAACAGGCGCCGGTTCCATAGGACCGCGTTGCCGTGCGTGACGCCCGGCGCGCCGGGCGCGCCGCGGCCGCCGAAGAACGACCACTCCGGGACGCAGGCCCAGCGGTGCGTGGCGCACCACGTACCGCTCTGCGCTTCCCAGGCCACCGGCGCGCTGTCGAAGCCGTAGTCCAGCCGATGTGTCGAGGACAGGCGCACGGTGTCACGCCAGTCCGGCGCGCCCGAGGTCGGCCCGAGGTCCGCCAGGGCCGAGCCGGACGTCAGCGGGCTCGGATCGGCCCAGTCGATCAGGTCCCGGCCATTGAGCCGCACGGTGACCCGGCCGGCGGCGGCGCTGAACTCGATCTCGTCCAGGCTCGCGTCCGGGAATGCGGCGTCCGCAGCGGCAACACCGGCACGGGTCAGCGTGGCACGCTGCTCGGCCAGGCGCAGTCGATACCCCGTGTCCGGCTGGCCCGCGTCGGCGAAGAGAACGACCTCGGCCGGCCGCGCCGGCCAGGCACAGGGGGCGGTGCCGCGCTGCCAGGAGAAGCGCACGTCGGAAAAGAACCGGCTCCGGAACTCCTGCACCGAACCTCTTTTCGGAACCGGACTCCAGAAACTGCGCGGCTGCGACCACTGCTGCATGAACCGGTCAGCGGCAAAACGCTTGCCGGCGAAGTCCGACCACTGCTGCTCGCAGGGCCCGAACGGGTCGGGCGGCGTCCATTGCGGACTCAGCACCTCTGCACCGACCGAGTCGACCTGGGCATCATCGAAGTAGGCGTCCGTGGTGTGGTCGAGGAGCAGGCCGATGCGGCCGCCAGTGAGCGTCGTGTCGTCGACTGCGCCGACTTCGGCGCCGTTGACAAAGGCCCGGATCCGGGTGCCGCAGCACACGGCCGTGAGCCGGTACCACTGGCCGGGGCGCATGGACAGCGGCGCCTCGGCCAAGGCCGTGTCGCCTGTCTTGCGGTGTCGCAGCAACTGCACCTTGCCGGGGCCATCCACCGGCTGCGTCCACTTCAGCAGGTGATACGCGTCCGCGTCCACGTACTGGACGACAAGCCCGAGGGTGACCGGGAGCGCCGGGGCCTGCACCGAGATGCCCGCCTGGTAGTCGGCCCAGAACCAGTACGAGTTGGCGGCGACGGCCAGCCCCGACGCGTCAGGCACCGAGGCCCAGAGCTGGAAAGCGCTCTGGCTGCTGCCGGGCTTGAGCGTCGAGTTCAGCGCGAACCGGCCGCCGCTGACCTCCCAGAGCAGTTCGGCGCCCGGCTCGCGCGCAAAGTCGTCGGCGAACGTGATCCGGTCGGCCTTCTGGATCCGGACCCGGCCCTCCGTGTCGATGCCGGCCCCAGGCTGGAAGTTGACCGCGGCATCGGCCGGCAGGCGTACGTCCGGCGCATTGAGGACGTGGTTGTGATCGAGGCAGACGACGAGGCCACGTCCGGTCTGGCGGAGGAGCAACAGGTGCGAGCCGGGCGTGAGCGACGTCGGCGCGTCCGCGAGCGTGCGGGCCGCATCGAGCAGACGCAGGCCGCTGCGTCGGATCTCGAGCCAGAGCGGGGCGGACCCCGCAGCCGGTGTGAGTTGCAGCACGGCGGCGTCCTGCGCGTCCGGTGTGTCGCTGACAATGAGCGGCAGGCGCAGCGCCCAGGCGAGTGCGGACTCCGCAGGTGGTGCGTCCGCCCGCGCGCCGGCAACGGCCGCGAGGCCGACCGCCAGCAGCCCCGCGAGCAGGCGGCGGCCTGCCGCAACCCGGAACCGCGCCTGGCGGAGTCCGCAGTACTTCATGACCTCTTGTTCCTCTTCGTTCCGCACTCCGCGCAGACGGTTGCCTTGGGGGTCCGCAACGGCTTCCCGCACTCTTGGCAAGGCGGCCCGAGCAACTCAGTCCGGTGCTTGTCAATACCGCATTGCCCCTCAGCGCAGGGTGCAGAATCCCCAGACAGATGGCGGAACTTGGCGAGCCGTTCCTCGAACCTGGGACCAGGCCACCCGAATCGCCGCTCTTCTTCTACAAATAGCCGACCAGCAACGTGATGGCAAGCGCCCGGGGCGCGCCGTCCGGTGGCGTTGGCGCATCGCGCTGATTGACGCGTACACCTTCAGGTGCTAGCTTGTGTGTATGAGTTGGAGGTCTCGGGTATGGGCAGAACGAATGTGGTCTTGGATGACAGGCTGGTTGCGGACTGTCTGAAGGCGACGGGTATCAAGACTCGCCGCAGCCTCATTGACCACGCACTTCAGGAACTCCTGCGGCACGAGCGCCAGAGGAAGATCCTCGAGTTGAAGGGGACGGTGTCCTGGTGCGGCAACCTGGCCGAGTGGCGCCGGGCGAGGGGCTGACCGTGGTGTTGGTCGATACAACCGTCTGGATCGACTTCTTCGCCGGCCATGACACGCCGCAGGTCGCCTCCCTGACCGTTCTGCTTGCCGGCGGCGAGGACATTTGCATCTGTGGCGTAGTGCTGACGGAGGTTCTTCAAGGCACACGGGCAGAGGCTGACTATCGCCGGACCCGCTCGCGTTTCGAAGACCTTCTCTTCCTCGGCATGAGTTCCGGCACGTTCATCCGCGCCGCGGACCTGTACCGAGCCCTCAGACACAAAGGTATCACGATCCGGAAACCCGTCGACTGCATGATCGCCGCGGTCGCGCTTGAGCACGACGTTCCCCTGCTCCACAACGACCGGGATTTCGACCCCATCGCGAAGTACTGTGGGCTGCGGGTGGTGGCACCGTCACCGTAGTGCGGCGTCTACCCGCAGTGCCACACCCGGCATGGGGAACGCCGTCGTTCCTGATTACCGTTTCCTCGTGGACTCCGGGCACGGGTAGGAGTACACACTCCGAGGACATCGAAATGGTTCAGGAGACACTTGAAGAGCGCGTGCGGCGGGTGGTGCAGGAAGACGTGGCGATCGTGCCGTACGACCCCGGCTGGCCGGAGGCGTTCCGGCGCGAGAAGGCGCACCTCCTGGCGTGCCTGCCCGCGGGACTGATCCGCCGCGTCGAGCACTTCGGCAGCACGGCGGTCCCCGGGCTGGCGGCCAAGCCCATCGTCGACATGCTGGTCGAGGTCACGTCACTGGACGACACCCGGACAAGGATTGCGCCGGTGCTGGAGGCGCAGGGCTACGACTACTTCTGGCGTCCGACCTGGGGCGACGCCACGCCGCCGTTCTACGCCTGGTTCATCAAGCGCAGCGCCAGTGGTCTGCGCACGCACCACATCCACATGGTCGAGCGCCACTTTGAGCACTGGGACCGGCTCCTGTTCCGGGACTACCTGATCGCGCATCCCGCGGTGGCGGCGGAGTACCAGGCGCTCAAGCTCCGGCTCGCGGCCGAACACCCGAACGACCGAGTCGCCTACACGCAGGGCAAGACGGAGTTCGTGGTGCGAATGACGGAGTGGGCGAAGCCATCGCGCGCCACGTGAAGTGAGGGCGGACTACGAAGGAGGGAGACAGGGACGAAAGAGGCGTTGCAGAACCCCTGCAAGCGCCGGTTCAGGTGTCAGCGGCGCGCGGCCCGCGGGCTCTCCGGTGTGATCTCGGGGTGCAACTCGCGGCGGCGCGTCCAGACCTCCTGAAGGCGGTACTACGAACCTCCGACGGCGCCATGCTTGTAGTCCCGCGTTTACGCGGTCCGGGCAACGCGTGGCTCGGCGGCGGGACGATGAGGCCTGATCCCGGGGTCTGCCGCGGCGTTCACCCCTCTTCCCCTCGCGCTCCGCCCCTCGACACTCCAAGAAAAGACCCCCGCGATGGAGGCGTCGCAGGGGTCGGAGGTTCACCGTAGCCGGCGCGTGCGTCTTACCGGATGAACAGCATTTCCGCGTAGCTCGGCAGCGGCCACAGCTCGGCATCCACCATGCCTTCGAGGCTGTCGGCGGCGGTGCGGACCGCGTTCATGGACGGCACGACCGCGTCGCGGAAGACCATGGCGCGCTTCGTCGCGTCGGCGACAGCCGTCGCGCTGGCGACGGCTTTATCGAGCGTGTCCAGGCAGGCGCTGAGCCGGTCGGTCTGGTCGCAGACGTCTTTCAGGAGTCGACGCTGCGCGCCGGCGCTGGCGCCGGTGTCTTCCAGGGCCCGGACCGCATCGGCCACCTGGCCGGAGAACAGCACGGCGACCGGCAGGATCTGGCGACGCCCGATCTGGGACGTGGTCAGCGCCTCAATATTGATCGTGGCCGAGTAGTTCTCGATCAGGATCTCCTGGCGCGCGTGCAGTTCGACCGGCGAGAGCACGTTGTGCTTTTTCATGACCTTCACGTTCTTTGGCGACGTGATGGTCTGCAGGCTGTCGACGGTGTTGGCCACGTTGGGCAGGCCGCGCCGGGCGGCTTCCGCCACCCACTCGGCCGAATAGTTGTCACCGTTGAAGATGATGTGCTTGTGCTCTTTGGCGTATTTCTGCAACAGGCTCTGCGCCGACTTGTTCACATCCCGTGCCTTCTCGAGGACATCGGCGACCTCGGACAGCGCCTCGGCGACAATCGTGTTGAGCACGAAATTCGGGCCGGCGAGGGAGAAGGACGAACCGGGCATGCGGAACTCGAATTTGTTGCCCGTAAACGCGAACGGCGAGGTGCGGTTCCGGTCGGTGCAGTCCTTGGGCAGCCGCGGCAGAGTGCTGACCCCAAGCTGGAGCTTGCCGCCCTGCTTGGAGCTCTTGGCGCCGCCGGCCTCGATCTGTTCGTAGATGTCCGTGAGCTGTTCGCCCAAGAAGATGGAGACAATGGCCGGTGGCGCCTCGTTGGCCCCGAGCCGGTGATCATTGCCGGGGCTGGCAACACTGGCGCGCAGCAGGTCGCTGTACTGGTCCACGGCGCGGATGATGGCGAACAGGAACACCAGGAACTGCATGTTCTCGTGCGGCGTCGAACCGGGGTTGAGCAGGTTGATGCCGTCGTCGGTGACCATGGACCAGTTGTTGTGCTTGCCGGAGCCGTTGACGCCGGCGAACGGTTTCTCGTGCAACAGGCAGACGAACCCGTGCCGGCGCGCCACCTTCTGCAGCATTTCCATGGTGATCTGGTTATGGTCCACACCGACATTGACCGTCCCGAACAAGGGCGCCAGCTCGTACTGGGCCGGCGCGACCTCGTTGTGCTGAGTCTTCGCGGAAATTCCGAGCTTCCACAATTCGGTATTCAGGTCGTTCATGAACGAGCCGACGCGCTCGTGCAGGCTGCCGAAGTAGTGATCATGCTTCTCCTGGCCCTTCGGCGGCGTGGCGCCGAACAGCGTGCGGCCGGCCAGCATCAGGTCCAGGCGTTCCTCAAAGAACCGCTGGTCGATCAGAAAATACTCCTGCTCGCCGCCCAGCGTAGCGGCGACGCGCGACGACGTCGCGTCGCCCAACGCACGCAGGACGCGCATGGCCTCGCGGTCGAGCGCGCCCATGGAGCGCAGCAACGGCGTCTTCTTGTCGAGCGCTTCACCGGTGTACGAGCAGAAAGCGCTCGGGATGAAGAGGCTGATGTTGCTGCCATCGCTCTTGAGAAAAACCGGGGACGTGCAATCCCACGCCGTGTAACCGCGGGCCTCGAACGTGGCACGCAGTCCGCCAGAGGGGAAACTGGACGCATCCGGTTCGCCCTGGGACAGCTCCTTGCCGCCGAATTCCATGATCGTACGGCCGTCGCCGGTCGGGGAGATAAACGCATCGTGCTTTTCGGCGGTGAACCCGGTCATGGGCTGGAACCAGTGGCAGAAGTGAGTGGCGCCGTTCTCGATGGCCCAGTCCTTCATCGCATTGGCAATGACATCGGCCAGGCCCGGATCGAGCTCCTGCCCCTCGTCAATGGTGCGGCGCAACGCCTTGTACACGTTCTTGGGCAGACGCTCGCGCATGACCATGTCATTGAACACACACTCCCCGTACACGTCGCGCAGGGCCGGGATTTCCTTGTTCGTCTTGTTCTTGTCGCCACACATAGGTCCGCTCCTTCACCTGAGTTGGCTGGTCGCGGTTCGCGCCGCCAGCCGTTGCACATTCCCAGTCAACGGTTAGAACACCAAATATAGCTCCGACGAACTATCCCGCACACCACTGCACCCCGGCGAGGGGCAATGCGTCCGTCACGGGTGCGCTTCTGGCCGAGCCGTCCGTGGTCGCAAACGGTTTTCCAGAGACCGGTCCCTGCCCATTGCGACTCGTCCGGAGGCTCGGAGCTGGGGCCCGAGTCCGTCGCGAACAGTTTCATGGATAGCGTTTCGGATGCCATCGGCAAATACATATAACGCATCATATTTATCACAAGTAAGTTATAATTCAATTAATGCCCGCACAGCCAGGTGGAAATCCCTGGAAGACCATGACGTTTATGTATCACCTGGACGTCGCAACACATATTTGTGTCGCCATGGGACCGGGGAGACAACGGGCGCTCTCGAGTGATGATGCCGCCACGACGGCGGCGACAAACCGGGCCGGGGAATCGCGCTCGCAATCGCTTCTCGATCCGGACTGGATCCGACGCGAACGGAATATCGACGAACGATTGCGTGACGCGATTGCCGGACCGAAGATGACCTGGCACCACGGAACCGGGAGCAACACGGGACGAGCACGAGGCCGCCGCAACCGACGGAGTACCGCGGTTGGGCGCAGCGATACGGGAGTTGGGTGCGCGCGTCCGGACGGCTGCTGAACGCGGCACCGCGGAGTGGGTGTCGGTTGCCCCTACTCGATCTCCAGGCCCAGGTCCTCGTCCTTGGCGTCGAACACGGAGCCTGCGGACTTGGCGACGGCTTCGGGCATCTTGTAGGTGGGCAGATAGCGATAGTAGACCTGCAGACTGAGGCAGCACAGGCAGGTGGTGTAGTACGGGTCAATGTCGGATTTCGCCGCGCCCTTGGGTCCCTTCCCGGGGCTGTCCCAGTGCCCATCGACCTTCTGGCTGCCGACGATCATCGGTGAGAAGTTCTTGTTCCAGCGCTTCCAGGTCGTCTGGCCGGCGTGGAACATGGCCTGGGTTGCATAGTACCAGACGTAGGCCGGGTTGCCGGCGTCGGAAGACTCGACCTTGTCGTCCCAGACAGGGGTGTAGCCTTCGTCGAGGTTGGTGACGCCCGTCTTGGCCTCCGGGCAGTTGGCCTCGCCGATAAGCATGAGGCACAGCGTTCCGGCCGAGTGTACGCCCCAACCGCCCTGGCCGGGCGCGGAGTAGCCGAACTTGCCATTTGCATAGGCCACGTTGCGCAGGAACCGGCTGCTGTTTTCGATACCGGTCGGTATGCCTTGGACCTCGCAGCCGGCGACATACCCGGCCTTCAGCGCCTGGATCTGCCAGCCGGTTACCGACGTATCCCAGCGCTTGGTCTTGTTGTAGGTATAGTCGAAGCCGCCGCAAGGCTGCTGGCCCTTGAGCACCGCCTCCAGCCCTTTTTCGGCGGCCGGCTTCAGGAACGGGATCTTGGTCATGCCGTAACCTTCGCACAGCGCGTAGGTCGCGATGCCGTTCACGTAGCCACCCTGGCCGACGCCGCGCGGGTCGGTGCTGGCCATCATGGCATTGGTCAGGAACTGCATGGCTTTCTGCACCGTCGGGCCGAACTCGGGCGACATCGGCGTTTCGCCGTGCGCCAGGAAGGTGAGCAGCCCCAGCCCGCCCATGGCCAACGGTTGCGCCTTGGACCAAGAGCCATCGGGGTTCTGGTGCTCCTTGAGCCACCGCAGCGCCTTCAGCACCGCACTCTCCGTCACGCTCGAACCGCCGAACCGTGTGATGGCCTTCTTCCGGCCCTCACTGTTGCGACCACCGTACAGGCCCGAAATCTTCAGCGGCGTGTCGCTGGCCTTGATGTCCAGTACGTCGCTGAAATCCATGGCGTCGTCGGTTTGCGCCATTTCGTTGCTGAAGTCTTCGGTCACCGCCTGCGCCGTGTCCTGCGGCACATCGGGGCGCTCGACCGGCGGCACCACGTCCTGCGGCACGTTCTCCATCTTCTGCAGTTCCTGGATGATCTTCGGGTCGAGTTCCTTGACCTCCATTTCCTCGATGGAGACCTCGATGTCGCTGTACTGCTCCACCTGTTTACCGGTCATCAGGAAGAAGCAGGCCAAGATCATGATGATGTGGACGATGAGTGAGACGAACGGCCCGGTCAGGTGCTCGAGCATCTGCCGGCGCTGGTATTCTTCAAGGATCGCCTCGATCTCGCGCTGGCGCTGCTCTGCGTCATCGGCAGCATCCTGCTCCTGCACGACATCCTGCTCTTCCATGGCCGGGTCCTCCGTGCTGGTGCTCGCTGGAGCTCAACCGCCGGGGCCATCGGGAGACGGGTAGCCATCCCCCACTCCAGAACCTGCCTCTTCTGTCACTGGGCGTCCGGCCCAGCGAGCCGTGTCTCCCGCACTTCCCGTGCGGGGCTGGGTTCACCTGGGGATGGGGATCGCCCACCGGTATAGACGTAAGGTAATATGAGCCTTTTCAGCCGCGCTGTCAAAAAAAAAAACCGACCTGTGCAATAAGGGCGGCTTGGCGACCCCACCGACCTTGTGCCGGTGGTGAAGCAGGTCCAACGGCTAGCCGATCCGCCTGACTACCCCCTCTTCTCCGTGCGGGTGGATCGGCCGCGTCGCAGGGCATTCCCCGTGATGGTTCCGCCTTCTCCCGTGCGGACCACGGCCACGGCGGATGTCCAAGTCACCACAGGCGTGGGGCGAGGTGTTCAAGGGAAAAACAAAGACCGGAGACAAGAACTGCGGGACACCCGCCGGCACCTGACTGCAGGCTCTGGTCTTTGTCTCAAATCTGCGGTCTTTGTCTTCCCGGTCCGGCCCCTACTCGATCTCCAGTCCGAGGTCCTGGTCCTTGGCGTCGAGTGCTGATGCGCCTTTGGCGACAGCTTCCGGCATCTTGTAGGTGGGCAGGTAGCGGTAGTAGACCTGCAGGCTCAGGCAGCACAGGCAGGTGATGTAGTAGGGGTCGTACTCGGCCGCTTTGGCGTCCTTGCCCATGCCCATTCCGCATTCCCAATGGCCATCGCTCTTCTGGTTGGTGACGACCATGGGCGAGAAGACCTTGTTCCACTTCTTCCAGGTCGTCTGACCGGCGTGGAACATCACCTGAGTCGCATAGTACCAGCAGTACAGATCGGTCGGCCCGGTCTTTTCGTCCCATTTGGCCGTATAGCCCTCGTCCAAGTTGGTGGCCCCGGTCTTCGCCTCGGGGCTGCCGGCTTCGCCGATCAGCATCAAGCACAGCGTACCGGCCGAGTGCACTCCCCAGCTTCCGGCGCCCGGGCTGGAGTACCCGAACTTGCCGTTGGCGTACGCCACATTACGCAAAAACCGGCTGGCGTTCTCGATCCCGGTCGGGATGCCCGCATTCTCGCATCCGGCGACGTACCCGGCCTTCATCGCCTGAACCTGCCAGCCGACGACCGAGGTGTCCCAGCGCTTGGTCTTGGCGTAGCTGTAGTCGAAACCGCCGCAGGGCTGTTGTCCCTTGAGCACCGCCTCCAGCCCCTTTTCGGCAGCCGGCTTCAAGAACGGGATCTTGGTCATGCCGTAGCCTTCACACAGTGCATAGGTGGCGATGCCATTGACATAGCCGCCGCCGCCGAGCCCGCGCGGGTCGGTGGTGGCCATCATGGCGTTGGTCAGGAACTGCATGGCCTTCTGCACCGTCGGGCCGAACTCCGGCGACATCGGCGTCTCGCCGTGCGCCAAGTAGGTCAGCAGCGCGAATCCGCACATGGCGTCCTTCTGGCTCTGCGACCACGAGCCGTCCGGGTTCTGGTGCTCCTTAAGCCAGCGCAGCCCCTTCAGTACCGCGCTCTCCGTCACGCTCGAACCGCCGAACCGCGCGATTGCCTTCTTGCGGCCTTCGCTGCTGCGCCCGCCGTACAGACCCGAGATTTTCAGCGGCGTGTCGCTGGCCTTGATGTCCAGCACATCGCTGAAGTCCATGGCGTCGTCGGTCTGCGCCATTTCGTTGCTGAAGTCCTCGGTCACCGCCTGCACCTGCTCCTGCGGCACATCGGGGCGCTCGACGTCCGGCACCACATCCTGCGGCACATTTTCCAGTTTCTGCAGTTCCTGGATGATCTTCGGGTCGAGTTCCTTGACCTCCATCTCCTCGATGGACACCTCGACGTCGGAGATCTCCTGCGTCGTCCTGCCGGTCATCAGGAGGAAGCAGGACACGAGCATAATGATGTGGACAATCAGCGAGACGAACGGCCCGGTCAGATGTTCGAGCATCTGACGGCGCTGGTACTCGGCCAGGATCACCTCTATCTCGCGCTGGTGCTGCTCCTCGTCATACGCCGCGTCCTGCTGCTGCGCCGCATCCTGGTCTGCCATAGTTCAACTCCTCCGCTGTGTAATGTCTGTCCGTTCGGGAGGGCAAGATCGCCCCCACAACGGTGTCGTACTTAGTGGATAGACGATGGTAATATGACTCTTTTTAAACCACATACCAGAAAAAAAAGAACGACCTGTGCAAGCAGCGGATCGAGTCCCGTCACCTTCCGACCGTCGGGCGGCCCTCCGCCCGCTTCACGGCACACACGTAGCGCAAGGTTCGGATGGCGGGCGGAGGGCCGCCCGCGGTACGGTCAGTCAGGGGAGGCCGTCTGGGCTGGCACCGCGACCTACCCGGCCTCACTCGGCTTGCACAGGTCGAAAAAGAACGTCCTGAGCCGGCAAATCGCGTCTTGGCGGGGGCGGTACGAGTGCCACCGGCCCGTGCCGCGTCGCTGGATCTACAGGTTCAAGTCCAGATCACCGCCTGCAGTGTCCAATGCGGAAGGCGCAACGGCCATCACGGCCACGGGCGGCTTGTACGTGGGCAAATATCGCCACTCCACCTGAAGGCTGAGACAGTTCAGGCAGGTGGTGTAGTACGGATCGTACTCCGACTTGGCAGCGGCGCCTTTCGCCGGCCGGCCGGGGCTGTCCCAATGCCCATCGGCCTTCTGGTTGGCGACCATCAGAGGGACAAACACGCGGTTCCATTTCTTGTACACGGCCGGGCGGAGCGTCCGGCCGGCATGGAACATGGCCTGGGTGGCGTAGTACCAACAGTAGGCCGGATTGCTGGCGTCGCTGATCTCGACCTCCGAGTCCCAGGCCAGACCGCGGTAGTTCTCGTCGAGATTCGTCACCCCTGCCTTGACTTCGGCACACTCGGCCTCGCCCACGAGCTGCAGGCAAAGCGTGCCTGCGGCCTGGATGCCCCACCCCCCCGAACCGGGACTGCTGTAGCCGAACTTGCCGTCCGCGAAGGTGACCTTGCGGATGAAACGATTGCCGTTCTCGAGGGCAGGGACCAGGCCCTGGACCGGAGCGCCCGCCACATAGCCGGCCTTGAGCGCCTGCAACTGCCAGCCGGTCACGGACAGGTCCCAGCGCTTCGTCTGGCTGTAGTTGTAGTCCCAGCCGCCGCACGGCTGTTGGCCGCGGATGATCGCGTCCAGGCCCTTGGCCATGGCGGACCTGAGAAACGGAATCTGGGTCATGCCGTACGCTTCGCAGAGCGCGTAAGTGGCGATCCCGTTGACATAGCCGCCGCCGCCGAGCCCGCGCGGGTCGGTGCTGGCCGTCATGGCACAGTGCAGATACTGCATGGCCTTCGTGACCGTGGCGCCGAACTCGGGCGACTCCTGGGTGTCGCCGTGCGCCAGGAACGTGAGCAACCCGAGTCCGGCCATGGCCTGGGGTTGGGTCCGGGACCAGGAACCGTCCGGGCTCTGGTGCTCTTTCAGCCAGCGCAACGCCTTGAGCACTGCCGACTCGGTGACCGAACTGCCGTTGTGGTTCCCGCCTGAACCGGGCTTGCCGTGCGCCGCGCCTTTGCGGCCGAGCAGTTCGGCGGGGATCGTCAGTGGCATCTTCTTCGAGGTAATGTCGATCAGGTCAAGAATGCCAGGGGTTGGTTCGTCCGTCGCCGCCACATTCCCGTCGATGGACGCCGTGATGGTGCCCTCCGGCTCGCTCGCATCGGGTGCGGGCGCGTTGACGGACGGCGGCGTGAGCACGTCGGACGGGACGTTGGCCAGGTCGTCGTAGATCTTCTCGATACGGGGGTCCAACGGCGGTTTGATCTCCATCTGCACCAGCTTAACTTCATATTCGGGCAGTTCCTCGGCCACTTTGCCGGTGAACAGCAGCAGACAGCCGACGATCAGCGCGATGTGGAACACCAGCGAGATCAGCGGGCCGGTGAGCTGTTCCAGCATCTGCCGCCGATGGTACTCGGCCAGAATGGCCTCGATGTCGAGCCGGTACTCCTGCTCCTGGGTCAGGTCGAGGTCCGGGTGGCTCTGATCTGCTGTCATGGCGACGCCCTCCTTGCTGGGTTCGGTCTTCCCTGCTCCGGACTCGAGCCGGTCTCGGGTACGCTGCCGGGATCGCCGGTCCGTTCACCTGTAGAGACGCCGCCAGACGTCACGTTTTCAAAACCGTCCCATGTGATGGGGCGGCAGGGAATGGAGTATGTGGGTATGTGGGTATGTGGGTGGGTGGGTGAGTGGGTGAGTGGGTGAGTGGGTGAGTGGGTGAGTGGGTGAGTGGGTGAGTGGGTGAGTGAAAGACGAAAAAGCGGAGGGTGGACCGTGCGTCCTGGAGCGCCCGCGTCCTCGCGGGCTGAGCCGTTGCCAAGTGTGCTGGTGCGTGAGGCAAAGACGCGCAAGGCTGGATGTACAGTGTCCAGGCAAGCCCCCTCGACACACCCAACACTCGACCCAGGAATCGCGGCGTCAGAACCAAGGCCCGTCGTGGTGACAAGAGGATGAACGTGGAGAGAAGGTTGGCATCCCCAAGGGGAGTCGAACCCCTGTTACCAGGATGAGAACCTGGTGTCCTAGGCCACTAGACGATGGGGACACGTGACAGCGTATAATTTAGCCACCCGGACGCAGAAGGCAAACACGGCCGGAACCAACCGTTGCTCCGGCGCTTGACGCGGCCCGAGTGTCGGGCTATCCTGCGCGGAGTGGAGGTTTCAGGTAGACGCGAGCCCCGCGGCATCCGGGAGTTGTTCCCTGACACCTGAGACCTCCGTTCCGCGGATTGCGGTTCACCGGGTGACGGCACGGCATGCCAGAGAGTTCGCCCAATCCAGCACGGCTGACGAAGACCGAGACACGGCACGCGCTTTCCGCGTTCAACCTTGCCGTGGGCCTGCGCAGCGTATTCGACACCGTTTGCGGGGGTACCACCTTCGTGTTCGTCGGGTTTGCGCTCAGCCTCGGGTTGGCGAACGAGCGGATGGGCTTCATCACCTCGATCCTGAGCTTCGCCTGCCTGCTGCAGATGCTGACGCTGGTGCTGCTCGGGCGCATCCGTGACCGGAAACGCTTCATCATCGGCCTCGGGGTGGCAGAACCGTTGCTGCTGATCGTCACCGTTCTGGCCCTGCCATTCCTGCCCCCCGCCATGCGCTTGCCCGGTCTGGCGGTCGCCGCGTTCGTTGCGGCCGCACTGCTGCACCTCACGCGCCCGCTGGCGGACGACTGGCTGGCCGTCACCATTCCGGCCGAACTGCGCGGCCGGTATCTCGGGCGGCGGTTCCAGGCCAGCCACGTCTGCATGATCGCCACCACGCTGGTGGCCGGTTGGGTGGTGGAACGCCACGTGCACGGCAGCACGCGAGGCCTGGCGCTGGTGCTCGCGGCCGGCGGTGTCTTCGGTGTCCTGGCGGTCCTGGCGCTGCGCCCCGTGACCATGCCTGGCACGACCGCTGCCACGGCGATCGCGGCCGCGGACCTGCGGGGGATCTGGAGCCATCGCCCGTTCCGGCACTACCTGCTGGCCGTATTCCTGTTCAACCTGCCGTTCTACTTCGCCTGCCCGTATTACCAGGTCTTCCAGTTGCGCGTCCTCAACATGGGTGAGAGTCTGATCGGGTACATGCAGTGCGGCTACATGCTGGTGAAGATCGCCGTCCTGCCGCTGGCCGGGCGTCTGGCTGAACGCGTCGGGCCGCGCCGCGTCGCCCTGGTCTGCGGCGTGCTCTATACGCTGTTCTTCCTCATCTACCCGCTGAGTTCGGCCGGACACGTGTGGCCGGCCGTCGCCGCCTGGCTGCTGGCCGCGATCCCCGACGGCCTGTACAACGTTGCCCTGATGGCCGCCATGTTCCAGGCCATTCCCGAAAACTCGCCGTCCCGCCCGGCGTTCTTTGCGGTCTCCAACCTGGTGACCCTCGTGTTCTACGGCCTCGGCGCGCAGATCGCCGTCCTCATTCTCGAGGGCATCAAGACGGTGACCGTGACCGTCGGACCATTCTCCTTCGGCCACTTCCACCTGTACTACCTGGGTTGCGCCGCGCTCATGGCGGTGGCGCAGTTCGCCGCGTTCTGGTTCGCCGACCGGCCGCGGCCGGTCGGCGGCGCCGTTCCGTGACCGCCGGACCGCTGCGCCAACGAACCCTCCCCCGTTCGTCGAGATTCGCCTTGGGACGCGCCGAGCCACGGTGGCCCGGCTCATTCGACGCGGAAGAAGAGCTGCGCGGCCCGGCGTTTGTCGACGTTCAGTTCCTGGCGGCTGGCCACGCCAACGGTGAATCGCCGGGTGCCGGACTTGCGGGTCAGGGCCAGTTGAGCGATGACCTCGCGTTCGCGGGTCGTCACGTTGGCGTTACCGAAGACGGAGGCAAGAACCGTTGTGGCCGCGCTGCAGTGTCCTATCCAGTCCACGCCGGCAACCAGGATGTCCTCGTCGCGATCGCGGAATTCGTGTCCTTCCCCGCCCGTCAGCGACACGGACGGAAACAGGTTCGGGTACCAGGTGAGCGTACCGCTCACAGTCTGGTAGTCCTCCGTGTCTCCCGTGAAGCGGAGGGTTTCGCATCTCGTGGTCGCCCGCCAGTTCGGCGTCGGGCGCAACGCCAGTTCGACATACTGCCCCTGGTATTTCTCGATCAGGTAGTCGGACCAGGTTGGCGACCCGAACACGTCCTGGTATGCGCCGATCCGGATCTCCCGCGTGTCCGAATCCGAAGTGCCGGTGAGCGAGGCGGAGTAGACCCACTCGCTTTCGGTCCCACCCATGTTAGCGTCGTCGTAATCCTGAATGGACGCCACGACGGCGCCCGTCTCGAGGTCGGCGGTCAGCCCGTCTTGCGACGTCCAGATCACACCGCCGCGCAGTCCGTAGAGCCAAGCCTGGTAGGCATGGTAGGAACTTGGATTGTCCTCCGACTCCGCGCGCTCGACCGAGAGCTTGGATTTCAGGGTCATGTCCTGGCGCCACGCGGAGGAGAGGCCGAGCGACAGGCCGTGGTGAAATTCCGTGTCCTTGATCGATCGGTCATCGGAGAAGGGTGCGTACTGCGACATGCAGGAATTTCCCGACAGCGTCCAGGCCAGGCGGGACGGTGCCTCGCGAGTCAGCGTCACGCCATCGAGCGATTCCGGAACGGTTCCCTGCTCAGCGAGGTAGGCGAGCCGAAGCAGCCGCAGCACGTCGGGCTCCCAATCCACGGGCAGGCCCATCTGGGCCACGCGGACGATGTCCGCAAACGCCCGCTGCCGAAACAGCAGCTTGACCAGCAGGTTGGCCGCGTCGGCGCAATCCGGGAGCGCGATCGCCTTCTCCAGCACACCGGCAGCCCGGTCAGGCCGCCCTTGCTGCAGGTAGATTTCCGCCGCCTTGACCAAGGCCTGGCCTTGCCGCGCCGGGTCCATTGAGAGCTCGGCCAGCAGTGCCAGTGCCGAGTCGTAGTCTCCGGCGTCGATGAGCGCGTTGATGTCCAGCCACAGCCGGTCGGTGTCGGTGGCGAGGCTGGCAGGGGGCGCGCCCAAGGCCAAGGCCCAGACCATCACGGCAACGGCCATGGCAAGAACAAAGGGACGTTGTGAGCGACCCCCGACCCGCTCACAGCGCCTTGCGCGACGCGAGGAACACCTCGACGGCATCGATCTCATGGTTCTCCAGTATGCGGGCCGTGGCGTTCCTGTCGCCGGGGTCGGTGATCCCCGCACGAGCCAGTTCCAAGGCAAGGTTGTCCAACTCGAACTGCATCGTCAAGGCTTGCAGGCCCTTCAGATCGTCTCTGTCGAAGCTCGAGCCTTCCTGCGCGACAACCGCCGCGACCGTTCGGCTCTCGCCTGCCGCGCCGCCCTTCACGGCCGCGGTCTGCGGCGCCACGCTGGCAGGGCTCGGCGACTTGGCGAGCAGCACCGCGAGGGCGGCGACCGCCACCAGCGTCGCGGCGACGGCCCAGTTCTGCATCACCCGGAACCGACGTTGGCGCGCCGCGGCCCGCTGGCGCACCGTTGCGCCCAAGTGGTGCCACTCGTGCGAATCGGGGTAGGGGATATCGCTGTCGGCGAGCACAAGCGGGCCGAGCTCGTCCGGCGTCCCATCGGCATCCCGCGACTCGGGGGCATCGGCGCGGCAGCCTTCCGGCTCTGGCTTTTTCATGGTGTGCACCTCTCATACCTGCCCATGTGGGACCGGAGTCGGCGCACGGCCTCGAAAAGCGTCGACTTGATCGTCCCGATGGAGCAACCTTGAACGGTGGAGACCTCTTGCAGCGAGAGACCGCACAGGTAGCGCAGGTGAACGGCCTGCCGCATCCTGCCGGGCAACTGCTCGATCGAGGCCTGGAGGACCTTGACCTGGTCCGAACGCTCCAGCGCCTCCGAAGCCGGGGGCTCACAAGCGTCCGGATCACAGGCCCAGCCTGCCGCGTCACTCGGCCCGACCACCTCGAAGCGACGGTGCCGGTGATGGTCGATGCAGACGTTCGTTACGACCCGATACAACCAGGTCTGCAGGCGGCACGAATTCCGCCATGTCGGCAGCGTCGCATGGAGCCGGAGGTAGGCCTCCTGGACCATGTCCAGGGCGGTGTGCTGATCCCGGGTCCAGCGGTAGGCGACCGCGTACGAGGCGTGCTTCGTGGCCTCGACCAGTGCATCGAAAGCACTGTCGTCGCCGTCGCGCGCCCGGCGGATGAGCTCCTCCTCTTCCTGTTTGTCAAAGACGTTCGGCAACGGTCCGCGTCTCCTCGTTCTGGCGCTACTGCAGGGGTGAAACCTGGAAGTTGATACCCGTTATTTCGTCGTGCGCCGCCAAGGGCACAGCCAGGGCGTTCTCAGGGTAGGTGGCGTTCAAATACCACGGACTGCTGTAGGACGGATCGCCATACGCCTGGATGTAGTAGGTTCCGGGCGGCAGCACCGGCGATTCGTACTCGCCGGATTCGTCGGTGATAGCCCCGTTCGCCCAAGTTAGGTTGCCCTGGCCGTCGTTGACGTAGAAATCGACGTACAGGTCCGCCACCGGGGTCTGCTGGTTGTCGACCACCGCGCCGGCGATGGTCCCGCCGTAGGCCAAGCTGAAGTCAACGTTGCCAACGGTTGCGCCGGCCAGAAGCTGAATCGAGTCCGAGTACCCGACCACCAGGCCGCTGCCTTCCCCGGCGCTGACGATGTAGGTGCCGACCGGCCCGTAAAGCGAATAGGCCCCATTGGCGTCCGCGAACGCGTAGGTCACTTCCTGGTAACCCGAGGCTTGGTAGAGGACAACAACGATCGCGAAGAGGTCCTCGCCGGCGGGGGCTGACACCGTGCCGGTGATCCGTGGGTATGCGATCAGACTGATGTTGGCCGTCTTGGTCTGCTGCGTTGTCAGCGTGATGAGTTCCGCTGCGTCGGCCGTGGCGGCATTTCGCCAGTAGACGGTGGCGTGCTGCGGCGCCTTCTCGGCGCTCAGGGTGTAGGCGCCGGCGGCCAAGCCGCCGACTCGGAACGTGCCGTCAGCGGCGGTTGTCGCGGAATTCACCACCGCGCGACTCGCATCGTACACCGCAACGCTGGCACCCGCCAGGGGCGCTGCTCCGGCCGTCACAGTCCCGGTGATGCTGGCGCCAGACGCCAGCGTGATGGTTCCCGCGAACGTCGCGCTCGGGGTTGACAGTGAGAACACGGTAGCGGCGCCGGCGTCGGTTGTATCGCCGAGGTACATGGGGACATAGGTCTGCCCGCCCCAGCCGGCCAGTGCCGTGTAACTGCCAGGCGGCAGGTCGGCCACGCTGCACGAACCGTTCGCGCCGGTCAGGCCGGCGCCGCGCCAGGCCAGGCTGGCGGCTTCGAACAGGTCCACGGGGATCCCGGCCAACGGCGCGCGACTCGAGTTCTGCACGGTAAACGTCGCGGTGCGGCCCACGGGGGCGGCGCCCTTCATGCGGTAGAACTTCCGGTCTGTCCCGGGGGCCGCCACGCCGAGCGTCACCGCGGCCGGCGCCAACGGCCCGATCTCGGACGCTCCGACTCCGGCCGTGAAGCCCGGATCGTCGGCCGACTCGAGGGTGTAGGTGAGATACGTCACGCCCTGGGCACCGAGGGCAAAGCTCGGCGACAGGCTCAGGTGGAGTTTGCCTTCGGCCTGGAGCGGATACCCGTACCCGGCGTTGGGCGGGGACGCGGCGGCCGGCCCTGTCACGAAACACTTGCGTGTCGAATCGGTCACGGAGACTGGGCAATCGGCACTGCCCGCGCCGATGAACACGGAGGGGGTTTGCGGGGCGGCCGCAAGGTAGTAGTCGCCGTCCGCTCCGGCAGCGAACGTCCCGTTCTGCGCGCTGCCTGAGACGCCCGTCGGGATGGTGGAGAAGACGTTGCCGACGAACGTCGTGCCCGGGTTCACGTCGCTGGCGTCCGGCGCGTTGCGCTGGAACGCCGAGTTCCAGATGGCCAGATCGCCGTAGACGTCGGCGTACAAGACCTGGCCGCCGAAACGTGAGTCGTTCTCCGTCGCGGTCAGATAGCAGAAGGTCGCGTCGCTGTCGCCGGTGATCTCAGCGACGGAGGAATAGAGCGCCTGATTGTGGTGCAGCAGGCCATCGACGGCTGTCACGTCGCTAAACTCCGTGGCATCAAGCGCGGTCTGTTCCGCGCGGTTCAGGAAGAACTGACACTGCCGCAGGACGGCACGCCCCTGCCAGAACCGGACGGCGCCGCCGTAGACCGCCTGGTTGCCGCGGAACGTTGTCCCGGTAAATGTCGACTCGGTGCTGAACGGCGAGTAGACCAGGTACAGGCCGCCGCCCTTGCCGCCGTTCGTGCCCAGTTGCGTGGTGGCGACACAGTCATCGACCAGGCAATCGGTCATGGTCAGGGTCGCACTCTCGGCATAGATGCCGCCACCCCGGCCCGCGGTACACTCGCTGATTCGCACCCGCGTCAGGGCCGCACTGCCGCTGCCGATGTGCAACCCGCCGCCATATTCGGCCCGTCCGTTCTGCAGGCGCAGGTCCGTTAGGGTGATCTGCGCCGGCGTGGTCACCGTCACGCAGGACCCGGCGCTGCCGGCGTTCACCGTCGTCGAGGTCATGCCCTGGCCCACCAGCGAAACGGACTTGCCGACGCTCAGTGTTTCGGGGTACGTCCCGGCCATGACGCGAATCGTGTCATTGGCTGCAGCGTAGGTCAGGGCTGCCTGGATGGTCTGCAACCCGGTTGTCGGCGAATCGTACGGCGCCTGTGCCGTCCCGTCCGGCGCAACGTAGATCTCCGCCGCCGTGGCCGACGCGGCCAAGCCGAGGAACAGCACCCAATACCACGGTCGCCTGGCTGTTCTCGGCGGCTGTCTGTCGCCAGCAGGCGGCCGCGCCGGGTTCCTGTATCTGTTGATGTAGTTTGACATCATGACATCTGAGGGCGCGGGGTGGATCGCGGTTCCGGGGCCGCACCAGGCGCTCTGGGCGTCCGTGACGGCGTTCACTTCACGTCGAGCGACACGGGCCGGTCCACGAGCAGCCAGGCGCCCGTGCCGCTGCGGTTGCTGCTGATGCTGCGGTAGCCGGCGCCGTTCCAACCCAGGGCCGCCCTGATGCCGGGTTGCCGACTGAAGTCGCCGCCGTTGACCGCACCGACCAAGTGCCAGCCCGGGTCGAGCGACAACTCCAGGCGCTGCTCCGGCTCCCCGAGATATTCCAACTCCACATCCGTGGCACTGTAGAGCCACACCGCCTCGCCGACGCGCACCTCAGCGGCGCGACAGTAGGCGCCGTCGCGCCAAACCCAGGCCACGGCGCGCGGAACCTGGGCGAGCAATTCGTCCAACGTGGCGAGGGGCCGAACCGGGAAAGAGATCAGGTTCCAGCCGGCCACGAACGTCAGGCGGAACGTCTGCAGTCCGACATTCAGCCGGCGCACACCGCCGTCCGTACCGTCCAGCACCATATAGTCCGCACCCAGGAATCCCTCGCCCGGTTGATAACGGACGACACCCGTGGCCGAGTCCGTCTCCAGGCCGCCACCCCTGGCTTCCTTGGCCAGGCCGGGCGGTTCGAGGCCGGCCGGAACCGGACCGGTGATGACGTCGAAATCGACGCCGTCGGGACCCACGATGACCGGTGGCCTCGGCGGCCCCGCCGCGGCGTCAGGCTCATCTCCGGCCGGCCGCGCGCTGCTATCCGCAGGGCCCGTCGGGTCGGTCCCCGCGGGGAACGGAACGACATCGCGGTAGGTCGTGCCCGCGAGGAAGACCTCCACAGGCGTCGGCGTACCGTCCCAGCCGATTTCAGACATTGGGGCACGGAGCGTCCAGGTCATGGATGAGCCCGGGCCGACAAGCACGTCGGTAATATGTTGGGCAAACACCTTGTCCGCGGACCACTGGTAGGCCGCACTGAAGCGGAAGTCCATCTGCAGTGAAGAGGGGAAGACCAGGTGGATTTCCTGATCGGACAGGTTGCGCAGTTCGCCAGCCACCACCAGGACGGGTTTGCCGGCCGCGCTACTCGTGTTCGCGGTCGCGTCGTCAGCGGCCGGCGTCGCGATCCAGGCCCGCGCATCGAAGCGAGCCGGCGGCGGCGGCAGCGACACGCCCGGCACGCGACAGACGTTGTTCGTCTCGTCGAACTCGGCGACCGCATTGTCGGGATCGACCCTCGCCTCACCGCCGCTGGGCGCCCCGGGCATGGCGAGGAGCGCGACCGCCAGGCTCCGCCCGTCCGGCGCCACCCAGACGTGATCGTCGGCCCTGGCGCTGGCACTGCCTCCGTCGGTGAGCGCGAACTCGCCCGTGAACGCCACGGCGACCAGAAGCGATTCGGCGGCGCCCATGAAGTCGGGGCGGCGCAACCCATCCGCGGTGTCCGTTGCGGTGTTCTCCGCGACTTGGTCCACGGCGCCGATCAGCGGCCGAATCGCGAGGGGCCCCGGCATCGGCCCCGCGTTCAAGGTGCGGCGCACGACGGGGACAGCGACGCGCCAATAGCGCCGGACCTCGTCGGTATCGGCCAGCTTGACCACCACCGCGCCGACCTGGCGGGGGACGATGACCTCCGGGAAGCGCCGCTGTTCGCTCCAGCCTTCCCGCATCCCGACCACATCGGCGCCGGCCACGTACCACTCGCTGGTCAACTGTTTGGCGAGCGCGACCATGGCGGCATCGACCCCTTCGGCCTGACCGGCGAACGCACCCATGACCACAAGGTCAAAGTCCAGCGTGGCCGGGAAATCCAGGATGCGGTCGATGCCCACGGCACGGCGCGGCCACGCAACCACGTGCACGGCGCGGAACCCATCGCGTTCGGCGAGGGCGTGCGTGGCGCTCTGCCGCAGCAGTTCCAGCAGCACCGGGTTGTCCGCGGTCGCCGTACAGGAGACGATCCGGGTCACGGTACGTTCTCCGACCGGGAACAAGTCGGCGGCGGGCGGCGGCGGGGTCCAGGGCTGCCCGTGCAGCGGGACGAAAACGCGGTTGTTCTCTTCGTTCACCTCCGGAATGCGGTTCAGCGGATCGATGACGGCCACAGCTTCCTCCGTCCCGCCCAGTTTCTCGAGGAAGCCTTCGACGGGCAGATGTGTTTCACCCGCGCCCACGGGAACCGCGACAAACGTCACAAACCCGTCCGCACGGCCGGACTCGGACGCCAGCCGCGTGAACTGGACGGCCGTGTGCACCGCCGGGACCGGCCTGACGCTGGCAACCGCCGGGTCAAGCACGGGCGGGACTGCCGCCGAGGCTGGGACCACAATGGCCCAGTAGGTCTTCGCCACGTCAAGCGGGGCGAGACGAAGGCCGATGTGCCGGACCGGTGATGGCAGGATGGTGTTACCCGCGCCAGTCCAAGGCTCCGGAAGAATGTGGGCGGACACCGCGTACCAGGCCACGGCGAGGGCCTTGGCGGCGGCACTCGCGACCGCGTCCATTTCGTCTGGCGGCGGCGGCGGGGAAAAGACCAGTTCCACGACGACGTCATCGGGCTCGGGAAGGACCGGATCACTGGGCTCACCCGTCGCGCCGCTCGCCGACTCGTCCGGACCCGGCTCCGCGGCCCCGAGGACCGGGGCGGGATAAGCATGCACGTCGCGCAGGGCCTGGTGGCGCATGGCAACCTTGCCGGCGTCGCTGGCCACGAGGCGAAGGAGGACCGGGTCAAAGGCGGATACGACGACGTGCCGTACCCCTACGGCCGCCTTGGGCCCGAGCGCCAGGTCCGGCCCGGCCGGGATCGGTCCTACGTCCTGGGCCGCCGCGATAAGGCCGACGCAGACCCAGCTCAGAGACAGAAGCCGGAACGCGCTCTTCTTTGGCATTTTCATCCTCCTTCACGCAGGCAGACCCGCCGCGGAACGGCGGGTCTTGAGTACGGCTGTCTCGTATTCGGTCACTGCCCCGCGTCGGTGCCGCCGGTGGTTCCACCGCCAGTCGTGCCGCCGCCGCCAGGCCGGACAGGCAGCGGCTGCGGCCGGTGCTGCCGCAGTTCGCGGCGCTCGTCGCGGAGGCGGTTCTTGATGATCTGTGCCGTCGCGGCCAGTTTCTGCGCTTCGTCGTTCCCGGCGAGGAGCGTGTCGCGCATCGCCTTGATCTGCTGCAGGTCCTCGGCGGTCTTGTTCTCCTTCGCGAGCAGGGCCGCAAACTCGGCCGAATCCGCGGCGAGCATCTCATTGATCTGCTCGTTCAACTCCTGGACGGCGTTCAAACCCGCCTTGATCTTGGCCACGTCCGCGACGCGTTCGGCCGGTCCGAGGAAGCGGTTGTCGAGCCACGGATGGTTCTCGCGGAACCGCTTGATCATGACCTGAATCTCACGGGCGAGCGCCTGGGCGTCTTCGGACCCGGCGATGAGTTCGCGCCGCAGTTCAAGCATCTCCTGGACTTCCTCGCGGGTCTTGTCCTGATCGGCCAACAGTTCGGCATAGCGTGCGCTGGCCGCGGCCAGCACCTGGTTCAGGGCCTGCTCTTTCTCCTTCAGCGCGTTGCGGTAGGTTTGCAGCGCCAGTTTCTGCGCCTCGGTCAGTTCCGGGCGCGGCGAGGTGCTCGGCATGGGGGGGACGTTGGGGTGTTGCGCCAGGAACGTCTGCCGCAGTTCTTCCAACTGGGCCTGGACCTGCTGCGCGGCCTCCGAGGTCTTCAGCAATTCGAGCCGCAGTTCGGCAATGGCCCGCAAGTCTTCGAAGGTCTTGTCCTCTTTCGCCAACAGCGCGCCGAAGTCGGCGCTCTCGCCGGCGAGGATCACGTCAATCTGCTGCCGGAGCGCCTGCGTCTGCTGCAAGTACTCCAGGCGCGTTTGGTCCGTGTCAGGCGGCGGATTGTTCTGCGCGCGCCCCGGCACTCCCACGGCAAGCGCCACTGTGACCAACAGAACTCCCAGTCTCTTCGGCGTGTTCATCTTCCAGGCTCCCTTCTCGTGTGTGATTCGTCGGACGCGGCACCCACCGCCGTTGCGCACTTCTCGCGCTTACCGGTTATACGGTCGGGGATGCCAAAAGGTTCAGTGGTCCCACGCGGAAAAATCCACGGCAGACGGCTGTTGGGGTGGAACGGCGCCTGCTCGTGGCGGGCTCACGTCTGGATCGACAGCCAGGGCCGCCCGGGCGCGGTGCTTCTTCCGATGTACCGATTCGCGGCCGTCACCACGGCATTGAATGCTTCCGCTGCGCCGTCGACCAAGGGGGCCATCATCTCCCACTGCAAGGCAACGCCGTACCCATGCATCATCACATGACGAAAGTTGCGGTATTGCCTGAGCGCGTCGACCTCAGCCTGGGTGAAAAACGGCTCTCCTGACGACGACAGCGGTCGAGTGAAGAGATTGAACAACTCCGCATGCCATCGCGGCCCTGAAGGCAGAGCGAGTCCCTCGTGAACGGCGACGCGTTTGAGGATGTTCTCGGTCCCCGAGTAGAGGTTCGCCAAGAGCGTGCCGAAGCCGGCGAGTTCAAGTGTCGAGCACGGCGGGGTCTGTCGCCTTGTCATCTCGGCGAGCACGGCTTGGACCGTGTCTCGCATCTGCTCCAGTTGGACGTCAATTTCGCGGTGGAGCGTTTCGTTGCTCATATATGACCGTCCCCGTCTCCTCGATAAACCGCGAGAATGGCGTCGGCGCGGACAGGTCGATGAGATCGACCTTGACCTCCACCTCATCCAGGAGTTGGCCGACGGTTTGCAGGAACGCACGTGGCGACAGACCCGCACAGGCCAGGTCGAGATCACGTGCCTGCCTAGGGTCGGTCCGGGCGCTGCCGAAAAGCACGACCCGCGTGGCGCCGCACCGGCGCAGGATCTCGACGCTTTTGGCGATGGCGGTCTCGGAAACAGCCATGGTGACCACGTGCCTCCGTCTGTGGTTGCACCCCAACTTAAGGCCCTGCAAAGTGACGGCCTCAACTTCTCCAGCACCAACCAGAAAATAGCTGGACCCCGTTACGAAAGCAAGCGGCGAAGCGCGGGGTGCAGCGCGGGGATGCGCACGTGGCAGCGCTCTTCGCGTTCACCGGGACGCATCGACGACGACGTCCTCCGGCGTGTAGAGCCAGTACCCGTGGCCGGAGAGCACGTCCTCGTCGGGTGCGGTTCGCCTGTAGGCCTGCGTGTCCGCGTCCCAGTACCACGCCACCACCCGGGCGTCCTGGACGGTGGCGAGCAGAGGAAAAGACGCCGACGGACCGACGCTGTTCCACCCGGCATAGCAGTAAAGGGCTGGCTCCGTCACCGGCTGGCCAACCACCCGTACACTGCCGAGATCGGACCTGACCTTGACCCAGTAGCCGGTCTTCGTTTGCAGAGACTCGGCCTGGACATAGGCACGAGCCGACGGTTCCCATTTCCATGCCGGACCGACAAGCTCGGGGCCCAGCAGACCAGCCATGCTCACCTGGCCGTCCGGCTGCACCGGCAGGGCGATGAAGTTCCAGCCCGCCCTGAACGTCAGGAACGCTTCAACCTGGGTATCGTCCAACGGCTCGGTCCCATTGACGAACTCGTCCCGGGTGTCGAACCCGTCCGCGTCCGGGTCGTCCTCGAGGTCGACGGCGGTGGTGCCGAAGTGTGCCAGCAGCCACGCATCGTCGACGTGCCGGACAAACTCGGCCGTCACGGCCTTGTCCGCATCCATCGTCAGCAGCAGCGGCGCATCCTGTTCATGGCCCGTGGGAACGTCGCCGGTCCACGCCGTGAAGTCCCACCACGGGTGCGGGACGGGCGTGAGTTCGGCGGCGGCCAGGAACGCGTAGTCGTCCGCCACGCCGGAAACCGCACCCCTGCCGGTGACGGTGACGTTCAGCCGGGTTCGGTCGTCCCGCCACGGGATGGTGTCGACGGTCAGGCCGTACGCGATCGGGTCGACGTCAGGCTCGAACTCGTCGGGCCAGGCAGTGAGTTGGCCGAGTTCGGCGCCCAGGCCAGTCGAGAGACTGACCGCGCGCAAACGGACAATCCCCCCGGGCACGTCACCGACGTTGAGAACACCGATGAAATGCCCCGGTGCGGCGGTATCCAGACCGCTGGTGTCGACAGAGCCATGGCTGGTCCCGGACGGTTCGTGCGCCGTGATGATGATGTCCGCCAGGGACTCAAGCACCGTGCCGCCCGGCGCCAGGGCCGGAGACTGGGCCGTGCCGAGCGTCAGCCACACCACCGCGGCCGACAATGTCTGAACCGCGCCCAGCCACGCGACGCCGAGTGCGAATACCGCAAGTCTGGCCCGAGTCTGAAGCATGATCAGTACGCCCTCTGGAAAACGAGTGTCTTGGTTGCGGACGACGCATTGTGGAACAGGAACGATGTCCCGGCCGGAATGGCGATGGCATCGCCCCCCGACCACGAGCCGTCCGCCAGAACGTGAAGAGCCCAGGCCCGGGCAGCGTTGTCCCACAGCTTGACTTCATCCCCGGCCTCGGCGCCCGCGGCCGTCAAAGTGGCCAAGGTGACATCGGCGGGGTATGGATACCCGATCAGCCGCCAGGCGCCGGCGGGAATGTCCACCGGCAGCTCGCTCTCGCCGCGGACTTCTCCCCAGACCCGAACCTGCGTCGCCCCCGAGGTCGCGCGAGTGAGCAGGCAGCCGTTGCCGGGGCTGTCGCTCATCCTGGTCTCGGGAATTACAGCGTCCGTGCCGTAGATGCGCCAGGCGCCGTCGGCCAATGTGTAGGAGTTGAAACTCTGCCCCGTCCAGACGTGCAACCGGTCGCCCACCGTGCCGTCCGCCGCCAACTGCGAGGCGATCCCGTTCGTCTGCTGTGTCTCGCCTGCCGACAGAAACGGACTCGATACGGCCACGGTCACCGGTCCCGTCACGCCCACCCGCACCCAACCGACGGCCGCGGACACCGTTTCCGCGCGGGCCGGGCAAACCGCAAACGTCACACCAAACCCCAGAACCGCCATGAGCAGAGTGGCTGTCCGGCTTGCCATTTCGAAACTCCTTTGATCCCGGCCGATGGCCAAGCCAACCGCCGGATGAATAATATAGCCCGCAACCCCGATCTGTCGCCGCCAGCCAGATCGCGAGGGGGTTTCGGCGTCGGCCGCTACTTGCCGGTCTGCGCCGGGGCTCGGGCCGCATCGGCTAAACGGAATGGCGGAACGAATATTGACCTGTGCGCGCTCCGCAACTGACCCGACGGCAGACCCTGAGGCGGGCCGGCCACGCCGTCAAGTCCGCGCCGAATCCGTCAGCAGCCCAGTCCGAACCAGGGCGGCCGTAAAGCCGCTGTCGTTGTGGGACGGCACGGACTCGAACCGCGCCTTGAGGTCTGCGGGCGCGTTGTCCACTACCAGGCTGCGCGGCGCCCACTCGAGCAGGTCCAGGTCGTTGTAGTCGTTGCCGAGCGCCACGGTGTTGGCGCGGGGCACCCCCAGCCGGCCGGCGAGCCACTCGGTGGCCGAGGCCTTGGACACGTGCTCAGGGAAGAGCTCGATCCACAGCGAACGCCCGTCCATCGGTGACGTGGTGCGGATGACGTGTACCCCCTTCAAGGGCGCGCAGACGCGGCCGAACCGGTCCAGGTCGTGCGGAATGATGACCACGAACTGGCAGGCGTCGCCGAACGCCTCCGGAGCGCCGGAGAACGGGATTGCGAACTCCGCATAGTGTTCCAGGCGGCGGTTGAAGTCGGTCGCCTCCGGTTCCGGCTGCGAGTAGGCGAACCCGTGGTTGTCCGGGATCGGGCGGTGCACCATGAAGCTCACCCGTTGCGCCAGCAACGCACGGATCAGGCGCGCCGCGTGCGCCGCGGGAAACTGTCGCGCCAGGAGCAGTTCCTGGGTCGGCCAGGCCATCACGCCGGCGCCGTTCGAGAAGAGGACGTAGTCGATGGGGAAATCGAGCGGCAGCACGCTCCGCGCGGAGTAGAGATTGCGCCCGGTCGCCGCGACGCGCACGATGCCTTGCTCGCGGCAGCGGACGAGGCTTTCCAGGTCGCGTGCGGAGACCGCACGCTCGCGGTTCAGCAGCGTGCCGTCCAAATCCGTGATGATCATCTTCGGCGGCATGCGGTAGGATACCGTCACGGAGCGACGCGCGCAAGAGCAGACGGCCGGGCGGGGGAAGATAGAATAGCCAACGTCCGACGGTAGCCACGGGACACTCGCTCCTGCCAGACGAGCTGGCAGGTGGCGCAGGGAGAAGTCGCAGCCACAACCCATAGTGGGGCGTTGCGTCAAGTGGATACCCCCAATGACGATTACCTGCCGCTGAACTGCACGGCTTCGCCGTCCCCGGTCCCAGCCAACACGCAGACGGTTCACGCCTCCTGCATCTGGCACACCACCCGTCCGTGCGGGCCGGGATTGCTCTTGCCCACCGCACATCATGCTGCAGTGCGTGGACGACCGCTGGACGTACCTGAAGGCGCACCGGTAGATCCCCCTCCCGCCGCCCTCTGCGAGTTTCGGCGTTCCCCCCCATGTCTGTCGCCTATTTTATCTATTCATGTCTGTTACTGTCTTGACTTGTCGTGAAAGTGCGAGTAATGTCATCTTACGCAGCCTAACTCCGGCTTCCTTCCTGAGGCCGGAGGCGGGGGACCCGACTTCCCCGGTTGAGTGAACGACCGGGGATGGGGCGAACGGGACCGGGCAACCGGTCCACGGGGCCACTTCTGAGGCCCAGCCCGTCAGCTAACCTCGTCGGCCTTTGGAAGGGCGATCCTCCAGGCCCGCAGTCGTGCGGCACCCGCGATCCCCGGTAACCGGTAGCGCCACGCGCTTACTGCCGCGTGGTGTCGGCTGCGGTGTGGACCTTTTACCCAAAATGAAAGCATCGACGTTGGATTGCCGGTACCGTGCGGGTCTCATGCTGGGGGCGCTTGGGGTAGTCTACGGTGACATCGGCACCAGTCCGTTGTACGCTTTGCGCGAGTGTTTCCACCTCTCGCACGACCTGGTAGCCAACCGTGCCAGTGTGCTCGGGGTGCTGTCGCTCATCATCTGGTCTCTGGTGTTGATCGTCTGCGTGAAGTACCTGGCGTTTGTGCTGCGGGCGGACAACAGGGGCGAAGGCGGCGTACTGGCCCTGCTCGCCTTGGCGCTGGGGGACCAGCCTGGGGCCAGCCGGCATCGCACCGTGTTGCTGACGGCAGGCATCTTCGGCGCCGCCTTGCTGTACGGGGACGGCATGATCACCCCGTGCATCACGGTGCTAGGCGCCGTCGAGGGCCTGGAGGTCGCCACTCCGGTGTTTGCGCCGTACATCGTGCCGCTCTCGATCATCGTCCTGGTGGTGCTATTCGCCTGCCAGAAGGCGGGCACGGAGCAGGTGGGCAGAGTCTTCGGCCCGGTGATGCTGGTGTGGTTTGCCGTCCTGGCGGCGCTCGGGCTGCGCGGCATCTGCATGGCGCCGGGCGTCCTTGCCGCTTTCAGCCCGCACTACGCGGTCCGGTTCGTGATCGACAACGGCTTCACCGCCTTCGTCGTCATGGGCGCGGTGTTCCTCGTCGTGACGGGCGCCGAGGCGCTGTATGCCGACTTGGGCCACTTTGGGGCGTCGCCCATCCGCTGGGCCTGGTTCACCGTCGTGTTGCCCGCACTGCTGCTGAACTACCTCGGCCAGGGCGCGCTCATCGTGCAGCACCCGGCGGCCGTCGAGAACCCGTTCTACCTGCTGGCGCCGCGCTGGGCGATGTACCCGCTGGTGGTGCTGGCGACGCTGGCGTCGGTGATCGCCAGCCAGGCCCTGATCACCGGCGCGTTCTCCATCACCATGCAGGCCATCCAGCTCGGCTACCTGCCGCGCATGGAGATCCGCCACACCTCCTCGCGCGAGCGTGGGCAGATCTATCTGCCACTGGTCAACGGGGTACTGCTGGTCTGCTGCATCGGCCTGGTGCTGGGCTTCCGCTCGTCGAGCCGGCTGGCGGCAGCCTACGGCATCGCGGTCACGCTGACCATGGTGACCACCTCGGTGCTGTTCTACTTCGCGGCTCGGCGCGTGTGGGCATGGGGCCGCCTCAAGGCTGGCCTGCTGTGCGGCGCCTTCCTGGTGCTCGAAGGCGTGTTCTTCGCGGCCAACGCGGTCAAGATCCTGCACGGCGGCTGGTTCCCGTTGCTGGTCGCAGCGGCGGTCTTCGCCGTGATGAGCACGTGGAAGACGGGCCGGCGCCTGCTCGGCGAGCGCCTGGCCTCGAGCCGTCTGCCTCTGGACAATTTCCTCCAGGGTCTCGGGTCGGCAAGCACCGACCTGGCTCGGGTGCGGGGCACCGCCGTGTACATGGCGGGCAACCCGAACGGCACTCCGATCGCGCTGCTGCACAACCTCAAGCACAACCGCGTGTTGCACGAACGCATCGTGCTGCTGACCATTCTGACGGCGGACGAGCCGCACGTGCCGGCCGAGCAACGCGTGCAGGTCGAACGGTTGGCGGAAGGTTTTTTCCGCGTCGTGGCGCGCTGTGGGTTCATGGAAACGCCGCAAATTGATACGATTCTGGAAGCGTGCCAGACGCAAGGCCTCGAGGTGAAGGCCAACGCGGCCACCTTCTTCCTCAGCCGCGAGACGATCCGGCGCTCCGCCAAGCCGGGCATGGCGGCCTGGCGCGCCCGGCTCTTCGCCCTGATGGAGCGCAACGCCCAGTCCGCCACCGCGTTCTTCGGCCTGCCGGCCAATCGCGTGGTCGAGCTGGGCATGCACGTGGAGTTCTGAGGGACGTGGCTGCCGCGCCGGCCTCGGTTCTCCGGGCAACTACGAAACACGCGAACACACCCAACCTGTGCGGGCAGATCCAGCGTTGCGGAGGCGTACACGGTCGCGGTGGCTCGGCGCGTCCCGCGCCGAAGCGGGGTGCGCCGGCCGGTCCCCGGCCGGGGGGCTCGGTTCGGGACGAACCGGCGCACCCTACTGCGGTTCCGGAGGTCCCGCGCCACGGCCCGGCGGTTGCGGACTCCGCAGCAGTGCCTGGGCCTCGGGCAGGGATTGGATGGCGGCGGCTTCGCCGTCCTGGCGGATGCGGGCGTAGAACTGCAGCAGGTCGGCGGGCTGCATGCGGTCCAGCGCCGGCGCCATGGCCCCGGCGAGCGCGGCGATGTACGTGCGGCGCTCCAGCAGTTCAGCCTTGCGCCGGTCGACCTCGGCCACGCGCGCGACGTCGTTGACCGCCTGGGCCAGGGTGCGTTCCGTGTCCAGGGCCGTGGTCTCGACCGACATACCGACCAGTTCGTTGATCAGGACGCCGCTGCCCGAGTTGACCAGTGTCCGACCCACCTGGCGCAGTTGTGCGCACAACTCCAGGCCAGCGGCCACGTCGCCCGCGTCGGCGTAACGCTTGGCTTCGGCGGTGAGGTTACGGGCGAGTTCGCGCACGATGCCGCCATAGGGCAGCTCGACGACTCCGAGCCCTTGAGCCATAGCCGCTGTTTCGGGCCAGCCGGCGTCCTGCGCGAAACGGCTCAGCAGGTCCCAGCGCTCGACCACGTAGTCGGCGAAGACCCCGCGCGCGGCGGCGGCATCCAGTTCGTGCACTGCGGCTTCCGTATTGCCGGTCTTCATTTGGTAGTAGGCCGCATAGCAGTAGCCGAGCATGTTGTCCGAGTCGTGCTGCTTGAACGCTTCGATCCACCCGAGCACGCGGTCGTCCGTCGAGCCGAGCATCAGCCAGTACCCGACGATCGACGCCTGAATCATGGGGTCGGCGGAGTTCGCAGACGCCGCTTCCGTCAGGTACTTGACCCGTGCGTCCGCTTCGCCGCTGAGGATCGCCGCGGCCAGCAGGTAGTCGGCGCGGCGATTCGCACCGTTCAGGATCGCCTCGATCCTCTCGGGCGTCAGCTCCAGGGCGCACTCGTCCGCTTCGTCATCCTCATCCGGCGGCGGGGCTGGCGTGTGCTCGAGTGCGGGGTCCGCCTGAATGGCACGCAGGGATGAGGCCGGGGACCGGGGCCGCACGGACCGGTGCGAGGCGCTGGGAGACGTCGGGCCGCCTGTCGGCGGAGCCGGCTTGTCCGCCGCGGCGCGGGTCACGGCCGCACGCGCCTCGGCCGCCTCGCGCTTGAGGTACACCTGCACGACGAGCAGATTGACCCCGGCGACGGCGCCGGCAATCAGCACGCCAATGATGACACTCTTCCATGACAGTCCGTCGGACATTGACCTGTTTCCGAGAATCATCGACCCGCGCGGGCCCTAAAGAGGCTGGGGTCGCGGCCCCGCTCGTAGTGGTGTCGCAAGCCCGGCGGTTTGTCCGCCGGGCAAGACACCATGCCCGCGCCACGTCACCTGCGCTCTGGGCACGCCACTGTCGTTCTGCGCACGGCGAGCCCACTCAGGCCTCCGTGCGCCTGCCCGTCGCGCGCCGAAACGGGGCAACCGCGCCGCTACTCCAGGACCTGCACCTTGGGCACGTACACGATCCACTTGCCGCCGACGTCTCGGAACGCCTGCTCCTTGGCCAGGATTTCCTGTGCGTGGTTCCAGCCGAACAGCAGTGCGTAGTCGGGGTAATTCGCCGCGAACTCCGCATGCGGCCGGACGGGAATGTGGGCACCCGGGCTGAACTTGCCCTGCTTCACCGGCGTCGTGTCGCTGATGAACTCCACCAGGTCCGGGGTGATGCCGCAGTAGTTGGTGACCGTCGTGCTTTTCGACGTGGCCGCGTAGCCTACGACGCGCTTGCCCTCCCCGCGCAGGCGTCGCAGCAGCGACACGAGTTCGCCGCGGGACTGCTCGGTGTGGCGCCGGAACTGCTCGTAGGTCTCGAGTTTCTCCAGCCCCAGCCCGCGCTCATGCGCCCGCTGTGCCGTAACGGCATCGGACACCGTCTGCCGGCCCTGGCGCGCCAGCGTGTAACGCATCGAGCCGCCGTGCACCTCGAGCGGCGTCACGTCCACCACCTCGAATCCGTAACGGCCGAACAGGAAGCTGATGGAGCTTAGGGAGAAGTACAGGGCGTGCTCGTCGTAGATCTGATCGTACGACGTCTTCTCGATGATGTCGCCCAGGTACGGGTCCTCGAACATGATCTGTCCGTCCGGCTTCAGCAGCAGGTCGATGCCGGCAATGACCGATTGCAGGCAGGGGATGTGGCACATCACGTTGGCCCCCAGAAAGACGTCCGCCTGGCCGTGTTCCGCCACAATCCGGCGCGCCAGGTCCTCGTCGAAGAACGCCGACACGGTCGTGACGCCCCGCTCCCGCGCCACCTGCGCGACGTTGGCCGAGGGCTCCACGCCCAGGTGCCGGACTCCGGCCTGGGCGAAGTGCTGCAGCAGGATGCCGTCATTGCTGCCGATCTCGACCACGAACGGGTCGGGCTTCGGGGCCAGGCGCGTCCTGACCTCCGCGGCCAGGCGCCGGAAGTGCTCGGCCATCCGGACGCTGGTCGAGGAGAAGAACGCATACTGCTCGTGGAACATGTTTTCGCGCGGGACCAGGTTCAGCAGTTGCACCATGCGGCACGCCGGGCAGAAGCCCACGGCCAATTCGTAGAAGGGCTCGCTGTCGAACTGCTCCCGGGCGAGGAAGCCGTTGGCGATCGGCATGCGCCCGAAGGACATGAAGGGGGTAACAAGGCCGCTGCAGGCCAGGCACGGGTTCATTCTGTGACCTCCTCGGGGCTTCCACGAAAGACAAAGGCCGGAGACAAAGACCGGAGACGAAGACTGAGAGACAAAGACTGGGGGTGGCGAGCGTCCTGCGATCTTTGTCTCTCCATCTTTGTCTGCCCCTGCCCGAACGGACCCGCGTCCGAAGGCTGAGACATCGCCGGCAACTCCGGGCTCTGGCCCTCAGCTTTCAGCTTTCATCCCTCAACCCTCCGGCTTTGGATGCCTCGGCGAACCGCGCCAGGTTGCGGTCCGCGAAGTCGAACGCCCGGCGCATGCACCGGTCGATGTCCATGTACATGAACTCTCCCGTGCGGCCCAGCGTGAACAGGCGCGGCCGGGATTCGATGTAGTCCAGCACGCCGCGCAGGTGCCGCGCGTAGTCCTTGCGGTAAATGGGATAGGCGTACGGCATGCGTGCCAGAAGCAGCCGCTTCACATCGCCTGGCGCGAGGAACCCGTCCGCGGCCAGGCTGCCGATGCACATGTCGAACAGCTTCTCCTTCGACGCCGTCCATGCCGGACTGTCACGCAGCGTCGGGATCTCAACCATGAGGACGTTTTCCCCGGGCGGGCTGGTGGCGGGGCCGAATTCGTTCATCTCCGAGATCCGGTTGTACGGACGGTTGAGTACGTACATATAGCTGCAACCCAGAATGTTCTGTCTCTCCGTGACCATGCCGAGGACCGTGAGGGCCCGGTAGTCGAGGTGCCCGGCGGACGTCAGGACGTCGGCGGGCGGGGCAGGATCCAGCATGCGCGTCAGGTCGGCGAGCGGGATCGTGGCGACCACGTGTGTGCCCGTGACCGTCTCGACGGTCCCGCTGCCCGTCTCCCACTGGACACACATCCGTCCTTCGGCGGACTCGCTGATCCGCACGGCCCGGCAACCCGTACGGATCGCTGCCCCGGCCTTGCCCGCTTCCCGGGCGATCCCGTCGACGATCTCCTGGAACCCGGAATCCGGGTAGTAGGTGGGCAGCATCTCACGCTCAATGAGCGAAGCATCGAGTTTTGCCAGTCGCCGGCGTATCAGCAGCCGGCAGGTGTTGATGAAACTCATCTGGGTGTGCGACGGGATCGTGCGGGAAGACAGTTCGGTGCAGGGTATCTTCCAGAACTGCTCGGTGTACGGCTTGAAGAAGGACCGGTAGATGTGTTCGCCAAAGTGGTCGATCGCCCAGTCTTCGACACTCTCCTCCTCGGGGGTTGCCGCCGCGGCGCGACGGCGGGGCAGGACTCTGCTTTTCACGAAGCTCAGTCCGGCCAGCAGGCCGGACCCTAAGCCCATCTGGAACAGGGCGCTGTAGGCGGTCAACGGATAGTCGAGAAGCTTTCCCTCATAGTAAAACTTGGCCGACCTGGGCCTGGCCGTCAGCGGGCTGTCGAACAGGCGCAGAACGGTATCGAGAATGTCCCGGTCATCGGAGAAGAACGTGTGCGGCCCCATGTCCATGCCACAACCGCCGTCCCGCAGCGTCGAGGCCAGCCCGCCGACCGTGGGGTTGGCCTCGAGCACCTGGACCTGTATGCCGTGGCTGGCCAGCCGCCACGCCAGGCTCAGGCCGGTGGAACCCGCTCCGATGATGATGACTTGGTTTTCCATGGATGCCCACGCACAGAGCGCGCCGGACCCACACGCGAATCCGGCGCCCCGGTGCGCGCAGACTATGCTACCTGCTGGCGGGGATGTCAATTCGATCCCTGCCGTTAAGGGTGCTGCGTCAGTCGCGGGTGCACGGTTGGGGGGGGGGCTGGCTAGAGTGGCGGGAGCGGCTCGCTCCCGCGGTTGTCGGAGCGAGCCGCTCCGACAACTTTAGACGCCAGCCCCGGCCAACCTTCGACCCTATCTCCACCCGCCACTCCCATGAAACTGAAGGAGCCCGGAGCCCGCGAGGACGCGGGCGCTCCAGGGTCTGGCACGGGGTCTGACTTGGAGCGCCCGCGTCCTCGCGGGCTCCTTAAGCGTGGTGGCCAGTTTCAGCTTGGTATGACCGGCCGGTCCGCCGGCCGGGGGGCGCTGACGCATTACCGTTAAGGGGGAGCCTGTTCTGAGGCCAGAGGCGCGGGCAGGATGGCGCCGTCCGGGCCAAACTCGCGCTTCAGGCAATCGGCCAGGACGGTGTTCTTCCGTTCCATGGCCCGGGTCGCAGCCTGTCGGGCCGTCTCCGCGGCTTTGGCCGGGCGTTCGGTCCGGGCATAGACCCACGCCAACGCGCGCAAACACTCCGGGTCCTGCTCAGACACGAGCTGGCAGGCCTTCAGCGCCGCCTGCTCGGCCGCCTGGTTGTCGGCCGGGGTACGATGGTCGCGTCGAATCAGTGCCAGGGCGTAGCGCCCCAGGATATCCGGCCACTCGGGGCGCAGAGCCAACGCCTGGCGGTACTCGGCCAGGGCCTCTTCAGGGAGGCCCAGCCCGTCCAGAGCCAACGCCAGACGGCCATGCGCGTCCGCCAGAGTTGGGTCCGTGCCCACCGCGCGCCGAAGGTATTCCACCGCCTGGGCCGGGTCGCCACTCCTCAACAGCGCCGTTCCCAGGAGACACTGCAGGCGCGGGTCGCCCTCGGCCTTGGCCAGCGCCGTTCTGTACCAGTTTAGGGCCTCGGTCGCTTTCCCCTGCTCCATGTACGTGGAGCCCAGATTCACGATGGGGTCAAGCTGATCCGGGGCCAGTTCATGAGCGCGCCTGAAGGCGTTGGCCGCCGCGTCAAACTGCGCCAGCCCGAAGAACGCCCGGCCAAGGTTGTCGAACCCTTCCGCGTTGTCGGGGGCGAGTTTGCAGGCCTGGCGGCAATGGCTGGCGGCGGTTTCATACTGGCCCTGTCGCATCAGCACATACCCCAGGTCGTTGTGCAGGCTGGCGTCGTCGGGCTGGAGGCGCAGGGCTTCCTCCAGGTGCGTCCGGGCCTCGTCCCAGCGCCCCAGGCGGATCAGAGCGGTGACGAGCATGCCGCGGGCCCGCGCGGCGTGCTCTGCGGCGCGCCAGGCCGAGTGCCGGAGCAGGTAGTCCGGCAGCAACCTGAAGAACGCCTCCGCGTGCGCCACGACCTCCGCGTCGCGTTGCTCGCGACTGGCCAGTTCGGCCAGGTTGAGGTGCGCCCGAATGTGCTGGGGGTCCAATGCCAGCACGGCCCGGAACTGCTCGGCCGCCAGCGCGGTCTGCCCGGTCCGGAGGTAGGCCGAGCCCAGGTTGTTGTGGCATCCTGCCAACTCCGGAGCTATGGCCAGCGCGCGGCGAAATTCCCCGATGGCAGATCCCGGATCGCCCCCCTCCATCAGGGCATTGCCCAGGATGTAGTGTGCCATGGCGTTGGGCGGTGTCACCTTCAGGGCGTGGCCGAAGAGCGTTGCCGTGTCTTTCCACAAGGCAACCTGCCGCGCGCACACGACGCTGAGTAGGGTCACGGCAGACACGGCGACGACCGCCAGAAGGGCGGTGCGGTGCCGCCAGCCTGCGAGCAAGTCCGGCAATCCCCAGCAGGCGATGACGGACAGGCCAATCAGGGGCGTATACATGTAGCGATCGGCCATGGCCTGCCCGCCCACCTGCACCAGTCCGACCACCGGAACGAGCATCCCCACGTACCAGAACCACCCCACCGCGATGTAAGGGTAACGGCGCAACGCCAACAGGGCGAGTGCACAACTGAGCACCAGCCCGCATCCGGCCACAACGGCCCAGGCGATGGAGACCGAGGCCCCGGGGTGGGGGTAGAAGATGGCGAGGTCGTGCGGGTACACCGCCTTCCCGACGTAGCGCCAGTATGACAGCAAGGCATTCGCCACGTGGGACCAGGCCGGGGCATCCTGCAGCACCTCCATGGCGCCGCCGCGCCGCTCCACCCAAAAGGTCGTCAGGCAGGCGGCCGCCGACAGACCGAACAGCGGAATCTTCTCCTTTAGCAGGCCCAGGTTTCCGGGGCCCAACGCGATCCCTGAGAACCACCCGCGCCACGGATGAGGCCCGGGCGCGGTTGTCCACGGCAGTGCAGCGCGGCCAAGAGGCCAGACGTCCAGCAACAACAAGACGAACGGGAGAGTCACCAGCATGGGTTTGGCCATCAGACCCAGGGCGTACAGCGCGGCGGTGACCGCCGCGCACGTGCGGGACGGACCCCTGACGTAGCGGCAGTAAGCCAGCATCGTGAGCAAGCCGAAGAACGTGCTGAGCACGTCCTTGCGCTCTGCCACCCAGGCGACGGATTCGACGTGCAGCGGATGGACGGCAAAGAGCAGGCCGAGGCACAGGCTGGGCCACACCGCGCCGGTCATCGTCAGCCACAACCAGAACAGCAGCAAGCTGTTGGCGATGTGGAAACCCAGGCTGGTGAGGTGGTGTCCGCCCGGATTCAGTCCATAGAGCTCGCAGTCGAGCAGGTGTGACACCCACGTCACGGGATGCCAGGTGCTGTCGGCCGTGTCGGTGAGGGCGTGCCGCAGGCTGTCGGCCGTGAGGCCGTTCTGGACCCAGGCGTTCTTGGTCACGTAGAGCGGGTCGTCAAGAGCGATGAAGCCGCAGTGCACCACCCGCCAGTAGACCGCCGTCGTGAGGGCCGCGATCAGCACGCCGAGGGCAAGCCGCAGGCCCCCTCCGCAGGTGTCCCGGTCAGGTCTTTCTGTTGGCGTCATGGCGTCTATCCCGTCCCGCGGCTGCCCTCCGGACCATTCCGGTGCGGTGCGCCGCATCAGCGTCGACGGCACCGGAACCGCATGATGTCACCGCGACGGCAGAGAGCCGCGAGCAGCGTGTAGGCCAGGGCTGGCACCGTCAGCAACGCCGCGACCGCGAGGTGCACGGCCAGCAAGCATGGATACCGGGCCAGCGGAATCGTGCGCTGCAGCACGTCAAAGACCAGATTGCGCGGCCCGGGGAGCGCTTGGTTGAGCACGGTTTGGACGGCACCGAAGGGCCCGAATTCCCAGGAGAGAAAGGAACTGGCTACCACCTCAAACCCCTCGCGCTCCAGCATCGCGGTGACGGTTGCCGGCGTGAACAGCACCACGTGTCGGGGCAGGTCCCAGTGGAACCAGTGCTGCTGCCCCCACCGCGCCGTCCACGCGGCGGCATTGGGTGTTTCCACCAAGAGCCACCCGCCTTTCCTGAGCACGCGGTGGACGACCCGCAGCGTGCCCGCCGGATCAGGCACATGCTCGAGAACATTCGACACGGTGACCAAGTCAAACGTCTCGGGCGGGTAGGGCAGACGGTCGTCTCGCAGGTCACCCTCGAAAACGTCGATCCCGGACCGTTGTCGAATCACCTCTGCCGCCGTGTGGGACAACTGCGTCCCGTGCACGTCGTAACCATAGCGCCTCATATGCACCAGAAACACGCCACGCCCACAGCCGACGTCCAAGACTCGCCCCGGGGGCGGCGGCAACCACTTCCGCACCGCCCGCGCCCTGCTGCCGCGGAACCCGCGGACCAGGGCCTCAAGAGGCTTGGGAAAACGGCTGGCGTCGTCCTTGCTGTAGTAGTTCTCCTGGTAGAACGAGGCCAGTTCATCGGGCGCGGGCATCTGGCGCAACGACAGCAGCTCGCAGTTCCGGCAGCGCATGAGGTCCCAGCGCGTGTCGGCCGGACACGGCAGGTACAGCTCGGCCTCGCGGGTCCCGCACCCCGGGCACCGGAACGCCGCGTCGGGCCGCTGGCCGGAGGCATTGACTGCACTGTCTGGAATCATCCGTACATCAGGGGAAGTCCCCGTGCTCCTGGGTCGAACATCAGACCCGCTTTACCTGAAGTGTTAAGATACCCAGTCGCCGGCGACCTGCAACGGCCAGGGAGTGGAAGCCAGGGCGGTTTCAAAGTCGGCTGTGCGAGCTGCCCTTGTGACGCTCCAGTAGGCCCGGCCTGTCCCCAGGCTGGGCCTCTGAGCCACGTGTGTTGGTGCGTGGGTCGGCGGCGCTCTGGCTCAGTGTAGAGTGCATGGCGCAACGGACCGTCGGCGGGCATCTCGGAACGCACCTTCGCCACGGCGTAGGGACCCGGCTTCGTGCAGCCACTACGCCGCGACAAGCACGCCGTGGGCACCTCGAGCCGCTAGCCGCCACGCCACGCTCAAACCGCCGACTTTGAAACAGCCCTGAGTGGAAGCGGCGCGGCCCCAGGGCCAGACCGCGGAACCCCAAGGCGCAGTCGCGCCAACCAGCCGCTCCCCTTGACGCCGGCAGTGCGAGTGCCAAGTTATGAGGAGCGCAGACGCCGGCGTCCCCGGAGGGGTGGCTGAGTGGCCTAAGGCGGCGGTCTTGAAAACCGTTGGTCACCTTACGGTGGCCCGTGGGTTCGAATCCCACCCCCTCCGCCAAACTGCACGCCGGTTGAGGCCGCGGCGCCGGGGCGGCGCCAGGCGCGCGGTCAGCCTTCCTCCGAGACGTCTCCCGTTCCGTCTTGCCGCCGCCGCAACTGCCCGCAGGCGGCGCGGATGTCTTCGCCCTTGCTCTGGCGCAGGGTGGCGCGAGCACCGTTCCGGGTGAGGTCCTGCAGGCAACGCTTTACGGCCGCAGCGTCGGGGGCGCGGTATCGGCTGGAGCCCGGATTGCAGGCAATCAGGTTGATTTTGGCCCGGTGCGCGCGGGCCAGGTTGGCGAGTTCCGCCATGTCGGCGGCGCTGTCGTTGACCTCCGCCAGGAGGACGTACTCGAACGTCGTCATCCGGCCGGTCCGTTCCCGGTGCGTGTCGCAGGCGGCCAGGATCTCGGCCAGGGGATAACGGGTCGGTCCGGGGATGAGCCGGGCGCGCTTTACATCCGACGTGGCGTGCAGCGAGAGGGCCAGTTCCCACTGGCGCCCCAGTTCGGCCAGGCGCAGGATGCCCGGCACGATGCCGCTGGTCGAAATGGTGACGTGTCGCACCCCCACCCCGAGTCCCTCCGGGCCGCACACCCATTCCAGCGCCTGCACCAGGTTCTCGAGATTCAGCAGCGGCTCGCCCATGCCCATGACCACGACGTTGTTCACGCGGGTGCCAAGCTCGTGGCAGGCGTAGATCACCTGGTCCACGATTTCGGCCGGCACCAGGTCCCGGATCAGCCCGGTGCCGCCGCTGGCGCAGAACGCACACCGCACCGCGCACCCCACCTGCGTGCTGATGCACACCGTCTGCCGCTCGTCGGCGGGGATGAGGACCGTCTCGATGCGTTCGCCGTCCGCCAGCGTAAACAGAAACTTGCGCGTCCCGTCGACCGCTTGCAGCGTTTCTGCCGGAACCAGGGCGAACGGCAGGAACTCGGCGGCCAGTTCCTGCCGCAGGGCCTTGGGCAGGTTCAGCATTTCATCGAAGCTGACGGCCCAGTGGCGGTACAGCCACTCGTGAATCTGTCGGCCACGGTACGACGGCTGCCCATGCGCAGCCAGCCAGGCGAGCAGTTCATCGTCGGTGAAATCCTTGAGTTGACGCAGGGCTTCCATGTCATCCTTTCACACCCACGGCCATTGGCGTGCCGGCCCAACTCCCACACGGCTCGCCTGGTGCCGGCGGGTGGAGATATCGGCCTGTTGGCCGGGCTAATGGCGTTCCCGCGGTCCGGCACCTCGGTACGGCTCTAACATAGCGCCACGCCTCGAGAATGCTACACATTTCCTTGACAACCAACGGACTATGTACCATGTCCCCCAGGCACGCGAAGCGCCATGGCCCCCCTTGGCGGGTCGTGGCCTTCCGGCCTGCCCCCCCCCGACGCGCTTCCCGGGTGCCGCCTATCGCAGGTCGCCACGGTACATGCAGAGCGTCCCCTCGCGTTCATTCTCCGTTGGCGGGTCCGGAACCGCCATGACGCGGACCAGGCAGCGGCCGCCAGGCAGCCAGACGGCAAACGGGCTCGAATGCAGGCGCAACTCGACCCGCTTGCTGCAGGCGCGCCACGAGCGGGTGGGAAGGATGGGCGGTTTTTCGCCCCCCAGGACGTACACGGTTGCCTCGTCATCGGGGAGTTCCAGGTCCAGGTCCGAGACTTGGCGGACGGGGTGTCGGAGGTAGAAGCACACACCGACGACAAGCCGATTCACGGTCTTGTAAATCGTCACGCCGTCGGGCACCTCAGCTCTCAGGACGTTGGCCTGGAGCCGGCGATTACTGCCCAGCCACGCCTGCCACGGGGGGTACACGGCACGTTCGAACAGACACAGCATGCTGAAGCTGAGCAGGAGCATGGCCCACACCGGGTACCGTGCGCTATGCCGACGGACCCAGTCCGAGACCGTGGCCGTGATCAGCAGCAGTGCGAGCACCCGTGGCGTGGTTGCGGCGTTCCAGCCCGAGAGGTCAATCACGCCGGTCAAGTGGAGTACTCCGGCCAGGATGCCGAGCCCGGCGAGGGCAAGGGTGGCATGGGTCACGACGCGGATGAGCCGCTGCAGGTCCAGGTAATACCGGCGCACGAGGATTTCGTAGTGCAGCCCGGTCAGGATGGCAAGCGGGCAGATGAGGGGGATCAGGACGCGCGGCGAGTTCCGGGGCAGCACCCACGATGCGACGAACAGGCTGACCAGGATGGTGCGCAGGTAATGACAGAACACCGGGTTCTTCTCGAGGGGCCGGTAGGCCAGGCAAAAGCCCGGCCAGCACAGAAACACCCACGGCAGAATCAGGACGACACTCTTGAAGGGGAAAGACATCAGATGCGCCACATAGCTGCCCGTGTCCTCCGGGACGGCGCGCAGGACCAGGGTGCTCCAAGGCAGCAAGGTCTGATTGGGAACGCTCTGATGCCAATAAATGATCACCGCGCTGGCCAGTGCGATGGCGACCAAGTGGCCAACCGAGAAGAACCGCTGCCACCGCCGCAGCGGCCGACGCACGAACAGCAGCGGCAGGTAAAAGCAGACCACGGCGTGAATGCCGGACGTGAACGTGGCCAGCAGCACCGCGACGAGCGAGATCAGCCACGCCAGCCACCACGTCTGCCGCTCACGGCCGAACCAGAACCAGGCCAGCCACGCCGCCCCGAGGAACAGGGCGAACAGGGTGTCTTCCCCGGCCACGACACCTTCGCGCAGAAACGCCACGCTCGTGAGTACCATGCTGGCGGCGACGAACCCCGCCACTCTGCCGCCGGCGTTCCGGGCGGCCAAGCCGGCCAGGGTCGCCAACCCCAGGACCGCCAGCGCCGCGGGCAGCCGGATGGTCCATTCGTTGGGGCGCTGGAAGGCGCTGCAGACCCGAATCAGCCACGGGTACACCGGAAAGGCCGGGACCTGCTCGCCGTGGACCGTGGTCGTCAACGGGTTGCCGCCCGCACCGACGTCTGTGGCGATGGAGGCCAGCAGCGCTTCCTGGGACCGCAACTCCTGCACCCCGAGATGGGTGACGTACAGGACCGGAAACAGCACCAGAAGGAGCAGCATCAGTCGTCGTGCCGGAACCGACTCTTGATAGGCCACCATTCCTGTTGTCCTTGAATGCCATTCGCCCGCGCCGGTCGCGCCGGCGCGGCACTCGGTTCCGGCGGCACGCGGTCGTCAGGCCCGGCGCAGGAGCTTGTGGAAGGCGTCGGCGTACTCGGACAGGCCTTTGAACGACTGCGGTTCCACCCCACGGATGCCGATTTCGAAGTACTTCGCCGTCTCCATCGGCGTGGTCTTGTCCATGGCCGCCTTCCCGAGAATGGCCGCACCGAACGCCGTTGCTTCCTCGAGTTGGGTCAGGGCCACCTTGGACTTGGGGTACAGGGCCGTCAGCAAAGCATTGTAGTCTGCGTTCTTGCGGAATCCGCCTTCGGTGAACACGTTCCCGGTCCCGTTGAAGTCGACCATGTCCAGAGCGGTGCGGGTCTGGAGCGCCAGCGACAGGTTAAGCACCGCGACGGCCTTGGCGTAGTCACCGAAGAATTCCGGGACCGCCTTCTTCTCACGAATGTCCTCCAGCGCGTACGGTTGCCCGTACTCGACCGCCCGCGGCCGCGCATCCGGGAACAGCCCGGTCCCCTTCACCACGGACGGCAGGATGAAGAGTTCGCGCTCCGCGATGACCTTGCGGTACACCTCGGGGTTGAACGGCGGGTAGTCCTTGGCGCCGTGCATCGCCTTCAAAATCTCGGTGTAGGTCTCGAACTCCATGCCGCCCATGAAGATTGACGTCTTCACCGGGTTGAAGAACGCGTCCATGTTGTAGAAGACCAGTTTCCCCAGCTCCTCGCCCTTGAACTGCACCTTGTTCGTGGGGTGCATGGCCACGCACCACGTCCCGGTCGAGTTGAGCACAAAGTTCTTGTAGCCTTTCACCAGGTAAGGCAGCAGCGAGGAATTGGAGTCGTGGATGCCCATGGTCACCAGGCAGGCGGCCGGCAACCCGGTCTGCGCGGCCACCTGCGGCGAGACCGTGCCCAGCACTTCCCAGGACTTCGAGATCGTTTCGGGCAGCAGATCCAGTATGCCCATCTTCCTGGCCACGTCCGAATAGGTCTTCTTCTCGAAATCGAACAGGTATGTGTGACACCCGGTGTACGTCGGCTCGGCGCCGATCTTGCCGGTGAACAGGTACCCGAAGTACTGCGGGTAGTTGAGGATCTTCCAGGTGTTCTTGAACCTGTCCGGCCAGCGCTTCCGTGCAAAGTAGAGGAGCTTTGCCACATTGATCATGCTGCCGACTTCCGCCGTGGCCGTCCGCTGCTGCAGGATCTCACGGTTGCCGAACTCCCGGAAGAACTCGGCCGAAAAATCGTCCCCGGCCTGGTTCGTGTAGGCGATCGGAGGCACCGCCAGGTTGCCGTTGCGGTCAATGCAGACGGCCGTCGCGCCATGCGTGGTGATGGACAGCGCCTGGAAGTGGTGGCGCTTGCTGAACACCGCCAACTGCGTCTTCATCCACTCGAACGCGTGGGTGACGTCTTCGAGGTTGACGCCATCCTCCTGGTACTCCGGAAACGTCTGGTAGGCGCTGTCCAGCAGTTTCAGGTTCGTGTCGAAAACCAGGACTTTCTTGTTGGTCTTACCAATGTCGATGACGGCGATGTTCCTGGCGCTCATCCTCGTTCCTCCCGCCTGTCCGGTACCTAACAGCATGGGTCCCATCGGTCCCACGTGACTCAACCACCCGACATGCACGCGAAATACCTGGCCGCGGCCGAAGCTGCAGGTGCAACCCCGTACATTAGCACGACTCGCGACAGATGAGAACTCGCGGGCGGCCCGCGACGTAATGCGTCAGTCGCGGGTGGACGGTTGGGCGGTAGATGGCCAACGTGGCGGGAGCGGCTCGCTCCCGCGGGTGTCGGAGCGAGCCGCGCGGGTGTCGGAGCGAGCCG
>Ga0156531_1141_pt1 | contig 48161 bp, 40 predicted proteins | sample RifOxyB3_FD_111926 | JGI IMG/M metagenome (GOLD analysis project Ga0156531, IMG submission 111926) | Lentisphaerae bacterium RIFOXYB12_FULL_65_16 | reverse complement strand
CTGATTCTCGTACGCGACCAGGGCGCCGCGCGTCTTCTCGAACCGGCCCTGCTGCGCGCCGAGGGAGGCCCGTTTCTGGGATATGAAGTTGACTACGGCCTGGAGGCCCTCGATCACATTGCCGACCGTTGCGCCAGTGGCCGACACCGCACTGTCGGCCAGTGCGCTCCAGTTGAACCCAGTGGACACTGCCGTCGTCGCTGTGCTGGCGAGGTCGACCAGCGCGATGTTGATCGTCTGGCCGGAATCCGCACCCACCTGGACTGCGGCGCCGGTGCCGGAAAACGTGGTGTCGAACAGGGATTGGCCGTTGAACTTCGCGGCACTGCCGGTAATGCGCTGGATCTCGTTCTGCAGAGCGGCAAATTCAGTCTGGATGTTCGCCTTGTCCGTGGTCGTCTTGGTGCCGTCGGCGGCGCTCACGGCCAGTTCGTGCAGGCGTGCCGTGTGGTCGCTGATCTGCTGCATCCACGTGTCCGCTGTCTGCAGCAGCGACACGGCGTTCTCCGTGTTGTGCATGGCCATGTTCGAGCTGGTCGCCTGACTGCGCATGCGCTCGCTGATGGCCACCCCGGCGCCGTCGTCCACGACACCCTTGGTTCCCTGCGCCAACCGGCGCATGACACTGTTCAGGTTCAGACTTGCGAGGCTGTAGTCCGTGTAGGCTGAAAAACCGGTCGGGCTGTTGACAGTTCCTGATGTTGGCATGTTACTAACCTCCGTGTTTTGGGACTCTGTTTGAGGCCGACTTCCTTGTCAGCCTGCTGAACGCAAACTCAACTCTCGTCACTCACATTGTACTTGCTCTCTTTCCGCCCGCACCTCCTTCCCGGCCTCTTTCCGCCGGCGCTTTTTTGTTGTCTGGACCCGGTATCCCGTGACTTGGTGTGCGAGTGCTTTTCTTTTCCCTATCGGCACCCGCTGGCCGAATTTTAGCCGGCGCGGCAAAGGTATCCTCACAGGATACCGCTGAGATACGATCTCTGTTGGTCCAGCTCACTGATGACATTCTGCACGTAGGAGAACTGTTCGTACAGACTGTTCTGGTAGACGGTCAGGTTTCGCTCCATGCGCGCGACCGTGTCGTTGCGGCGGCTGATGTTCTCGTTGATGGCGCTCTGGCGCTGATCCAGCGTCCCTTCCGTCGGCTTCAGCAGCCCTGAGAGGTAGGTGTCGAACTGTTTCATGACCCCCGCTTCGGGGTCGCGGATCAAGGCTTCCACCGCATCGAAATGGTTCAAGAGCGCCTCGTCCAGGATGGCGCTGTCAATCGTCAGGGAGTTGTCGACTCCGGACGTGGTGATGCCGATCTTGCGCAGGGTGTCGAAATCGGCCGAAATGTCCGGGTCCGTGGCCGCGGTGCCGGTGACCAGCTCACGGCTGCGCCCGCCGATCGCGCGGAGCAGCGAGTCGCCCACCAGCGGTCCGGCGGTCACTGAATTCGTGGTGGAAACGGTCGCCACGCCTTCGCTCTTGATCTTCGTCATGGCCGAGTTGTAGGCCGAGATAAAGTCCTGCAGCAGCGTCTTGATGGAGGCCGTGTCCCGGGCCACGGCCAAGTTGCTGGTTCCAGTGGCACTGAAACTCAGAGTTACATCCGAGATGACGTCCGTCAGACCGGTGTTCGTCGCGCGATTGACGCTGACCCCGTTGACGGTCATTTCCAGGTTGTGCCCTTCCTGCAACACGTGGTTAACCGCGTCGCCCGCGTCCAGCACGCCCAGGGTTTTCAGCACGCCGTTGGTGCCGTCACTGAGCGAGATCGCCGTCGTGCCTGTCTGGACGCGGTCCAGGACCAGGGTGGTGTCGACCACCGAGGCGCGGACTTTATTGGCGTCCGTCATGCTCGAGGCGGCCGCGTTGATCTTGTCGGCAATAGTCCGCACGGAATCGCCACTGACTACGGTGATCAGTTGGCCGCCCACGGTGAAATCGCCGGTCAGCGTCAGTGCGTCCGACGCACTGGCCTGGGCGTCGCTGCCGATACGGTGCGACTTGGCCAGGAACGAGACGTCGATGTCGTAGGATGCTTCGGAGGCTGTCGATTCGGCGGACGCGGACAGCACGCTGGTCGTCTGTGTCACCGTGGCACTCATCTGTTCCCAGACGCTCGCGGTGGTCAACTGCGTCGTCTTGCCTTGCAGCGTGGACAGGCGCGCTTCGACATCGGTCCACCGGCCCAGTTTGTCCTGCTCCGTGACGATCTCGTTCTGCAACTGGATCAGCGGGGCCTGCTCGGACTGCATCAGGCTGGACACGAGGGTATTGATGTCTACCCCGCCAACCGTGCCGACGTGCGTCACACTATCCGTGCTCATGTGCAGGTCTCCGTTTCCGATCCAAGGCCAGGCCGCTGCCGTTCCGCCTTTGGCCGCCAGCCCTCACTGCCGGCGCCGTCAAACCTATATATTCTATTCAAATCGGCCAGTTTTCCTGCTGGTTTAGCGGTCACCCGATAAAAATCTTGCGCGGGACTGCTGGGCCATCAACGTTGCCTGGGGGGGGACAACGCACAAGGCGAGCCAGGTTCACAGGCTGCCGGGACTGCCTTGTTCTCACGCGGGCGGGGGCGCGGTGACAAAATGTCAATAAGGGGTGGCACAACCCGTGCGTTGTCCTGCCCGGCGGGCGGTTCGCCGCCGCAGGGAAGAACCTGCCCCTCGGTCGGCAAGATTTGCCACCGGAATGCCGGTGGAGCGGCCGGCGCAAGTCGACGGCACGCGAGCCGTGTGGGGGCGCTGGCCGGACTGGCGCCGCCTGCGGTCCCCCGGGATCATTGTTTCGACCTGTGCAATAAGCCTGGCAGGCCGCGATGCGGAAGCAGGGCATGGCTCCAGCCTTGCCGAATGCGTTTCCTTCCGGTGCGCCGTGTGGTTCGCGCGGTGCCGAGCAAGACTGCAAGGCTGGAGCCTTGCCCTACAGCCGCGCCCAACCGAAGGCGTAGACACGCACTGATCCTTATTGCACAGGTCGCATTGTTTTGCGGGAGTTTGTTTGGGGCGTTGGCAGTGGACAAGAGCAAGCCCCCTCTGGCACAGCCCTTGCGTAGTACGGGACGATCTCAGCACTTGTTCGTGTCGGATGCTGAGGTGAGCCGGGGACGCCGAACAGTCTGGAGGCGGAACGGCACCGAGACGAGCGGCGAAACGAAGATCCGGCCTGCCAGATAAGGAGACGACGCCATGGCAACCCAGGGAACGGTCGGAAGTGCGGACGCCTTCAACGCCTACACGAATTACAGCATGAACGTGCTGAACCTCAACACGGTCATGCGCCGGCTGGCGCAGGGCACGAAGAGCGTTGTGGACGACGGCGCCGGCGTGGCGATGAGCGAGCGCATGCGCAGCCAGGCTGGCAGTTCGAACATGGCCGTGCACAACGCGGAGAACGTCATTTCCATGCTGCAGACCGCCGACACCTGGCTGCAGCAGGTCAGCGACCACCTGGCTCGCATGCACGAACTGGCGGTTGATGCCGCCGACGGCACCAAGACGTCGACGGATAAGCTGAACGTGCAGACGGAGTTTTCGGCCCTGCAGGCGGAAGTGTCGCGCATCACGAGTGGGGCGGCGAAGTTCAACGGCCAGATGCTGTTCGACAGCACGTTTGCGACCGGTCAGGCGACGCAGGTCGGTGCGGACGCGGGCCAGCAGATCGACGTCACGCTGGCAGATCTCTCGGAGACCTCCGACTCGATCGTCGGCAGTGGCATCAGTTGGGGTTCGATCATCGACAGCGCCGACGGCACGAGCATTGCCGGCAACGCCACCGAGGCGATCAGCCGCCTGCAGTTCGCCATCAACTACGTCGCCACGCTGCGCGCGTCGATCGGGGCGCAACAGGGGCGCTTCGAAAAGACACGCAGCGCGCTGATCGCTTACGAGAACCAGATCCGCGGCGCGGAGAACAAGGTGCGCAGCATCGACACGGCGCGCGAAGCCGGGGACCTGATGAAGTACCAGGTCCTCAACCAGATCTCCACCGCCATGATGGCCCAGGCCAACCAGATGCCGGCAAGCGCGGTGCAGTTGGTCGGGTAGTCGTAGAGTGAAAGGCGGCGAATCCGCCGGTGCAAGGCCGTTGCTGCCGAACAAGGAAGTCCACTTGAACCCAAACCCAAAACGCCGAGGTTAGAACCATGCCAACTTCAGGAACCGTCAACAGTCCGACTGCCTTTTCGGCCTACACGGACTACAGCATCGCGAGTCTGAACCTGAACAGTGTCATGCGCCGGCTGGCGCAGGGCACCAAGAGTGTCGTGGACGACGGCGCCGGGGTGGCCATCAGCGAGCGGATGCGCAGCCAAGCGGGCAGTTCGAACATGGCCATGCACAACACAGAAAACGCCATCTCGCTGCTACAGACAGCGGACACCTGGATGCAGCAGATCAGCGATCACTTGGCGCGCCTGCACGAGTTGGCGGTCGATGCCGCGGATGGCACCAAGACGTCCACGGACAAGGCGAACATCCAGACGGAATTCTCCGCGCTGCAGAACGAGATCCAACGCATTACCAGCGGTGCGGCCAAGTTCAACGGCCAGATGCTGTTCGATACTACGTTTTCCGGCGCGGGCGCGGCGGTCCAGGTGGGCGCGGATTCCGGCCAGGCGATCAACATCGTGCTCACCGATCTTGCCAGCACGGCGACGACGACGATGTCCACGGGGCTCAACTGGAGCATGCTGGCGGACAGTGCACTGTCGGCAACAAACATGACGGGCGGCGATTTGATCGAGGGTCTTCAGGCTGCGGTCAACTTCATTGCCCAGAAGCGGGCATCTGTCGGGGCTCAGCAGGGTCGCTTCGAGAAAACGCGCGGCGCGCTGATCGCCTACGAGAACCAGATCCGCGGCGCGGAGAACAAGGTACGCAGCATCGACACCGCACGCGAAGCGGCTGACCTGATGAAGTACCAGGTCCTCAGTCAAATCGCCACCGCGATGATGGCGCAGGGCAACCAGTTACCGGCCAGCGCGGTGCAGCTGGTCGGGTAGTCGTGAGTCAGCGAGGTCGGGCCCGCGGCCGCGGTACCTGACTGGGTTGACACGGAAGTCAACCGGGATATGCTTCACAACACAGGAGGTTGGGACCATGCCGACGTCAGGAACCATCAACAGTCCGACCGCCTTTTCGGCGTACACGGACTACAGCCTCGCGAGCCTGAACCTGAACAGTGTCATGCGCCGGCTGGCGCAGGGCACCAAGAGCGTCGTGGACGACGGCGCCGGCGTGGCCATCAGCGAGCGAATGCGCAGCCAAGCCGGCAGTTCGAACATGGCCATGCACAACACGGAGAATGCGGTGTCGTTGCTGCAAACAGCGGACACTTGGATGCAGCAGATCAGCGATCACTTGGCGCGCATGCACGAACTGGCGGTCGATGCCGCCGACGGGACGAAGACATCCACCGACAAGGCCAACATCCAGACCGAATTCGGTGCCCTGCAGGCTGAGGTGCTGCGCATCTCGAGCAACGCCGCCAAGTTCAATGGCCAGAACCTGCTTGACCGCACCTTTGACAGCACCGTTGCGGTAATCGTACAGGTGGGCGCCGACTCCGGCCAGACCATCGGCATCGCTCTGGCGAACCTCACGGATACCGGATCGGCGGCGATCGGAACCAACTCGGTCCGTTGGTCCGCCCTGCTCACCGATGCCGCGGTAAATTACTACAGTGCTGGCGGGCTTGGCAGCACCGCCGGCGCCGAAGGGACGAGCGTCACCACGCAGGCAAACATTGCCATCGCGCGCCTGCAGAGCGCCATTGACTACATTGCCCAGACGCGAGCGTCGATCGGGGCGCAGCAGGGCCGGTTCGAGAAGACGCGCGGCGCCTTGATCGCGTACGAGAACCAGATCCGCGGCGCGGAGAACAAGGTGCGCAGCATTGACACGGCACGCGAAGCGGCCGACCTGATGAAGTTCCAGATCCTCAACCAGATCGCCACCGCCATGATGGCGCAGGGCAACCAGTTGCCTGCCAGCGCAGTGCAGTTGGTCGGCGGACGCTAAGCCGCCGGTGGCGGAGGCGCCACCGGTCTGTAGAATATCGCCGACGCGGCCGTCCGCCCCGGGCGATCCCGGGGCGTTCCCGCCGCCACGGTCCGTATGTCCGCACCAGCACAGGAGAACGAGGTATGAGCCGGAGGGAGGAAGTCCTCGCGGTCATGGAGAAGGTGCGCTCCGTGCCCGTGGGGGCATTGGAGGCCATTCGCCTGCTCCATGCCCCCGAAGTGGACGTGGACAAGGTCGTGGCGGTGATCGAGCGGGACATGGGTTGGACCGCGAACCTGCTGCGCCTGGCCAATTCGTCCTACTTCGGCTGCCGTCGTTCGGTGGGCAGCGTCCGCGAGGCGTTCCTGCGGTTGGGCTCAAAGAACCTGTTCCACCTGATCACGGCCTCCGCGGTCATCCCGATTCTGCGCGGCACGATCCAGACCCGCGAGGGCGGCACGATCACCCAGTGGCAGCACTCGCTGGGAGTCGCGAAGGCAACCGAGAAGATGGCGGAGGCATCGGGGGAGGAAGCCTCGCAACACGCCATCACGGGCGCCATGATCCACGACATCGGCAAGGTCGCCCTGGTCCAGAACCTCCGGGCCGACATGGTTAAGGTGGACGAACTGGTGCGGGATGCAAAGATATCGCCGCTGCTGGCCGAGCGGATGATCCTGGGCGTCGATCATGCCGAGGTGGGGGCGCGGCTTCTGGCCAAGTGGAACCTGCCCCAGACCATTGTGGAGGTGGTGCGCCGGCATCACGACCTGCCCGACACCGAGAACAAGGAGGACCGGGCCGTGGAACTGGTGCGCCTGGGTAACATGGCGGCCTGGGTGGCCGAAAAGCGCGAAGACGCCGGGGAACTGTACGTGGCCCGCTTCCTCGCTTCGGCGGTCGAGCGGCTCGGCGTCAACGACCGTACGGCTCTGATGATCGCGCACGACGTGGAAGAGCTGCACGCGCGCGGTGCGGGCCTGGAGTTTTGAGTCGGAGGCTCGGAGAACCACGGCCTGAACGCCAGGCGTACGGGCCATGAAACATCGAGGTCTGTCCCTGAATAGGCGGCAGGCCGGACTCGAAAAGGCAAGGCATGGAAGCAGCGATCATAGCCGAAGCGTTCCTGCAGAACGCGCCCGAGGCGTTCCTGGTCTTGGACCGGGACCTGCGCGTCGCCGCTGCCAACGAGGCCGCGCTGAGCCTGTTCAGCCTGGACGCAAAGACCGTGGCAGGCCGCACCCTGGCCGAGTGTATTCCGGACGTGGCGCCGTTCATGGATCAGGTTGCGACGGTCGTTCGCACCGCCCAGCCGCAGTTCCTGGGTGACATCGCGGTGCCGGGCTCGGACGACAGCCTGCGTGTGTCGCTGAAGGTGTTCAAGGCCGGCGACGGGTGCGGTGTGATTGCCACCGATGTCAGCGAACTGCGCCAGGCCGTGGACGAAGCCCGGCAGTTCAACCAGTTTCTGCAGCAGGTCATCTCCAGCGCCTGCGTCTGGGTCAGTGTTCTGGACCGAGACCTGCGCGTGGTGATCTGGAACCGTGCCGCCGAGGTGGTGACCGGTCACGTTCAGGCGGAAGTGATCGGGCAGGCCGCCGTCTGGCAGAAACTGCTGCCCGTACCGGAGCAGCGGGAGAAGTTCCTCGGCCGTCTGCGCGACGTGCTCGACGGCGAGTCTCTCGAGGGCCAGGAAACGGTCATCCTCAACCGCAGCGGCGATGAGCGGGTTGTCAGTTGGTACTGCCGTGGCGTTCGCGACGACAACGATGCCATCATCGGTATCATGAGTGTCGGACTGGACATCACGGCCAGGCGCCGCCTGGAGCGGCAACTCATGCACGCGCAGAAGATGGAGGCCGTCGGGGCGCTGGCCGGCGGTGTGGCGCAGGATTTCAACGCGACGCTCATGAACATCTTCGGCGACGCGGACATCGCACTCCACGCCCTGCCCCAGGAGCATCCGGCCCACGAGCCGCTGCAGAGCATCCTCGCCGCGGCGCATCGGGCCAGCGATTTGACCCGGCAACTGCTGCTGTTCAGCCGGCGCGATCCCGGCGCGGTTCACCCCCTGAATATCAACCGGACCATTCAGGGCATGACCCGCATGCTGAGCCGCCTGTTGGGCAAGCACATCCAGGTGCTGCCGGTCCTGGCCCCGGACCTGCTCGAGATCCAAGCCAACGAGGCGCACATTGAGCAGGTCGTCCTGAATCTGTGCACCAACGCGCGCGACGCCATGCCCGACGGCGGGCGACTGAGCGTGATCACGCAAAACGTGCATCTGGAACCCGGCAACCGGCAGAACGACCCATCCGCCCGGCCCGGACACTTCGTCTGCCTGACCGTTGTCGATACCGGACGCGGCATGCCCCCGGACATCCAAGCCCACATCTTCGAGCCGTTCTTCACCACCAAAGCCGCCGGTCAGGGAACTGGCCTGGGGCTGTCCGTCGTCTACGGGATCGTCCAGCATATGAACGGCTGGATCTCGGTGTCCAGCCGGGTGGGTCAGGGGACCGTCTTCGACATTTACCTGCCCGCCGCTCAGCCCGCACCCGGCCAGATGCGTTCCGGGACGGAACCGAACGGTGAGCATACGGCCGTCGAAGCCTGGCGCGGCCAGGGCGAAACCGTTTTGCTGCTTGAGGACGACCCCTACGTGATGCGCAGCCTGCTGGGCATCCTGCAGACCAGCGGCTACCATGTGCGACTGGTGAGCAGTGTCGCAGAGGCACGGCAGCAGATGGCGCAGGGTCCTGGGCAGATCCGGCTGGTCATCTGCGGCACAGCGCTGCCTGGCAACGCGGGACCACAGTTTGCCGGGGACGTTCGCTCGCGGTTCCCCGACCTGCCGGTCCTTCTGGTCACCGGGTACCCGGGAAAGCCGGCCGGAGAACCGCTGCCTGCCGTGTTTCCGTTGCTGGACGAACCGTTCAGCCTGTTCTCGGTCTGCCGGAAGATTCGAAGCACACTGGCAGGGAATGTATCGCCCGGCCCGGGCACGGGCACGTAGGAGTGTTTTGCGCCGGGCCGACGGGCCGAAGGGACGCAGGCACCGTGGAACCTGTCCAAGGAGGGACAGCATTATGGACAACCGAATCCTGATCGTCGATGACGAGAAATCCATTCGCGACATGCTCGTCGCGGTCCTGGGCGATGCCGGCTACGACGTGACCACCGCCTCCACGGGCGAGGAGGCCCTGAGCCTGCTGCGCCGCCAAAAAATCAATGTCGTGTTCTCCGATCTGAATATGCCCGGCATGACCGGACTGGAGTTGTGCGAGCAGATCCGCAGCCGCAATCCCTTGGCCTGTCTCTACGCCATGACCGGGTACGGGCGCTTTTTCGAAGTCTTCACCTGTCGCGAAGCAGGGTTTGACGACTATTTCCTCAAGCCGCTTTCGGTCGAGACGATTCTCAAAGCCGCCGCCGAAGGTGTCGGGAAGATCGACCGCTGGACCCGAAAGGTGCTGGCGCAGGGGTGACGGCGGCCCAGTTGAGGAGGTTTCAGTGTTCAGGTTTCAGGAATACACAACCTGGTTCAGCATTAGAGTTCTCCTTCCTGACACCTGAACCCCGAATCCTGAACCTTCAATCGTCGCTGCCCGAGTCGTGACGGCCGCGAAGAACGCACAGACGAGGCGAAACGGAGTTCGCACGTGAACAGTTCCGTCGTGGGGTTGATTCCCGCGCGTGGCGGCTCGAAGGGAATCCCCCGGAAGAACATTAAGCCGCTGGCCGGCAAGCCGTTGCTGGCGTGGACCGTTGAGGCGGCCCTGGCCTCACGTCGCCTGGACCGGGTCGTTGTTTCCACCGACGATGCGGAGATCGCCGCCGTGGCACGAGCGTGCGGTGCGGAGGTCCCGTTCATGCGCCCGCCCGAACTGGCCCGGGACGACACGCCGGGCGACGCCGTCGTGCTGCACGCCATCGAGTGGCTGTGCGGCAACGGGGCGACAGCCCCCGAGTACCTGATGCTTCTGCAACCGACCTGTCCGCTGCGCGAGACCGTGGACATCGACGGCGCCGTCGACCTGGCACGGCAGCGTGACGCTGCCGCCGTGGTCAGTGTGGTCGAGGTGAGCCAGCACCCCTGCTACGCCCGCTGCATTGCCGCGGACGGACGCCTGACGTCCTTTCTCGATCTCCTCAACCGTGGCGGCACGCCGCGTGCCGAACCGACCCGTCGCCAGGATCTGCCGGAGGTGTATACAGAGAACGGCGCCATCTTCATGGCCCGACCGTCGTTCTTCCGTCAGGCGCGCACCTTCTTCACCCCCGAAACACATGCCTACGTCATGCCGCCGGAGCGCTCGCTGGATATCGATGGCGAGTGGAGTTTCCTGCTCGCTGAACTGATCTTCAGGCACCGCCAGGAGCAGAGGTTCAAGGGGGCAGGGGGGCAGGGGGCGGGTTGCGGCGGTCCTGAGTTTGCGGCGACTCAGGGTGAGACCCCCGACCCGGACGCGCACGTCGGTGCGCCCGCGGTGCCCTCCGCCATCCACCGTCCACCCTCGACCGCCGCCCCGCCTGAACACTGAACACTGAACACCCGCGTGAGTCATGAACAACGGTTTGGTCAACATCACTGACACCCGCCGCATCGGCCCGGGGCAGCCCTGCTTCATCATCGCCGAGGCCGGGGTCAATCACAACGGCAACGTGGCCCTGGCCTTTGACCTGATCGACGCGGCCCGCGACGCCGGCGCCGACGCCGTGAAGTTCCAGACCTGGATAACCGAGAAACTGACGCTGCCGGACACGAAAATGGCCGATTACCAGCGTCAGAACGTGGGTCAGGACCAGACCCAGTTCGAGATGATCCGGAAACTCGAATTACGCCACGCCGACTTTGCTGCTCTCAAGGCTCACGCCGCGGCCAAAGGCATCCTCTTCTTCTCGACGCCGGACGAAGAAGACAGTGCCGATTTTCTCGACCGGCTCGGTGTACCGCTGTTCAAACTGGGTTCCGGAGAGGTCACGAACCTGCCCTATCTCCGGTATGTGGGCGCCAAGGGCCGGCCGGTCATCCTGTCCACCGGCATGTCGAATCTGGGCGAGGTGGAGGCCGCGGTCGACGCGATCCGCGGCACCGGGAACCAGGCCCTGGTCTTGTTGCACTGTGTTTCCGACTACCCGGCCCAGCCTGCCGACTGCAACCTGCGCGCCATGCACACGCTGCGCGCGGCGTTCGGTTGTCCAGTCGGATTCTCGGACCACACGCTGGGCTCCGACGTGGCCCTGGCCGCGGTGGCCCTCGGGGCCTGCGTGCTGGAGAAACACCTCACACTCTCACGCGACCTGCCCGGCCCCGACCACCGGGCCTCGCTCGAACCGCACGAGTTCGCAGCCATGGTACGCGCCGTGCGTACGGTCGAGAGCGCCCTGGGCTCAGGCATCAAGCAGCCGGCTGAGGTCGAGATAAAAACCCGGCAAGTGGTGCAGAAATCCCTGGTCACGACCCGACCGGTGCGGCAAGGTGAACGCATCGAAGCCGATGCGGTGGCCCTGCGCCGCGCGGGCGGCGGGCTGCCACCGCACTTCCTCGGCGTGGTCGTGGGCCGTCACGCGAAACGCGACCTGGCCGCGAACCAGCTCATTGAACTGGATATGTTGACGTAAGGGCAGGCTGTAGGTGGATCGCTGTAGGTAAGACGGTCCAGTGTTCGGTGTTCAGGGGAGCCCCCCTCGACACCCGACACTCGACACGTGGCCCATGAATCGCAAAGTCAGAGACGGCGGCGAGCAAACCGGAACCGTTGGCAAACGGAAGCCTACAGCCTAACAGCCCACAGCCTAAACAACCTGAGATTATGAACCGTATTGGCGTCATCACGTTTGCGCGCTCAGACTACAGCAGTTGCCTGCCGATCCTGAGCGCCCTGACCGCGGCCCAGGACATGCGCCTGCTCCTCATCGTCGGGGGGGCGCACCTGGCGCCCGAGTTCGGCCGCACCGTGGGCCAGATCGAAGCCGACGGGTTTCCCATCGCCGACCGCATCGAGATGCTGGTGGCGTCCGACACCGCCAGCGGTACGGTGAAGAGCGTCGGGCTGGGACTGCTGGGGCTCGCCGACAGCCTGACCCGGCTGCAGCCGGAAATCCTCTTGATGGTCGGCGACCGCATGGAGTTGCTCGCCGCCGCCACGGCGGCGCTGGCCCTGCGGATTCCGGTCGCCCACGTCTCCGGCGGCGACGAGACCGAAGGCGCGCTCGACAATCAGGTACGGCACGCGGTCTCCAAGATGAGTCACCTGCATTTCGTGGCCATGCAGGCCCATGCGGACCGGTTGCGCCAGATGGGCGAAGAGCCGTGGCGGATCACGGTCACCGGCGACCCGGCCCTGGACCTGCTCCGCAGTCTGCGCCTCCTGTCCCGCGCCGAGTTGGCGGCCCACTTGGGGATCGCGTTGACGCCGCCGGTTATCGCGGTGTGCCATCACCCCACGACGCTGAGTGTCGGGTCCAACGCGGAGATCGCCGCCGTCCTCGATGCTTTGGGCCGTTTCCAGGGCACGTTCGTTCTGACCCAGCCCAATCCGGACCCCGGAAACCAGGCGATCCTGGAGCGCATGCGAGGTTTCGCCGCCGCGCACCCCACTTCGGTCCTGTGTCAAAGCCTGGGCCAGTTGCGCTACTACAGCCTTCTGGCCTGCGCCGACGTCATGGTGGGCAATTCATCCAGCGGCATCTGGGAAGCACCGAGCTTCGAACTACCGGTGGTCAACATCGGGGACCGTCAGGCCGGACGCCTGCGCGCGGCGAACGTCATCGACGTCCCGGTCGATTGCAACGCCATCGCGACGGCGCTCGGCCGCGCCCTTGACCCTGCGTTCCGCAACTCGCTGCGCGGACTCCGCAACCCCTACGGGGATGGCCACGCGTCGGCGCGCATCGTGGAGGCGCTCCGGCAGTGCACCGGCGGCCCGGGGTTGCTGCGCAAGGCGTTCCAGACGCTGTAGCGGGGGAGTAACGAGGTGGGAGGTTTCGGTGTTCCGGCATCAGGGATCGTGGAGTCACTCCGTCACGGCGTCACTGAGTCATCTCCGCGCGCGGCAGGACTTTGGCGTTGGACTGCAGGAGTAGCCCGAATGGCGAACATCGCACCGTCCGCCGAAGCCGCGGCCCTGTCGTTCGGCGGCGAAATGGAGTTGTCGCCGGGACAGGCGCGCGCGGCGCTATCCGGTGGCGAGGCCACGTTCGACGGCAACATCCGCACCGTGGCCAGCGGGCGTACCGGCCTGAAGCTCATTGCCGAGACGATCGCCGCCGACGGCCCAGGCACTGTTCTGCTGCCGGCATACCTTTGCCCGAGCATCCTGCAGCCGTTCTGCGAGCAGAACCTGCCGCTCGCCTTCTATGGTGTTGGCGAAGACCTCGCCATCGACACGGAACACCTGCGCCGACAGGTGGCCGAACTCCGGCCGCGTGCCGTGCTCGTCATCCACTACTTCGGCTTCCCCGTCGTCGGCCTGCCGAGTCGGGCCGCGGCACCTGACCAAGTCCACGACTCAACGGCTCGCGAGGCCGCTCGCCCTCCAGGTACCGTGGGCACTCCGAGGCCTGGAAGGCGAGCGCCCCCGCGAACCGCCGCCGAAGACGATCCTCTCTCGGGCGCCGGGTCACGACCGTGGCTGATCGAGGATTGCGTCCAGGGATCGTGGATGGGGGACAGCCCCGGTGTCATTGGCGGCGTCGGCGACTTTGTTCTCACCAGCTTCCGCAAATACTTGCCCGTTCCGGACGGCGGCCTGGTTCTCTGCCGCGCGCCCGGCGTTGTCCTGCCGCGGCTCGCACCGGCCGCGGGTGGGTTCGTGCAACGCCGGATGGCGGGCAAGGTCCTGCGGTATCGGTTCCTGCACGAGGAGACGGGCAACCGCCGACTTGAGCGCGCCTTCCTGGACCGATTTCAGGAGGCCGAGGCGGAGATCGACCACCGCGTCCCGCGCTGCGGCATGTCGCAGCTCTCATTGCGGCTCCTGAACCACCTCGACATCGCCGGCGCCGTCCGGCAGCGCAGGGACAACTTCCGAACGCTCTTGGACGCTGTCGAGGGTGGCACTCGTCTCGGGGACTTCTGCCAGCCCCTGTTCTCGTGCCTGCCGGAGGGAGTATCGCCGCTGGCGTTCCCCGTCCGTGTGCGGGGTGGTGCCCGTGACCGGCTGCGGCGCGAACTCGCCGCCCGCCGCGTATTCTGCCCGGTCCACTGGGCCCTGCCCGAAGAAGTGCGTGCCGCTGACTTCCCCCAGGCTCACGCGATCTCCGCCGATATCCTCTCCATCCCGATCGATCAGCGCTATGACACGGCCGACATGCAAGACCTGCTTCACCGGCTCAACGAGTCTGCGAGCGCAACCATGCAAAACATGGCATAGCAGGACATAGACCAACCCGCTCTGGTGCTCGGGCGCCAGAAATGACCCGGCAATTCCACCGTCCGAGCGTCACCCGGGTGTATTTTCCGTCGTCAAAGGCGACGTGCATGTCCAGCCCAGGGTCAAGCGACCCTGGGGTCTTGCGCCCGGGAACCCATCCGTCCGTCCCTGAAGGGGACAAACGCGGCGTCCCTGTGTTCGCCGTCGTGGCTCGGCATGCAGCACCCCTTTGGGGTGCAATCAGGTTTCCTCACGTCGAATCCCAGGGTTTGCCAACCCTGGGCTGGACATGCGTGTCGCCGTTGGCGACAAGACGGGCCGCCGACCCTCAATGGCACAAAGCGTCGCAAGTTGCGGGGTGACTTCCGGCGGCCGGCCAGCAGGCCGTCTACGCCCGCCGGCACCAGGTTGCCGCAGCACAACGCACTTGGCGGACGGCACACTGGATTTCCTCACCCAGCCCTTGCGCGCGGCACTCCGCGGGCGGGGCGCATGTCACTTCTGCAGGGGATTCTCTTTGTGGCGAGACAAGACGCTCTTACGCTATTGCAGAAGTCAAACGTTTCAAGGGTTTGCCGTGCGTCAATCCGATGTATCGCGTTCCCGCCAGAGTACCGCCTTCAGGCGGAAGTGGCAGCGAGCTTCAGCGAGCGGTCGACGCACGGCTCGCTGAAGCTCGCCGAGGCTTCCGGCTAAAGCCGGGACTCAGGCACAATGCACGCTGACGGCGCCCGCCCCTGCGGAAGTGACATGCGCCCCCGCGGGCGGTTGCACTCCGGGGTGGCGTGATTCCTGCGTACTTCTGTAGACAATCCATGCACCGAGCGGCGCGCTCCATGCTCCTCGCTCGGGGCGGACAGAAGGTGAAGGTCATGGGCTACCGCATTTTGTCGACACAGGATTCGGCCGCATGGCGGGACGCTCTGGAGGCGTTCCCTGACGCCGACGTCTACTGGCTGCCGGAGTACCACCGCGCCTATGAAGTGAACGGTGACGGCCGCGCCTGTGCCTTCCTGTATGCCGACAACGGCCACCGTTTCCTCTTTCCCGTGCTCACCCGGCCGATTGCCCGGGTCGGCCAGGAGCCGCTCCCGCCGACCTGGAGCGATTTTGAGACCGTCTACGGATACTCCGGCCCCCTTGCCTCCACGAATGATCCTGGCTTTATGGCCGCCGCCTGGACGGCTTTCTCCGCCTGGTGCTGCGAGGCGGGGACTGTCGCCGGGTTCATGCGTTTTCATCCCCTGCGCGGCAACCACGTTCTGGCCACGGACGACTGCCGGCTGGTACTGGACCGCGAGACCGTGGCGGTCCGACTGCAGGGCTCCGAGGCCGAGCTGTGGAAGAACTACCCGTCGACGCAGCGCAACATGGTGCGAAAAGCGCAGGCCCACGGCCTGATTGGCCGCGAAGTTCCCGTTGCCGATGGCCTGGGTGCCTTCCTGCCGCTCTACCACGACACCATGACGCGGCTCAGCGCCGCGCCGTACTACCACTTTTCCCCGGCCTACTTCGAGGCTTTGGCACAGGGCCTGGGCGAGCGCCTGCGGCTGTTCGCCGTGTTTGAGGGTGATGCGTGTGTCGCGGCCACCCTGGTGTTGGCCTTCCGCGACTGCCTGCACTATCACCTGGCCGGCACCGCACTCCAGGCCCGGCAGAACGCCGCCGGCAACCTGCTGGTGCACACCGTGGCCTTGTGGGGGCTGGAGCGCGGCTATGCCTGGCTGCACCTCGGCGGCGGGCGAACGCCGCACCCGGACGACAGCCTGTTCAGGTTCAAAGCCAGCATCTCGAAAGAACGGTTCCCGTTTTACACCGGCCGCCGCGTCTGCGATCCGGCAACCTACGACTCGCTGTGTGCCCAGTGGCTGCGCCAGAAGCAGGCGACGGAGCGCCCCGACTACTTCCTCCTCTATCGACGGGAGTGATGAACATGCTGCTCAGACCACCCAGAACCCCGCGCTTGCCGTGCGTCACGCCGCAGTCCTCGATCCGTGACGCGGTCGCCGTGATCGACGACATTGCCAAAGGCATCGCCCTGGTCGTCGACGGCGAGCGACGCCTGTTGGGCACGGTCACGGACGGTGACGTGCGGCGCTGCATGCTTGCCGGCCTGGACCTCAATACCCCCGTTCAGCAGATCCTTGACCGTAAGCAGAGCTCACCCTACCCGCGGCCCGTCACGGCGCCTTCCGGGACGGCTCCGGAAACGTTGCTGCTGATGATGGTTCGGAACTCCATACGTCAGATCCCGCTGGTCGACGCAGCCGGGTGCGTTGAAGACCTGCTCTCGGTTGAGGACATTCTGCCCGTTTCCTGCGCGCCGCCGCAGGCGGTGATCATGGCCGGGGGCATGGGAACGCGGCTGCGGCCGCTGACCGACAACCTCCCCAAACCCATGCTGCCGGTGAACGGCAAGCCGCTGATGGAGCACATTGTCACCCAACTGCGGGACGCCGGGATCCACCAGATGCACGTCAGCACCCACTACAAGCCGGAGTCCATCGTAAAGCACTTTGGCGACGGCAGCCGGTTCGGGGTCGACATCTCGTATGTGAACGAAGACCGGCCTCTGGGCACCGCCGGCGCCCTCAGCCTCATGCAGCCATGGTCATCGACGCTGTTGGTCATCAACGGCGACATTCTCACCGGAACGAACTTCCGCGCCATGCAGGCGTTCCACCAGGAGCACCGGGCGACCATGACGGTCGGCGTGCGCAAGTACGAGGTGAAAGTGCCGTACGGCGTGACGGTCCTGGAGGATGTGGAAATCCGCGGGTTGCAGGAAAAGCCGATGCTGCGTTTCTTCGTCAATGCCGGCGTGTATCTTATTGAACCTGAAGCGTACCCGTTTGTGCAGACCGAGACACGACTGGACATGACCGACCTCATCGAACGGCTGTTGGGCGCGTCCCGGCGTGTGGTTGGGTTCCCGATCAGCGAATACTGGATCGACATCGGACAGCCCAGCGACTATGAGCGGGCCCAGAAGGAATTCTGCGAGGTGGCCAAGTGAGCTGGAGCGGCAGGCAGGTGTTGGTGACGGGCGGCGGCGGTTTCATCGGCAGTCACCTGACCGAACGGTTGGCGGCATCCGGAGCACGTGTCCGCGCTCTGGTGCACTACAGCGCGCTGGGCGGCAGCGGCTGGTTGCGCGGTTCGCCGTGCGCGAAGGACATCGAGATCGTGGCCGGGGACATCACCGACAGCGAGAGCGTCACGGCGGCCGTGCGCGGTGTCGAGGTGGTCTTCCACCTGGCCGCGTTGATCGCCATTCCCTACTCGTACCGCGCGCCGCGTTCGTACGTCAACACCAACGTGCTGGGGACCCTCAACGTGCTGACGGCGGCCCGCGACTTGGGTGTCAGCCGGGTCGTGCACACCTCGACCAGCGAAGTGTACGGTACGGCGCGGTACGTGCCGATTGACGAAAAACACCCGCTCCAGGCCCAGTCGCCCTACGCGGCCAGCAAGATCGGCGCGGACAAGCTCGCCGAGTCGTTCCATCTGTCGTTCGGGGTGCCGGTGGTCACGGTTCGCCCGTTCAACACCTTCGGCCCGCGCCAGTCGCGCCGCGCCGTGCTGCCCACCATCATCACGCAGTGCCTGCAGGGCAGCACCGTACGGCTCGGCAGCCTGACGCCGACGCGCGACCTGAACTTTGTCGACAACACCGTGGCCGGGTTCATCGCCGCCGGGGCCACTCCCGACGTGGCGGGTCGAACCGTCAACCTGGGTTCCGGCCGCGAGATCAGCATCGGCGACCTGGCACGGCTGATTGCCCGCCTGCTGAACAAAGACATCACCATCGAGTGCGAGGCGCAGCGCGTCCGTCCGGAAGCGAGCGAAGTCGAGCGCCTCCTCGCGGACAACACTCTGGCCCGTACCCTCCTCGGCTGGACTCCCCAGGTGTCGCTCGAGGACGGACTGCAGCGCACCATCGCCTGGTTCCAGGACCACGCCGCCACGGACCGTCCCGGCACTGACTACGTTGTGTGAGCGTAACCGCTCAGGCCGGGCCCAAGCAAGCCAACGACGCAGTAGCAAGGCTTCCACGCTGCGTGTCCGTCGTGCTCGGCAGACTCGTAGATTGCACCCCCCCCCTCGCCAAGCGTGAGCCCTGGCACGTCCCGTGCGTTACCCGGGAGACTGGCCATCCTTGCGACAGAATACGGCTGCCAGGAGGCTGTCGGTTTTGACGATGCTGTCGGTTTCGTCGCCAGGCACCCAGGGAGGTCGCAGTATGGGAAAAGAGTGGCACTTACTGGTTGACACGCTGGCCGAGCTGCTGCACTGCACATCCTTCCGCAGCGCGGACGGGAGCAACCTTGAGGCGGACCCGGCGTTTGCCATGTGGCGGGAAGCGGCCCTGGGTGTCCGAGACCGGTGCAAGACGGTGTTCCTGATCGGCAACGGCGCCAGCGCGTCGATGGCGAGCCATTTCGCCGCCGACCTGGCCAAAAACGGGCACCTGCACACGGAAGTGTTTTCGGACCTGTCTCTCATCACGGCAATCTCGAATGACCTCGGGTACGAGAACGTCTTTTCCGAACCGCTGAAGAGCCATGCCAGTCCGGGCGACATGCTGGTGGCGATCAGCAGTTCAGGCCGGTCCCCGAACATTCTGAAAGCCGTGGAGGAGGCAACCCGCATGGGGGTGAGGGTGGTGACGCTGTCGGCCATGGCGCCGGAGAACCCGCTGCGCCGAGCCGGTTGGCTGAACGCCTACGCACCCGCGCCCACCTACGGGCTGGCTGAGACGTGCCACGCCGCGATCCTTCACCACTGGATGGACTCTATCGCCTAGGGACCAAGAAGAAGGCTGTAGGTGGATAGGCTTTAGGCTGTAGGTAAGAATCGCGCGAGGCTCACGCCTACAGCAAGAGCAACCCGAGTGGTTACCCATTGCGTAAGCACGGGAGAAGACCATGTGCCTGAAAGACCTTCTCGAGACTGAAACGCACCGCTACCATCCGGAAACGATCAATGCCTTGCTCTACATTCGCGCCAATGCCCTGAACAAGCGGATCGTGTTCGTATCCGGGACGTTCAATATCGTGCATCCCGGACACTTGCGGCTGCTGCGGTTCGCACGCGAGTGCGGCGACTACCTGGTCGTGGGGGTCCTGGGTTCCGAGCTTTCCAACCCGCCCATGCCCGAAGAACTGCGCATGGAGGGCATCCGGGCCATCAAGCAAGTCAGCTACGGCTTTGTCCTCCACGATCCGTTGGACAAATTCATCGCCCAGTTAAAGCCTGCAGTCGTGGTGAAAGGCAAAGAACACGAGGACCGGTTCAACCCGGAAGCGGAAATCGTGGTCGAGTACGGCGGGAAGCTGTTGTTCGGATCCGGGGATACCACGTTTTCCTCCCTCGACCTCATGCGCCAGGAATACCTGGAGCTGAACCGATCAACCATCGTCAAACCGCAAGACTACCTGGACCGGCACGACTTGGACCTGGGCAAAGTGGGAAAGACGCTGCAGCGCATGCGCGCGCTGCGGGTGGTGGTCGTGGGGGATGCGATTGTCGATGAATATGTGACGTGCGACGCCCTGGGTATGTCCCAGGAAGACCCGACCATCGTGGTCTCGCCCGTCGCACAGCAGCGATTCGCGGGCGGGGCCGCGATCGTGGCCGCACACGCCCGGGGCCTGGGACAGGCCGCGCACTTTTTCACGGTCGCCGGCCGTGACGACACATCACAGTTCCTGCGCGAGGCTCTCAGCGCCCACAACGTGACCTATCATGTGCACCCGGACGAGAGCCGGCCGACGTCGCTGAAGCAGCGCTATCGCGTCAATGGCAAGACCATGCTGCGCGTCAGTCACCTGCGGCAGCATGCGATCGCACCGGAAGTCCGCCAACGGCTGCTGGGCGAAATCTGCGACGTGCTGCCGTATGCCGACCTGCTCATCTTCGCCGACTTCAACTACGGCTGCCTCCCGCAACCGCTGGTGGACGGTGTGGCGGCCGAATGCCTCAAGCACGACGTGATGATGGTGGCCGACAGCCAGTGTTCCTCGCAGTACGGGGACGTTTCGCGGTTCCGCGACACGCGCCTGATCACGCCCACGGAACGCGAGGCACGCCTGGCCGTGCAGGATTTCGATGCGGGCCTAGTGATCCTGGCCGAGAAGCTGCGGCAGAAGGCCAAGGCCGAAAACGTAGTCATCACCCTGGGCGCGGAGGGGCTCCTGATCCATGCCACGTCACCGCAGGTGGTCGATTGGGAAACGGACCGGCTCCCGGCCTTCAACCGCACCCCCAGAGACGTGGCCGGCGCCGGCGACTCGTTCCTGACGTGCGCGTCCATGGCCATGGCCACGGGCGCAAACATTTGGGAGGCCAGCTACCTGGGCTCGGTGGCAGCGGCCTGCCAGGTCGGACGCGTCGGGAATATCCCCCTGTCCGTCGACGAACTGCGCACGGAGATCGCCACTTGAACGCCGTTTTTCTGGACCGGGACGGGGTCCTGATTGAGGACAATGGCTTGCTGGTAAACATCGCGGAGATCCGTCTCCTGCCGAGCGTACCGCAGGCTCTTGGGCAGTTGAAGGCCGCCGGGTTCCGTTTGGTCGTGGTCTCCAACCAGCCGGTGGTGGCGCGCGGACTGCTGGACGAGGCCGGGGTGCGGCAGGTCCAGGCAGTGGTCGAGGCACGGCTCCGGGAATGCGGCGGACCGGCCTTGGACGGTTTCTACTTCTGCCCGCACCACCCCCAAGCCAACCTGCCGGCCTATCGCTGCGCCTGTGCCTGTCGCAAACCCGAGCCGGGCATGCTGTTGCAGGCCGCCGACGCTCTCGGGCTGGACTTGGCCGCCAGCTTCATGGTGGGTGACCGTCCGAGCGACGTGGCCGCCGGCGTCAAGGCAGGCTGCCGTACGGTGCTGTTGCGGACGGGACGGCATGCGGACAAGCCCATCTCGGGCGTGACGCAGACCGACCTGGCGTTGACCCCGGATTACACCTGTGACGGCCTGCTCGATGCTGCCGCCTGGATGCTGCAGTTCCGATCGGTGTTTAGGCTGTAGGCTGTCAGGCTGTAGGTTTGGGCTGCCGTGTGCGAACAGGGCGCCCGTCCCCGCTGCAAAGGGGTCGGGGATCGGCCTGCAAGGCCGACACCACAGCCGACCGTGAGTTTGCCTGCATGGCTGTAGTGGCCGCGTTGTCCGCGGCTTCCGGGCTCTTGCAGCAGGGCAGACCCACAACCTGCAGCCGGAACCGCCTGAGTGGTTACAGGAGAACAACGATGCGGGCCATGGTGTTGTGCGCGGGGTACGGAACCCGGCTGGCGGAGCTCACCCGCGACGTGCCCAAACCCATGCTGCCCGTCAATGGCCGGCCTATGCTGGAACTCATCCTCCTGAACCTGGTGCACCACGGCTTCCGCCGTATTGCCATCAACCTGCACTTTATGCCGGAGGTCATCCGCGCCCACTTCGGCAACGGTGCGCCATGGGGTGCGGAACTGGTCTACTCCCACGAACCGGAACTGCTCGGTACGGCCGGCGGCGTGCGCCAGATGGCGGAATTCCTCGCGGCCGAAGGCGATTTCCTGGTCCAGTATGGCGACGTCGTCACGGACCAGGACCTGTCGGCGCTGCGCGAGGTTCACCGGCAGCATCAGGCCCTGGCCACGCTGCTGCTGCACCAGCGCCCCAACTCCAACAGTGTCGTCAGCCTGGACGCCGAGCAGCGTATCGTGGGGTTCCTGGAGCGGCCCAGTGACGCGGAGCGTGCCGGCGTCGCCTCGCCCTGGGTCAATTCCGGGGTCTGCATCTGCGCGCCGGAAGTGCTGGACCTCATTCCGGCTGAAGGGGCCTGCGATTTGCCGCGCGATGTGTTCGTCAAGCATGTCTCAGGGGGCCGGTTGTTCGGCCTTCCTCTGACCGGTCAGCGCGTGGCCGTTGACTCACCCCGGCGCCTGGACCTGCTCCGCGACCTGGCCGCCTCGGGCCGCCTGCGGATCGCGAGCCCCGGAATGGCATAACCATGGTACACATGCTCCGGCTGCAGCGTCCGCCTTGCAGGCCGATCGCCGCCCCCTCGCCCTCGCACCGCGCTCGGGAAGATGAGGCTTTGAGGCCCATCTTTCGCTGACGCATCCCCTGACGACCGACAGGGCTGTTTCAAGATTCGTGACCGTCGCGTGCGGTGAGTACCCCCGGCGTGTCCCCACGCCGGGGGGGGCGGCCTGAGGACAGGCCGCCCCCACTTGGTGTGCGCGGAGGCGTGGCCTTCCGAGACGCGGTGCCAGATCTTGAAACAGCCCTGGACGACCGACGCCGCCAGTTGCGCTTTGCGATTTGCGCAGTAAGATTTACTCTCTGATCACCGCCGCACCCGCTGGATTTGTGCCCGTGGAGGATGAACCGATGCGCTGGCTCCGACTGTACTTGACACTGGGACTGCTGCTGAGCCTGGGTGGCAGCGCCGATGCCGGGTGGCTGCCGAAATGGCCCTGGGGCGCGAAAGACCATACTCCAAAACCGGAGGAAAAACCGGCGCCGATCAAGGAGGAAGCGCCGCCGCCGATCTCGGTGGAGAAACTCGAGAAGATGTCCAAGGAAGGGAATCCGCGGGCCGCGGCAACGCTCGGGAAGATGTACTTCGACGGCGTGGGTGGCGTCAAGCAGGACGATGAAAAGGCGGCCGCGTATTTCCGCCAGGCGGCCGAAAAGGGCTATGGGCTGGCCCAGTTCAACTACGGTGTGTGCTTCGACTCGGGCAGGGGCGTGCGCAAGGATCCGGAACAGGCCCTCCAATGGTACATCAAGGCCGCCGATCAGGGCGTGATGGAAGCGCAGCTTAACGCCGCCGTCATGCTCGAGAACCGCAAAGACAAGGAGAAAGCACTGCAGTACTTCCGGTTCGCTGCCGATGGCGGCAATCCGATGGCCATGCGCAAGGTAGCCAGCCTGTATCTTCAGGAGGGACAGCCCACCACGAATATCGCCGAGGGCGCACGGTACCTGCAGGCCGCGGCGCAGCGCGGCGACCCTCGCGCCCAGGTCCTGCTCGCCGACTGCTACCAGAAGGGACTCGGCGTGCAGCAGAACTATCAGGAGATGCTCAACTGGCTCTGGCTCGCGGCGCAGGATGGTGACCCCGAGGCCCAAGCCAAGATCGGCTATTGCTTCGCTGGAGGAGTCGGCATCACCCGTGACACGATGATGGCCTTCAAGTGGTACAAGAGCGCCGCCGAGGCAGGCTATGCTCCCGCGCAGGTGGCACTGGGCAACTGCTACCTGGAAGGCTCTGGAACGGACCGAAACCTTAAAGAGGCCTTCGCGTGGCACAGGCGCGCCGCCGAACAAGGCGACAGCCTCGGTGAGTTCAGTCTCGGCGTCGCCTACTCACTCGGCCGGGGCGTTGAGGAGCATAAGGCCGAAGCGGTGAAGTGGTACCAGAAGGCCGCCGAGAAGGGTTACGGACCGGCCCAGTACAACCTGGCCGCCTGCTACGAGGATGGCACCGGGACGACGAAAGATGCCGGACAGGCGGTGAAATGGTACACCGAAGCCGCTTCGCATGGCGTCGTGGACGCCTTCACCGCCCTGGGATTCTGCCACTTGGAGGGCCAAGGCGCCCCCCAGGATCGCGCCAAAGCGCGGGAGTACTTCCAGAAGGCCGCCGACAAAGGATCGGCCGACGCGCGGCAGGCGCTGGAGAAGAATTTCTAGAAGTCAGGAGCGGGAATCCCGCCTCTTGACCACCCTGACGGTGGCACTCCGCCCTCTGCCCCTCACCCAAGGATCGACCGGAGCTTGGCCTCCAGCGCAGCCATTTCGTAAGGTTTCTGGATGAAACCGATCCGGGTCGCGCCTGCGAACCGACCTCCCGTGGCCGCCTGTTCGTCATAGCCACTGGAGAGCAGCACCGGGACATCCACACGCACGGCGCGAATGCAGGCAAACGCTTCTTCGCCGCTCATGCGGGGCATGCTCAAGTCCAGCACGACACAGACGATTTCCCGGGCCTGTTCACGGAACTTCTCAACGCCTTCTTCGCCGTCCTCCGCGGTGATCACCGTGAATCCCAGGCGTTTCAGCATCCATTCGGCGACTTGGCGCACAATGCGTTCGTCGTCCACCACCAGCACAGTTCCGGAACCGCGCCAGGCCGGCGCCGCGGCGGCCGGCGCCCCGGCTTTACTGGCCACCTCGGCGGGGCGCGGGAACAGCACGGTGAACTGGCTTCCCCGGCCCGGCTCGCTCTCAACACGAACGGCGCCACGATGTCCGCGGACAATGCCCAACGCCGCAGCCAATCCCAGGCCGCGGCCACGCGTCTTGGTGGAGAAGAACGGGTCGAACACGCACGTCCGGGTTGCCTCATCCATGCCGCAGCCGGTGTCTGAGATCGTCAAGCAGACATGGCGGCCCTCGCCCAAGTGCTCACCTATCCATCCTTCCTTCAGCGAAGCCCGGTCGCAGTTCATCACGCTGGTGGCTAGAGTGACGGTGCCAGTTCCGTCTCCCATGGCGTCGGCCCCGTTGCGGACCAAAGCCATCAGCATCTGCCGCAGTTGCGTCGGTTCGGCCTGGATCGCCGGCAATTCCGGCGCCAGTTCCAACCGCAGGGCCACCTTCTTCGAGATCGAGGACCGCAGCAGGTGCTGCATTTCCTGGATCAGCCGGTTCATATCTACAGAGCGCAGTTCGAACCGCCGCTCACCCGAGTACGCCAGCATCTGGTTGGTGAGCTCCGCGGCGCGGCAGGCCGCCTCGCGGATGTTGCGCAGATTCTCCCGGACCACCGAATCCGGCGCCAACGACGAAAGTGCGAACTCCGCATTGCCCAGGATGCCCATGAGCAGATTGTTGAAGTCGTGCCCCATTCCCCCGGCCAAGGCGCCCAGACTGTCCAGTTTCTCCGTCTGGCGCAGTTCCACGGCCAGGCGCAACCGCTCCTCCTCCGTGAGCCGGAACTCCGTGATGTCCGTGATGAATCCCTCGTGCGCTTCCGCCTCCCCGCGTGGCGAATAGACCCCGACGCCCTGTTGCCACACCTGCTTCTCGCGGCCGGAGGCCGTCAGAATGCGGTAGACACACTGGAACGGCATGCCATCCTCGATGGCCTCTTGGACCTGCGCGCGGACCGTGCCGCGGTCTTCCTCCCGGATCAAGTCCGTAAAACTGCGTCCGGCCTCTCCCATGAACACGGTCGCTGCGTGACCGGTCAGTTGTCGGCACCCCTCGCTGGCGAACACCATCGTCCAGCGCTCGTCGTTGAGGCAACGATAGGCGATGCCCGGCAAGCCGCGCACGAGCCGCTCCAATGCGGCACCGTCCCAGCCCATCCCATGCTTTTCCCCAGCCATGATCCATCCACCTCCACGGCCAGCCGGCGCGCCCTCGCGCCGACCGGCCCATCGCCACGGTCGAACCCGTTCCCGACCGGAAGCCAAACACCCCCAGGCCAGACTATTAGAACTCACATTTTACATTTGTGATCGTTGATTTTAGATTTTTCCGCACAACATGTTACATCACCGGCGGCACGGCAAGTCGGTGTTGTCGACCAGACTCCTTCTCCGCAGGAGGACAGAGAGCGAGCAAGCATCGGCCGGCAAATCAGCAATCAGAAATCTGAAATGCAAGATATGAGTTAGAATACACCCGTTCCCGGCCGCATGCAACGCCGTGTCTCGCGGCGGCGTAATGCGGACGGCCAGCGCAGTCCAAACACCGGCACACCAACCCGGACCGCCCGGTCCAACTCTTGCATCGACCGGGAGCACGACTATTTTGAACCGTACCGCACGAAAGGTTCCTACCTCGGCGATCCCCATTCACCGGAGAGCGATCCATGACGACGCAACTGACCCACCGGGAACGGATCCTGCGGGCCATCGAGTACCAGGACGTTGACCGGATGCCCACGTGCTTCCGGGCGGAACCCCTGGTCATCGACCTGCTGAAGAAGGAGTTCAACCTCAAGGATGAACTCGACATCATCCGCTATTTCGACGCGGATGCCGTACACGCCGTGATCAAGTACAAGCCGGATTATAAGCTCCCGGAGAAGGTCTTTTCCGAAGACGCCACGGTCGAGGATATTGAACGCCACCCCTGGTCGGCCAAGGACGCTATCGACATCGAGAAGAGCATCCAGGAGGCGGAGGAGAAGCGCCGCACGGGACTCGCCGTCTACGGTGGCGCGTGGGCAAGCCTTTTCACCAACTCCCGCCGGTTGATGGGCGAGGAGAACTTCCTGATCTCAACCATCGCCAAACCGGACGTCGTGACCCGGTTGGTTGAGCGACTTGCGGACCATTACCTCGAGACCAACGAGATCTATTTTTCCAAGTGCGCGAAGGACATCGACATCTTCTACATGGGCAGCGATTTCGGCACGCAGATCTCGCTGTTCATCTCCCGTGACATGTTCGTCCAGTTCTTCAAACCGCATTTCAAACGGCTGACGAACCACGCCAAGGGCTTCGGGCTCAAGGTCATGTTCCACACCTGCGGCGCGGTCAGCGGCTTGATTCCGGACCTGATCGACTGTGGCATCGACATTCTGGACCCGGTTCAAGCCAGCGCCACCGGCATGGCTCCTTCCGACCTGGCCGGACCGTTCAAGGGCAAGATCGTGTTCCATGGGGGCATCAGCACTCAGACCACCTTGCCGTTCGGGAAACCAGCCGACGTCCGGAACGATGTGATCCATGCCATTCGGACACTGGGCCGGACCGGTTACATTCCATGTCCCGACCAGAACATCGTCGAGAACACCCCGGTCGAGAACATCACCACGATGTTCAGGACCATCACAGAGTACCGGGCATAGTGTGACGTCCGGGACAGCCGGTGCTGAGTGGCGACGCGGGAATGCACGGGGGCGAGTGTTCAGCGACCCGCGGGCGGCGGACCGCCCGACTGCTGGCGATGCAACTCGCAGGGTTCCGCGCCGGCACGGGCCGTGCGCCCGCGCCCGCGAGCTGGAGAACCCGGATGCAGTGCCGCGCGCCAGGGTTGTGGACCTGTTCCCTGCTGGTGGCCATGACCTTGGCGCCGATGCTCTCGGCGCGGCGGCGGCGGGCGCTCGACCGCGAAGCGCCGCGTCGCCCCGACGGGTTCGGTCGGCGGCTGGCCCGATTCGCAGAGGGGCTTCTGGAGAGAGGCTCTTCCGGGAAGGACGCTCTGCCGACAACCTGACGAGGGCGGCTTGCGGGAGGTTGCACGCCCAAGGCGAGGGCCGACGCCACGCGGCAGCAAGGGGTCATTCCGTGTAGTAGCGCGTGTCGAAGCCGGCGGTGTAGTAAGTGGAGAATTCGCCGGGGTTGTAGTAGGCCGCATGGCCGTCCCAGAAAACAGCGTTGCAGCGCTGGCGATGGATGAACCATACAGCCACCGTGGCCCCTGCTGCAGGAGCCGCGAAAACGTAGACCGCAACGTGAGGGGTGTCGTTGTTCCAGGTACTGAACGCCTCGGAGCCGATGATCATCTCGGACGCCGAGGCGATCTTCCCCGTCCTGTACCCGCGGGATAGATGGCCATTCGGTTCCGAAGCGTCGACCAGCCATGAACCGGTGACGCCTTTGATATGCCCGGTGCCGTTGATGGCGTAGCAGGACCACGTCGAGGTCTGCGACTGGTCGCGCGGCGAGGGACAGTGCAGGATGCTCAGGTCCACGTATCCTGCTTGGTAGACGGATGTGGCCCAGGTCCGGTTGTAGGTCCAGTCCGCACTGTGCGTGTACATCGGCAGGTAGCTGTCGTAGGAGTCGGCGTACATCTGCATGCCGCTCACCGTCTGGCGCAGGTTGGACATGCACTGCACCTGCTTGGCCTTCGCCTTGGCCTCGGACAGCGCCGGCAAGAGTAACGAGGCCAGAATCGCGATGATCGCAATCACGACGAGAAGCTCAATCAGGGTGAATGCGTATCCCCTCGACGCGAGGTGAGGCGTGGTTGTCCGGTTGGGACGGTGATCATCGCGCGGCATGGTGCAGCCCCTCCTCCGACGCTCAGGTCTCTCGGCAGTACGCAACAGCGAGCCGTAGTCGGTACCGCCATACCCGGCACAGATTCTCGTAGGGATTATACACTCCGGTGTTTTCGAAATACAACGGAATCGGTCGGCGTGTCGTGGGATCGGGCCATACCGGTATGCGCACAACGGACCGCGCGACGACAGCACGGCGGTTGAAATCTGTACCCCTGCACGTACCATACCAACAGGGAACGTACGGGAACGGCACGAAGGAGGACAATCGCATCATGTCGACCAACCATGTATTCTTCTGCGTTGCGAAGACCGCGTTTGTGGGTGCGCTGGTTGCGGTCTCCACGGGATGTGTCGGGACTGGTGGTCGGGGCGGATCGTCGTCGGCTCTCGGCGGCAACGCCCTGACGCTGGCGCAGGGCGGCAAAACGGAGTACGTCATCGCCTGCGGCCAGACTCCGACCGAAGCTGAAGCCTATGCAGCGCAGGAACTGGCGACGTACCTGGGCAAGATCACGGGTGCGAACTTCGCCGTCGTCAAGGAGCGCGAGGCGGCCCCGACGGCGCGGCGGATCTACGTCGGCTGGACCGATTTCGCTGCCAAGCACAAGGCCGACGGCCCCAAGCTCGGCGACGAGGAGTGGGTCGTCCGAACCGTGAAGTCCGACCTGATGATTGTCGGCGGCCGGCCGCGCGGCACGCTGTACGGGGTCTACACGTTCCTCGAGCGCGAACTCGGCTGCCACTGGCTGGACGAAAGCACCGAAGTGGTGCCGAAAATCGTTGACCTGCGCCTCGGGAGACTGGACCGCCGCCAGAAACCGGCGTTCTGGTTCCGCAGCATCTACACCGTGTTCGAGGCCGACCGGGCGCTGCAGGGGAACTACGCGGCCCGGAACATGGCCAACAGCCCGGGCGGCGGCGGGCTCACCGCCAAGCACGGATTCGGGGTCGGCTACGGCACGCCCGGCGGCTGCCACACGTTCGGCGCGTACGCCCAGAACTTCCCGGCCGATCACCCGGAGTACCTGTCGATGAACACGAAGGGCGAGCGGATCGGCGCCAAGGACGGCAGCGGCCCCGGCGGCATCTGCCTCATGCACCCCGAGGTGCGCAAGCTCATTGTGGCGAACCTGCGTGCGTACATCGTCAAGGACCGCGAGGCGGCCGCGAAGGCCGGGACGCCGCCGCCACGCGTCTACGACATCAGCCAGAACGACAACCACTGGATGTGCCAGTGCCCCGACTGCAAAGCCATGAGCGAGCGCGAGGGTTCGGAGAGCGGGCCGCTGATCGACTTCATCAACGCGATCGCGGACGGCATTCGTCCCGAGTACCCGGATGTCCGCGTCATGACGTTCGCCTACTCGATCACCGAGAAGCCGCCGAAAACGCTCGTGCCGCGCGACAATGTCGTCATCCGCATTGCCGAGCTGAACGCGGAGTGGGGCCGCGAGTCGGACCTGTTCCACCCGGTCACGCACCCGGCGAACCAGGCGCAGTTCGAGCGCCTGCAGGGCTGGTCGAAGATCGCCAAGACCATCGCCGAGTGGGACTACTGGATCCAGTACTCGCCAAACGACAAGTTCCCGACCCCGTACGCGCCGGTCCGCTGCATTCAGCCGGACCTTGAGACGTTCCACCGGCACGGCGTGTCGAACGTATTCGTCGAGTGCGAGTCGCCCGACACGACCAGCTTCTTCGCGCTCAAGTGCTGGCTCGGGTACCAGCTCATGCAGGACCCGTACCGACCGGCTGAGCCGTTCATCCAGACGTTCATGAACGGTTACTACGGCGCGGCCGGCGCGAAGATGCGCGAGCACCTCAAGCTCATGGAGGACAGCATTGCCGCGGTGAACGAGAACATGTCCGGCATGAAGTGCTACGCGCGGCCGTACCTGACGCTGGGGTTCTACACCGCCTGCGAGCGTCTGCTCGACGAGGCGGAAGCCCTGGCCGCGCCCGACCCGCAGGCGCTGCTGCACGTCCGGCGCGAGCGCGTTCCGGTCACTGCCGGGTTGTACCACATGTGGCCCGAACTGACGCAGAACGCGCCAGCCGGCGCGGCGCCGGCGTTCACGCGCGAGAGCCTGATCGGCCGCTACGAGCAGTACCGCCTCGAGCAGTTGGCCGCGGTCCGCAAGGGGCCGGGACTGGACAAGGGCAAGGCGGACGTCGCCAAGGAAGTTCAGGCCATGCGTGACGCGCTGATCATCGAGCAGCGCAAGGCGCTGCCGGTGCCACAGGCGCGCGTCCCGAAAACGACAGACGACTCGGCGCAGGGCGACCCGGCCAAGGTGGACTGGGCCAAGGGCGCGGAGCTCTCGCCGTGGTTCCGCACTTCCGGTGCCGACACGGACCAAGAGCTGACCGGACGCCTGCTGCACGACAGCGGGTTCCTTTACATCCGGCTCGAACACGCCTGCGACACCGCGAAGCTCAAGACGAGTCCCGAAATCTGGGATGGGGATGACTGGGAACTGTTCTTCGCCGCCACGCGCGGCGCGCCGCCCTACCGCCAGCTCGGCGTCAACCCGGCCGGCAAGAGCTTCGGGTACGACTGGGCGAACCTGATCGGCAAGTGCAAGCCGAAGGACTGGGCGAGCGGCGCCAAGATCGTGTCGCAGGCGCAGGGCGACCGGTGGGTCGTGTGCGTCGCCATCCCCCTGGCCAACCTCACCGCCGCCGGCGTCAAGCCGGGCGGAACCGTCTATGCGAACTTCTACCGCGCCGTGGCCGAGCCGAAGCAGTACCTCGGCTGGAGTCCGAACTTCGACGAAGGCTTCCACTTCCTGACCCGGCTGGCGGAACTGACACTGGAGTGATCCCGCTGCGGTGGCGTCCGCAGCCGTCTGCGGGGAACATTGCGGGGGGCGATAGCTATCAAGCTAACGGAGGTGGCTTGCGCGGGGACCGCAGGAGTTGCTGGACGGAATCCGATTGCGGGCCGGCACGTCGCGCTACCGCGGGGATGAGATCCGGGACTTCACCCCGGTGACCCGGATCTTCAGGGGCGAACGCGGGTATGGGACCCAGCGCGTGCTGCCGCCACTGGGGCCGCGCGAGCGGGACGACTACGTGTTCGCCGTCCCGGACGGCGGCTACTCGGGGGTGACGGTCGAAATCCTCGGGGCGAACGCGGCAAGCGTGCAGGTCCAGGCGTGGCTGACCGGGTACGAGGCGCCGGCGCGCCAGACGCTGGTGCGGCAGGACGCCCCGGCCGCAGGCCCGCTGCTGCCGGGCCATCCCTATGGGTTCCCCAGATTCGTGGCACTGCAGTAGAATGGTCGTGCCAGCCGTCAAGGGGGTGCCCCCGCTGACTCCACGCCGCCAGACTGAGGAAACGTGCTCAAGAAGGTAGGTGACCCCACAGGACTCGTTTACCTCGGCTCGGTGAACCTGCGCCTGTGCAGATATCCCTTACTTGAATTATGCGCGGTAAGGCACTACGCTTGTGACAGAGAACAAGAGTCGAGTGAATGGTTCGTCGAGCAGGCTTGCGGAAATCGAACCGAAACCCCATGCGAACAGCGCACATCAAACTTACGTCGAAACGGCAGGCGACGTTCCCGAAGTACGTCTGCGAAACACTCGGGGTAGGACCGGGCGATACGCTCATCCTTGCGCCCGTAATCTCCGGCACTGAAACCGAGTGGGTGTTGCGCTCCGAGAAGAATGACATGCCTTGGTTCGGAGCACTGAGGTCGTATGCTGAAGGTAAAGACCACTCGCCTTCGGCCATCAAGGCCTCGATCGCCAAAGAGATGCGCCGGGATCGTGGCGGCCGCTGATGCCAGGATTTGCCCTCGACACCACCGTTGTGCTCCGGTTGCTGACCGGCCTTCCAGAAGACCAGGCGCAGTCTGCCCGGGCCTGGCTGGTGGCCAGACGGGCCGAACAGCAACGGCCGATCGTCTCCGACCTGGTGATCGCAGAAGCCTACTATGCTTTGTGTTACCACTATGACGTGCCCAAGACCATAGCCGTACGCCAACTCCGGGATTTCCTCGATTCCGGATCGGTGACGGCAGACGGTGTTGCCGTGGACGCCCTGACGGCCTATTCGGGCACGGGACCGGGCCTGGTGGATCGGATCATCAACCTGCAGCACCAGCGACTCGCCCGCCAAACAGCCACGTTTGACCGGGATTTCGCGCGACTCGCGAACACCGTTCTTCTCCGCACATAGGGCCCTGGTGGCCATGGGAAAACCCACGACAACCCACGGGTTACCCGCCACGCGTCCGGGGCGAGCATCGGGGACAGGCGATTAGTGGTGCCATTGGCCAGAATCCGCCAGGGTTCTCGACCGGCGCGACGTGGCGTCGGGAGACCCTGCGGTTGCCTGTCCCCGCCAGCTTCCCCGTGTGGGCGTGGGGATGGGGTGGTGGCCCGGCCAGTGCCTCTTGCCTTGTGCCGGGGTGTGGCGGATATTGTCCCACAGCGACATGGAGTGCCTGTCCCCGAGGATTTCTCAGTACGCCTTGGGTTGACGGCGCTGGCCGGACGAACTACAATAGAAGTTATGAAGACGCTGGTCATCGAGTGCCCGGACAAGCTCTTGGAAAGCCTGGATCGGCTGGTCCGCGATGGGTGGGTCGAGACCCCGTCGCAGGCGGTGATCGAAGCGTTGCGGCGCTTCCTCCAGAGCCACCGGACCGACCTGCTCGAGGCGCAAGTCCACGATGACGTCGAGTGGGGGCTCCACGGGAATGACTGAACCGCGTCCTGTGGTCATCGACGCCGGCCCTATTATCCACTTGGACGAACTGGGTTGCCTGGACCTGCTCGCCGATTTCCCGTCCTTGCACACGACGAAGACGGTGTGGGCAGAGGTCGTGTTCCATCGCCCATCCCTTCTTCCCGAGGCATTGCCGACTCTACGGCTCCATGGCCTTGGGCCGCGTTCGCTTCCGCCGGACCTGTCGGCACAGGCCGTCGCCTTTGACCTGGATGCCGGTGAGCTGAGTGCGCTCCGGTTAATGGCCGAGTTGACGGCGCAAGTTTTGCTGTGCGACGACGCCGCGGCCCGGTTGGTTGCGGAGTCTCGCGGCCATCGCGTGCACGGAACGGTTGGCGTCATCGTACGTGCCATGCGCCGGGGACTGCGCCGGAAGCACGAAGTCCTCGCGCTCTTGCAGTCGATACCCGAACGCTCGACGCTGCACCTGAAGCCATCCCTCCTGTGCGAGGTCTGCCAGAGGCTCGATGCCGAAGCCTGAACGCGAACCCGATCCCCACGCCGCCAGCCGGTGCATGCCTTGACGGCCGCAAAGAGCGTGTACCCTGTGCACCTTGGTATGACCGGGCGGTCTGCCGCCCGGGGCGCGCTGACGCATTACGCGGCGGCCAGCCAGCGCGTCTTGCCTTCCGCCGAGGCATGGCGGATATTGTCCCACGGCGACATAGAGTGCCTGTCCCTGAAGGCACCTGAAGGCACCGCATGGGCAGAGAGCACTTCAAACGTGTCGGCACAGTGCTCGCGACGGCGGGCCGAAAGTGGGACGAGAAGTTCCACAAGCCGCTCCTATGGGTTGAGGCGGTCGTCGTGATGCTGTTCTGCATCGGTTTGCTGGCTTTCCTGGGGCAGGAGCACAGGATGCACGCCAAGATTGGGAAGAGAGCCGAAATCCGGCAGGTCTTGACCAACTACCGGACGCTTCAGTTCGAAGCGGTTGGGGAGTGGCTTTCTGCCGAACTGGCCACAAGGGACATACATGCGGTTCTCGTACTGGGTGACACGGACCCCGGCAACTGCCAAGTGACAGGGCTGTGCAAGAGGTTGCAGCGCCCAGGTATCACAGTCCAGATGGTCTCTCCCTTCAACTACTGGGCTGGCAGCCGGTCGGTTGACGATTTTGGCATCGTTGCCAACGTTCTGAAGGATTACCCTGATGCGCAATTGGTCGTAGACGTAGCGGCCCATCGTTACGACGGTCGACTAGACCAAGCCACGGGAGGCCCGAAACTCGTGTGCTTCTTCGATACGCCTGACCTACCTGCGGAACTGAAAGGAGGTCTGCAGGCTGGGCGACTGATTGGGGCGGTTTCCTTGGGCATCGAGGCCGTCAGTAAACTCATCGAAAAGAAGGGCGGGGCTGTCAAGGTGACGCCGGAGGACCTGTCCGCACTGCTCGGGACGGTGCCCTTCGTATTCACACGCGAGTCCGTGACGAAGGATGCGGGCGGAGTTGCACGGTCCCCAATTGTCGTGTCCTACGAGGTATGGGCAAGGCAGGCATCTGAGGGCGACAAGGGGCAGAAGTGAGGGTGCGCCGAGGCACCACCTCCCTCCAGCGCTGACAAGTGACAGAGGGTCGTGGGGCTTGCCGTGCAGGAAGGCTGGGCGCATATTGAGGGGGTGGATGAGATGCCATTGGGGACGTGAATGGATATCTCATGGACAACACCGCGGCAGTGGAATAGGGCACAGAACCGCAGGCGTCTTCCCGTGTACCTGCTCGTGATGTTGGTTCTGTACGTGTTCTGTTTTGGTTTCACCTTTGTCTTCCTTTCCGTGATGAACCCCATCCTACCGCATCTCCCCTGGATCAACCCCGATACACTCGTACACGAGGATCCTCTGGGAACAGCGATAGCCTGTTCTTGGGCTGTTGTTGGGTTCGCGTTGATGCTGGTTGTCGTCACGGTGTTGAGTCCATCCACGCGTGTTTCTGTCAGTGACGATGGCCTCGTATGCAAAGGCGGGCATATCGTGAAGAGGCCGTTGAGTCAAATCACGACGGTTATCTTCAGGGAAACAGACGGGGGTTTCCCCACTGTCTCCTTTGTGGGAAATGACGGCAGGAGCGATGAGTTGGCTGTTCCAAGGAACTATGGCTTTGGTGAACTCCAAACGTTCTTCGAGGGCAAACAGATTCCCGTGGAGTTCAAGAAGTCCCACCCCCAACCAAGTGACCAGTAGTCCACGGCAAGATCCCTGTCGGTCGGACGCTGAAGGGCAAGGAGGTGGGGCGGGCGTGGTGATGGGACAGACATGAGGGTTGTCACGCCCCTGCAGGGCTCAATCTCATTTCCATCCCATACCCAGGGCGTCGCTTCGCTTTGCCCTGGGCTGGTATATCACGCCCCTTCAGGGCTAAGAAGGCGGCAGGTGTTTAGTCCAACCGAATGGTATGGTAGAGCAGATCGGAGTCGAACCGTCCCCCCCACTGAGTCCGCACCCGCCCCGGCGCGGGCACCGTCTGACACGAGGACGAATATGGCGAAGTTCAAGTTCTCAGACATTGAAAGCGCGTTTCAGTACGTCGGATCGGCGATGTACGGGATGAACTCAGCGGTGCTGTGCAAGGATACCGGCAAGATTCTCTACCGTTCGGATATGGCCGGGATCGACGAGATAGGCGACGCAGAGGACTTGGACTGGGACCAATGCGCTAGAGTCCCGCACAAGAACGACCTCGACCTAGGAAGAAACCTGGTCTTTGAATTCGTCGATGAACACCTTCCGGATGACTATGAGCGGGTTCGGCAGATGTTTCGCCGCAGCGGTGCATACCGCCGGTACAAAGCCCTGTTGGAACGGCGAGGCCTGCTCCAAGAGTGGTATGACGTCGAGAACAGCCTGGAAGAACGCGCACTACGAAACTGGTGCCGAGAGAACGGTGTTGAACTGGACGGATGTTGTCCCACCGCGACATAGAGTGCCCGTCCCCGAAAGACCCGAGAGAGTTTCCCCTCGACCTTGCAGGCACTACGCCAGAGGCGTATATTCCTCACGCCGGAAGGTGAGCTATGCGTTTCGAGTGGGACGAAGACAAACGCCGCGACAACCTGCGCAAGCACGGGCTCGACTTCCGGGACGCGGAACAGGTCTTTGCCGGCGTCGTTCTCACGTGGGAGGACGAACGGGCCGCGTACGGAGAACAGCGTTTCCTTGCCTTCGGACTGCTGCAGGGCCGGGTTGTGGCCGTGGCCTACACCTGGCGTGGCGAGGCCATGCGCCTCATATCGATGCGAAAGGCTGCAAGCGATGAGGAACAAACCTACTTCCGCGAAGTCGGGAACGGATTTCGCGCGCCTTGACGCCATGACCGACGCGGACATCGACTTCTCGGACATCCCGCGCGTTCGGCCCGACGCATTCAAGCGCGCCAGGGTCATGGTAGGGGGCGCCGTTCTGGACGTGAAGGTCATCCGCCGCCGGCTGCACCAGTCCCAGGACGCTTTTGCCGCCATGATCGGCGTGCCCGTGGGGACGATCCGCAACTGGGAACAGCGTCGGCGTCGGCCCACCGGCGCGGCCCTGGCCTTGCTCCGTGTCTGTGCCAGGGCCCCGAAAGCCGTCTCCGAAGCGCTCGCCCATTGAGCACCATCACGCCGCCCGCCAACGGGCCGACCGTGTCGGGCGCGTCGGGTACCAGGCAATCTGCGCTGCCCTTGATTCGCAGGGAGCATGGCCAATGACCACAATCCGCCGGTCAGAACCGGATCGAACCGCGTCCGTGCTCCGCGAAGGATTCGACTACCCCTTCAGCAAACTCGATCCCTTCGGCGACCACATCGATCCCCCAAGTGTCGCGCTCTATGAAACCCTGGTGGTCAAGGGGCCGGATGGCAAGGCACATCCCGGGCTGGCCGAATCATGGTCGATCTCTGAAGACAAACTGACCTGGCGATTCACGTTGCGTCCTGGGGCCCGATTTCATTCGGGAGCTCGCGCTGACGCGGCGGCGGTCGTAAAGTCACTGGATCGTCTGCGCTGGGGCTTCCACGGCGGGAATCAACTCTGGTACTGGGATCCGGTCGATCGGGCCTTTGCCAGTGGCGAGGAAGAGATCACCTTCACGCTTCACCACCCCTACGTGCGCCTGCCATCACTCTTGTGGGGCACACACACCGCGATCCACAACGAAACGTTCCGGGAGCGAAACGCGGCTCGGCATGGATATGACGTCGCCGATGGCACCGGTCCATTTCGGTTCGTAAGTTGGTCACTCGAACGGGTCGAACTCGAACGATGGCCGGACTATCCGGGTTCAACGGCCCATTTTCTTTCGACCTGTGCGGGTAAATCCGGTCTCGCGGAAGTACGGCCGCAGTGGCTCGGCGCGTCCCGCGCCGAAGCGGGGTGCGCCGGCCGGCCCTGTCCGGCGAAGCTGCCTGGGCGAAGTCGGATCCCCGGCCGAGGGCCTCGGTTCGGGACGAACCGACGCACCCTACTGCGGTCCCGGAGGTCCCGCGCCACGGCCCACCGCTATCAGGCGGGTTCGGCTATCGCATCTTTCCGTAGTAGGAGAACGGAATCTGCACCACTGCCCCTTTGGCGAACGCGTGTTCGAAGGCGTTGGCAAGAGGGGTGTTTTCGAAGACGTTGGTGTACTTCGGTGCGACGATGAACGAGACCGGTCCGACATCCAGTACGGTCCTGCCATCCTCAGTGCGAACAGCGCAGACCCGGTAATTCCCGTCGGCCAGGACCTGGGTCGGATGAATGTCGGTCCAGAGGGGACGGCGCACGTCCGGTGGAATGGTGATCACATCCTCGAGCACGATCGTGCCGTGCTCGGACGCGCCCGGGTCGAAATCACGGACCCGTGACGTTGCGGATGGGCACAGCGATACCTGGAACCGGTCGCCGTACTTGATCTGGCGGGTCTGCGACGCGAAGTACGCCTTGACGTTGTTGTCCCGATCCAGTCGGAGCACGGCAAACCTGCCCTGCACGGACAACCCTTCCTCGAAGGTGGCGGTTTCATCCGCGCTGCCGAGCTTCACGACGATATCCCTGTCCCCGTTGCTCAGCGTCACCATGAGTGCGGCGGCAAAGTCGCCGCCGGCGAGTTTGCCCAGCTTCCGAACCTCACGGATCGGGCGCGCGCCGTCGAGATAGGCCTCGATCACGGCGCAGAAATCGGTGACGTGACTGGCCGCATCCCCCGTCGTCTTCGCCAGAATGTAATGGATGGACTCCGGGTTGCCGGCTGTGTTCTGCGGCGGCTTGCCCTTGGCCAGTGCGATCTCCGCGGCGGGCGTGAGCAGATTGAGCCGGCAGCGCACCCGGTCGCCGAAGGGCGAGGCGTTGCGGGTGTTCCGCAGGTTCCAGACAAACCCGGCGCCATCGGTCGGTGCGGACCGCGCGACGTCATACAGGAACTGGCGGCCGTTGCCGTAGCCCCAACGGTACTTCTTGCACGGGTAGTCGACTTCCGCGCCGTAGGCGATGTCCGCGCCCGCGTAGGTCCCCGTCTCCTGCCGGGTGAAGGCGACTCCCGGATCAGGAAACAGCTCGCCATCCCCGCTGTGGAAGCTGTAGACATGCTCCGCGCCGCCCTGCACCTCGAAGAAGTCCACCACGTAGAAATCCGTGTCTGAGACGTTCACCAGTGCGAACAGGCGCCCATAGCGGGCCAGGTCCGGATACACGGCTCGTGCGTCAATGGCGGTGACCGCACACAACGGACTCTCGGCAAAGAGCGTCTGGTCGGCGATATCGATGTAACGCAGATTGTCCTGCCGGTCCACGACCACCGTGTTGTTGCTGATCATGCTGTGGTGCCAGTTCAGGTGGGAGTTCCGGTCGGCCAGATCGGGATAGCCGAGTTCGGGCAGGATATCCCGGCCGAATGCGAACATGCCGAGGCCCAGCGTATCGCGGTGATTGTGGCAGTCTTTGTTGTTGCCGTAGTGCGTCCAGAGGCAGCGCGCCGCCGGTTCGGTCCCCTGTTTCAGCAGCACCAGCCCGCGCGCCGTCAGGTTGACGGACGGCGGCTGCGGCTCCGGCCTGAGGGCCTCGAACTGCTTCAGCCGTTGCTCGATGTCCGCGGGCACGAAGAAGAGGTCGTCCAACTGCAGCGAACAGGCCTGGCGCTGTTCGGGATTGTCCAGAATCGACCGGGCGACCCGCCCCATCTCAGGGTCGCCAAAGGTCAGGAACCCGTCCAGGAACGGCGCCGGATCAAGGCCTGTCTGGAGATACGGCTGACAGAACGCGCCGCAATCGCCCCAGTACGGCTTGAAGCGGGTGAGGCAGACCAGGGCATACTGGTTGCGGTAGTATGCGGCAAGCCGCTGGCGCAGCAGGGCAAGGGTGGTATCAAACACCGCATTCTTCTCAACCCAGTTGTAGCAGGAGAGTATCTTGTGGATTGAGACGAGCGCCTGGGGCAGGATTTCGCAGTACCCGCCGCTTTCCCAGGAGAAACCGTCGCCGGTGAGATTGAAGATCAGTTCGGAGAGGCCGCCGCCGTGCCGGCGGTGCGACTCGGTTTCGTAGTCGGTGATCCGGCGCGGCGCGAAGAGCCAGGCGGTGGCCGCCTGGCGCAGGGCGGGGTCGCGGGTGACCAGCGCCAGGAGTGTAATGCATTCCTCGGTCATGCCGGTGTTGCCCGCAAGCCTGCCGGTCTGGGCGTTGTCGAAGACTTCCTGGAGGTAGGCGTTCTCCAGCAACTGCACGAAGGCGCTGGGGTCGGCAAAGGCACGCCGCTCCGGGAAACACGCCTCCTTGCCCTTGAGAAACGCCGTCAACTCGGGGTCATCCCTGACGGCGTCCACGACCAGGGCGTAGCTGCGCAGCAGTTTGTCGACCAGGAAGTTGTCCCAGATCATGTCGAGCACCTTGCCCGTCACCCACACATTGGCGTACGTGTACGGTCCCTTCTTGTGCCAGGCGCGGCAGTCCATAGCGGGGTAGAGCGTGGCGATGCGCGCCAGGATCACGGCGGCTTTGCGGGCATAGACGCGGTTGCCGGTGAGCAGGGCGGCATAGGCCAGGTCCAGGCATCCGGTCGTGATGCCGTAGCGTGCCTGCGGATAGGGCACTCTGCCCCAGAAGGCATGCATGTTGTAGCAGCCCACGAAGGCATAGAGTCTTCCCTCGGGATCGACGTAGCCGGGGCCCGGGTCCACACCGAAACGGTGCAGGGGATCGTTCGCGTCCGGATGCTCGGCATTGACCAGGAGTTTGGCGTCGGCCTTCTGGGAGTCGAACCTGCCCGCCTCGTCAAGGCCGGAGCGGTAGTAGGCCGAGAAGTCGTTCTTGGGGAACCACTGCGCGCACTTGGGACACTGCACTTTCCAGGGATGGCCCACCGGATCCATCTTCCAGGGATAGTACCCGTAGCCCTGGTTGATGACTGGGCCGCAGGTGGGACAGCCGTGGTCCCTGCTCACGAACAGACTGCGGGGGACCGCCTGGGATGGAATCGAGTCCCACAGCACCGCATCATCCGTGGCGGCCCAGTAGTCCGCCCGTCGGCATATCTCCTCGCGCTGTGCCTTGATCCATGGGTACTGGTCCGCCAGCGCCGCGAACCGCTCGGGGAACGTCGAGTAGTCCGGGAGTGACGACACGGCTTGCTCTCCGCGAACACCACAGGCACAGAGGAGGAGGACGCAACACACGAGTGTGATTCGCATGGGGCAACCTCCCGGGTGTTCGATCTGACGCCGGCGCACAAGGTAGCAGCGCGAGGCGTGCGTGGCAAGGGGGGCGGCGCACCCGATGCTACTTAAGGTTCCTGGGGGATGGCCGGTTCCGAAGTACCGCGGGCGGCCCTCCGCCCGCCTTCTGGGGATACCGCCCGGAGGCCGGGCGGCGTACCGCAGAGATTCGTCCGATGGACGTCATCGACCGGGGGCTCTACTCCGAGTTCAACGAACGGGTCGCGAAATCAGACCGGTACTATGCATCGGTCTATACCGATACGGGGCCGGTTCTGGGGATGCGGCTCTTTGGAGCGCCCGCGTCCTCGCGGGCAGGCTTGGGGTGCGCTTGGCGTTGCACTCGGTAATACGACAGATCTTCACGCCCTTTCCCACGGCCACATCGCTTAAGGCGCACCGGGGCGCACCGGGGACAGGCAATCAGTGGGGCCATTGGACGGAATGCGCCAGGGCTCTCGGCTGGGGGGACGCGACGTCGGGGGACACTTCGGTTGCCTGTCCCCGCCAGCTTCCCCGTGCGGGCGTGGGGAGGTGGCGGTGGATGACGCGGCGGTGGCCGGCCAGGTCTCTTGCCTTGTGCCGGGGCGTGGCGGATATTGTCCAGCGGCGACATGGAGTGCCCCGAGGGCTACCGGCGCATTTCACACATCTGGCCGCGCGGTTGAACAAATGATCGGAAGGGGATACTTTTTCCTTAAGCGACGCGCGGCGGGTCGCGGGTTCGTACAACAACGGCGGTCCAGCCGCTGCGGCAGGACAAGTTCAACGGTTCGCCGCCGCTCGATGAAGCTCTCTTCCACGGCGGCTGAACTCTGCGCTGGCCGGTGACCGGGCAACGCGGCGATTCGACGGACAACAACCGTTGTCGTGGAGGATCACGGCGGTATGAAAACAGTGTTGAATATGGACTCTCTTTCACGCACCGAAAAGCTCCAGGCGATGGAGGAACTCTGGGAGGATCTGGCCCGGTCTGAGGACGAGTACCCGTCGCCGGACTGGCACGGCGACGTGCTGCGAGCCAGGGAGGAGGCCCTCAAGGCGGGTACGGACGAATTCGTGCCCTGGGAGGATGCGAAGCGGATGCTTCGGGAGAAGAGAAAGTGAAGATCGTCATCCTCCGGTCCGCCATCGAGGACCTGGCACGGGGACGCGAGTTCTACGAGCGGCAAGGCGAGGGTCTCGGCAACTACTTCGATGAGTCATTGGCGGCGGACATTGAGTCTCTGCGATTGTATGCTGGCATACACGGCATGGCGCACGGACACCATCGCCTGCTCGCCACGAAGTTCCCTTACGCCGTGTACTACGGGGTCGAAGCGGGGCAGATCCGTGTCCGCGCGGTTCTCGACTGTCGGCGTGATCCGAAGTGGATCAGGTCTCGACTGAGAGAGTGAGAGGGCGTCGGGGACAGGCAATCAGTGGTGCCATCGGCCAGAATGCGCCAGGGTTCCCGACTGGAGCGACGCGGCGTGGGGATGCAGAGGTGGATGACGCGTTGGTGCCCGGCCAGTGCTTCCTGCCTTGTGCCGAGACGTGGCGGATATTGTCCAACAGCCACACAGAGTGCCTGGAACGACATAGAGTGCCTGTCCCCGAGGGCTCACCGCATGCTGACCCCAATGCGTCGCCCTAAGGCACGCTACGTTCACGACCACTGGCGGGAGGTTGGCTGCCTGGGGCTTGTTCGGGTCCCTTGATCGCCTGGGCTGCTTCCCCGACGGGGAACTCGTCCTTGAATCGTTGGCGAAACGGCACGTAACCATTCACGAACGTTCGGTCGTTAAGACGGAATACCTGGTAGCCAAGTGAGGATGCGTGCTCCGCGAATGCTCTTCCCTTCTCGCTCAGGGCGAGATTGCCGCCGACGATGGCGACATACCCGATATCATGGAACGGGCGAAGGTAGTCCACCAGTGGACCATCCGATGCCATACCGGGGAGGCCTTTCGGTTGCCCGGGACAGGTTCCCTCGATATCAGTACGCTCAGAGGGAGTGAGCGGCCGGTCTGAGAGCGCTATCGCTTGAACACCCCAAATCTCGTGTTCTTTCCCGGATGCTTTGAGCACGGTGAGCAGGAACCCAAACTCCTCGGCGAAGAGGTCGGGTATCCCGGACGTGATCGACGCGACGGTATTCCGCAGCTTGCCCTCGTATTCCTCCTTGCCGGTGAAAGAATCCTGATACTGGATGATCCTGAAGTGGGCAATGTCGAAGGGATTGCTCTTGTATTCGTCGTGGGTGACCATGATGGTGCGTGAACGCTTGAGAGTGTGGGCAATCCCTAACTCATAGAAGCAGTTGGGATTCCGTCCAGAAATGTCAACGATGACAATCGCGGCCTGCTCAATCGCAGCGACAATGTCGTTGAACACGGGATTCGTCGAGAATATCTCGTCTGCGCGGAGGACCCGGAAGCCGAACGCCTCCACAACGGGCCTGGTGCTAAGGCGGTATACCTTTTCCGCGATGTCGTCGCTGAACGGCATCACCATAAACACTGATCCCTTCATCTGCTGCTGAGAAGTCACGGTCTGTATCACCTCCACATCGTTGCCGCTCTGCCGCGCGCAGCGCATCGGTTCCTTAACCTATTGTCCGGGTACACTCACGGACGCGGGCAGCACGCACTGGTGCTTGGTTCTGCGCATCCTTCCCGCACCCAGCCAATCGCCATAACCTTTCCAACCCTTGTCGGCGTACGTCCTGTCGGGCGTGGTGGGGATGTCCGGCGGCAACTTCCCCTTGCCGGGCATCGTCCCCTTGCAGAAGGCCCGCCACTCAGACACGCTACTCAGTTTTAGACTTCGCGCGAATCTTCGCGCCTTGGCAAACGACCTGTACTCTCGCTGGGAATTGGCAATGTTACCCGTGCCCAGCCAGTCTCCATAGCCTTTCCAGCCCTTGCCGGCGTACGTCTGGTAGGGATTGGCGGGGATGTCCGAGGGGAGCTTGCCCTTGCCGAGGATCTTCCCCTTGCAGAAGGCCCGCCACTCAGACACGATATTCAGCTTCAGGCCTCGCGCAAATCCTCGCGCCTCACGAAATGACCTGTACTCTCGCAGGAAATTAGCAATGCTGCCCGTGCCCAGCCAGTCGCCATAGCCTTTCCAGCCCTTGTCGGCGTACGTCCTGTTGGGAGTGGCAGGGATGTTCGAGGGAAGCTTGCCCTTGCTGGGTATCTTGCCCTTGCAGAAGGCCCGCCACTCATGCTGGTTCTTCAGCTTGAGGTTCCGCGCGAATCTCCGCGCCTCACGAAAGGGTCTGTACTCTCGCTGGAAATTGGCAATGTTGCCCGTGCCCAGCCAATCGCCCATGCCCTTCCAACCCTTGTCGGCGTACGTTTGGTTCGCATTGACGGGGATGTCCGGCGGCAATTTCCCCTTGCCAGGCATCTTGCCTTTGCAGAAGGCCCGCCACTCATGCTGGTTCTTCAGCTTCAGGTTCCGTGCGAATCTCCGCGCCTCACGAAATGATCTGTACTCTCGCTGGAAATTGGCAATGTTGCCCGTGCCCAGCCAATCGCCCACGCCCTTCCAACCCTTGTCGGCGTACGTTTGGTTCGGATTGGCGGAAATGTCCGGCGGCAATTTCCCCTTGCCAGGCATCTTGCCTTTGCAGAAGGCCCGCCACTCATCCCAGTTCTTCAGCTTGAGGCTTCGCGCAAATCTTCGCGCCTCACGGAATGACCTGTACTCTCGCAGAAAATAGGCAATCGTTCCCGTGCCCAGCCAGTCTCCATAACCTTTCCAGCCCTTGTCGGCGTACGTCTGGCCGGGACTGGCGGGGATGTCCGGCGGCCATTTCCCCTTGCCGGGCATCTTACCTTTGCAGAAGGCGTTCCACTCAGACACGCTATTCAGCTTCAGGCCTCGTGCGAATCTTCGTGCCTCACAAAATGATCTGTACCGACGCGACCGGCTAGCAATCGTTCCCGTGCCCAGCCAATCTCCATAACCTTTCCATCCCTTGTCGGCGTACGTTAGGTTCGGATTGGTGGGGATGTCCCGCGGCCTTCCCCCCTTGCCGGGCATTTTACCAGTGCAGAAGGCGTTCCACTCAGACTGGTTCTTCAGCTTGAGGCCTCGTGCGAAGTCGCGTGCTTCGTGGAAGGGCCTGTAAGACAGTCTGGCGAGTCGGTCCCAGCACTTGAGGTCTATGTCCCGCGCGAACTGCGCGAGATTGATGCGTTTGGCCAACCGCTCGTCCAGATCGAACTCGACACTCCCGCCGCCGGTATGGCGTTTGCCCTCCGAGACCGCTCGAAAATACTCGATGATGCGGTCGTCATTGGCGGCGAGGGCGCGAAGTGTCGTCAGTACTTCCTTGAACGCGATCGTCTGGAAGATGTCCTCGGGCTTGGCCTTGTCGTCGTGCAGGATGGGGACGATGACATACCCCATTTCTTTCCCGGGAGATGGCCGCAGGGCGCGGCCTACGGCCTGCACGATGTCCACGGCGCTCCGGCGCGGGTCCGCGAACATGACGCAGTCAATGTCCGGCACGTCCACGCCTTCGGTCAGGCAACGGGCGTTCGTGATCAGGCCGCGTTCGGTTCCGGCGAACTCTCTCAACATGCGGGCGCGGGTTCCGGTCGGGGTCTCGCCGGACACGTGGAAGGTCGAGACGTGCCCGTATGCCGGGCATGCGCGGGTGAAGGCGTCGTTGTGAGCCTTGAACACTTTGGCCCGGAGGATGCTGCTGTGGAACGAGACGGCGTGCCGGATCGGATACTTCGCCATGGCCTTGCGCATGGCGACCAGCGCGGCAAGCATCTCGGCCTCGATCTCCCGGTCCCAGCGTCCCCGGTCGGGCCGAACGAAGACGTTCCTGCGAATCAGCTCTGCCACTTCATGGCGCGACACGAGCATCGTGACGATCTTGTAGTCGCTCAGGATCGGCGGTTCGTACTCCAGCGCCCGCTTGAACGTCAGGAGGTGAAACGTGTCCCCGTAGATGGCAGGGTCGTCCATGCTGAGAATCTGGTCGCTTTCGCCTTCGTATCGGCGCTCTGTGGCGGTCATGAAGATGCGGCGGCGTATCGGCAGGTTCCTATCGTGCAGCAGGTGGGAGAAGAGTTTGTCCCTGGCCCCGACAGTCTTGTGCGCCTCGTCCATGATACCGAGATCGAAGCGAATCTTCATGCGCCGGGCGGCAGTGGCAATGGCCTCGCCACTCTGGTAGGTCGTGAACACAACCGTCCCGCCGCGTCTTGCCTTGCCCAGCCAGTCGGCAATGTCGGCGGGGGCGGTCAGGCACGGTACTCCCAGGTCCTGCCGCAGAACGGCCACGTCGTCGCGCCCGATGCGACCGGCGGATTCGTCACTGCAGACGCAGGTCCAGTCTACGTCCTGCGAGTTGGCCATCGTTTCCCGGAGCCAGACCTTCAGCGTCTGCCGGATCAGGGCAAGGCTGGGAACTGCGATGAGAACGCGTTGCGCGCCAAGTTTCTGCGCAATCCAGTAGGCCGTGAGGCTCTTGCCCGCCCCACAGGGCATAATCAGTTTGCCTCGCCGTTCTTTCTTCCTGACGAAGTGGGCATGCGCGTCCCGGATTGCGGCTACTTGGTGCGGGCGGGGGCTGAGCGGCTTGATACTGGCAGGCTTGTCGCCCAGAGCCGCGCGAAGTCGGGCAAAGAACTCAGCATCGAGAGCTTGCCATACATCCAACGCGCAGAACCCGATGCGATCCTGCTTTTTCAGAACGCGGGTGATACGCTCTGTTGTCGAACAAATCAGACCGAACGAGATGTCACGGCATACACCGAAGGCCAATCCGGTGAATGTTGAAATGTCACGCCAAGCCAGCGACTGGGTCGAGTCGGCGCGGTACTTGCATTGGATAGCCCAGAAATCGCCGTCTTTGGTTTGGGCAACGAGATCGATGCCTTGGTCGGTGTCTGGGAGTCTGAGCCTATCGCGAACCGAAGAAGGCACCTCGCGATGGAGCCACACCTGGCTCAGCTTGGTCGAGTACTCAGGGTCGAGGAGGAGATAGGCTTTGGTCAGTTCCTCAAACAGGTCGCCTTTCTGCTTTTCCGGCAGACTTGCGAGGCGTTGCCTGAAGTCGTCCCAGCAAGAGCAGTGTTGCGCTGCGTCACTCAACAGGCCAGACACGTGCGTTGATGTGAGAGGCGAACGCATTGCGATTGGTCTTCTCTACCACGCCACGGCGCTGCATCTGCAGGAGTCAACGCCATGCTCTGCGGCCGTGCCTGCGGGGTCCGCAGCAGCAACTCGTCAAACTCCTATCCCGGGATCTTGCTCACCCCAATCTCGGGGAGCAAGCTGTTCAGCCGAGCAACGTAACCCCTGGTGCCCGTCGCCGCCCCCGTATAGGCGGCGGTGCCAGTAGAGACGCATCTGTCTATGAACTCACAGGACTCGCGGATCAACGGGACCACCAACCTCTTGACGTCTGCGTTTGGCAAGGAGCCTTGTGGCGTCCGGGCCACTACGTGACCAACGACTTTGCTGATACACTTCTGGGGAACCTTCGTCAACTCAACGTTCTTGCTTGGTGCCCAGCTCTGAAGCCCGAAGTCTCCGACATGGATGTCGTCGTCGTACCGGTAGTCGTTCTGGAATAGGAACGCATTCAAGTTCCGCGCCATGATCAACGCCGCGACCTTGAAGCTCTCCTTCTTCGAGAAATCTCCCCGGGTGCGGTCGAACTCAATGACTGCTTTCGTGGCGATCAGAACGTCATAGACGATGCGACGGAGGGTGTAGTTCTTCTCTGCTTGGGTTGGTTGACGAGTCCCGATCATAGGGCCCTCATGTATAACTGTGTAACTGCGTAGACTGCAATCGCAATCTTGGCCAGAATCGGGGTTTGGGGATACTCCGTGACTCCCGCCTCTCCCCCGGTGTCCGTGCTTGTTCGCACTGTACAACCACGCACGCTGGGAGGCAAGGTCTCGGGCCGCACCGGGGCAATCAGTGGTGCCATTGGACAGAATCCGCCAGGGTTCCCGACTGGGCGACGCGGCGTGGGGATGCAGAGGTGGATGACGCGTTGGTGTCCGGCCAGTGCCTCCTGTCTCACGCCGAGGTGTGGCGGATATTGTCCCACGGCGACATGGAGTGCCCCGAGGGCTCTCCACCTGCTCCCGGCGCATCGGGCGCCCATCTCCTCCGTAGCGAACACCCCGGGAACGAGAAGTGGGACGCCCTTCTTGTGACCGAACTGCAGCGGCGGATTGCAAATTCCAAGGCCCCATGCCTCGCGAAGGCAGCGGGGTCTGCGTGAGTTTATATGCTGGTCATAAGCCTGTTATGTTTTTCTATTGTGCTCAGATATCTGGTTAGAACGTTTACTATGAGCACGATGGAACTATGGCGTCAGAATTATGGCTTCCGTAAGTTCTTCTAGGTAAGTAATATACGCTTCCATCGCCTGGGCGCCAGGCGCGATTCTCTGGGGATAG
>Ga0156531_1109_pt2 | contig 48305 bp, 38 predicted proteins | sample RifOxyB3_FD_111926 | JGI IMG/M metagenome (GOLD analysis project Ga0156531, IMG submission 111926) | Lentisphaerae bacterium RIFOXYB12_FULL_65_16 | reverse complement strand
CAACTGGAGAGCCGGATGCGGGAAATCCGCCCGTCCGGTTCGGAGGGAGGGGCGGGGCAACCCAATGCCCCGCTCCTACCCCTATACGGTCTGGCACGGGGTCTGACTTTGGAGCGCCCGCGTCCTCGCGGGCTGTGGAAGCGTCGTTGCCAGTTTCACCTTGGTATGACCGGCCGGTCCGCCGGCCGGGGGCGCTGACGCATTACCCGTCTCCTCGCGCGTGCGTTGAAAACAGCAAACCATCGGTCTATAGTCCGGAGTCCTGTCTTTGGGTTACGCACGAGCGACGAGGCGGGGAAGCGGTCGTTGTCGTCGGTTCGTGAACAGGCCTGACGGGATTGAATCTCGACAGGCTTCGACCACCGCCGAGGGACCTCGGCGCGACTCAGAGGGAAGTATCAGACATGGAACAGAATCGTCCAGGTCCGGCCAACCCCGCTGATCCTGCCGGCAAAGCCGCTGCCGCGGCCCGTGGCGGTGTTGTCCGGGTTAACGTGGGCAAGCGCGACGGTGACGGCGGGGCTGTGCCCATCGCGGAACGTCTGTTGCAGCGCCGGTTGCCGGGCGGTCGCTACCTGACGAAGTCCAAGCTCACCGAAGGCGGGATGGGGATCATCAACGTTGTGCATGACCAGGATCTGGAGCGCATCCTGGCCATGAAGATCATGCCCCCGAGCCTGCTGCACAAGCCGGAGCTGGTCACTGAGTTTGTCACCGAGGCCAGGGTTACGTCGCAGCTTCAGCATCCGAACATCATCCCGATTCACGACATCGGCATCGATCAGGGCAGTGCGTCGCCGTTCTATACCATGAAACTGGTCGAGGGCGAATCGCTGCTGCACATCATCGACCGCCTCGACGCCGACGACCCGGCGTACGTGCAGAAGTACGACATGTACGCGTTGCTGTCGGTGTTCCGCAAGATCTGCGACGCCATCGCCTACGCCCACTCGCGCGGCGTCATTCACCGGGACATCAAGCCGGAGAACATCATGGTTGGGCAGTTCGGTGAAGCCATTCTCCTCGATTGGGGGTTGGCCAAGGTGGTTCGTCGGCAACCGCGTGGCGAGGAGCCTGAGAGCAAGCCACCGGCGGCGCTCCAGGAAGACCTGCTCGACAGCTCGCGGACCGCCGCTCACGGCCTGGTCAAGGGCACGTTGGCCTACCTGTCCCCCGAGCAGGCCAAGGCCGATATCCGCAACGTCGACCGCCAGACGGATGTGTTCCTGCTCGGCGCGACCCTTTACCACATCGTCACGCGGCACGCACCCTACGGTGACTTTGAACCCGCCGTCGCGCTGAAGAAGGCCGAGAAAGCCGAGTACAGGCACCCGCGTGATTGGCCCGCCGCTGCCGACCTGCCGGAAAGCCTGACCGAGCTTACTCTCAAGGCCATGGCCCCGGATAAGAAGGACCGTTTCGCCTCGGTGGCCCTGCTGATCCACGACTTGGACAACCACCTCGCGGGCCGCAAGGTCTCCACGTGCCGTAGCTACAAGCCGGGCGAGTACCTCATCCGCGCCGGCGAGATCGGGTCAGAGACCTATGTGGTGATTTCCGGGCAAGTCGAGATCTCCAAGACTATGGAGGGGACCCGCATCGTGCTGGCGACCCCGGGCGAGGGTGCCATCATCGGCGAGCTGGCGGGCATCACGCAGGACGTCCGCACCGCGGACGTGATAGCCAAGGAAGAAACGGAAGTGCTGATCATTTCGCACAGTCTGCTGATGCAGGAATTGCGCAAATTGCCGCCGTGGATGGAGCGGATCGTGACCACCCTTGCCGAACGGTTGACGCGCCTGAACAGCGTTGTGCATCCGTTCATGATCGGCAACTGCGCGTTGCCGGTGCTCACGCAACTGTACTACGTCTTCTGCTTCCTGAACGAAAAACCGATGGGCAAGACCAAGGTCTCCGTTAAGCTCGAAGGCTTGGTGCATGAGGTCAGTCTTAACCTGGGCATCACGTCCGACCGGGTGCAGAAAATTCTCCAGGTCATGCTCAATACGCCGCTCTGCACCCTTGACGAGTTCGGGCGCTTCAAGATCATCGACATGAGTTCGTTCCGGGAGTTTCTCGATTACTTCGGCGAACGGCAAAAACGCGCTGCTGGCGTTCAGCTCCAGACCACAGGGCAGAAGGAACTCCTCAACGCCACGTTCGACGAGATCATCGTGCGGTTGGATCGGACCTGACCGGCTTCTGTGCGTACTACGGCAACTTTCCCTGAACGGACTTGTTCCAGCGAACGGACGCGTCGAAGTACAGTGCATTGCGGCCGAGCGAGTGGACGGGGACTGGGTCCATCTCACCCGGGTTGTTGTAGTTCCACGCGTCGATGTCCACCACCGCCCAGGTGCCGGACAGGCCGGCCGCCTTTCTCTCCACTTGGCGGATCTTCTTGGGCATCGTCGCGGGATTGGGAGCAACGGGCGGGTAACCGAGGGGGTCTGATACGCTGCAGAGGTAATACCGGTGGCGGTCCGTGTAGCGTGTCATTCCTGGGCAGCGCCACAGTTCATAGTCGTTGCCCATGTAGGGGATCAGATAGGTGCAGAGATGATAGGTGGCCGTCGCGTCCCACACTCCTCCCCAGCACGGACCGGGCACATACTCATCGTTTTCGCCAATGTAGAGATACAGCGCCGTCCCCATCTGTTTCATGTTGCTTTGGCAGACGCCCTGCTTCGCTTTGCTCTTGGCCTGGTTCAGTGCGGGGAGCAGCAACGACGCCAGAATTGCGATGATGGCGATGACGACCAGCAGCTCGATCAGCGTGAAGTGTCTTCGCATGCGTTTGCTCCTCACCCATTCCGTCACGCATCGTTTTTCTGTCAACACGGTCTCCGGTGTCGACGTGCGCAGTCCGCAACTTTCGTACGACGAACAGCACCCGTCTGGAAACCGCCCACATTACCGCCCACATTAATGTACGCCACGTCGCAAGAAACACAACCTCCAGTTCGGAGAATGCCAACCGAATGGTTGGTCTTGGCGTCATGACGGGGCGTGAGGAAAGGCCAGCCTGGGGACGTCCGGGAGGGCGCCGCTGACCCGTTGCGGCACCATGGTTCGCGCGCGTGCGGAGGGGCGCGCCACCCGGCAATGTCCTTGATCTGCTCGACCTCGCGTGTATTTTCAACTGAAACGTCGGTTTCGGAGCGCGGGAATCACCCGTGACGCGCGTAACCAGGAGGTCTGATCATGGCCGTTTCCTGTCCCGTGCTCGATCTGAATGGCGCCTGGCTGTTTGCTCACACCGACATGTCTCCCGCGGGCGAACTTCGCTCCCTGGCGGACGTCGTCGCAGCCGGAATGACGGGGCACAAGTGCCGCGTTCCGGGGAATTTCGAGCTCGACCTGGAGCGGTTGGGGGTGGTCGAGGCCCCGTTTTTCGGCATGAACACTGCGCGCCTTCGCGAGTTGGAGCACTGTCACGTGTTCTACGCGCGGCGTTTCACCTGCAAGCCGCCGCGTGACTTGGACGCGGAACTGGTTCTCGAGGGTGTGGACTGCTTTGCCCAGGTCTACCTGAACGGCGAGCACCTCGGGTCCTGCGACAACATGCTGGTCGAGCAGGTGTTTGAGGTGACCGGTCGCCTGCGCAATGGCCAGAACGAGCTGTTTGTTCACATTCGGCCTGCGGTTGATGAGGCGAAGAAGTACGACTACCCGCCTACTGTGGTGTCACATGTGACCGGCATGGAGTCGGTGCACGTGCGAAAGGCGCCGCACATGTACGGTTGGGACATCATGCCGCGCATTGTCTCGGCCGGACTGTGGCGTCCCGTCTCGATCCGGTTCCTGCCGAAAGAGCGCTTGCAGGCGGTGTGTCTGACGACGGTCCGGGTGGCGCCGGACCGCGGTTCGGCGCACCTGGGCCTGCATGTCCAGGCCGGCGTCGCGGAGGGTTCGCGTGCCACCTGGGAGGTGGCCATTCGCGGGGGCTGCGGCAAGTCGGAGTTCGAAGCGCGCAGGACGCTCTTTTTCGCCGCCGGCCGGTTCGACATCCACGTCGGCAAGCCCGCGTTGTGGTGGCCACGGGGGCGTGGCGAGGCAAATCTGTACGATGTGCAGGTCAGCCTGCTCAAGGACGGGCAGGTGGTCGACACGCGGGAGTTCCGGTTCGGGATCCGCACCGTGGAACTGCTTCGCACCAGTGTCGTCACCCCAACGGGCGAGGGCGAGTTCTGTCTCAAGATCAACGGCGAACGGGTCTTTGCCAAGGGCAGTAACTGGGTGCCGCTGGACGCCTTCCACTCGCGGGATCTCGGCCGGACGCGCCGCGCCCTCGACATGGCCGCGGACCTTGACTGCAATATCCTGCGCTGCTGGGGCGGCAACGTGTATGAGAGCGACCTGTTCTACGAGCTCTGCGACGAACTCGGCATTATGATCTGGCAGGACTTTGCCATGGCCTGTGCGCTGTACCCGCAGGACGCCGAGTTCTGCCGGCGCCTGGAGGCCGAGGCGCGGCAGGTGGTGCGGCGACTGCGCAACCACGCCTGCATCGTCATCTGGGCCGGCGACAACGAGTGCGACTGCGGCCGGTACTGGTGGTGGGGCGGCGGGAATCCGAACGACAATGTCCTGACCCGCAAGGTGCTGCCCGACTTGCTCCGCGCTGAGGATCCGTTCCGGCCATACCTGCCGAGTTCCCCGTACATTGACGAAACCGGTTGGAAGCAGGGCGAGAAGTACCTGTCCGAGAATCACCTCTGGGGGCCGCGCGACTACTACAAGAGCGACTTCTACCGCAACTCGCTGTGCTGTTTTGCCAGTGAGATCGGTTACCACGGCTGTCCGGACCCGGAATCCATCCGCGAGTTCATCAGTCCGGACAAGGTCTGGCCTCGCACCGACAACGAGGAGTGGAACCTGCACTCGACCTGTCCCGTCCCGGGGTTCTTTGGCAACAACAATGACAACAGCCGCGTCGAACTCATGGCCAAGCAGATCCGCGAACTGTTCGGTACGGTTCCGGCCCGGCTCGAGGACTTTGCGTTCGCGAGTCAGGCGTCGCAGGCGGAAGCGAAGAAGTTCTTCATCGAGTTCTTCCGCGGGACCAAGTGGCGGCGCACCGGCATCATCTGGTGGAACCTGCTTGACGGTTGGCCGCAGTTCTCCGATGCGATCGTCGACTACTACTTCCGCAAGAAACTCGCCTACCGTTTCATCAAGGCCTCTCAGCAGCACCTGTGTCTGATGCTGCGCGAGCCGGCGAACTGGGGGCAGGAGCTGGTGGCCTGCAACGACCGGCGCGACCCGGTCGAGGTCGAGTTCTCGCTGCACGACGTCGACTCCGGCGAAGCCCTCGCCAAGGGTCGGCAGACGGCCGCCGCCGACAGCGTGACCGTGCTGGCGCGCATCCCGTTCAGTTTGGGGGCGAAGCGGTTCTACGCCATCGACTGGCGCAGTTCGCACGGCCGCGGTCGCAACCACTACCTGGCCGGCATGCCCCCGTTTGACCTGAAACAGTACCGTGAGTGGCTGGAAGCAGCCCGTATCGTCTAGTGCCGGCGGGCGCCAACAGGCCGTTATTTACGCCCGACGGCACCAGGCGGTTTTGTGCGGCGCGACTTGGAAAGGCCGACGATGAACGCCGTTGCAGCCTCTGTATACCGCGAACGGTTTGCCTGCACCCTCGCGCACCGGGATGTCGACCGGCCGCCTATGGATCTGGCCTCGACGGACATGACGCAGATTGACGGGCAGCCGCGGAAACTGGCGCCGGTCCTGGGACTGCCGCGCGGGCACCGCGACGGCGTAATCTCCGGCAGTGGCGCGGGACCTCCGGGACCGCAGTAGGGTGCTCGGGGCCGTCCCGGCCCGAGGCCCTCGGTTGGGGACCTGCCGTGGCGGATAGACCGGCCTGACACCCCGCTTCGGCGCGAGACGCGCCGAGCCACTGCGCGCCCGATCCTGCCCTGCCACAGAACAGTCGCCCTTCTGTGAGGTCGAGGCCCGCGCCCGCACCGGCGCAGGAAATAGCGTTCCAATCGTCGTCGCCGCGCTTGACAATATTTAGTTTCAAAGTAAACTAATTAGCAAAGGGACATCGGATCAGGCCATGCCGCACACAGACAAAGCTGCCGCGCGCGCCTTGGTGGAGATCATCCGCCGTGGCGGTTGCTCGCGCAGTGAACTGGCGGTTCACCTGGGGATCAGCAAGGCGTCGGCGGGGCGGGTGGTGGACCGGTTGCTGGCTCAGGGGCGGGTGGCCGAGGTCGCCAAGTCTTCGGAGGTGCGGCGTGGTCCGAAGGCGACGATTCTGCAGGTGGGCGCCGACCTGGCCTGTACGGTGGGTACCGACTTGGAAGGTGCGGCAGTTCGCGCCTGTGTGGTGGACTGCGGCAACCGGGTTCTGGCGAAGGGGCGGCAGCGGTTCGACTCGCGCTGGGGCGTCGAGGCGTTGACGCGGGCGTGGCGCGAACTCATTGCCCATGTGGTTGGGGAATCGGGAGTTACGCCGGACCGGATGGCCGGCGTCGGGATCGGCTTCCCGGGTGTTGGGCGTCGGACGGGAGTGACGGCTTCCGAGTTCGGCGTGCACGCCTACCTGCCGCCCGGGCGGCGCATGGACCTGACGATTTCCGCGTCCAGCTTGGGCTTGGCCTGGCCGTTGGTGCCGGCCAACAACGTGGTCTGGGTCTCGGAGTACGAGCGGAAGGTGGGTGCGGTGTCCGGCGCGGACAACCTCGTCTCGATCCTGATCCGTTTCGGCATTGGCGCGGCCGTGGTGTGCAACGGCGAGCTGCTCGCGGGGAACGGAACCATGGCCGGCGAGATGGGGCACATGCGCATCGATCCGGCCGGGCCTCGCTGCATCTGTGGGCGCACGGGGTGCTTGGACGCGTTCGTGTCCGGCCGCACGTGGCCGCCGCCGGCGGCGCGCCAGGGCCCAGAGTGGCGGGAGGAGATCAGGGCGCGCAGCCGTCATCTCGGGGTTGCCTTGGGCGGGCTGTTGAAGGTCGTGCACTCGCCCGTGGTGGTCCTGAACGGTATCTACAACGAGTACCGGGACGACGTGGGGCCGGCGCTGTGCGACGTGCTGGCCGACGAACTCAGCGGTCTGGAACTGCCCGTGCCGGACGTGGTGTTCGGCGAACCTGACGAATGGAAGGTCAGCATTGGCGCGGCGCTCGGCGCGCGCGCGGCCTTTCTTGAATCGTTCTTGTGTGGCGGCAAGACGGTGGGGCATCAACGGGGTGGCCTTGACCGTTTCGCAAAGCAGAGGACCTGACCATGCGGATCATCGACGCCCATGCGCACCTGCTGGACGAACGGGGCTACATAGACGGACTCCTGTGCGCCATGGATGCGTGCGGCATCGAGAGATGCTGCATCAGCGGGCTGGGTGCGCTGTTCGGGTTCGCCGACGACACCGCGGTGCGCGGGGCGTTTCGCCAGCACCCGGACCGCTTCATCGGCGCGGTGTACATCCAGCCCGGGCCGGATACACCCGACAAGATCGACCGGGCGCGCCAGGACGGGTTCCGGATGGTCAAGGTGACTCTGCCGTGGAGTGCGTATGACGATTCGGCCCACTATCCGCTCTGGGCCAGGGCCGAGGCACTCGGCCTGCCGGTGTTGTTCCACACGGGTGTCGTGACCACTCGCGTCGAGGCGCCGCAGGAGCGGATTTCCTCGTGGAACATGCACCCGATGCGACTCGAACCGATCTCGCGTGCCTTCCCGAAACTGAAGATCATCGTCGCGCACCTGGGTATTCACTGGAACGACGATGCCGCCGAACTGGCGCGTATGCGTCCGAATGTCTATGTCGACCTGACCGGAGAACCGGGCGGCTGGCGGGCGCGCGTCGACGCCGTCGGCGTCGAGAAGTGGCTGTGGTGGCCGGGCGCGTTCGACAAGGTCCTGTTCGGGACCGACGTGCATTACACGAAGATCGCCCGCGCCGTGCGGGAGGACACCGAGCGCATGGACCGGCTCCGGCTGCCCGCGGCGACCCGCGAGAAGGTGTTCGCAGGGAATATCCTGAATCTGTTGGGAGAGGATGCCGCATGACGACGCGCAAGACCGAAATCCGACGCTTGCTCAAACTCACTCCGGCCGATATGCTGCGGCGTGCGCGGGGTCGGCTGACCCTATGCCGCGACCTTGACGAACTGCACCGGCGCTTCGCCGACGCGGTAGCCGACGAGATCCGCGGCCACAACGCGCGTGGCGAACCGACCCGGCTTATCCTGCCGGTCGGCCCGACCGGCCAGTATCCGTTCCTGGTGCAAACCATCAACCGTGAACGGATGGACCTGCGCAACTGCCACTTCTTCTTTATGGACGAGTACTGCGACGAAAGCGGCAAAGCGGTGTCGCCCAAGCACCCGCTGAGTTTTCGTGGCAGCGCCGAGCGGGTGTTTCTCTCCAAGCTGGACCGGCGCTGTGGCCTGCCCCCCGAGCGCGTGATCTTTCCCGGCCAGGACAATATCCGGCGCCTGGCGCGGATGATCGAGCAGGTTGGCGGGATTGACACCTGTTACGGCGGCGTGGGTGTTCACGGGCACCTGGCTTTCAACGAGCCCGGGCCGGGCGTGAAAGACTCGGAGCCGCGCCGTGTGACGCTGAACGATTTCACCGTGACTATGAACGCGATTCGCGCCGGGGTCGGCGGCGACTTGGAGAACTTCCCGCGCCGGGCGTATACCGTGGGGCTGAAACAGATCCTTGCCGCGCGGCGCATCCGGCTCTATTGCCGCAACGATATTCCGGGCGTGCAGTGGGCGAACACCGTGCTGCGCCTGGCCCTGTTCGGGCAACCGGGTGACGACTACCCCGTGACCTGGATCCGCGGGTTGGACTGCCACGTGACGACGACCGAGGACACGGCCGCGCGCCCGGCGGCACCCCTGTGATTGGAGCGTACGGCATCGGTCGCATCAGTCCCATAGGTTCCATGAGTCCCATGTGCCTGGCCAACCCAGGAGAGGCCGAATGAACGCACTGAAGACAGCCATCATCGGTTGCGGGCCGCGGGCCTACGGCCACGCGGACGCGGCGCGCCGCGGTCAGGCGCTGACACTGGTCTGCGCCTGTGACATCGACACGGCCCGGGCGGACAAGGCGGCGGCGGCCTGGGGTGTGCGCACCGTGCATGACGCCGCGGAGGTATTCGCAGACCGCGAGGTCGAGGCGGTCATCATTGTCACCAACGTGGGCACGCACATCCCGCTGGCCAAGGCGGCATTGGCGGCCGGCAAGCAGGTGATTGTCGAGAAACCGCTGGGCGACGATATCGCGGCGGCTCGCGACCTGGTGGCACTGGCGGCGCGGTCGCCGCAGACGGTGTATGTCTCTTACCAACTGCGGTTCATGCCGCAGATGGCGGCGATTCACGCCGCCGCCCGCGACATCGCGCCGGTACAAGTCTTGTTCGGACGCTCGCGCGGCATGATGAAGCCGCAGTTCCTGAATCCGACCCCGTTCTGCGGGATCATGGATGTCTGCGCCCACGACTTCGACATGGTCTCCTGGTTCATGGGCGCCGCGCCGGTGGCGGTGAGCGCTGTGCTGCGGCGCAACACGTTCACCCGCGACACGGGCGCCGCTGACGCGCTGAGCGCTGTCATCGACTACGGCGACGGGCGCAGTGCGACCATCGTGTCGACGATCGGCGCCCCGGAGATCGGCACGAAGTGCGACATCGCCGGCGCCAAGGGGAACATTTCGTGGGGCAGGGACGGCAAGCTCAGCGGAATGCGTTTCGCCGAGTTCCAGAGTGAGGGCGTGAAGACGCCGCTGGACCTGACGTGCGAGTCGGGCGTCAACCCGGACGCCGCGCTGCAGAAGGCGTTCCTGGCCGAGGTCCGAAGCGGGGTGCGTTCCGACGCGGCCCGGCCCCAGGACGGGCTGAACTCGCTGCTGCTCACACTCGCGTGCCTGAAGAGCGCCGAAGAAGGCCGGCGCGTGCGCCTCAAGGAGGTCCAGTGAAATGGAACTGTACCGGCACAGCGGCTTTTTCCGGCGGAGCCTGAGGATCAAGCGCGTAGCGTTCTGCGAGACGTTGCGGCATGAGCATTTTTATCGGTTGCTCACTGCTGTCCTGGCCGGCGCTTACCTGTCGGTCTTGTCGTCCCGCGGAGGGGAGACCTCGTTTGTCGTTTCACCCGAAGGCGACGACACGAACCCGGGCAATGAAGCAGCGCCGTTTGCAACCGTTGTCCGAGCACAGCAGGCCATCCGGCAACTCAAGGCCGGCGGCACACTGAGGGAACCGGTGACGGTCAATCTCCGTGCCGGCGTCTACCCTCAGCCTGTGCCCCTTGTCTTCACCCCGGAGGACTCGGGAACGGATCGATGTCCTGTCACGTATCGCTCGTACCCCGGCGAAACAGCCGTGATCTCGGGGGGGCGGCGGGTGACTGGATTCGCCAAATCCGGCAAGTTTTGGACGGTGACGTTGAACGACGTGAAAGCCGGAGCGTGGGTGTTCAACCAGCTCTACATCAACGGCCATCGCCGCTCGCGGGCCCGAACCCCGAATGACGGCCTCTACTTCCGTGTCCACTCTGCATTTGACGAAGCGCCGGACTCGTTCCGGGGCTTCCGTTTTGCGGCGGGCGACGTGCAGGAATGGCGGAACCTGGACGACGCGATGTTCGTGGTCTACGGGAGCTGGTACAACACGATCCATCACGTCAAGGAATTGGACCTCGAGAATCGCACAGTGTGGTTCACAAACAGTGCCGGGCGCCCGTTTTCTTGGTACGAGAAGAACCTGCGCTACTACGTGGAGAACGTCTTCGAGGCGCTGGATGCACCCGGCGAATGGTATCTGGACCGGACGACCGGCGTACTGACCTACTACCCGCTCCCCGGCGAGGAACCGGGCGCCTTGAACGTCGTGGCGCCAGCAGTTCGGCAGACTCTCGTGCGCTTCCAGGGCGCGCCCGGGCGTGACCGCTATGTGGAACACGTCCGGTTTCAGACGCTGCAGTTCCGACACACGGACGCGTATCTGCCGAAGGATCTGTACGACGGGCGCCAGGCAGCCACGGTCCAGGACGCCGGCATCCTGGCGGATGGCGCAAGGCATTGCGTGATCGAGGACTGTGAAGTCGCGAACATGGGCGAACACGGAATCTGGTTTCGGGACGACTGCCACCACAACCTGATCCGGCGCTGTCACGTCCACGACCTGGGCGGCGGCGGTGTCTACATCGGTGAGAAGTGGCGTTGGGACAACGCCTGTCCCGGCTGGCCGGGGTACAAGAAGCATGAGGACATCCCGCACACAACCGAACACAACGTTGTGGACAACTGTTTCGTCCACGACGGGTGCTACCTGTTCACCGGCGCCATGGGCATCTGGATAGGACAGGCCTCCTACACCACGATCTCGCACAACGATATCTGTGACCTGAGCTACAGCGGTATATCCGCCGGCTGGGACTGGGCCGCGCACCGGAGCACCGCGCACCACAACGTGATCGAATACAACCGCATCCACCATATCGGCCACCGGCGCATGAACGACTTGGCAGGAATCTACACACTCGGCCTTTCGCCCGGAACCGTGTTGCGGTTCAATCTCATCCACGACGTGGAGGCGTACCAATCCGCCGTCGGTTACTGCCTCGGCGCGGGAATCTATCTCGACCAATCGTCGGGCGACCTTGTGATCGAAAACAACGTCTGCTACAACATCGACAACACGGGGTTCTTCCTGCATTACGGCGCCAACAACCGCGTGGCCAACAACGTTTTCGCCGGACTGCGCGGGTTAGGCCCACTAGGTTGGGGGATGTACGCCTGCGCTCGCGGGGACCAGGCCGACAAGGGCAACATGATCAGCCGCAACATCGTCTGGGCGGAAACAGGCAAACTGGCCAAAGCGACGCTGACTGCGTCCAAGGCAGAAGCCGAGGCGCCATACGAGTTCGTGACCGTCGACCGGAACCTGTACTACACAGGAAGCGAGACGCAAGCGACCTTCAGCGTTTCAGCTCAGGACAGCCTGGATGGCATCATAGCCCTCACCGAGTGGCGCAAGCATGGGTACGACGTCCGGTCGCTCGTGAGCGACCCACTTTTCGTAGCCCCCGCCGTACACGACTACCGACTCAAGCCGGAGTCTCCCGCCCACGCGCTCGGGATCATCTCAATCGACCCATCGACTGCAGGTCTGTACGGTGACGAGTCCTGGGTTGAATTGCCACGGCAGATCCAGTTCCGCGCCCCGGACACAGCCGCGCCTTTCGTGCCCCGGCAGTCACTAATCCTGAACGAGGACTACGAAGACAAAACCGTGGGGTACGTCCCCAGCCATGTCCAGTTCACGGACAAAGCCAAGGGTGCGGTCATTCAAGTTACCGACGAACGCGCTGCCGACGGGGCCAAGAGCCTCAAGTTCGTCGACGTCCCCGGGCTCGAACAGCCGTATCACCCGAACCGCGTCTGGAGTTCGCTCCACGTGCCTTCGGGCCGAGTCAAACTCAGCTTTGACTGCATGAACGGCCCCGAAAAGCCGGCCACGTTCCTCGTCGAGCTCCGGGATTGGACGAAGAAACAATATGGCGTCGGCCCGGCACTGTCGTTCTCTCCGGAGGGTAAGTTGGCGGTTGGCGGCGAACGCCGCATGCCGTGCGAATCCGGACGCTGGTACCATACCGAGATCAGCTTCCAACTCGGAGAAGGTGTGCCTGCCACCTACACGTTCAGCTTCACCCTCAAAGGCGAACCCCTCGCGCCCTGTACCGTGCCGTTCGTCGGTTCCGACTTCAAGACCCTGACCTGGCTTGGCTTCATCGCCATGGACGACGACCGGCATGCCGAGTTCTTCATCGACAACCTCCGTATTGACATGGACTGATGCCGTGACGGGATGAGCAAAGAAGAAGCGCCGTGTGAATGTCAAGTTATTGCTCCATAAGATATTATAGCAACACAAGTTGATTGCGGGCGGATTCACTTGGCAGGTGAAAGACGATGGACCTCGAAATCAGGATCGACAGGGAAGTAATCGAGAACAACGCGGGCTTGGCGTTGGCGGGCAATATCCGTCACTGAATCAGGTTGTAGAAAGAGGAGTCTGGCGACAATGAACAAGATAATGCCGAAACACGAATGCAACACTCTCTCCCTGGTTGACCTGATGGCCTGCCCGCCGCACTGGGGAACGAAGCGGACCTGTGGGCGAAGCTCGACAAGGTTCACCTTGGTCGAGCTTCTGGTGGTTATCGCCATCATCGCGATCCTCGCGTCCATGCTGCTGCCGACGCTGGCGACGGCCAAGGACAAGGCCAAGGCCGTCCTGTGCTTCGCGAATCTCAAGCAACTTGGCATTCTGAACGTCCTCTATGCGGGCGACAACGACATGTTCATCATCGGCTACCGGATTGACGCCGTGACGCATTGGCACAACATTCTGAAGACGCACTACGGGGTGGACCCCGACACGGTGGCGCACTGCCCGGCGTCATCTCGAGCCACTTGGGGCATTGCCCACAATCATTGCCATATCGGGCATGAGGTATCCCTGTACAGACGGCTCGACCGGCTGCCGCATCCGGATGCGACCATCCATTTCGCCGACGCGGGTTTGGTGGTTAACTGGGCCGATCCGGACCCACGCGGATGGGTCGAGGACCGGACGGCGGCCCCGAGAGACTACTTCCGTTGCCCGAGCAATATGCCTTTCTACAACACCATTCCACAACGGATCGTCGGGCGGCATCATGGATTCGCACAGTGGGCGAACGCGGACGGTTCGGCGGGCAGGGACGACATTCGGCGGATCATCCTGCCGCCGGAGGGAGACCCGAAGTGTCTCTGGGACTGCAAGTAAGCGCCGGATCGAGGGGCGCGATCGCTCGTTGGACAGCCCGCCATGGCGCTGTGCCGTCGGCGCCCAGGGAGGGCGGAAAACGTGGGTGTTTTCGCGGGCGATGGAAGCGTACGCCTTCGGGATGTCGCCGGACCGAAAAAACGGGCGTCGGCCCTGACTTCGCCCATCGAAACTCACGCCTTGGAAGGTGGGTTCTCCGTAACCCGCCACCCCCGGTTGCGGAAAACCGGGGCTCCAGGCGTCGGCGCGATGTTCACCGGCGGTCCTGGCCTACCTGAATAGTCACGTGGCCGAAGCTAGGCGAGTGATGCATGCGTGCGGTCGTCGCAGGTCAGCCCGAGGGGCCTATGCCCGGGCGTCGGCGAAGCGTCAGCCGCCGGAATGGCAGTTCAGTGTTCCGCAATGTCAGGCCGTCACCCACGCCATGGAACCAGGGAGAAAAGAAGATGACCACACGCCCCCGTCCCAACGTGTTGTATCTCATGTCCGACCAGCACAATGCCGGGTGCATGAGTGCGGCCGGGCATCCGGTGGTGCGCACGCCGAACCTGGACCGGATTGCGGCGGGCGGGGTGCGCTTCAGCCGCGCGTACTGCAACAACCCGATCTGCGCCCCATCGCGTGTCTCGTTCGTCACCGGCCAGTACCCGCACACGCACCGGATCCTTGGCAACGACATTTTCGAACTGGAGGATGCGAACTCCGCAACGCTGGGCGCCACCTTCCGTCGCCATGGCTACCAGGCGGCGCTCATCGGCAAGGGTCACATGGTCCGCAATTGGGATAACGAGGCGTACGAGCACATTCGCTACTGTGACCTGTGCGACGCCGACCGCAAAGACCCGACCGTGCATCACTACTTCAAGTACCTCATGGACCATGGTTTGGCGGACATGTATGAGGACGGCGGCTTACCGCGCGAGCACGAGGCGATACGGAAGAAGTGTGCCGTAGCGCGCCTGCCCTACGAGCACTCGATCGAGCACTGGACCGGGAACGAGACGCTGGCGTTCCTCAACCAGCGGGACACGCGTCGCCCGTTCCTCATCCACATGAGTTTCGAGCGGCCGCACCCGCATTGGACGCCGTCGGCAGACCACGCCGGCATGTACAACCCGGACGCCATCCCGTTGGGTCCGGACGCCGTCGACTGGTGGGAGAGGCGATGGGCCGGGCGCCCCGATTTCATCATGAAAGCCGTCGCCGGTTGCATGCGCGACTTCACGCCGTCGGACTTGAAGAAGGCGCTGGCTTACCACTTCGCGCTGGTCACGGTCATCGACATGGAGATCGGGCGGGTGCTGGACTGGCTCCGCGAGCACGGTGAACTCGACAACACCGTCATCGTCTACACGGCCGATCACGGCGATTTTGCGGGGGATCATGGCATCTGCGACAAGAACATCGGCATCTACGAATCGATCCATCGCATGCCGTTCCTCCTCTCCTACCCCGGCGGTCCGCGCGGCGTGGTGCGCGAGACGATCATCGAATCGGTCGACATGTTTCCAACGCTCTGTGAACTGACCGACGTGCCGAGCCCCAGCGGCATGGACGGCCGTTCGATTGTCCCGGAGGCCGAGGGCAGGGGGGGGGGGCGTGACTTCGCGACTTGCGAATGGGATTACGTGGGGCCGCAGAAGCGCGTGTGCGCGATCCGCACGGCGCGACACCGGCTGGTCTACTACTCGCACGCCCAGGGCGGCGAACTCTACGATCACGACACGGATCCGTGGGAGATGACCAACCGTTGGTCCGACCCGGAGTGCCGCGACGTCCGCCTGCATCTGTTGGAACTGCTGTTCGACCAGGTGAACCAGTACACGCGCAAGGCCGACATAGGCAGCGACTATCGCGTCGGCCATCAAACCCGGTTCACTCCGACCCGGCTCCTGCACAAGGACTGTCGCAAGTGGTCGGAGATTGAGGCGCTCGGCCCGAAGCCGCGTTGAGCAGGTGATGTCGAGCCAGGAGAGAAATCGTGAACTGCAATAGGACCGCATGGGTCGTTTTGGCCGTCGTTCTGGGGCCAGCCTTTTGTGCAGGCGATGAGTCCGCGTCGGTCCCCGGTGGGGCTGTCGCCACGCTGGTCGAGGGCGGCCGGGCCACCTGCTCGATCGTCGTTGCGGCGCCCGGTGCACAGCGACCGGCAGAGGAGCTGGCGACGTATCTGTTGAAGATCTCGGGTGCGTCGATCCCGGTCGTGCCGGCCGCCGCCGGAGTGGCGGGGTTTCGCGTCGTGGTGGGGGGCAGGACGGCCGGCGACATCGAGGTGGATGCGACCACGTGGGAGGGCATGTCTCGCGATGGCTACGTCATCCGTAGTTCACCCTCGGCGCTGCTACTGACGGGGAAGACGGAGTTGGGCATGTTCTACGCTGTGGACGCGTTTCTGGAGAAGCAGTGCGGCGTCCGCTGGTTCATGCCGGGCGACCTCGGTGAGGTCGTGCCGAAGATGGATGCGGTGCGGATCGGCAGGCTGGATGAAACTGGCAGGCCGGTGTTTCGCATGCGTTGGGTCGGCAGGGGCGAATGGGCGCGGCGGAACCGGATGAACGTCGGCGTCGGGGCTGAGGGTGAGTTCAAGGTGAAGTGGTTTGTGCACACCTTCGATTCGTTGCTGCCGCCGGAGACGTACGGCGCCGCGCACCCCGAGTACTATGCTCTGGTTGGCGGCAAGCGCGCGGCCCCGAAAGGCAAGGGTGATCAGGTCCAGCTCTGCACCTCGAACCTCGAGGTGATCCGGGAGGTCGCGGCCAATAGCATCCGGCTCAAGGACGCCGACCCGACGCTGGACATGATTTCCGTCGACCCGATGGATAACCTGAGTTTCTGCGAATGCGAGAACTGCCGGGCGCTCGACGAACCGGGCGCGGAAACCAACAACTCGCTGACGCGTCGCCTACTGATCTTCTACAACGCGGTGGCGGAGATCGTGGGCCGGAAGTACCCCGATCTCCTGCTGAAGAGTATTGCGTATCTCAGCTATGTGGCCCCACCCGTGGACGCCAAGGTGCGCGTCAGCAGCAACAGCGTGATCCAGTTCTGCCGTTTCATCTGTCACAACCATGCCCTGACCGACCCCGGCTGCCCCTACAACCGCGAGTATAACAAGTACATCCAGGGCTGGCGTCAGATCGCCGGGAACGTTGCGATCTACGAATACTACTACAAGTGTTCGTGGCTGGAACTGCCATGGCCGATCGTGCACACGCTCAGGACGGACATCCCCTATTTCCAGAAGCTGGGGATGTTCGGTGTGGCCACGCAGTATGGGGCCAACCTCGGTTCCAACGGGTTGGACTACTACGTGGCGGCGAAGCTGACGTGGGACCCGAGTCTCGACGTGGATGCGCTGGTGGCGGACTTCTGCACCCGCTTCTACGCCGGCGCGAGTGCGCCCATGCTCGAATACTACCGCACGCTCGAAGACGCGGCGGTCGCGTCCGGGGTCCACATTGCGCGGCAGCGGTCCTACGCGGAGGTGGTGGCGCTCTTTACCCTGGAATTGCTGGCGAAACTCGATGCCTGCCTCACGCGTGCGGAGTCCGCTGCCGGGGGCGCGGCTTCGCCTGCGGACAGCGCGACGCTTCGGGCGCGTCTCGAACTGGTGCGGACGTCGCTGGAGTACACCGAGGCCTGTGCCGAGTACCTGAGAGTGTTGGCGGCGTTGCGCAAGGACGAGGACGCGCCTTGGATTTCCGCGGCGCTGGCGGCTCAAGCCGCGGAGGTCGGCGCCCCGCATGTCGAGCGGATCAGGACCATTCTCAACCGCGGTAAGGCACTGGGTGCTACCGGTGGTCCGGAAACCAGTTACATGACACGACTGCTGGACCCGGCCGGTGTCCTGCGGAACTGGGACATACCGGAGATAGGCTTCGGCGAGAAAGGCAAGTCCCGTCAGAAGAAGGACTGGTTGGCGGAGTCTGGTCGGGAGCCAATGGCACCTCCGCGCCCGGCGACGTTCGCGGTCTGGTTGTTCGGGAACGATTTCGACTCGGACGACGTGCAGTCCGAGCATGACGTGTGGTTGATCAACACGGCGGGCGAGAAAGTCAAGATCGGCGTGCTGGCGCCGGTGGGTGATGCCGGGGACAAAGCGGACAAGTGCTACGTCATCGGCGGGTTGAGTGCCGCCGAGTACCCGCGCGACAAGCTGGCTTTGGTGGTGACCGATGCTGGTGGCTCGTGGACGGTTTCGACGGTCTTCGGTGTCTATGTCATGCCGGACGAGCCAGGACTGACATCCGTCGCCGCCACCGAGAGGCTGACCCGCGACCTCAACTCAGTCCGCATCGCATCGCTCGGGTTCATCGAGAGCGCGGACCGCGGCATGGATTGTGGCGATGCGAAGGAGCTGAGGCTAGAGATCGAGTTGGCTGCAAGGCCGGGCGAGTGAAGGGCCCGAGCGGGCAACTGTTCAGCAGAACGGTCTCCCGCTTTTCGGCCTTCCCTCAGGCCGGTCAAGATGATCGGGCAAGGCGAATAGACGGTGGACGAGACCGTAGCGAAGACATCCCGAACGAGGAGTTGAGCAGAAATGCAAAAGATCAGGTATGGAATCATCGGTGCAGGTCAGATGGCCTGCGGACACTTGCGCTGCATTCGTGCGATACCGGATATCGAGATCGTTGCGGTTGCCGATTCCAGCGAGAAAAGCCTGAATGTTTTCCGGCACTGCATGAATGATCCCGCCATTCTGCAAGCTCCGGGCATCAGCCACATGGACAGGTGCCGCCAAGTGGAAGCGATGCCCCCGCCACCCGATGACGGACGGGTGAAGTTCTTTTCGGACTACCGCGAACTGCTGCAGCTCGATGAGGTGGACGCAGTGGTCATTGCGACGCCCGACCACACCCACGTGGACATTGTGGCTGACAGCCTTGCTGCGGAGAAGCACGTGCTCAGTGAGAAGCCGGCAGCGACCTCGCACGAACAGCTCGCCAGGCTTGAACAAGCCGTGAAGCCGTCGAGTCGCATCTACCAGGTGGGACTCGAGTGCCGGTACCTGCCGGTCTTCCAGAGAATGCGGCGGATGATCGAGGAGAACGCGGTCGGTTCGCCAAGAATGATCTGGTGCCTGGAGTTCAGGGGGCCGTTCCTGGAGAAGCGGGGCAACTGGATCATGTTCCAGGACAAGACCGGCGGCGTGTTTGTGGAGAAGACCTGTCACTACTTCGACCTCATGACGTGGTTTGCGGACTCCGCACCGAGCAAGGTCATTGCGTTGGCAAGTCAGGATGTGGTCAAAGACATCTACGGGGTCAAGCCTGACATCTTCGACAACGGCTGGGTGCTCGTCGAGTACGAGAACGGCGCCAAAGCGATGCTCGGGCTCTGCATGTTCAGCCACCACCCGCTTTCCATTGGCGTCGTGGGTGAGGCGGGCAAGATGGAGGGTCTCTACGCCGAGCAGAAGATTCACTACCACAAGAGCGGCGAGAAACGCGTCGAGATCGACGCCAAAGAGGGCAACGAGCACGCACACCTGAGCCACGGCGGCGGAGTCTACTTCGAGCATCTGGCATTCGTCGACAGCATCAGGACCAACCGTCGGCCGCTGACCGACATCGACGTCGCCAGGTGGAGTACGGTGGTCGGGCTTGCGGCCGAGGAATCCGCCAGAAAGGGCGGTCTGCCGGTCACGTTTTGAGGTATGCATGCGGCTGCGGCTGAGTCAGCCCAGGCGTTAAGGCCTGGGCGCCGACGAGGCGCCAGTCGCGAGGAGTCGGAAATGAACGACGTGTGGAACTACCTGAGTCCGGTTGAAATCCTGTTCGGCGACGGGGCGTTGGCGCGGCTCCCGGAGCGTGTCGACACCGCGGCGGTGTTGCTGGTCACGGACCCGCACCTGGCCGCGGCGGGAATCACCGAGCGGGTGCGCGGTCTGCTCCCTGACCGCGAAGTGGTCGTCTTTGCCGACGTGGAGCCGAATCCTTCGGTGGAAACGATCAATCGCTGCGGGCGCCTGGCCGGGGAGCACAAGATCGGTTGCGTGGTCGGGGTTGGCGGCGGCAGTTCGCTCGACACGGCCAAGGCGGCGGCTCTGGTCGCGGCCACCGGTGCGGACGTGGCCGAGTACCTCGATGGCAAGCGCAAGGTCGAGAAGCACAGCATCCCCGTCATCGCGGTGCCGACGACAGCGGGAACGGGCAGCGAGGTGACGCCGGTCTCGGTCATCACCTGGACCGCGCGGCACTGCAAGCAGCCGCTCGTCAGTCCGTATCTCTTTCCCGCCCTCGCCATCGTTGACCCGGAACTGACGTACTCGATGCCCGCGACCGTCACGGCGGCAACGGGAATGGATGCGCTTTCGCACGGCCTGGAAGCCTACTGGTCCCGTGGCGCCATGCCGGTCACCGATGCTCTGGCCATCGGCTGCATCACGCGAGTCCTGCCCTTCCTCGGCAGGGCAGTCCGGAACGGGGACGACCGCGAGGCGCGCCGCGAGATGGCCCTGGCATCCTTGCTCGGGGGGCTTGCATTTGCACTGCCGAAGACCGCGGCCGTGCACGCCTGCAGTTTCCCGCTGACCTCGCGGTTCGGCGTCCCGCATGGGACCGCCTGCGCGTTGACCCTGGCGGCGTTCGTCGAGTTCAACTACCCGGCGCTGCAGGGCAAGATGGATGTGCTGTTTCAATGTTGCGGAGTCCGCAGCCTGGGCGAGTTTGCCGATGCGGTGCGTGCGCTCCACGCGCAGGTCGGACTGCCGACGCGACTCTCGCAGTGCGGGGTCCGCGCCGAGGACATGGACACGCTTGTCGCCGAGAGTTTTCACCCGAACATGCGCAACAATCCCAAAGAGGTTACCCCCCACGACCTAACGGACATCTACAGGAGGCTGCTGTGAACACATTTGTAGCGACATCCCCCGAGTTCAATCAAGCGGAGTATGACCGGCTGGCGGCGCAGTTCCGGTACGTGATCACCGACATTATCTGCCGTGCCGGTTCGGGGCACCTGGGCGGCGCCCTGAGCCTGGTCGAGATCGTCCTGACCTTGTACGGGCGCGTCATGCGCGTCGAGCCGGCGAACCCGAAGTGGGCGGACCGCGACCGGCTCGTACTCTCGAAAGGACACGCCGCACCGGTGCTCTATGCGGCGCTGGCGTGGAAAGGGTTCTTCCCCGCATCGTGGCTCCCGACCATGAACGCGGACGGGACGCGGCTGCCCAGTCACGCCGACGCGCGCACCGTGCCGGGCATCGACATGACGACCGGGTCGCTGGGGCAGGGCCTGTCGGCGGCGTGCGGCATCGCCCTGGCCGGACGCATGAACGGCAAGACCTACCGCACGTTCTGCATCATTGGCGACGGCGAGAGCAATGAGGGTCAGAACTGGGAGGCTGCGATGTTCGCAGCCCACCGCAAGCTGGACACGCTCACGGCCATCTGTGACTACAACCAGTTGCAGATCGACGGCACCACCCACGAGGTCCTCGAACTGGAACCGCTGGCCGACAAGTGGCGCAGCTTCGGCTGGGAGGTGTTCGAGATGAACGGGCATGACTGGGACGATATCCACCACACCATTCAGCGCGCCGCTCAGGTCAAGGGCCGGCCCGGTATGATCATCGCGCACACGGTCAAGTCCAAGGGTCACCCGCTGACCGAGAACAAGCCGGAGAGTCACAACATCAAGGTCCCAAACGAGGCGGCGTACCGCAAGTACATGGCGTGTTTCGCCGACAGCGGCGTGACCGCGCCGTATTGATGGCGCGGCGCCACAAGAGAGGTTTCAGGTGTCAGGTTTCAGGTGTCAGGGTCTCGGCAGTGTCGAAGGTCTCGATGATCCCGATGATCTCGTGAGCCCTTCGACCTCAGTCGCATAGACCCTTCGAGAACAGGGAGTGTTGAACCATGGCCTACCACGAACTGGAAATGCGCGCGGTTTACGGGATCACGTTGAACGAACTGATGGATGCGGACCCCAATGTGGTCTGTGTCGAGGCGGACCTAAGCAAGGCGTCGGGGACAAACCCCGAGGTCGCGAAGAAGCATCCGGCGAACTTCGTCAACGTCGGGGTGGCGGAGGCGAACATGATCTCGGTCGGCGCCGGTCTGGCCGCGGAAGGGAAGATCCCGTTCTGTGCCAGCTTCACCTGTTTCGCGTCGCGGCGGGTTTACGACCAGATCACCATCAGCGTCGCGTACGCCAACAACAACGTGAAGGTCGTCGGTACGGCGCCGGGCATCACGGCCGGGCCGAACGGCGGCACGCACATGTGTTTCCAGGACCTCGCCATCATGCGTGCCATGCCGAACATGCACGTCTACAGCCCGTGTGACGTCTACGAACTGCGCGCTGTGCTGCGGCACATGGCCCGCTCGGGCAAGCCGACCTACATGCAACTGATCCGCCCCAAGATGCCGAAACTGTTCGACGACGGTTGCGCGTTCGACCCGGAGCGGGCTGTGGTGCTGCGGCCGGGAACGCAGGTGACGTTGGTGTCGACCGGGTACATGACCCCGTTCGCGCTGGACGCCGCCAAGAACCTGGCCACGGCCGGCGTCGATGTCGAACTGCTGCACTACCCGTCAGTGAAGCCGTTCGACGCCGCAACGCTCATCGCCTCGGCGCGCAAGACCGGCCGTGTGGTGACGGTCGAGAACCAGAATATCATCGGCGGACTCGGCGGTGCGGTGTGCGAAGTGCTATGCGAGAACCACCCGGTCCCGGTGAAGCGTCTTGGCGTTCCCGACCGGTTCGGCGAAGTGGCGACCGAGAAGTACCTTTTCGACAAGCACGGGTTCGGTACGCCGCACATCGTCGACGCGTGCCGGCGAATGGCTGGGAGGTGCGCATGAAAATCGCCGTCGGCTCGGTCGTCAAGGGCTTCCGGCTCAAGGAAGCGATCAAGGCGCGCTTGCAGGCAGCGGGTCACGAGGTGATCGACGTTGGTTGCCATGACACGTCGGTGTTCGTGAAGTTCCCGAGCATCGGCCAGCGCATTGCGTCGGCCCTTGCGGATGGCGGCGCCGAACTGGCGGTGAACTGCTGCGGCAGCGGCACGGGTGCTAGCCTGGCGGCGGGCAAGTTCAAGGGCGTTTGTGCCGTCAGTTGCGAGTCGGTGCAGACGGCGCGGTTGGCCCGGGTCGTCAACGACGCCAACGTGCTGTGTCTCGGCGAGGCGGTCGTCGCGCCGGAACTCGCCTGCCAGATGGTCGATGCGTTCGTGAGCGTGCGGTTCCAGGATGCGCCGGACGTCCCCGAGAAGGTCCGGGAGTTCTGGCGCGAAGCGCGCGACGAACTGATGACACGCGGCGTTGCGGTTGGGCCGCGACAGATCGAAACGCTCGGGGGCTGAGAAGGCGTGCGGGTCTGTCGTAGTGCCCGGTGCAACACCAAGCGCGCCCCAAGCCGGCCCGCGAGGACGCGGGCGCTCCAAAGAGGCACTCCATGGGGCCGATCTCCTGGTCTTGGGCCGGGGGGCATGGGTGTCGGACGCGCCATGGAAACGGAAGGCGAGTACGAATGACGGGAGGTCCCAACATGAGGAAGCGTGCTGTAATCGCTGTTGCGTGGGCCAACATCCTCTGGTGGCTCGGGGCAACGGTTGTGTCGGCAGCGCCGGTGTTGGTGCAGGATGGGGTTCCGCGGGCGACGATTGTGGTTCCCGAGGGGGCGGGCGAGACCACGCGCCAGGCGGCAGCGGAACTGGCCAGGTATGTGAAGGCCATTTCCGGCGGTGAACTCCCCACCGTCGCCGCGGCACAGGCCGTGGCTGGGGTTTGCCCGGTGCGTGTTGGCGTGCGGGACGGCCTCTTGGCCGAGGAGACCGAGTTCCTGCAGGGTCATGCCGAAGGCGTTGTGATCCGTGTCGCCGATGACGCGGTGGTCCTGTGCGGCGGCTCGGAGCGCGGCACGTTGTTTGCGGTGTACCGCTTCCTCGATCAGTATCTCGGGTGCCGGTGGCTGGCGCCGGATATCGAGTTCGTGCCTGCCGCAGTGACGCTTGCACCGGCGGTGGGGCGGACCATGACCGCGCCGGCGTTCGAGCACCGGTTCTTCGTTGACCGCGCGAACGCGGCGTGCCTGTCGTGGGGGCTGAAGGTCGGGATGAACGGCTACTACTCCCCGGACTCGGCCCCTGTCAACGGCCAGTGCTTCTACCTGCCGCCGCAGCTCCCGGGCTGTCACACCTACTGCCAGGTGATTCCGCCGGACAAGTATTTCGCGACGCACCCGGAATGGTACCCGCTCATCAAGGAGCAGCGTGTTCCCAGCCGCGATAACGTGCAGTTGTGCGTCACCGCCGAGGGACTGGCCGACGAGTTTGCGCGGAACATCGTTGCCATCTTTGACGGCGACCCCAACTGCCGTATCACGTCCATTTCGCCCAACGACGGCTACGGCTGGTGCGAGTGCGAGCGTTGCCAGAAGCTCGACCGTGACTTGTGCGGCGCCCGCACCACGCGGCAGGGCCTGGCTGGTGACCGGCCGTTCATGGGTGACCGGGTGTTCTGGTTCGCCAACGAGGTGGCGCGTCGTGTCGCCGTGAAGCATCCGGACCGACTGCTGCTGGTGCTGGCCTACGTCAATTACGCCGAGCCCCCGGACACGGTCAAGCCCCTGCCCAACGTGGTTCCCTACCTCTGCCACTATGCGCCCGCGGATTACTCGAGGGCCATCGCGGACCCGGCTTCCGAAGCCAACCGGCAGTTCGACGTGCTGCTGCGCAAGTGGGCCGTTGCCGCGCCGCACCTGCTGTTCTACTCGTACGTCAGCAAGTCCATGTGGTGGCGGCTGCCCCGACCGGTGCAGCGGACCTTTGCGGAGGACATCCGGTACCTGCATTCGCTCGGTATTCGCCGTTACTACTGCCAGAGCACGCTGAGCGACTGGAAGCTCGATGGCCCGCTCTACTACGTCATCGCGCGTCTGCTGTGGGACCCCGAGGCCAACCCTGTCGCCGTTGCCGAAGACTGGACCCGCCACATGTTCGGCGCGGTGGCACCGGCCATGAACGACTTCTACAGACACGTGGATGATTCGGTGCGGCGCACCGGGAAACCCTACTCCGAAGATCCGCCCAGCCAGGCGCCGGGTCTGTACTCGCCCGCAGACATCGAGTGTGCCCGGGCTGCGCTGGCACGGGCGGCCAAGTCTGCAGACAGCGCCGCCGGCCTCGACCGGATCAAGGCGGTGAGCGACACGTTTGAGTACGGATGGCAGATGGTTCTGGCTATCGAGATGATGCAACGGTACCGGGACGAACTGGATATCGACGCGGCGACCCTGGTCAAGGAGCACGGGCAGAAAGCCCTGGCGCTGTGCCGCAATTCGGGCGCCGCCCGGTTTGTGGAGTCCATGGACCTGAACATCGAGTTGGGCGAATTCGCCAGCGGCTTCGGCAAGGCTGAGACGAAAGGCGGACGCACTTGCTGGAACGCGGATGAGACGGGGCCGGGCGACACCAGCGCGGGCTGGGCGACCGTTGTCATTCGCGCGGCGGACGCAACGCAACCGGTGACGGTTGCCATGGACGTCTGGGGCGAGTCAGCGTTGGACGGCATTGTGGTCAACACCGACGGGGAGCGCCGGAGTTACGCCCAGGGCGGCATCTGGACGCCGGTGAAACCCGAGGTCCCGTTGTCGGGGCAGGCACGCTGGGAGACGCTGGTGTTCCGCATTCCACCCGCGGCCATGGCGCCGGGTAAGCGCACCCAAACGATCGGCCTGGGCGGCGGCGACTCACAGATCTGGGTGGCGCACATCCGGGTCGGGGACGCGCCGCCCAAGTAGAACCGTGAAGGAAACGCACCTTCGTAGCCACGCAGGTAGACTGTAGGTGGATAGGCTGTTAGGCTGTAAGGAAAAACGAGTTGAAACCCATGCGGTCGGAGTGGGCCAACGCCCGCCTATTGACTACCCACAGTCCAGCCGCGTCAGGAGCAGAAACAAAGGAGCGAGACATGGAACTCACCATTGGTTGCACCACACGGCCCTTCAATAAGCTGACGCTGGCGGAGGCGCTGGCGCACATTGCGGAAGCAGGCTATACCGACGTGGCCGTGTTCAGTCACGGCGGCAAGGTACCGGTGAACGCCGAGAGCACGGCGTCGGAGATTGCCGGCGTGCGCAAGGCGGCGGCGGACGCAGGTCTGCGGCCCTCGATGGTCATTGGCGGGACCCGGTTGGAGCAGGGGCTCGATGCCGCGGTCGACAACTACCGCCGGCTGATCGACAACGTCGCGGCGGTCGGTGCCACCTGGTTGCTCGACTGCGGCACCGGCAACGAAAAGCTCTACGAGGACTACTTCGAGCTGATGCGGCGTTGCGCGCCGCACGCGCAGTCGTGCGGGGTCCGCATCACCATGAAGCCGCACGGCGGGATCAGCCTGACAGCCGAAGACCTGGCCCGAGCCCACGAAAAGGTGAACCACCCCGCATTCGGCATCTGCTATGACCCGGGTAACTTGGTGTACTACACGAAGGGTGCACGCCGGCCGGGCAAGGACGCGACCGAGATCGCCTCGCGGGTTTCCACCGCGATCATCAAGGACTGCAAGGTCGAGAACGACGTTCCGGACGTGATGGTGACGGCCGGGGACGGCCTGGTCGACTTCCCGCTCGTGCTCGGGAACTTGGCGCGGGGCGGCTTCCGGGGTCCGTTCTACGTGGAGTGTGTGGCGGGCACGGAACTGCCGCGCATCAAGCGGAATGTGGCGTTCACGCTCGGGTATGTGAAGGGGATCTTGGCGGGGTTCGCCGCGGGCTGAACTGCCCGGTCAGGCGTCTGCGCTGCCCGCGGGCCAATGAACACTGAAACCGGCGCTGCCGTTCAATCCGGGATTTGCCGAACGGGGCACAGCGGTTTCCCCAACGAGGATTCACGCATGACTACAGCAGGCATTTTGGTTCTGGGGCGTCGTCGGCCGGGGTTCGACCCGGAGTGGGCATCCCACATCGTGGGACGGGTAACGGAGCAGTTGCGGAGTGCCGCGTTCGTCGCCCTTCGTCCTGCCGCACCCATCGTCGACGAGGCGACACTTGAGGTCGCGGTGGTTGAGTGCCAATCCAAGGGTGTGGACACTCTGGTGGTGTTGCAGCCGACGATGAGTGACGGGAACCTGGCGGTGGCGCTCGACCGGCTCTGGACCGGCCCGTTGGTGCTCTGGGCTACGCCGGAGAGGCCCGATGGCAGCATGATCAGTTCGTGCAGTTTGGTCGGCACGCATGTGTTCGCGTCGACCCTGCGCCAGCTTCGACACCCGTTCGAACTGGTCTACGGCATGCCGGGTTTGTCCGAGACCGCTGCGCAACTGCACGCGGCCGTGCGATTGGCTGTTGCCGCGCAACGCCTGCGACGCAGCAAGGTTGGGTTGGTGGGCAGTCACGCGCCTGGGTTTGTCAACATGGCGTCGGACCCGTTCGAGTTGAGGCAGCAGCTTGGGCCGCAATTGCGGCAGTTTGGGCTGCACGAGTTCCAGGACCTGGTGCAAAGCGTGGCAGCGGCTGAGGTGGACAAAGATCTGGCCACCTTCCGCGAGTTGGGCATACCGCTGCTGGATATGACAGAGAGCGATCTGCCGTTGGCGTCTCGTTACTATTTGGCCATGAAGCATTTGTTCATCACTGAGGGGATCGACGCGCTGGCCGTACGCTGCTGGCCGGAGTGTCCCAGTATGCTCGGGCAGTGGCCGTACGTGGGCATGGCGCGGTTGGCGACCGAGGAGTTCCCGATCGCCTGCGAGGGCGACGTGGACGGGGCGGTCTGCTGTCTGGCCGGCGCCTTGCTCGAGTTCGGGCAGGGGTACCTTTCCGACTGGCTCGAGCACGATCGTTCGACGATCACGCTGTGGCACGGCGGGAACGCGTGCCTGGGCTTGTGCGAGGCGGTCGGGGCCGAGTTTGGCCCGCGTGCGGCGTGCCACTTCAACAACCGCAAGCCCGGGGTGCTCGACGCCAACCTCAAGGCGGGGGTGCCGATCACGCTGTTCCGCTTCTGGCGCTGTGACGGCGAATACCGCCTGATGGTGCGCGAGGCATCTACCATCCAGCCCCGGCGTCTGCTGCGGGGCACCAACGGGCTGGCGGAACTGCCGGGAACGGACGTGGCGGCGCTGTTCGAAGAACTGTGCCACGCCGGCATGCCGCATCACGTGGCGGTGTTCGGCGGACAGCACGCCGCCACGCTGCGGCGCCTGGCGCGGTTGTTGAACGTGCGCGTGATGGCGTAGGGAAGGGGGCCGGCCGCCTTGGCGGCACCCTCTGACCAACATGTTCGTCGGAACGGCTATCGGGCGTCATGGGTCACTGAGTCACTGAGTCACTGAGTCATGAATCCGACCGCCGTGGGGAAGTAGATGCCAGGCCGTACGGCGCAAAGGAGCAGAACCAAACCATGGCGGACTGCAAGGTTAGATTGGGTTGTCAGACGATTTCCTGGGGCGAGGGACAGAACCGGCGGTTTCCCGAGGTGTTGGCGGAGATCGCACGCGCGGGGTTTGAGGGCGTGGAGATCGGCTGGCGCCGTCTGGCGGACACGCCGCCCGCACGGCTGCGGGCGATGTTGGCCGATCACGGGCTGGTGCTGGCCGCGTCGCACGTGGGCGGGAATCTTGCGGACACCGCGCAGGCCCGCGGCGAGTGGGAGATGCTCGATGGAGTGCTCGATTACCTCGGCGAAATGGGGACGCCGCGTCTGATGTTCTCCGGGCTCAGCAGCGTTACGGACCGCACCGGGCTTGATGCCGAACTGGCGGTGCTGCAACGCGCCGCCGAGCATTGCCGGGCGCGCGGGGTGGGGCTGCTGTACCACAACCACGACTGGGAGTTCCGGAACGACGCGATGATTCTCAATGCGCTCTTGGCGGCACGCGCGATGGAGTTCTGCCCCGACATCGGCTGGGTCACGAAAGCGGGCGCAAATGTGACCGACGTGCTCTGCCGGATGGCAGGTCGTGTCGGGGCGATGCACTTCAAGGACTTTGCGGACGCAACGCCGGGAATCAACACGGTTGTGCTCGGGACCGGGATCGCGGCCTTGGGCGAGGCCGCCTCCTGGGTCGAGGCCAACGTCCGTGGTGAGTTCTGGGTGATCGCGGAGCAGGACAGGACGGACCGGCCGACCCGAGAAATGGCCGCCGCGAACCTGGCCTACATGAAGTCGGTGCTCGGGATCAGTGCGCGTTGAGCCCCCGGCCTTCCCGGTTGTGGTCAGTCGGCCCCGTTGCGCCGCGATGCCACGAGTTTCTGCTTTCCGATGATCTCGATGATTTCGAAGATCCCGAAGATGCCGAAAGGGTTCACCTGTCCGCCTCCCGCAGCGACAACCCCTGAGACCTCTTGACGGGTGGACCGGCAGCACAGCAAGCAGGAGCGTCAATGACCGAACTGGTCCTCTTTTGCCTGATCTGTTCGCTGGGCATGTGCGTGCAGTCGTTTGTGGGCTTCGCCGGCTCGCTGGTCGCCGTGCCGTTGTTCTCGCTGTTCATCTCGCCCAAGGTGGCGGTGCCGACCTACAACCTGGTCATGTTGGTGGTCAATCTCGTGCTGGTCCTTGAGACGCGGCAACATGTGGACTGGCGCCGGGTCGGGCGGCTCTTGATCGGTGGACTGGTGGGCATCCCCATCGGCGCCTACGGGCTCAAGCATCTCCCGGTCCACGTCATCGGGTTGATCATCAGCGTCGTCACCCTGACGTTCGCAATACTGTTCATGTTCAAAGTGAAAGTGCGCCTCCACGAGAATCGGCCTACCGAACTGGGAATCGGCCTGCTCAGCGGTTGGCTCGGCGGCGCCATCTCCGAGTCCGGACCGCCTGTGGTCGTCTACGGACTGGCCCGCGGCTGGGACAAGAACACGTTCCGCTCCACGTTGATCACGTATTTCTTCTTCCTCTGCATCATGGCCAACGTCAGCTTCCTTTACCTCGGATTGCTGTCGTGGCAGAGCGCCCGCTATGCCAGTGCCGCCGTACTGCCGACACTGGCGGCCGCCATCATCGGGATCTGGCTGAAAAATCGCGTCAATGAAACCTTCTTCCGGCAAGCCGTGCTGACGGTGATCGTCATCGTTGCTTTGCTCGGCCTGTTGCGCCACGCGCTGGGGTGAGGCAGGCGCGGTTCCTGGGCCTGCGTCCGGTTCGGCAAACGGGCCGAAGCGCCACGCATGTCGGCCGTTACGCCCGTGAATCGCCACCCGCGAACGATTCCCGTCATGTCCTTTCTGCGGCACCCTTGACACCATCCGAATAAGGAGTAAGGTATGCCTATAAGGAAAAAATAATATGGTTGTTGATCCATGGACTGTATTCGAGCCGGGGCGGATCGTGAGCGTGGCCAAGGCGCTTGCGTCGGAGACGCGCGTCGCCATTCTCCGTGCGCTTGAGGATCAGCCGCTGAGCATCAGTGCGGTGGCCAGGGCGGTTGGGGTTTCGCAGCCGGCGGCCACACAGCATGTGCAGACGCTCGAGCGTGCTGGCTTGGTCGAGTCGGAAATGGTCGTCGTCGACGGCGCGATGCAGAAGCTCTGCCGGTGCTCGCACCGTGAGATTCTCTTCCGCTTCCCGACCGCCCAGGAGATTCAGGATCCCTTCCTGACGCACCGGTCGTCCATGCCGGTGGGTGCGTTTTCGAAGATCCGCGCGGAGCCGCCGTGCGGCATGAGCAAGGTGGACGGTCCGATCGGGATTCGCGACAGCGAGGCGTGGTTCTCGCATCCGGACCGGTTTCTGGCCCAAAGTCTGTCCATGGGGCATGGTTTTGTGGAGTACGAGTTTGCGCGCGAGTTCCCGGCGGGCGTGGATGTGCTGGAGGTATCGCTCACGGCCGAGATCTCCAGCGAGGCGTCGCTGCCGGCGGGCATCAACGAGTGCCCATCGGACATCACGTTGTGGGTCAATGCGGTCAAGATCGGCACCTGGACGTGTCCTGGTTTTTTCACCGGAACGCGCGGGCGCCACACGCCGTCGTGGGTCTCGATCCAGGCGAACCAGTTCGGCTTGCTCAAGACGTGGCGCATCAACCACGACGGCGCCAAGCTAGACGGCCTGTTTCTATCCAACGTGAAGCCCGAAGCCCTGCACCTGTTTGATCAGCGTGTGACCACCGTCCGCTTGGGCATCGAGGACAGTGCGACCTACAGGGGCGGGTTGCACTTGTTCGGCGCGAAGTTCGGAAACTACGCCTTGGATTTGGTCTTGGAGGTTCGGTACACGGTGACGGCGTGCCCGGTGGCACGGGGCGGATGAAGGGCGGAGAAAGGTGTCGGGTGTCGGGTGTCAGAGGCTGCGTTGGCGTCGATGATATCGATGATTTCGAAGATTCCGATCTTCCCCCGACTGAACCCTGACCCCGTATCTGAAGAAGGAGAGCACAACATGGCCAGCAAGCTTGCGATTCAGGGTGGAACCAAGGTCCGCACGAAGCCGTACCCGAAGTGGCCGATGGCGGGGAAAGAGGAGGAGGACGCACTGATCCGTGTCCTGCGCAGCGGGACGTGGGGGTGCACACAGGGCTCGGAAGTGGGCAAGTTCGAGGCGGCGTTCGCCAAGTACCAGGATGCGAAGCACGGCATTGCGGTGGTGAACGGGACCGTGTCGCTGCGTCTGGCGTTGATGGCATCGGGCATTCAGGCGGGTGATGAGGTCATCGTCCCGCCTTACACGTTTCTGGCCACGGCATCGTCGGTGGTTGAGGCCAACGGCACGCCGGTGTTTGTGGACATCCATCCGGATACCTACAATCTGGACCCTGACAAGATCGAAGCGGCGATCACGCCGCGAACCCGCGCCATCATCCCTGTGCATGTGGCCGGTCTGGCGGCGGACATGGACCGGATCCTGGCTATTGCCCGAAGGCGCAACCTAACGGTGATTGAGGACTGCGCCCACGCGCACGGCGCGACGTACAAGGGCCGGAAGGTCGGCGCCATCGGCGACATGGGCAGTTTCTCGTTCCAATCCTCGAAGAACCTGACCAGCGGCGAGGGTGGGATCATTCTGAGCGACAACGATACGGTGGCGGCCATGTGCCGTTCGCTCCACAACTGCGGGCGTGTCGAGGGCGGGACGTGGTACGGGCACCGGAACCCGGGGGGCAACTACCGCATGACCGAGTTCCAAGGCGCACTCCTGTCCTGCCAGCTTGTACGCCTCGAGGAACAGGCGGTGACGCGTGACGCCAACGGCCTCTACCTCGACAAGAAGCTTGCCGAGATCCCCGGCCTCCAGCCCATGGCCCGCGGCCGGTTCGGCGAAACGCGACACGCCTACCACCTGTACATGTTCCGATACGATCCGGACACGTTCGGCGGCGCGACGCGGGAGGCCTTCTGCAAGGCGGTGTCCGCCGAAGGCGTTCCGTGCTGCGGTGGGTACCCCGTTCCGCTCTACCGTCAACCGCTCTTCGCCGAGAAGCACTTCGGGCCCTTCACCGGATACCGCTCCACCCGACCGGAAATGGACTACGCCAACGTCTCCTGTCCGGTCTGTGAGCAGGCCTGCAAGGCGGCGTGCTGGATCACGCAGTCCGTGTTGCTCGGGAGCCGAGCCGACATGGACGATATTGTTGCCGCGGTTGCGAAGGTCTACGAGAACCGCGCCGAACTGGCCAGCGTGCGGTGAGGGCAGGGGCAGGGGCACGGAAGAGCAGGTCTCCCTCTCAGAGCGGTGACTTGCGCAGGCCAGGACGTGACCGAACCTGCGGTGGCTCGGCGCGTCTCGCGCCGAAGCGGGGTACTCGGGCCGGTCCCCGGCCGAGGAACTCGGGCCGAGACGGCCCCGAGCACCCTACCGCGGTCCCGGCGGTCCCGCGCCACTGCCGCGCCGCGAAACAGTAGGGAGACTCGCACATGCAAGCAGGCACTGCTCGCGTCACGATCACGCCGCCGGTGGGCACGGAACTGTCCGGCTACCTGGCTCGGATGCAGCCGTCCATCGGTGTGCACGATGAGCTGTACGCTTACGCGCTGCACCTGGAGTCGGGGGGCGAGAAACTGCTGTGGCTTCACGCCGACCTGGTTGGGTACGAGCCGGGTTTTGCGGCGCGCGTTCGCGCTGAACTGGCGCAACGGTTTGGGCTGGCGCAACGCCAGGTCGTGTTGAGCGCCACGCACACGCATGCTGGCCCGGCGACGATTCCGCTGCGGCGTTGCGGCCAGATGGATCTGGGCTACATGGAGATTTTGGAGCGGCACCTCCTGGGTGCGGCGGCGGTGGCCTGCGGCAGTACGGAACACGTGACGCTGCGTTTCGCGGAAGGCTCGGCGCAGGTGTCGCGCGACCGCCGGCGTGCGTCCCCGCACAGTCACACCGATCCGCGCCTGCCGGTCATGGCGCTGCAGCGGCAGGACGGCACGTTTGCCGCTGTGGTCGCGAACTACGCCGTGCACAATGTGGCGCTGTCCTCCAACAACCGCCTGATTTCCGGCGACATGGCTGGAGTCGCTGCGGACTTCGCACGGCGCAACCTACCGGGCGAACCGGCGGTGCTGTTCACCAACGGCGGGTGTGGCAACGTCAATCCGCTCTGTCAGTCGGATGGGTTCGAGTACGTCGAGCAGTACGGCACGGCGCTCGGCGCCGCCACCGTGCAGGCTGCACGCATGGCTGAGCCATGCGATGGCGAGACGTTGACCACCGTGGAAAGGAGTTTGACGCTGGCTCTCGACGTCCTGTCGGTCGAGACGGTGCAGGCTCAGGCCGAGCGCCTGTTGGCTGGTGTCGCCGCCATGCCGCCGGGCTACATCAAGATCCGGTACGGCGAAGCCATGACTGAGTGGCGTGACGCGACACTGGCGGCACTGCGCAACGGCACTGCACCCGCGACCCACGACACGACACTCCAGGTCGTCCGCATCGGTCCCGTGAGTTGGGTTTGCGTCCCTGCGGAAGTCTTCTCGCGTCTGGCCGACGAGTTGCGCGCTGCGCACACGCCCAAGACCTACGTCGTCGGCTACGCCAATGGTGACATGGGATACCTGCCGCACCGCGACGCCTACGCTGAGGGCGGCTACGAAGTCGCGGACGCGTTCAAGTTCTACGGCACGTTCATGGTCGCCGCCGGCGGCTACGAGCAACTCCGCGACGAGGCCATCCAAATGCTGACCGGGATCGGGGCGGAGTCCTGACTGACACCGTGGTTCCTCCCCTGCAGCGCCGTCGTCTCGACGTCTGCCTTGCTGTGGTGTGGCGGTCTGCCGCGAGGCAGGTGACCGGGATGCGTGCGGTGGCGGCGGTTCGGTTTGCGCCAGCGGGGTGGGCGCGGTCGTGGCGTGTTTCGCCCGCGAGCTCGCGGGCGCTCCCAAGGGGCTCGCCCCCTCGGCTCTCTGACTGTCGCGTTGCGCGAGCCTCTCTCCCATTCCTTGACTTCTTCTGTCTGAGCGATACGCTCTGTCGTGTGATCACCAAACGCCATCTCTTGTCCGTTCTCACAGTATGCGCCGGTCGGTCGACTCTGCCCCTCTATTGGCGGTGAGACGTGGCAGCGCGCGACGAGGCTTCACCCGTTATCGGCCAAACCTGGAGTCGGACTGTCTGGCGGAAGACGATGAGGATCCTATGCCTATGAACCAATTCGCTGTGCGCCGGTTGGGACGAACGGAGATTCGCGCCACGGAGATCGGCCTGGGCTGTGCCCGCATGGGCATGGCCGACCGCACCGACGAGAACGCCATTCGCGGCATTCGCGTCGCCATCGACCACGGCGTCAACTACCTTGACACCTCCACGGGCTATGGCGAGAGCGAGCGGCGCATCGGGCTGGCGCTCCAGGGCGGTTGGCGCGAGAAGGTGTACCTGCAGACCAAGATGGGAACCAACCCTGCGCGCCACGGCGACTACACGGCCGAGGGTACGCGTTGGAGCGTGGAGAACAGCCTGCGCCTGCTCCAGACCGACCACCTCGATGCCGTGCTCATCCACGATCCGACGGACGTCGGTGTGCCGCTCGCGCCTGGGTTCGCCTTGGATGAGTTGCTGAAGATGAAGGAGAAGGGGCTGATCGGCCATGTCGGCATCGGATGCTACGAGCCCGAGGCCCACCGGCGCGCCATCGAGACCGGCCGCATCGATATCGTGCTCACGTTTCTGAGGTACACCCTTCTCGACCAGTCCGCTGCGCAGACGACCCTGCCGTTGGCGCGCCGGTACGACGTCGGTGTCCAGCTCGCGAGCGTGTTCGGGTGCTGGTCCGGAGCGCTGGCCGGCCTCGAGCCCAAGGACAATCCGCGCGCCCAATCGATGTGGTCCTGGTGCCGGGATCGCGGCCTGAACCTCCGCCGCCTGGCCCTGCACTTTGCCCTGGCAGCGCCCATCGATGGGATTGTGATTGTGGGGCCGGGGACGCCGGAGCATGTCGAGGATGTCTGTTGCGAGGCGCTGGACCCGGTCCCCGCCGAGATCTGGCGCGATTTCAAGGCCGAATTCGGCGTGGGAGTCGAGCCGTGAGGCCGAACGCCGTGTGCCGGCGGTTTCAGGTTTCAGGAAATGCGAAGATATCGAAGACCTCGATGAGCCCGATCCGTGCGTCCACCCCGACCGCAGGAGCCCGCCGCATGCTCACCTCCACGAGCCTGAACATTTTCCCACTCTACGCGCCGCCGCGCGAGACGTTGCGGGGGTTGCGGGAGGTGGGGTTCGGCGCGGTGGATTTCAACTACTGCGACTATGCCGGCGATCCGGGCCTGCTGGGCGCGAAGTTCGCCGCGTACCTCGACGAACTGGGCGCCGCGGGCAGCGAGACCGGCATCCGGTTCTACCAGGCGCACGCGCCGTGTATCGCGCCTTGGCATGACGCCGCCGAGCGCGCCCGACTGCTGTCCCTGACCGACCACTGCATGGGTACGGCAGCGCGGCTAGGCATTCAGTGGGTCGTATTCCACCCGCTTACCGAACCGGGATTTCTCCCCGGTTACGACGCTCCGACGTTGTTGGAAACGAACCGTCTGTTCGCCCTCGACATGCTGCAGCGCAGCCGCGGTCGGTCGGGTGTGGCCATCGAGAACTGCGGCGGTGGCGGGCGGCGTTGGTTTGCGGACTCCGCAGCGGAACTGGTTGCGCTTGTGGACGCGGTGAACGACCCGCTCTGCGGCGTGTGCTGGGACACCGGGCACGGGCACATGGCCAGGGCCGACCAGGCCGCGTCGCTTGCCAAGCTCGGTGCGCACCTCAAGTGCCTGCACGTCCAGGACAACGACGGCAACGCCGACCTGCATCTCCTGCCGCTGGCCGTGCAGAAGGGCGTCGACTGGTTGGCTGTGGCGCGCGGCCTGGCGCAGGCGCAGTTCACCGGCCCGTTCAACTTCGAAGTGCACAACGCCTTCCGCGACGTCCCGCCGGAGTTGTTCGACACCGTGCTCCATCACGCCGGGAAACTGGCGAGCCGGATTGCCGGGTTGGCGGGCAATGGCGAACGCTGAGTACACGCCTGGGCTTGACTGTAAGGCCGCGGGTCTGCCACAACAGGGCTGTTTCAAGATTCGTGACCGCCGCGTGCAGCGAGTACCCCCGGCGTGTCCCCACGCCGGGGGGGGTGGCGGCCTGAGGACAGGCCGCCCCTACCAGGTGTGCGCGGAGGCGTGGGCTTCCGAGACGCGGCGCCAGATCTTGAAACAGCCCTGCTGCCCCAAGCCCGCCACTTGCCGCCCGTGGCCCGGCGGCTTATGCTATGACGCTCCGTCCACAGCACCAGCGAGGTCGTCGGGTTGTGGGTTGCTGAGTTGTTGAGTTGCTGAGGGTCGGGCGCTGAGTTCCCCCCTGACAACTCAACAAAGCAGCAACTTGACAACTGGTCCCCGAACTCAGGCTCCCCCCGGCTGGAGCGACGCGAACCGCGAAAGGGCGCAACACGGCATGACACTGCGGTCTGTACTTCTCGGTCTGTTTGGGGCTGCGACGATCTGCGGCCTGAACTACATCAACGACAACATTCTGCGCCAGACGTACCTGGTCGGCAACAACATGCCGGTGTCCGTGTACGGGGCGCTGATCCTGTTCGTCATCCTGGTCAATCCGTTCCTGAAGCGCTGGGCGATGACCGGGCGCGAACTGGCCGTGGCCATGACGCTGACCCTGGCGGCGTGCTGCATTCCGGCGTCGGGGTTGCTGCGCACGTTCACCACGTCGCTGATGCTGCCGCACCACTACCAGAAGGTCGAACCGGGCTGGTCGGAGCAGGGCGTGGTGTCCATGGCGCCGAAGCGGATGCTGGCCGACCCGTCGCAGAACGAGGACGAGGCCTTGACCGGGTTCATTCAGGGCATGGGCATCGGGGAGAAACACATCGGGTTTGGGCAAATTCCATGGTACGCGTGGACGCAGACGCTCCTGTTCTGGATCCCGCTGATCCTGGCGCTGTGGTTCGGCACGATCGCCCTGTCCGTCGTGCTGCATCGGCAATGGTCGCATTACGAGCACCTGCCATATCCGATCGCGCAGTTCGCCGACTCGTTGCTGCCCGCGGAGGGCCAGGCCTCGACCAGCCTGTTCCGCAACCGCCTCTTCTGGATCGGGACCCTCGCCATTTTCGTGGTTCACCTCAACAACTACGCGTTCCAGTGGTTCCCCGACTACCTGCTCGAGATTCCCGTAAAGCTGAACCTGGCCGGCTTCGCGGAAACATTTCCGGCGTTCCAGAAGGGCGGCGGCACGCGTCTGCTGATCCCGGTGCTGTATTTCACGGTCATCGGCCTGGCGTATTTCCTGCCGTCCGATGTCGCGTTTTCCGTGGGCATTGGTCCGTTTCTCTGGGCGATTGTGGCGGGAGTCCTGGCTGGGTACGGCGTGGCCGTGGACAACATCTACGAGGGCAGCGCCTGGTACACCGGCGTGAAACCCAAGACGTTCCTGCTGTTTGGTGCGAATCTCGGCGTGTTCCTGGCCGTCCTCTACAGCGGACGACACTTCTTCGGTTCCGTTCTGCGCCGGTCCGTAGGCCTGACGTCGCGGGACGAGGTCGAAAAGGCGGAGGTCTGGAGCTTCCGGGCGTTCATGCTGTTCATGGTCATTTTCTGCGGGCAACTGGTGTCCATCGGCGTGGACTGGCAGCTCTCGGTACTCTACATGGGCGTGCTGGTCCTGTTCTACGTGGTCATGAGCCGGCTGATTGCAGAGACCGGCATGTTCTACATTCAGCCGTATTTCTTTCCGTGCACCGTTATCTGGGGCCTGGTCGGGTCGCGCGCGCTCGGCCCTGAAGTGCTGCTCATCTTGATGATGGTCAGTATGGTGCTGGTCATTGACCCGCGCGAGTCGCTCATGCCGTTCATGACCAACTCGTTCAAGATGCTGGAACTGCGGTCGTTGCGGATCGGCCGGATGGCCTTGCTGGCCGCCGCCGCAGTGATCATCGGCCTGGCCGTGGCGTTGCCCGTGACCCTCTATTTCCAGTACGACCGCGGCTACGCGCAGTGGGACGGCTGGGCTTCGCGTGCCGTGCCGCTGATGCCATTCCAGAACATGGTTTCCGTGAAGCGGAAACTCGCGGCGCAGGGGACGTTGGAGCAGGCCGGCACCGACACCGGCTGGCGGCGTCTGGCCCACTCGTCACCGAACGGACCGTGTGTGCTGGCCATGACCGCCGGACTGGTGCTGGTCCTGATCTGCGCCACCAGCCGGCTGCGGTTCACCTGGTGGCCGTTGCACCCGGTGCTGTTCCTGACCTGGGCGACCGAACCGATGTGGCGCATGTGCGGCGCGTTCCTCATTGGTTGGCTGATCAAAGCGTTGGTCACCAAGTACGGGGGGCTGACGGTCTACCAGAAGCTGAAGCCACTCATGATCGGCCTGATCGCCGGCGAGATCCTCGGTGCCGTGTTTCCGAGTATCATCGGCGCCATCTACTTTTCGATCACCGGCAAGTCGCCGGTGCCATTCCTCGTCCTGCCGGGGTGAGGCGGGCGATGGGGCGCATGAGTCTCATGGGACCCATGTTCAAGAAATGCGCCAAGCCCGCGCGCTCGCCTCTGGACCGAATCGTACATCCGGTGTATTGTAGCAACAGTACGACGGTGCTTTGCGTGTGAGGCGACCGGCGGAACCGACTGGGAGATCGTTAAACTGGACCCGCGAACCCGTCCGCTAAAGCGATGGTTCGAGGCTTCCGCCACTTCCCGGCCGAAGCTGGGGGTGGTCGGGGCCCCCGTCGATGTCCTCGTCTGCGTACTTCGCCCCCTGCCGCGGTTTCCTCGAGCGGCAGCCTGTGCCCCTCGCACCGCGAGTTCCCGGTTCTCTCATCCCTGTCGCCGACTGCCTCGCGCCTGTCGCCTCAAAGTTTAAGGAGTAACGAATGGCCAGCAGGAAGAAGCTCTTCGTCCTCGATACCAATGTGATCCTGCACGACAGTTCCTGCATCCGGCGCTTTGAGGAGCACGACATTGTCGTGCCGATCACGGTTCTCGAGGAGTTGGACCAGTTCAAGAAGGGCAACGGCACGCTGAACTACCACGCGCGCGAGTTCCTGCGCGAACTCGATCACCTGAGCGGGGACCGGTTGTTCGACGGCGGCGTGCCGATCGGCGAGGGCTTGGGGCGGGTGATCGTCCGGTTTGAGCAGCGTTTCGACACCGACCTGGCCGCGCACTTTTCGCGGAAAGAGCCGGATCACCTGATTCTGAACACGGCGTACCAGTGCGCCAAAGAGAACCCCGGTCGCAAGGTCGTCGTCGTGAGCAAGGACGTGAACTTGCGCATGAAGGCCAAGTCCATCGGGCTGTTCGCCGAAGACTACACCAACGATCACGTCCGTGACCTTGACACGCTCGAGGAAAGCTATCGCGTCTACCGCGACATGCCGGACGATGTGCTGTTGCGTCTGTACGAGGAGCCATGTGAACTCGATATCCCCGAGTGCCTGATCGGCGAAGGATTGGGCCCCAACGAATACCTGATCCTGCAGAACCATGCCCGGTCCGCCCTGGCCGCGACCGACCCCAAGGCCCTGCGCATCCGGCGCGTGATCAAGCAGGCCGCCTACGGCATCACGCCGCGCAACGCGGAGCAGACGTTCGCGCTCGATGCGCTCACCAACCCGCAGATCCAGCTTGTGACCATCACGGGCAAGGCGGGCACCGGCAAGACGCTGCTGGCGCTCGCCGCGGCCCTGGAGACGCGCAAGCTCTTCCGCCAGATCTTTCTGGCGCGGCCGGTTGTCCCGCTCTCGAACCGCGACATGGGCTACCTTCCGGGCGACGTCAACTCCAAGCTCGATCCGTACATGCAGCCCTTGTACGACAACCTGGCGGTCATCAAGGACCAGTTCCCGGAGTCGTCCGGCAAGCATGTGAAGATCGACGAATTGCTGACCGAGAACAAGTTGACCATCGCGCCGCTCGCCTACATCCGCGGCCGCAGCCTCGTCCGCATCTTCTTCATCGTCGACGAGGCGCAGAACCTCACCCCGCACGAGGTCAAGACGATCATCACGCGTGCCGGCGAGGGCACCAAACTGGTGTTCACCGGCGACATCTTCCAGATCGACCACCCGTACCTGGACAAGTACTCCAACGGCCTGTCGTACCTGGTGCAGAACATGCGCGGCCAGCCGCTGCACGCCCACATTAACCTGGTCCGCGGCGAGCGCTCCGAACTCGCCGACCTCGCCAGCCGGTTGCTGTAATTCCGAGGCGGGTATCGAGTGTCGGGTGTCCGGTGTCGAGGGGGGGGAAGGGGCAATGCTACTACGGTTCTCCGGTGCTGCGCGTCCGCCGCACTTGGCAAACGCGTCGGTATCGCGGCGAATCGCGGCCATCGACAGCGGTATGTGGAGTGCGGCGGCAGAGTCCAGCCCGTCGGGCGGGACGGCGACGCCGCTTTGGCTGGAGTACGTTGCGCGGGCAATGCGCCTCAGCCAAAGCGGTGTCGCTCCGCCCGTGGCGGACTTGCCTCCGCACTCCATAGGGTGACATCGACCAGAACCTTGGCAGCATTGGGGGAAAAGGGCGCGCAATCCCCGGCTGATTCTTGCAGGACCGACGACGGGTTGTATCTTGACTCTTGGGTGTCGGGTCGAGCCGTATCAGGGACGAACACTCAGCCGGGGCCGCAAATGAAAGATGACCCGATCGTTCAGGAAGTCCGCGCGGCCCGCGACCGGTTCGCGGCCGAGTTCGGGTATGACATCGACCGCATGTTCGCGGAAATCCAGCGCCTGCAGGAACTGCGCAAGGCACAAGGCGTCAAGTATGTGTCGTTCGCCGGGAAGAAGCGCGCCGCGGCCGTTGCGGCCACCGCGACCGCCAAACCGCGCCGCCCGTCGCGACGCCGGCCGGTGGTGTCCGCATACGCTGAAGCACCCGCCCCGGCCCTGACCGTGGGCGAGAAGCCGGGCGAATACCGCACCGCTCCATCACGGACACCAAAACGGGGCAATTCCAGGCACTGAGATCCGTCTGACCCGGACTACGGTTTGCCGCAGCGCTCGATGAAGGATACGGCCCATGGACAAAGACGTTGTTGTCCGACTCCACACCAGTTTCGAGGATATGGTTCAGAGAGCACCCGACACGGGCACTGAGTTCTGGTGTGCCCGTGATCTGCAGATGCTCTTGGGCTATGCCAAGTGGGAGAATTTCGCGAAGGTTGTGGACAAGGCCATAACCGCCTGCGAGACGGCTGGATATTCCCCGACGGACCATTTTCTTGGTGTCAGGAAAATGGTAGATCTTGGCTCTGGCGCCAAGCGGGAGATAGACGACATCGCACTGACGAGATACGCCTGCTACCTTATCGCCCAGAATGGCGATCCCGCCAAAGACCAGATCGCCTTTGCCCAAACCTACTTCGCCGTTCAAACCCGCAAGCAGGAGTTGATTGAGAAGCGTCTGGCCGAGGCCGAGCGAGTCGGGGCACGCAGAAGGTTGACCCAGTCCGAAAGAGAACTGTCCGGAATCATCTTCGACCGCCTGCGCGAGAATGAGAGTTTCGCCCGTATCCGCAGCAAAGGTGACGTAGCGCTCTTCGGTGGCAGAAGCACTCGGGACATGAAAGGCAGGCTGCGTGTGCCCCAGGGCCGGCCACTGGCCGACTTCCTGCCGACCATAACGATCAAGGCGAAAGACTTCGCCAACGAGATCACCAACTTCAATGTCAAGCAGCGCGATCTGCGTACCGAACCCGGCATCGCCGACGAGCACGTAAGGAACAACAGGGAGGTGCGGAAGCTTCTGGTGGATCGCGGCATCGTTCCCGAATCTCTACCGCCTGCTGAGGACGTCAAGAAGGTCGAACGCCGTTTGCTGTCCGAGCAGAAGAGACTGTCCAAGCAGCCGGGTGCTCTCGAATCCCGTCGGTCGCTCAAGGATGGGACTTGACATGACCCGCAAGACATTCGACTGTGTGCGGATGAAGGACGCCATACAGCGCCGAATGCTCACGCAGCAGCAAGAGAAGGGCGTGAGTGTGTTCTGGCAAGAAAGCCGCGAATGGCTCGACGCGTCCCCCGATTCCCTGGCCGCATGGTGGCGCAACGCGAAGGCCTGTGCCCCAGCCCGCCAGCACCAGACGGGGGCCGCACCGGCACTGCACGTCGCCGAGTCCGTGCCCGAATACCAGGTCACCGCATCACGCCACCCGAAAAAGGAGAAGCCTAAACGCTTAACCCCGCCTGAGCCACACAACTGAACAGCCCGATTCCTGCGTTCATCGCAGTTGATCGTCTCATCGGCGAACTGTGTCTGGGGATATGAAGTTGCCGCGGCATCAAGGCGGGGTTACATTCGGACCATGGGTGGCTGGCTCGCGACGTTCCCGGCGGGCCATAGTACCATAGCCAGGAAGCGAGTGAATCATGGTCGTCTTCAGCCAAATCCAGGAGTTGGCGGACCGCATTGCGCGCGAGTTCAATCCGGAGCGGATCATTCTGTTCGGTTCCTACGCGCGCGGGACGCCCCGCCCCGAATCGGACGTCGATCTGCTGGTCATCATGCCTTTCCAGGGAACAGGTTTCTGGAAATCGCTGGAGATTCTCAACCGGGTGGCTGCCCCGTTCAGCGTCGATCTTCTGGCCCGGCGCCCGGACGATACACTCCGGCGCTATGCGGAAGGCGATCCGCTGATCCACGACGCCCTGGACCATGGAAAGGTCCTCTATGAACGCCGTGGTTGAAGAATGGCTGGCCAAAGCCGAGGGCGATTTCGCGACCGCCACACGCGAGTTCGCGGCCGCGGAGACCCCCAACTACGACGCAGTCTGTTTCCACGCCCAGCAGTGCATCGAGAAACACATCAAAGCGATCCTGATCGCCCGTGGTGTTATCCCGCCGAAAACGCATGACCTTCTGGAGTTGGATAAACTCCTGGTCGCCGCCTGTCCGACATGGCATTGGGCGGTCGAGGAGTTGCGCTTGCTGAGCCGCGCCGCGGTGGTGTTCCGCTATCCGGGTGAGAGCGCGGGACACGAAGAGGCCGCCGCGGCCCTGGACGTCTGCACCCGAATCCGGGAGAAACTGCGAGGTCTGATTGGCGCCTGACCCCCAGACGCACCTGACCCCCAGACGCATCGATACGCGATGGTCGTATTCACACGCACGAACAAGGAGACTGCCGAATTGAGATGAACCTGCGGTGTGGCCGTTGAAGGACGGCACCGCGGTCATAACCTGATCCCCACAACTGAATAGTCCGATTTCTGCGTTCATCGCAGTTGATCGTCTCAACCGAAAACTACCACTTTTCAGCACGAGAGACGGCACTGCGAGGAGCGCGCCCCTTGGGCGCGTTCTCCTCGCTTTGTGCTTCTCGTGCGGGGTGTGGTAGCCCCTCGGTTGAGGCACGAACCTGGAGTTCGCGCCCTCTTTTTTGGGCCAAGCCATTCCCCGGCACGTCGCCCGACAGCGGCCGCCCCGGCCCAAGGCAAAGCCCGGCTCGTAGTCCCGCCTTCAGGCGGTCTTCGGAACGCCCCGGACTACGCACCCACCGCGCGGACTCCGCAACCGTGGAGCCATCGCGTCTTGTTGCGCCTCGACGATATCCGTAAGGACACGCAACTGACCGGCATCGAGCCGGGCCAGGCTGTGCGTGTTGTCGCCGCCGATCCGGTGGGCGCCGATGCCCTGATCGTGGTTTACCGGACCGTGGACGGACGACTCCGCGAACGGCTCCTTTTTCGTTCGGACGAGGCCGCGCTTGACCTCACCGCGCCTGGCTGCGCCTGGGCTTTCGACGCACCCGCCGCGGAGTTCAAACTTGCCGTCGAGGCCTATCGCATCAACCTTGCTTGGCTCTTCGACCCGATGATGGCGGTGCACTCCTCGAACATCGAACCGTTGCCGCATCAGATCACCGCCGTTTACGAGTCCATGTTGCCGCGCCAGCCCCTGCGCTATGTCCTTGCCGACGACCCGGGCGCAGGCAAGACGATCATGGCCGGGTTGCTGATCCGCGAACTTTCCATCCGCGCGGATGCCCGGCGCGTTCTGGTTGTGGCGCCAGGCAGTCTGGTCGAGCAGTGGCAGGACGAACTCTACGAGAAGTTCGGACTCGAATTCGCGCTCTTCTCGCGTGACCTGCAACAGCAGTCGCGCAGCGGCAATCCCTTCGACAGCCAGGACTTCCTGATCGCGCGCCTGGACCAGGTCAGTCGCGATCCGGACCTGCTCGCCAAGCTGGAGTCGACGCACTGGGACTTGACGGTGGTGGACGAAGCCCACAAGCTGTCCGCGTCCTGGGCCGGGGCCAAGCTCTCGGAGACGAAGCGTTTCAAACTCGGCAAGCTCCTTGGTTCGATCAGCCGGCACCTCCTGCTCATGACCGCGACGCCGCACAACGGCAAGGAGGAGGACTTCCAGCTTTTCCTGTCGTTGCTCGACTCGGACCGGTTCTACGGCAAGTTCCGCGACGGCGTGCATCGTGTCGACGTCTCGGACCTCATGCGCCGCATGGTGAAGGAGAAGATGGTTCGGTTCGACGGTACGCCGCTGTTCCCCGAGCGCATTGCCCGCACGGTCACCTACCGTCTTTCGGACATCGAGGCGGCCCTGTATCACGCCGTGACCGAGTATGTGCGCGAGGAGATGAACCGGGCCGACCGGTTGGACGACGCCGGACGCCGCGGCACGGTCGGCTTCGCGCTCACGTCGCTGCAGCGGCGGCTGGCATCCAGCCCGGAGGCTATCTACCAGTCGCTCAAACGTCGTTGCGTCCGACTCCAGCGGCGCGTTCAGGAGGAGAAACTGCATCAACGCGGCGCGCGTCTGAGCGAGACACTGACCTCGTCCGACCTGCCCGAGGATGTCTCGGAAGCGGCTGACGAGATGCCGGATACGGAGTACGAAGCGTTCGAGGAAGCGGTCGTGGACCAGGCCACCGCCGCCCAGACCATTCTGGAACTCGAGGCCGAGATCGCCAGTCTCGCACGGCTGGTCGAGCAGGCGCACGTCGTGGCGCATTCGGGCGAGGACCGGAAGTGGGAGGAGCTGTCCCGCCTGCTCCAGAGCACCGCCGAGATGCGCGACCCCGACGGGCGGCAACGCAAGCTGATCGTCTTCACCGAGCATCGGGACACACTGAGCTACCTCACGGTCCGCATCCGCGGCCTGCTGGGGAGCGAGGAGGCGGTGGTCAACATCCACGGTGGCGTCACGCGCGAAGAGCGGAAGAAAACGCAGGAACTATTCCGCAACGACCGCGGCGTGCGCGTTCTGGTCGCCACCGACGCGGCCGGCGAAGGCATCAACCTCCAGAACGCCAACCTGATGGTCAACTACGACCTGCCGTGGAATCCGAACCGCATCGAGCAACGCTTCGGACGTATCCACCGCATCGGTCAGACCGAAGTCTGTCATCTGTGGAACATGGTCGCGGCCGAAACGCGCGAGGGTGATGTGTTTCAGCGGCTCTTTGCCAAGATCGAGGCGCAGCGCACCGCACTTGGCGGACGCGTCTTTGACATCCTCGGCGAGGTGTTCGACGAAACCCCGCTGCGCGACCTGCTCATCGAAGCCATCCGGTACGGCGACGATCCCGCGGTCCGCGCCCGGCTCGAACAGCAGGTCGAAGGCGCGCTGGATACGGTTCGTCTCGTGGCGATTCTCCAGCGCAACGCGCTCTGTGAGGAGAGCATGACCGCCGAGCGGCTGTTTGCCGTCAAGGAGGAAATGGACAGGGTCGAGGCCCGCCGGCTTCAACCCTTTTTCGTACGCAGCTTTTTCGCGCAGGCCTTCCAGTCGCTGGGGGGCGAACTCCGACCGCGCGAGGCGGGTCGTTGGGAGATCACGCACGTGCCGGCGGCCATCCGGGAACGTGACCGGCAGATTTCCGGCCGCAGTCGCGGCGGCACAGCCCCGGTGCTTCGCCGGTACGAACGGGTGTGCTTCGAGAAGCAGCAGGTGCGGATGCCGTTCAAGCCCATGGCCGCGCTGTTGCACCCCGGTCACCCGCTCGTGCAGGCGGTGACCGACTTGGTGCTTGAACAGCATCGGGCCACACTCGCCAAGGGCGCCGTCCTGCTCGATCCGACCGATCCGGGGACGATCGCCCGTGCGGTGTTCCTGATCGATCACGCCGTGAAGGATGGGACAGCGCCCGACACGGACCGCGCCGTCTCGCGTCGGCTCCAATTCGTGAGCCTGACGCCCGACGGCCAGACCGCCAACGCCGGTTGGGCGCCGCACTTGGACTTGGCGCTGCTTGCGCCCGACGACCTGGCCCGAGTCCAGGACGTGCAGTCCGCCGACTGGCTCAACCACGCTGCTGAAAGCCAAGCGTTGGCGTATGCGTCCGGCAACCTTGCGCCCGAGCACCTGGCCGAGGTCAAGGTCCGGCGCGAGCGTCAGGTCGACGCCACGCTCCAGGCCGTACACGAGCGGCTGTTCAGGGAGATCAACTTCTGGTCCGAGCGTTACCTGAAGCTCCAGGAGGATGTCAGTGCCGGCAAGCAACCGCGCGTCCAGCTCGACAACGTCCGCCGGACTATCGACGATCTGACGGCCCGGCTCGAACAGCGGCGCCGCGAACTGGATGCCATGCGCCACGTGGTGTCTGCCCCGCCGGTTATCGCCGGCCGTGCCCTGATCATTCCCGCCGGGCTGTTGGCCGTCCGCGGATCGCCCTCGTCGTCGCCGGCATCTTCCGACGTTGCTGACTTCGCAAACCGCGCCGCCGTCGAGAGAATCGCCATGAACGCGGTCATGGCCGCCGAGCGCGCCCGGGGCAACGCGGTGTTCGACGTCTCCGCCGCGAAGTGCGGCTGGGACATCACGTCGCGTCCGCCCGCCAAGGACGGCCGTGTCCTGCCTGACCGCCACATCGAGGTCAAAGGCCGTGCCAAGGGCCAGACCACCATCACCGTCACGCGCAACGAGATCCTCTACGCCCTCAACCAGGCCGACAAGTTTCGTCTCGCCATCGTGCTGGTCGACGGCGACACCGTCGATGGACCGCACTACGTGCGCACACCGTTCAAGCAGGAGCCGGATTGGGCGGTCTCGAGCGTGAACCTGGAACTCAGCGAGCTTCTGCGGGACGCGCAACCGGCCGGAGGTGACAGATGAAGATTGCCCCCAACACCGATGCTTCGGAATGGCCGAAACTCAGGTTGGATGATGCATCGAGCCAGGACTGGGACAAGGCGATCCGCATTCTCCGTGGTCGGATTTACGAGCGTTACATCGAGCCCGCGAATCGCCTCATCGAGCATGAGAAGGGACGAAGGAAAAGGTTCGGATTCGTCATCATGGCGATTGATTGCTTGCTGGTTGAGGCGCTAGGTGCGTTTCGTCAGGGAAGACTGGACACCAACGGCAAGTCCAAGTCGGTTTTCAGTCAGTTTCTGGCTGACGCCGCTGAGTTCAAGATGGACCTGTCGACCGCAGAACGCATCTATGACGAATTCCGCTGTGGAATCCTGCACTTGGCGGAGGTCAAGAAACGCAGTTTGATACGCGTAAGTGGCCCTCTGTGCAGGGCCGTGTCCGCCGAGGAACTCATCATCAACCGAACCACTTTCCACCACGCCCTCTGCCACGCCTTTGAACGGTATTGCCAGGAGTTGGCGGATCCGGCCAACGCTGAACTGCGGCGCAATTTCCGAAAGAAGATGGATCATGTCTGCCGGGTGACCCCATGAGTTATCGCGGCTGCTGCAACACGCCCTTCGCCGGACGCAGCATGGATAACAGCCACTTCCACGTTTGCCCGGAGTGCGAAGGCAAGGCGGGTGTTCTTGCGGCCCGTGACGGTTGCTGTGTTCGTCGTCAAATGGAGAGACGAGGAGGCGAGCAATGCCCGAGTACCGAGGAAGGTTGCTGAGTGAGCAGGAGGTTCTTGCTGAAGATGTGTTCTTCTGCATCGAGATCCACCCTGGCCGGGGGAGGCTCTACTCCTGGGACGGGTACTTGGAGCTTCCGGGCGAACACGGATTCTCCTTTGCAGACCACCGGACTTGCGAGATCGAACTCGATGACGGCCGGCGGGGCCAGATCACCCTGACGGGACTCAACGGTATGGCTGTCGTGTTCCAGGGGACAGGGACACTGGAGTAGGTAGTTCGCTCCAAGCGCGAACCGCGCGCCAACGGAGAGCGCTCGGGAGCCACGATGACGCAAGGCATGCACGCAAACG
>Ga0156531_1148_pt1 | contig 48382 bp, 25 predicted proteins | sample RifOxyB3_FD_111926 | JGI IMG/M metagenome (GOLD analysis project Ga0156531, IMG submission 111926) | Lentisphaerae bacterium RIFOXYB12_FULL_65_16 | reverse complement strand
GCTCCCGCGGGTGTCGGAGCGAGCCGCTCCGACCACTTTAGGCGTCAGCCCAGGTCAGACTTCGACCTTATCTCCACCCGCGACTGACGCATTACCTGTGGAGTGCGGCGGCAGGGTCCTGCGGCAGAGCAGGACGTCGACGCCGCTTTGGCTGTAGTGCGTCGCGCGGGCACTGCGTCTCAGCCAAAGCGGTGTCGCGCCGCCCGTGGCGGCCTTTGCCACCGCACTCCATACGGCCACGACGCCACCCCAGCGTCTTCTGCGGGTCTCAAACGACTGCTGCCGCGGGAGTTCAAGTGGCTCGGTTTGGCGAGGCATGGCCTGCGGTCGAGACCCCGTTGCGGTCAAGGCGGCGGCGGCACTCGGGCACCGAATCGTCGAGGCGCAGGCTACGGGACATTCGGCGGTGAGGGAACGTCCAGGGGTTCCTGCCGGTCGGCGACCCCCCAGCGGCGCAGGAACGGCCACCAGACGAAGCTGGCGCGCCCGACCAAGTTCTGGCGCGGCACGGTACCCCAGAACCGACTGTCGCGGCTGTTCTCGCTGTTGTCGCCCAGCATGAAATACCGGTTGGGTGGGACCACAAACGTCTCGCTGTTGTCCCGCAGGTACTGGCTGCTCGGATGGTGACAGTAGCCCCGGTATCCACCTTGGAAGCTGCCGATACGGCGGAAGGCTGGACTGACCGACTCGTCGACCACGCGGAATTCCGTGTCGCCCGGACGCTTCACGTAGAGCTTGTGATCGCGGATAGACAGTTCATCGCCGGGCAGTCCGACCAAGCGCTTGATGTAGTACTTGCCGCCCAAGTCAGGGGCGATGCCATCGGTCATAAACACGGTAATATCCCCGCGTTTCGGTTCGTGAAAAGCGAAGTAGGTACGGTCGACGAACAGGTGATCGCCAAGAGTCAGCCAGCAATGGGCCAGGGCTTCACCTTCATCGAAATAAAGCCCGTCCTGAGTCCCGCTCCTGAGGGATCGATAGCACTTCTCGAGTCGCGGCGAATAACGCAGGAGATCCTCCGGCGTCCCGGGCAGGCGATACCGAACCCCGCCGATCTTCACCATGGTGGCCGGAAAGAACGGGATCCCCGGCTTGGCCGGCTGAATGCTCTCCAAGTGCCCCGCGCGCTGGACGACCACGTCCGCATACCGACGCGAGTAGTGCAGGTACTGAAAGAAACGCACCATCGGGTTGGGGCGGGGTGAAGACGGCTCAATCTCCTCCGGGTGAATGCCGTACAGCGTCGGTTGCATACTGCCGGTGGGGATCTTGAAGGGCTGCAGGAACAACCCGCGAATGCCGAACGCCAGGGCCAGGGCGACGACGAAGATCTCCAAGTATTCCGGGACCCAAGCCAACCGACCCTTGGCAACGAGTTGTGACTGGCCATGGATCGTTAGCGAGGTCAAGCCCTGCTGGTACTTCTCCAGGCACGCCTCGGCCGGCGCGACATCCTCCAGCTTGGCGGCGGCACTCAGTTCGTCGATCGCGTTCCCGCACTCGCCCCGTTGCTTGGCGGACAGAATGTCACGGTCCCGGCGCAGAAGGTGGCAGTAGTAGCGTTCGACATCACGCAGTAAGGCTCGGACCCGGCCGCGCCGCGTGTAGAAACGCCGAACCATGGCGTTCCCAAACAGCAGGTACACAAGCAGGATGTCGAAAATGATGGGGACAACTATCATGGGGGTTCAGGGGTTCAGGGGTTTGCGCTCTGGAGTGCGATGCCTGGTTGTCGAGTTTTGGGACCCTCTCGGGTTGCTTGGGCTCAGCGGGTTGCCGCGCACCGCGCGGTCTCAGGCGCGACAGCCTGGACAGCCTACAGCCTATCAACCTAAAGCCTACCCGAGGAGTCACCACCGTCGCACGACTCCGCCGTGGCACTCAGTCCGACGTCTTGAGCACGGCGACAAACGCTTCCTGCGGGATGTTGACCTTGCCGAACTGCTTCATCTTCTTCTTGCCTTCCTTCTGCTTCTCCAGCAGCTTGCGTTTTCGCGTGATATCGCCGCCGTAGCACTTAGCCGTCACGTTCTTGCGCATGGCGCGCACGGTCTCGCGGGCCACCACCTTGCCGCCCACGGCCGCCTGAACGGCCACCTGGAACATATGCGGGGGGATGACATCCCTGAGTCTCTCGGCCAGTTGCCGGCCCCTGTCGTGCGCATGGTCACGGTGCACGATGGTGGCAAAGGCATCAACGGCTTCGCCGTTCACCATCATCTCCAGCTTGACGAGCGGCGCCGTCTTGTAGCCGGCCGCTTCATAGTCCATGCTGCCGAACCCGCGCGTCAGTGTCTTGAGCTTGTCGTGGAAATCCACGACGACCTCGTGCAGCGGCAATTCGACGGTCATCATGACATGCGCCCGGTCCACCGTCTCAGTCTTGCGGCACTCGCCGCGTTTCTCCATGATCAGGTTCAAGATGCCGCCCATGTAGATCGCCGGCGCGATGATCTGGGCGCTGATGATCGGTTCTTCGGTGTGTTCGATCTCGCTCGGGTCCGGCAGGTGGGTCGGGTTGTCCAAGTGGATGACCCGGCCGTCACTGCAGTATACGTGATACACGACGCTGGGGTACGTGAGAATGACATCCATGTCGTACTCCCGCGCCAACCGCTCTTGCACAATCTCCATGTGCAGCAGGCCCAGGAAGCCGCAGCGGAAGCCGGCGCCGAGCGCCGTCGAATTCTCCGGCTGCGCCACGAAGGCAGCGTCGTTGAGTCGCAGTTTGGCGATACTGAATTTCAGCGCCTCATAGTCGCGGGTGTCGATGGGATAGATACCACTGAATACCATGGGATGCACTTCCTGAAAGCCCGGCAGCGCCTCGGCACAGGGGCGTTGGTTCAGGGTGATCGTATCGCCGATCCGGATGTCGGCAGGGTCCTTGATCGTTGTGATGACGTATCCCACATCACCGGGCCCGAGCCGCTCCGACTTGATCATTTCGGGCCGGAAAATCCCCACCTCTTTGACTTCGGAAACAAGCCCGGAACTGAACAACCGGATGGTCATTCCCGGGGCCACGGCGCCGGAGAAGAGTCGGACATAGCTGACAACGCCGCGGTACACGTCGTAGATGGAGTCGAAGACCAGGCCTCGGAGGGTATCGTCGCCCGAGCTCACCGGCGGCGGGACCCGCAGCGCGATCGCCGCGAGCAACTCGTCGATGCCAATGTCCTCCTTGGCGCTGACGAGCAGACACTCCTCGGCCGGGATGGCCAGGATCTCTTCCAGTTGAGTGGTGCACAGCTCGATGTCGGCCGAGGGGAGGTCGATCTTGTTGACCACGGGAATGATCTTCAGGTTCTGGCGCATGGCCAGGTGGGCGTTGGCAACCGTTTGCGCCTGAATGCCCTGCACGGCATCGATCACCAGGAGCGCCCCTTCACATGCGGCCAGGCTGCGGCTGACCTCGTACGAGAAGTCGACGTGTCCGGGGGTGTCGATCAGATTCAACCGCAACGGCTTTCCGTCGTCCGTTGAGTAATTCATGCACACGGGGTGCGACTTGATCGTGATGCCGCGCTCGCGCTCCAGGTCCATGGCATCAAGCACCTGGTCCTGGAAGGTGCGTTCGTCGACCGTGTGAGTGTGCAGCAGCAGGCGATCGGCGAGCGTCGACTTGCCATGGTCGATGTGCGCGACAATCGCGAAATTCCGTATCTTTTGGAGCTCGTCGCTCATACCTGACTCCAATGGCGGTCCAACCGGGCCGTCACTTCTTGGTCATGACCGCGATCGCCCACAACCCGGCGACCTGATAGACGATGTTCGGAAGCCACACCAAGACCTCAGGGTGCACATAGGAATTGTGCCTGAGGCCATCGGCCAACACGATGAAGGCATAGAACCCCGATCCAAGGATCAGGCTGACCAGCAGCCCTACCGAGGTCTCCGAGCGCCGAGAACGAATGCCGAGGGGAATGCCCAGCAACAGAAACGCGAACGGCGACAGCGCCATGGCCATGCGCGTGTGCAGTTCAACGTACTCCGAAGTCGTGCTCTCGCCCAAAGCATTGTCAACGTATATCCGCCCGAAAATCATGGCGAAATCCATGTGCTTCAGACTCCGGGTCAGTCGCCGCCGGTCCAGTTCAGAACCGAAGTCCAGGGGAAATGAGAACTTGCCGCTGGCGAAGCGCGTGACCTCGCCACGCCGGTCCTTGCTGCGCAGATCGACCGAGGCAATCGTGGTGTCCTCCAAATCCAGCCGCAGAACCCGTTTCTCCTCATCAACGGTCACGCTGCCGCGACGGGCGGTGATATCTTGAACCACCCTGCCGTCGTCGTCGAGGACGAACACGTGAATATCGTCAAAGCTGTCCCGGTCCTTGCGGCCGACGCGAATGATGAACCCCTTCATTTCCACGAAACGTCCCGGTTCCAGCAGCACCAGGGGCGTCTTGATGCCTTCGCTGCGCCGCAGCAAGTCGGCCCGATACAGCCATCGGGGCGCGATGGTCGCGTGCAGCCACAGACACACGGCACTGAACACGATGCTGATCACAAGGCCAGGCGCAATAATCTGCCAGATGCTGATCCCGCTCGCTTGCATGGCAGTCAGTTCATTGTCGGCCGACAAACGACTGAACACCAGGACGGTGGCGCACAGCAGCGCCATGGGCAACGTATAGGTGAGCATGTCGGGAATGAGGTAAACGATGAACCTCAGCAACAGGGCCACGTCGGCACCGCGCGCCAGCAGGTCAAAGGCGCGGATCAAGTTCGCGGAGAGCATCACAAAGGTAAGGATTCCCAGAGCCAGGCATGTGATGACCACCAACCCGCGGCCGACATAGAGGTTCAGGGTTTTCATCCGCTCAGAACGTGGTGCCGATGTTGAAATGGAATCGGCCGGTCTTGCTCAGGTGGTCCATCTCGGTGGCGATCGGCCACCCGTAGTCCAACCGGATCGGACCGATGGGCAAATCGATCTGCAGTCCCAGACCGACGCTCTGATTCATCTTCGTCGGGTCCATGTCCCCCGGATCCTCCCACACGTTCCCCAAGTCCGTGAAGACGCTGCCGCTGATCCGTTCGAAGATCGGTTGAATGAACTCCACCGTGCCGGTCAGCAATGCCTTGCCGCCCAGCGAATCCTCGTTTTCGTCCACCGGGCTGATGTCCCGGCGTCGGAATCCGCGCACCGAGTACGCGCCGCCGGCGAAGTAGCGATCGAAGATGGCCGGTTCGTCCCCGCTGATGCCGTCCGTCACCCCGGCGCGGACGGCCAACTTGAGGACCGAATCCTCGAAAACGGGGAAATACTTGGCCCCGGCCGCGTCGAACTTGACGATGTTGCCGTAACTGCCGAGCGCGTCTGCGGTCAACTCCCCACCCAAATTGAAGGACGCACCGCGCGAGGGGTTGATGAGCCGGTTCCGGGTGTCGCGCGACACACCGACCGACACCGCGTTGGCGGTATATCTGCCTTCCTCGTCGGCCATTTGGGCGCTAACATCGTCGTCAAAATCCCTCAATGTCACCTGCTGCACCGTCAACCCCGTTGACTGGCGCCACGACTCAGCCAAAGGCTGGAGGCTCGAGGCCAGATGCGATTTCAGCCAGGACAGATCCCAAGGCCGGGAGACGTTCGCCCCCAACCCGATGTTCTGCTGCTCGTACACATCCTCAATCCGTGTGTTGTAGAACGCCTCCAACCCCAAACGCAGCCGCCGGTCCAGCCACCAGGGCTCCGTGAATGAAAGGGAGACGTTGCTGATCTGGGTGCCCAGTTGCGTACGCAGGCGCAGGCGCTGACCGCCGCCGCGGAACGAGGGCCAGTTCTTCCAGTCAAAGTTCGACTGAGTCAACTCCACGAACCCCAGGACGGCCTCCTCGCTGGACACCCCAGCGCCGACACTGAACTGCCCCGTCTTCTTCTCCTTGACGCGAACCTGAAGGTCCTTCTCTTCCGCCTTCTCCGTGCTGACAGCGGAAATCTCAACCGTCTCGAAGTAGTTGAGGTTCTCAAGCCGTGATTTCGACGTCCGGATCTTGCCCGCGTCGCCCAGATCCCCGGGCACCAGGGCCAACTCGCGCCGAATCACGTGGTCCTTCGTCACTTCGTTTCCCGAGATGTAGACATCATGGACGCGGGAGGGGATCCCTTCGTTGATCCGGAACTCGATTCCCACGGTGTGCGCCTCGGAGTTCGGGGTCAGATCCGGGTAGCAACGCAGGTCCAGATACCCCAGGACCTCGTACTTACTCCGCACGCGCTGCAGATCCTCCCGTTCCGTCTTGGAGTTGTACGTATCCGATGGCTTCAGATGGACCAGTGGCCGCAGTTCTTCCTCGCTGAAACGGTTGTTCCCGGAGAACGTGATCGAGTTGACCTTGTACGGCGCGCCCTCCACCAGATGGAACGTGAGGGCAATCCATTTCTCTTTCTTGTCCACCTTCTTCTCGATGCTCAGCACATTGAAGTCCAAGTAGCCGTTCTCCGTGTAGAGGTCACGCAGCGCATCTTCATCCATCTTGAGGCGGTTCTCGTCATACCATCCGCCCAACCGGAAGATGACATTCCACCAGTGCCGCTTCGAGACAATGGTCTTCCGCAGTTTTCTCTCCGAAAACAGCACGTTGCCGTCGAACGACACAGACTCCAACTTCATGCGTTTCTCTTCCTGGATACGAAACACCAGGTTGGCGTCATTTGTGTTGGGGACCTTCTGGATGATCGTCTCAACCGAGGTCTGAAAGCTGCCCTTGTCGCGGTAGCGCTTGCGAATGGCTTCGGTATCTTTCACCACCTGTGCTTCATCCACAGGAGCGCTCACCGGATGCTTGACCAGGTCGCGCAACTTCTTGGTCTTCAGCAACTGGTTGCCTTCGAAAATGATCTCACGCACCACCGGTTTTGGCCGTACGGTGACCGTAATCACGACCTTGTCGCCCGGTTCCTCCTGCAACGAAGTCCGCACGTCCTCAAAGGCCCCCGTCTTGTACAGACGCTTGATGTCATCCGAAAGCCGCTTGGGGTCGAAGGTGGTGCCTGGAGCACTGTCCATATTCGCCAGAACCACCTGCTCCGAAACGGACGCACCCGTGTCGGATGTCACGACGATCTTTTCGATCGTGGCAGCCGTCAGAGCGCCCCCCAGCCAGACACAGCCAAACGACAAGCAAACCTTCAAGCAAATTCGACGCCAACCTGCTGCAATGTCCAATCTCATGCTCTGGTGCCCTTTCAAACCTCGGGAACATCCTCATCCGGAATCCGGCTTCGACTCTTGAACAACGTGTAGGCGGGCAGGAACGTCAACGGCACAATCCCCGTAGGACCATTTCTGTGCTTGGCCACAATCAGTTCTGCCGCCGTATCTTCCTGAATCCGGGTCGGGGCCTGGTCGCCGTCGCCCTCCCGGTCCTTCTCAACATCGCGCTCACGGTGCAGGAGCGCGACGACGTCGGCGTCCTGCTCGATGGCCCCGGACTCGCGCAGGTGCGAAAGCCGCGGGCGTTGCCCCGGCTGCTCCGCCTGCCGGTTGAGCTGGGCCAGCACCAGGATTGGAACCTGAAGTTCCTTGGCCAGGGCCTTGATACCACCCGACATGCGCGCCACCTCGTTCTCACGCGTGGCGTTCTTGCCCACGTTGGCACGCATCAATTGGAGGTAATCGATCATGATGACCTGGATATCAAACTCGCGTTTCATCCGTCGCGCACGGGCCCGCAGTTCCATGATGTCCAGACTGCCCGTGTCGTCAATGTAGATGGGCGCACTCCGCAGCCGCTGCCCGGCTTCCATGATCTCCTGCCAGCGACCGGGCGAGAGCGCACCCTCACGAACATCCGTGATGCTGACCCGGGCATGGCCGCAGAGCAGGCGCAGCACCAACAGCTTTGCCTCCATCTCCAGACTGAAGAAACCGACCGCCGCTGGTTTCTCCCGCAGCGCCAAGTTGGTGGCGATGTTCAGCGCCAGAGCCGTCTTGCCGATTGAGGGACGCGCGGCCAGTACGAACATGTCACCAGGCCGTAACCCGATGATAAGCCGGTCCAGGTCGTCAAACCCCGTCTGCAATCCGACCACGGACAGGTCGCCGGTGTGCAGCTTGTCCAAATGATCTATCGCATGAATGATCAGGTCGCCGACCGCCTGGGTCTTCTTGGTGTCGGTGAGTCCCGTCACCGCCAGCACATCCCGCTCGATCTGATCCAGCAGTTCCTCCATGTTCTCCTGCGGTTCGAAGCACCGGGAGTGAACATCGCTGCTGGTCCGAATCAGTCGTCGGAGCACCGCAGTCTGGTGCACAATATCCACATAGTGATGGATGTTGGCGGCGGTGGGGACGCAACTGACCAACTGACTCAGGTAGGCCCGCCCCCCGACCTCCTCAAGCACCGCCGCCTTGGCAAGAGCGTCGGACAGCGTGATCAAATCAATGGTGCCTCGGTGCCGCTCGGAGCCAAGTTTCACCAAGGCCGAAAAAATGCTCTGATGCGCCGGATCATAGAAGCTGCCCTCGAAATTCAGCTTCGCCACCGCCGCCTCAATGGCCTCGGCCGGATCCAAAAGCATCGAGCCCAAGACGGCCATTTCGGCCTCATGGTTGCGCGGCAGAGGGCGGTCCCCCACCCCTGCTGTAGCCCCCGTACTTCTGGAGTTGGCCGCGTCAGTCATAGAGGCCGCCCTGGCAGCAGAGGCGCTGCACCGACCCTGGTGGACCGCTTCACGATCCAGTTCAGATCCGTACCACCCAAACCTTCACGGCCGCCTGCACGTCCGCGTGCAGCCGCACATCCACATTGTAGACCCCAAGTTCCTTAATCGGATCGGCCAGGACCACCGCTTCGCGCTCGATCTCAATGCCCTCTTTGGCCAATGCCTCCACGATCTGCATCTGGGTGACGGATCCGTACAGCTTGTCGTCGTCCGTCGCCTCGACGGCGATCGTTACAGACAACTTGCCGATCTTGTCGGCCATGGCCTGCGCCACAGCCACCCGTTGCTCGTGTTCCTTCTGCAACCGCAGTTTCTTCCCCTCCAACTGACGCAAGACGTCAGGCGTGACTGCCGCGGCCAGCTTCCGCGGCAGCAGGAAATTGCGCGCGTAGCCGTCGGCAACCCGGACGTAGTCGCCCAGCCGTCCCAGTCCTTCCACATCATCAACAAGAACAAGCTCCACAGCCATGAGTTCGGACTCCTACGTTGTCGACAGACTCTTCAATACCGTCCATCACATGGCATGGTTCAGGAATCAGCGGTTCAAGGTTGTCAAGGCTACTTTCGGATGTAAGCGTCGATTCGGCCAACCATGAACCCTTGAACGGTGAACCTTTGAACCATGCCCATTACATCACCATAGCCAGCACCCGCGCCCGTTTGATGGCTTGGGTCAGCATCTTCTGGTGTTTGTAGCAATTCCCGGTGATCCGGCGCGGCAGAATGCGCCCTTTCTCCGTCTGGTACCGCCGCAGCAGTTCCACGTCCCTGAAGTCAAGCGCGCCAATCCTGTTCTCGCACATGCGGCACGACTTCTCCCGAACGGGCTTCCGCTTCTTCCGACCTTTGGTTGCTCTTGGTGTTGCCATAGACTAGCCCTGATCCTTCGCTACCTTCACGGACCTGATGCACGCTGCACTCTTGCCTCACCGGCGGTCAGATCGGCCAGAAGACTTAGCGCCTGGCACGTCCGCCGCCACGACTAGAACGGAATAGCCTCGTCCTTCCCCTCCACTTCCTCAAACGCCGGCATTGTCGGGGCCGGCGCGGCCGGTGGCTCCTGCGTCGCACGGGGGGGGGCAGGCCGAGAAACCGGCCGGGGTCCCCCCTCGGACATCTCGGCTGCCTCAGGCGCCGCGTCACGGCCCTTCCCCGACGTACCGAGGAAATGCACCCGTTCGGCAACCACCAGCAACCGGTTGCGTTTCCGCCCCGTTTCTTTGTCGTCCCACTGGTCGAACCGCAACCGGCCTTCGATGAAAACCGGCGTACCCTTTCGGAGGTACGTCTTGCACGTTTCAGCCTGCTTTCCCCACGTCTCGATGTCGACGAAGCAGACCTCGTCCTTCTCGTCCCCACGCGCCGAGACGAACTGCCGGTTGACCGCCAACCCGAAACTGCACACCACACCTCCCCCGGATGTGTTCCGCAGGTCAGGGTCGCGCGTCAAATTTCCGAGAAGGAACGCTCTGTTCAATGACGCCATCAGCGACTACCTCTCGTAACGGCGACCCGGCCCGTCATCATCGCCCATCCCGTCCGGTCCGAACCGCTCGGCGGGTCTCGCGGCCCGGGCGACGAGTTCCTCCTCGTCAATCTTGAAGTACTTCAGCCTCAGGACGAGGCTGTTGAGCCGGTACTTGTCCTCAAAGGGCGCCACCGAGGCGGGCTCCATATCCATGAGGAAATACCAGTAGGTGCCAGCCCGGTGCTTGCCGATTGGGCGAGCCAGCGACTTGCGGCCCAGGAGAGTTTTCTCCCGCACGTTGCCGCCAAGCCCCTTAATATGACCAGCCACGTCCCGCGAGAACGCCTCTCCGCCGTCCTCGGCCTTCTTGCTGTCCAGAATGAATACCGCTTCGTACGTCGTCAATGGTCCTTCTCCTTAACCTGGATGTTTCGCGAACAGATTACTGTCCGCACGTGATACCGCTCAGCCTAGCCACACTCTCGTCCGGCATCGGCGCCCTGACGCGGTCATTCCGAACCCGCCCCGGCTTCCCCACCGTTGGCTGGAGAACCGCAGGCACAAAGCCTGTCACAAGACATGGGGTCCGGACCCCAATGGTCGCAATCGTCCCTGCAGGCAGACCAGCCCGGGGCCGACATGCGGGTTAATTGAGAATGTCCTGCTTTGAAAATGTCGCACTGATTCAGACGCTGATCCGCGGGGCGTCTGCCCCGGCACTATCAGACCGTGCTGCAACGGTGCGCTGCTATTCTTCCTCCTGCTCGGCCTCGGGCGGTTCCGCCAGATTGAGGCCGTTGTAGCGGTTCATGGCCGCATCGACACCGGACACCGCCGCCACGAGAACCGCTTCAGTCGCCGTTTCGATCACCTGCCGAACCAGCGGCAGATCGGCGTCCGACCAACGCGACAGAACATAGTCGACTGCTTCACCGTCCGGTCGCCCGATGCCGACCCGGGAACGAGCAAACACATCGCTGCCCAATTCCCGGATGATCGAGTCCAACCCGCGGTGCCCGCCACTGCTGCCCGCCTTGCGCAACCGCAGTCGTCCCAAGGGCAAATCCAGGCAATCGGCGACGACCATCAACTCATTCGGTGCTGTATTCCGCTCCCGGACCACCTCGGCCACCACCTCGCCGCTGGCGTTCATGAAACGCAACGGCTTGACCAGTGTCAGGGCTAAACCTTCGTACTCCACGTCGAGCAGGATTCGGTCGCTACGACTCTCTTTTTGAAAGCAGCGCCCGGCCCGCTCCAGAATACGGTCTAAGACCAAGAAACCAACGTTGTGCCGGGTCGCCTCGTACGCCAGTCCCGGATTGCCCAGACCGACAATCAGTCTCGGCCCTGGTTCCGTCGAAGCCCCATCGACCAGTCGCCCGGACATGGGGTTCAGATTTCCGCCCGCTGGCACCAGCATGGCGACTCTCCTGCACGCGCGCCAGCCCAACTGGGCGCCCCCCCCCGGAGCCAACACCCCAATCGCCGGCACCTCAGCACCCGCACGGCCCAAGACCGGCGGCGATCATTCCTGCTACTTCTTCCCCTCCTTCTTTCCACCCTCTTTCTTGTCCTTCTCAGCCTTCTCAGCCTTTTCGGCCTTTTCGGCCTTCTGTGGTTTGCCGGACTCCGCTCCATCCTCACCCTCTTCGTCATCCTTCTTCTTCCGGCCCACCAGCTCAGGCTCGGCCTCGGCGCCCTCGACCGCAACAACTTCTTCTTCCGGGACCTCTTCTTCGACACGGCGCGGGATCCGCACCTGGAACACCATCTGCTCGGGGTCCGCCACCGCCGTGAGTCCAGGAGGCAGGACCAGGTCCTTCACGTGGATGGACTGATCCAGGTCCAGGCCACTCACGTCCACAATCACCGTCTCCACCATATCGCCCGGCAAGCACTTGACCTCGACCTCGCGCAGGATGTGCTGCAACTCGCCACCTTTGTGCAGGCCCACCGGATCCCCGTGCGCGACAATCGTGATCTCGGCCGTGATAACCTCGTCGGCCCGGACTTCCTGCAGGTCCATGTGCAGAACCATGCTCGTGATCGGGTCGATCTGCTCGTCCTTGACGATGGCCGTGTAGGGGGTCTCTTCCCCGGCCACCTTGACCGCGACCAACCCGGGATGGTGCATCAACTGCTCGACGACCGGCACGGAAAGCGCGATCGACAACGCACTCTTGCCGTAGCCGTAAATGACTCCCGCCACCTTCCCCTGTCGCCGCAAACGCCGTGAGGCATGCGTGCCCGTCTTGTCCCGCTTCTCGACTTCAATTGACAGTTTGTTTGCCATGCCTCAGTTCCTTACAAGAATGGTGCGCCTATTCCTTCGGCCTCTGACGTCGACGATTGCCGCAAGAGGCCCTGTCGTCACGCGGATTGGCTCGGGGCTCGACCAACCGCCGCCGGGCAACGTTGCCTATGCTCTCTCACCCTTCCTCGTGCAGACGGAAAAGCGAGGATACCGATCGCCCTTCATGAATCCGCCGGATCGCCTCAGCCAGCAGTTCGGCAACCGACAGCACGCGGACCTTGGCCGGCCACCCAGCCGGCGGAGGAGGAATGCTGTCCGTGGTGATCAACTCCGCAATGCCGCTCTTCTCGAGCGTCGAAAAACCCTTCTCAACCATGCAGCAGTGTGACACTGCCGCGAATATTCTCCGGGCGCCGGCGGCGCGCAGTTTCTCCGCGGCCCCCGCCAGCGTGCCAACCGTTGTCGTCAGGTCGTCAACCAAAACACAGTCGCGTTCGCGGACATCGCCAACCAAATGCGACGACATCACGCGTTCTGAGCTGATCCGCCGCTTGGCGACCACAGCAAAGCCGCTGCCGAGCATATCGGCAAAGACCTGGGCCATCTTCACACTGCCAGAGTCCGGCGCCACAACGACCGCATCCGGACCCAGTACGCCTCGTAGGTGCTTGACCAGCACCGGCGCCGCGTACAGGTGATCCACCGGGATATCGAAAAATCCCTGAATCTGCTGCGTATGCAGGTCCATGGTCAGGACCCGCTGCGCACCCGCGGTCACCAGAAGATTCGCCACCAACTTGGCCGTTATCGGAACCCGCGCTTGATCCTTCCGGTCCTGCCGCGCATACCCGTAGAACGGCAGTACCGCGGTGATCCGCTGGGGCGACGCACGCCGGGCCGCGTCCAGCATGATCAACAATTCCATCAGGTTCTCATTCGGCGGCGGACACGTCGGCTGAATGATGAATATATCCGCGTCCCGAATGATCTCGCTGTACTTGACGAAAATCTCGCCTTCACAGAACCGCTTGATCTCGATCTGCCCCGGCACCAATCCCAATGCTGCCGCTATACGCTGCGCCAACTCTGGGTTCGCCGTGCCCGAAAACAGCTTGATATCCATGAACCACCCAAGCTGCTTCTGAACCGCCGCAGGCAAGCCGATTCACAAGAAGCCGTCTGCTCTGCGTCGAAGCCGCAGGTCCGCAGACGACCCGTCCCCAGACCTATACAAACCATACGGACTCCAAACGCGAAAACCATACTATAGCTCCCGGCAAAGGGGTTTCCAATCATCCCGTTACCTTGTAGTGATGCGTCAACGCGCGCGGCGTGGCAGCCACCCGATTCCATGGCGATGTTACCCGCGCCCCAAATCCGTGAACACCATGGTACCCCACGACTCCAAACTCATGTTTTCGGGTCGACTTTGTGACGGCCTGCCGCCACGCCCCGGAGGGCGGCCAGCTCTCTTGGCCGTTTTCCGCGTTACTCGGTCGTTACATAGCTCAGGGTATGCGCCGCCCTCGTGCCTTGAAACCGGCTCAAGATAGCTGGTCGCAAACTGCCAAGCTATTCTTGCACGGACCCTTAGGAGCGAAAGACACGGACACACTGCACCACGGGTTCCGGTTGACATCGCGCGCGCGGCGAAGTAATATTCAACTAGACAACGTGGTTAGGCAACCGGCAGGCTACCGCCTAGCGTGTTGGTCACGCATTCCGACTTTGACTTAGACCAACAAGGAGGATGCCCCTATGGACGCAACCGAACGCCGGCGCGGTCTCGCGTTGGTCGCCCCCCCCTGCAGACACGGGGCCAGCCGCGCCTGCTTCACACTCATCGAACTGCTGGTCGTCATCGCCATCATTGCGATCCTGGCCAGCCTGCTCCTGCCCGCCCTGCAGCAGGCGAAGGACAAGAGCAAACAGGCGCAGTGCTTGAACAACCTCAAGCAGATGGGGTACGCCATCCTGCAGTACTGCGACGAGTGGGACGAACGGTTGCCCGCGCACCTGGTCGAGGTCCAAGCCGGCCCGGTGTTCATAAGGCCGTTCCTGCCGGACCTGATCTCGCCCTACCTGGGCGGAACCATCACAACCCCGCCGCCCGGTGAAATGTGGCACTGCCCCTCGGAAGTCAAGCACCACGGCTCCAGTTACCTCATGGACTACGGCGATAACGGGCACGTCATCCCGGGCGACAAGACCATGGTCGAGCGCCGGCGCCTGGGCAAAATGAAACGCCCCTCCGAACTGCTGACTAAATGCGACTCCCGCGAAACCAGTGACGGAATCAACTGGACCGGCGGCTGGTGGATGTCCTGCTCGGTCTGCGGTCCCAATAGCACCGCCCGGCCCTGGCCACGCCATGGACCGGGGTTGGTGGCTGCCTTCCTGGACGGCCACGCCGAGTGGTTGTCGCACGGCCAGGTCACAACGAACCAGGGCGACCTCTGGGGCCATAACGGGCTCTGAAGTCGGTGAGGTGCAGACTCGAGTGGCACTTCCAAACCGTCGAGGCCAGCAAGGGCGTCAGCACCGTGCAGTTTGTGGTCATGCCGCCGGCCGTTACGGTTCCAGAAGGCGGAACGGCCGCGTTCACCGTCGCACTTGACGCCGCCCCACGTTCCAGCATTACGGTGGCCGTCGATGCCTGGGGCGTGAACCTGTTCCCAGCGAACGCGGCCGCGGGACCCGCCAGCGACAACTTCACCCCAACTCCCCCCCTCACCCATCCGACCTCCGCTTCATACCCGTCACCGCCACTCCGGCCAGGACCAGCGCGATCCCCAGCCACTGCAAGCCGGTCAATCGCTCACGCAGCAGAACCCAGGCGAGGAAGATCGTCGCCACCGGCGTGATGTACTGCATCACGTTCAGCAGCGACAGCTCGATCCGGTTCATGGCTTCGTACCAGGCAAAGAACGCCACCGCCGTGGGCAGCACGGCGAGGTACAGCACCACCAGCCACGTCGTCCCGCCAGTCGGCCAGACGCGTTCGAACGGCAGAACCAGCCACAGCAGGATCAGCTCGATCGCACCGAACACCATGCACCACAGCGTCGCCGCGAATCCGCCCACCCGCAACACCACCGACTTGCCCCACACCGAGTAGACTGTCCAGCAACAGGCGGCCAGGAACACCGCCGCGTCGCCCGCCGCGTGCCCGGACTGAAAGCTGATCCCGCCGCCGCTAATCACCTCGACCACCATCAGGCACCCAGCCAGGCTCACCAGGATGCCCACCACTTCGACCGCCACAACCCGCTCTCCGATGAACAGCCCGGCAAGCAGGATCAGGACCGGGCAGACCTGCATGATCAACGACGCGTTTATCGCCGTCGTCGTCCGCTGCCCCAAGAACAGCAGCGCACTCATCCCCACCATACCGAACAGCCCCAACCCCGCCAATTGCAGCAGGTCCTTGCCGGAGACCCGGAACACCTTCGGTCCGTAGATCAGCGCCCCCCCCGCCGCCAGCACTGCGCCGCCGAGCACGAACCGGATCGCCGACAGCGTCATCGGGTCGACGCGGTTCCCAGACAGCAGGTACCGCGCCGTCACGAACGTCGTGCTCCACAGCAGCGCGCTGGCCAGAGACCAGAACACCCCGCCCATGTACGCCGCATCCCGGACCGGCCGCGGCCCCGCAATAGGCATTTTCGTCTCTGAACACATGGCCCGTCAGCATACCGCCGCAACCCACCCCCGACAACCCGCGGACGGGGGGAAAAGGTGATGCGTCAGCGCCCCCCGGCCGGCGGACCGGCCGGTCATAGGTTGATGTTACTCGCGCCGGTTCGCGCCGCCGCGGGTCTTGCGCCCGCGGGGCGACGATTGGGGGAAAGAGGGCGGACGCACCGCCCCTTTTCCCCCAATCGTCGCCCCGCCCGGACGAGCCGGGCGGCGGCGCAGAGCAGCCCTCGAGTAACATGACGTCTCGGAAATGCTACACATGTTACTGTGCTGCAAGGACTATGGACAATGGACCATGGTCCCCAGTTGCGCGTAGCGCTAAGTTCGGAGTCCAAGGTAGAGGCCAGGTCTCCCGGCCTGGCCTGGTTCGGTCGCGTCGCCACAGCGCGCCGGGTCAGGAGGCCCGGCGCCCACCTTCGCTGACGCATCACGGGAAAAGAGGCCCAGAGGTCCAAGGGTTGAGTCCACGCCCGGCAATCGTAATCGCACTCGTAGTCCGGCTCGCAATCGAGAACGTGTTCAGAGGACCCAACCTTGTCGACGGTAGGGTTTCACCCCATGGGATGGCAGGGTTTCACCCCATATCAAACGATCCAGCCACAACCTATAGTCTTTATATAGATATAGTCTTCCCAAAGGACAAGTCTGAGCCCTGAGCCCAAACCGAAATCGGCGTCGAAAATGCCGGGGACCGGGAATGGCGGCGCCAGGGCCGGGTCAGAGTTCAGCCTTCAGGCTGTCCCGTGACACGCTGAAGCGTGAACTCGAGCGGAAGCTATGCGACCGGGCCTTGAGCGCCAGCCGGCGCAGAACCAATACGAATAGAGGAGTTCTCATGACCAGCAACAAACCAACCCACGGGGTGGGAACGCGCCGCAGCCGGGGAACCTTGGACCGCCTCGCCGGCATGATGGGCCTTGCCGCATTGACCCCAGGCGCGGCCTGCCGACGGCGCCGAGCCGTGACGTTACTGCTGCTGGCCGTGTGTGCCGGTGTCTGGACCGGGTCGGCGCAGGCCGCCACGGTTTACGTCACCCCCGCCGGGACCGGTGTTGGCACGTCATGGAGTGATGCCTACGGCGACCTGCAAACGGCCATGAACGCCGCAGTCGCCGGAGACCAGGTCTGGGTGAAGGCTGGCAGCTACCTGCCGACCACGGACCCGAGTGGCAGCAGCGTTCCGGTCGACAACCGCACCAAGACCTTCGCGCTCAAGCCCGGCGTGGCCGTGTACGGCGGCTTTGCCGGCAACGAGGCGTTGTTGTCCCAGCGCAACATCGCGGGCAATGTCACTATACTCAGCGGCGATCTCGGCACAGCAGGCGACCCGAGCGACAACGCCTACCACGTGGTGTCTGCAGACAAGATCACCAACATCGGGCTCGATGGCGTCACGGTCACCGCCGGCAATGCCAACGGCACGGACCCGAACGACCGCGGCGCCGGCATCTTCTGCAACGGCATCAACAGCACGAACACGCTCGCCAACTGCATGGTGACCGGTAACCACGCGGCCGACGGCGGCGGCGGAGTCTTCTGCGGGTTGTCCGCGCCAGCGCTCACCGCCTGCACGATAACGGGCAACAGCGCGGACTTCTGCGGCGGCGGTATCTACTGTGACTTCAGCTCGGCCCCAACCCTGTCCGACTGCATGATCAGCGGCAACACCGCGACGGCGGCGGGCGGTGGCGTAGCGTGCACAGGCTCCTCTTCCCCGACACTGACCCGCTGTGTGGTGAGCGATAACCACGCCTCCTACGCCGGCGGCCTCTTCTGCGAGTCCTCCGCGCCGAACCTGATGGACTCCGCGGTGAGCGGCAATAGCGCCGACTACGGCGGCGGCCTGTTCTGCCAGACCGCCTTCCCGCTGTTGACCAACTGCACGCTCACCGGCAATAGCGCCACGGCCTACGGCGGCGGCGTCTACGCCTTGGCATCGACGCCGGCGCTGACCAACTGCACGCTGAGTAGCAACAGCGCGACGACCTTCGGCGGCGGCGTGTTCTGCTACTCCTCGTCGCCAAAACTGACCAACTGCATTCTCTCTGACAACACGCAGCATGCCGTCCACGAGGCCGACTCGGCCTCCGACCCGGCGGTGAGCCACTGCCTGTTCGCGAACAATCCCCAAGGCGACTACTACGACGAAGACACTAACGCCATGCACAGCGTCCTGCAGTTCGGCAGCATCCTGCCGCTCGGCAGCGTGGCCGGTTGTTTCGACGGCGACCCGAAGTTCGTCATGGCCGGCCCGAGCGCCATCACCGGCGCCTGGAGCGGCCCTGCCAGTTACAGCGCACCCGATAACCGCACGACCCTGACCAACAGCGCCGCCGGGTTCACCCCCGGCGCCCTGGTCGGCCGGCTCATCAACGCCGACACCAGTCAGCGGAGCCAGGCGCTGGTCGTGGCCAACACCGCCACCACGGTCGAGGTCGTCGGCAACGTCACCGTCTACGTCGCCAACGGCGATGTCTACACGGTCGTGGATTATCACCTGCGTGACGGTTCCGCGGCCATCGATCGCGGCACGCTTGCAGGCGCGCCGGCCACGGACATCGACGGCGATGCCCGGCCAGGTGTGGGCGGACAGGTGGACATCGGCATTGACGAGGCCCCCGCCGGCTACACGCCGATCTCCACCGGCACCATCTACTATGCGGCCGCGACCCGCCCGAACGACAGCGGCGACGGCCTGTCCTGGCCCACGGCCAAGAAGACGGTGTCCGCCGCTCTCGCACTGGCGCAGTATGGCGACCAGGTCTGGATCAAGGCCGGCACCTACCGGGCGACCACCGACGCCTATGGCAATGCGGCCCCGTTCGACGCACGCACCAAAACCCACACGCTGAAAAGCGGCGTGAACGTGTACGGCGGCTTCAACGGCAGTGAGACGGCATTGGCCCAGCGCAACGTCGCGGCCAATATCAGCATCCTCAGCGGCGACCTGAACGGAAACGATGTCGGGTTCGCCAACAACAGCGACAACTCCTACCACGTGGTCTCTGCGAATGGCGTGAACCACAGCGTGCTCGACGGCGTCACCGTCACCGCCGGCAACGCCGATGGCACGAGCACCCCGGAGAAGTTCGGCGGCGGCATCTCCTGCACCGGCGTCAACAATACGAATACACTGGTCAACTGCACGGTGATCGCCAACAGTGCGATTACCGGCAGCGGTGTGTTATGCGACATCTCTTCTCCGGCTCTTACCAACTGCACGGTGACCGGCAACAGCGCCGACGGCGTGTTCTGCAGTCAGTCTTCCCCGACTCTGACGGGCTGCACGGTCAGCGACAACAGCGGCACCGGTGTATTGTGCTTCCTTTACTCCGCGCCGACGCTGACGAACTGCACCGTGAACGACAACAGCGACCGCGGTGTGGACTGTGGCTTCTTTAGCTCGCTGACGCTGACGGACTGCACCGTGAGCGGCAACAGCGCGGGCGGTGTATCCTGCAGCTTCTATGGAACCGCGACACTGACGGGCTGCACGGTTAGCAGTAACAGCAACAGCGGTGTATCCTGCAGCTATTACGCTTCAGCGACGCTGACCGACTGCACGATCAGTGGCAATCGCACCAGTTACCAAGGCGGCGGCCTGAACGGCAACGCGGGGGCTTCACTGACACTGACGAACTGCGCGGTCAGCGGCAACCGCGCGAGTAGTGGCGGCGGCCTGTGGTGCGCCGGCAACCCGTGGGTCGGTAACTCCGAACTGAGCATGACCAACTGCACCGTCAGCGACAACGTCGCCAGTGCCGGCGGCGGACTGTGGTTCGCCTCAACCTCGCCGGAACTGGTCAACTGCATTTTCCATGACAATACGTCACAGGCCATCTACAAGTTCGCCCCGCTCAGCGCCGCCGACCAGGCCATGTTGGCCAGCTTGCCCCCGGAAGTACTCTACGCCTTCGAAGCCCTCGGTTTCGGCCTCATCGACGACTCGCGCGCTGCCATCATCCACTGCCTGTTCTACGGCAACCCGAACGGCGACGTCTGCGTCGGCGGTTCCATCGTCGTGACCGGGGCGACGGCGATCAATGCCCTGGTGGGCAACAGCGGCAATGTCACCGGCAACCCGAAGTTCGTCATGGACGGCCCGGCCGGGACCACCGGCACCTGGACGGCCCCGGCCAGTTACAACGCGCCCAGCAATCGTACGACCCTGACCAACGCCGCCGCCGCGTTCGTCCCCGGCGCGCTCGCCGGCCAACTCATCAATGTCGACACCTCGCAGCCCCTCCAGACCCTGGTGGCGGCGAACAGCGCCACCACCGTCGAGGTCGTCGGCAATGTCGCCGCGTACGCGGGCAGCGGGGACACCTACCGGCTCGTCGATTACCACCTGCGCAACGGCTCGGCCGCCCTGGACCGGGGGCGGACCGCGGGCGCGCCGACCACCGATTTCGACGGGGACGCACGGCCCGGCAGCGACAGCCTGGTGGACATCGGCGCGGACGAGGCGGACGGTAGTTTCGTTCCGGGCACGGGTGGGCTGCTGCCGGTGTCGTACGCCCAGGTATCGGCGGCGGCTAGGTTCGGCACCTTCTCGGTTTTCTACCACGCCGACTCCGCCATGGGTGGGGTCCGGTCCGTCAGACTCTTCTACCGCCGGAACGGCGGCGACTGGACCGAGTATGGCACGAGCTTCACCGCCAGCCCGATCGATTTCGACACATCCACCACGGGCGGCCCTGGGGTCTACGAGTTCTACACGCAGGCCATGGACAACAATGGTAACGAAGAAGAGCCCCATGCCGTGCCGGACGGCCAGACCGTGGTGATCACCAGTTTCATCGGGAGCCGCGTCTACGTGGATGATAGCGCCACCGGTACCCAGACGGGCGCCGACTGGGCTAATGCCCTGCACAGTCTGCAGGCCGGGTTGACGGTGGCGACGGCCTTTAGCGTGTCGCAGATCTGGGTCGCGACGGGGCGGTATCTGCCCTCGCAGGACGGCACCGGGAATCCGGCCCCGACGGATCCACGCACCTGCACCTTCGCCCTGCCCTCGGATGTTGAGCTGTTCGGCGGCTTTTCCGGCACGGAGGCATTATTGTCCGAGCGCCCCAACCCGGGGCACCCGACCCTGCTCAGCGGCGACCTCGGCACCGTGGGCGACACCAGCGACAACAGTTACCACGTCGTCACCCTGAACGGAACCTACTACGCGCGCCTCGACGGTTTCACGGTCACCTCTGGCAATGCCGCCGGCAACTACCCGAACAACCAGGGGGGCGGCGTCTACTGCTACGACGTCAATGGCACCAACACCCTGGCCAACTGTATGCTCATCGACAACAACGCCGGTTACGGCGGCGGCGGCCTGTACTGCTACGGCTCGGCGCTAGTCCTGAACGCCTGCGTGTTGAGCGGCAACCATGCCGTCTACGGCGCCGGTATGTCCTGCGACGCTTCGGCGCCGGTCCTGAACGGCTGCACGCTTAACGACAACCGCGCCGACTCCCAAGGCGGCGGTTTGTACTACAATGACAACACCACCATGGTCCTGGTCAACTGCATGGTGAGCGGCAATAGTGCCATCTTCGGCGGCGGCCTGCTCGGCAATGCCAACACCACCTCGCTCCTCACCAACTGCACGTTCAGCAGCAACACCGCCAGCCTCGGCGGCGGCGTCTTCTGCAACGACGGCGCCACCGGGGTGCTGACTAACTGCCTCCTGTCCGACAACACCGGACATGGCGTCTATGAATACACCGCTGCTGCCGACCTGACCGTGACCCACTGCCTGTTCAACGCCAACCCGAACGGCGACTACTGGGATGAGGGCACGACGAGTCTGACCGGTGCGGCGTTGATCAATGCTATCCCGGACGGCCAGGCCACGGGCAATGTGGACGGCGACCCGACGTTCGCCATGAACGGCCCGGGCGGGATCACCGGCAGTTGGACCGCCGCACCCAGTTACGATGCCCTCCTGGATCGCACGATCCTGACCACCGGCGCCGACACCTTCACCCCCGACGCCCTGGCCGGTCAATTCATCAACGCCGACACCAGCCAGCGCCGGCAGGCGTTAATCATCGGCAACACGGACACCCAGGTCGCGGTCTGGGGCGACCACAGCTACGCGGGTGGCGGTGCTGGTGGCCCCGCCGCCTTCCGCGTCATTGACTATCGCCTTGACAGCGGCTCTGCCGCCATCGATACCGGCACAGCCGGCGCCAGCGTACCCGCCACCGACATCGCCGGCGACCTACGCCCGATCGATATCCCCAACCAGGGCGCCAACGGCACCGCCACCGAGTTCGATATCGGCGCGTACGAGGTCGTGACCGTGGCGGCACCGCAACTCCCGGGACTCGAGATGTTCTTCACGCAGGCGCTGCAGCCGCCGCCGCAGGCCATGCTCGCCTGCCGGGCACCGTGGCAGACGCAGTTCGCCAACGGCGTCATCTTCCGCGACCTGCGCCTGAGCGCCTTTACCGCGGGGTTCCCGCTCCCGGCGATGGGCGCCACCGATACCCAAAGCATGGGCTGCGAGGCCATGCTGGACGTGTCCAGCGACGGCGGCACCACGTTCCTGCGGGTGCAGTGCGCGGCGCAGATGACCGTGCGAACCACCGGCCGGCCTGAAACGAACGGCACGCAGTTCTTCGACACCGAGATGCTGCAACTGGACCTCTCCGGCGGCGCTCTGCCGGCAGGCATGATGCTGCGCGAGAGTCCGTCAAAGGCGTCGCTGGGACGCATGACCGTTCGGCTGGTGCCGGGCGGCTACATGATCAGCAGCTTCTTCGACATCTTCACCGAGGTCAGCCTGGACGGCGGCCAGAACTGGTCACCATCGCCCGAATCGTGGCGCTTCGAGCTGCGCCGCTTCGGCACGACGGTGTCAGCCATTGGGGCCCCGACACGTTTGCTGCCGTCGCCCATGGCGCAGTATGCGTCAGCCCCGGACCAGACCTTGCAGTTCACCAATGGCGCCCTGGTGAGCAACGTGAGCCAGACGCAGTTCAGCGCCGCGCAGTTGCCGCCGATTTCTGGCACTATCCAAAGGCAATCGCTGGACGCCGTCATGAGGCTGAAGTTGTCACTGGATGAAGGCCAGAGCTTCCTGGAGCTGCACGGCGCGTGCAGCATGGTCATCAGTCGGGCCTGTGCCGACTCCGGGGCCAACGGACTCCTCGATACCGAAATGGTCTCCCTTGACTTTACTGACATGGAGTGGCCGCCCTACGTCATGCTCCGGGAGAGTCCGACGCGGCCCTCGCGCGGCATAACCCGCGTGCAGGCGCAGCCGGACGGCACGTTCCGCATCCAGAGCTTCTTCGACGTGTTCTTCGAGATCAGCCAGGACGGCGGTCAGAGCTGGGCGGCCAGCAATGAGCCCCTGCGCCTGGAGGCAATCCCAGTTGCCACTTCGAACCCGTTCCCGACCTCTGGCATACCGCCGTCCGGCAGCGTCTACGCGGACCCGAGCGCGCTGTTTGCCGCGTTCTCCGGCGGCGTGCTGGTGCGGCACCTGAACCTGCACGACTTCCTCGATGCAATCCCACTGCCAGCCCCCGACGCCAGCGCCACGCGTGTGCTCAACGCGTCCGTGGACTTCGAATTGTCCCGCAACGGCGGCCTGAGCTGGGATCGCTACGCCTGTGTCGCGTTCACCACACTGCGGGTGAGCAGCAGCACCGACTCCGGCTCCACGCGCTACTTTGACACCGAAATGCTGAGCCTCCTCCTGACCGGCGGCAGCCTGCCCGCCGGCATCATGCTGCGCGAAAGCCCAACGCGCGCTTCCACCGGCCGCACCAGCGTCACCGGCAACCCCATGAGTGGCCCGTTCTTCATCGACAGCTTCTTTGACGTGTTTACCGAACTCAGCGTGGACGGCGGCCAGACCTGGCTCCCCGCGTCGACATCGGGCCTGTTGCGACTGGAACCAACCCAGTCTCTGACTATGACCTGCCCCGACGATATCACACTCGCGGCCCCGGACGCCAGCGGGGCCGTGGTGTCCTATGCCGCGCCCGTGACCGAGGGTGGCTGTGCGCCAGTGACCGTGACCAGTGTGCCGCCGAGCGGCAGCCGGTTCCCGGTCGGCGTCACCACCGTGGTCTCGACCGCCACGGATGCCTGTGGCCAGACCGCCGAGTGCCGCTTCACCGTGACCGTACAGCCATCGCTGACCCCGGGCTTCGAGATGTTCTTCCCGGACGCACTGCTGCTGCCACCGCAGGGCCTGTTCGTCAGCATGGCGCCGTGGCAGTCGCAGTTCGCCAACGGCGTGGTTCTCAGCGACCTGCGGCTGCGTGCCTTTACCGGCGGGCTCCCGCCCCCGGCACCCGGCACCAGCACAACCGAAAGTATCGGCTGCGAGGCCATGCTGGACCTGTCCCTGGACGGCGGCGCCACGTTCCAGGCGATACACTGCCAGTCGCAGATGACACTGCGGACCACCGGCGGGACCCCGACGGGCACGGTGCAATTCTTTGACACCGAGATGCTGCGGCTGGACTTCTTCAGCGGCAACCTGCCAGCCTCCGTACAGTTGCGCGAAAGCCCGACCAGGGCGTCGCTGGGCGGCGCCACCCTGCGGACGGTGCCGGGCGGCTGCATGATCAGCAGCTTCTTCGACATCTTCACCGAACTCAGCCTGGATGGCGGCCAGACCTGGCTGCCAGCGGCCGACTCGTGCCGGGTCGAACTGCGCCGCGACCCGACGACGGTGGCCGTACTGCAGGCGCCGACGCCGCTGTTGCCGTCGCCCATGGCGCGGTTTGCATCAGCTCCGGAGCAGGCATTGCGCTTCAACAACGGCACAGTATTGCGCCACCTACGCCAGACGCTGTTCAGCACGGCCGTGTCGCCGCCGGCGCCTGGCGCCGACCAGACGCAATCGGTGGACGCGATCATGGATTGGGAATTCTCTTTTGACGACGGCAGGAACTTCCAGGCAAAGCGCAGCGCGTGCCGCCTGGAAATCCGCCGGGGGTGTGCCGACTCCGGTGCCAACGGCCTCTTCGAGACCGAGATGCTGTCTTTTAACTTTGCGGAGTTCGAGTTCATCGCCATCCGCGAGAGTCCAACGGAGCCCTCGCACGGCATGATTTCGCTGCAACCACGACTGGACGGCACCTACGACATTCAGAGCTTCTTCGACGTCTTCTTCGAGGTCAGTCTGGACGGTGGCCAGACCTGGTCGGCGGCCAGCACCGCGCCCCTGCGCCTGGAGGAAAGCCCGGTGGCCACGCCGAACTCGTTCACGACCGCGGATTTTCCGCCAGCCGACGGCGTCTATGCGGACTCAGCCGACCTGTTTGCGATGTTCGCTGACAGCACGCAGGTGCGACAGGTGAAGCTGTACGACTTCACTCTGGCGTCCCCTCTGCCGGCCCCCGGCACCAGTACCACGCATGAGTTCAGTTCGGCGGTGGACTTCGCACTGTCCAGCGACGGCGGCCTGACGTGGGACCGCTACGCCTGCGTCGCGTCCACCACTTGGCGCGTGAGCAGCGGCACCGACTTCGGCCAGACGCGCTTCTTTGACACCGAGATGCTGCAACTGAACATCGCCGGCGGCAACCTGCCCAGCGGCGTGATGATCCGCGAAAGCCCGACCCGGGCCTCGACCGGGCGGGTTTGTGTTACCGGCTCCGCCATGGGCGGCCAGTTCCAGATCGCGAGCTTCTTTGACGTGTTCATTGAGTTGAGCACCGACGGCGGCCAGACCTGGCAGCCCACGCAACGCGGTCCCGGCACGCTGCGGCTCGAGCCGCTTCCGCTCCTGACGATCATCTGTCCCGATGATGTCACGGTCAAGGCCCCGACTGCAAACGGGGTCGTGGTCTCGTATGCCGCACCCGTTGCCGCGGGCGGCTGCGCGCCGGTCACCGTGACCAGTGTCCCCCCCAGCGGCAGCCTGTTCCCGGTGGGCGTGACCACCGTGGTCATCACGGCCACCGATGCCTGTGGTCAGACCGCCGGATGCCGCTTCACGGTAACCGTGGAGGCACCCCCAGTCCCAGAGCCCCACGCGATTTTCGTCAAGACCGATGGTACCGGTGCCGGCACCTCCTGGAATGATGCCTACGGCGACCTGCAGACGGCCATGGCCGCCGCGGTCAGCGGGGACCAGATCTGGGTCAAGGCCGGGACCTACACGCCGACGACCGGCACGGACCAGGCGATCTGCTTTGAGCTGAAGAGCGGCGTCGAGGTCTACGGCAGCTTTGCCGGCAACGAGACCTTGCTCTCGCAGCGCCAGATTGCGGCGCACCCGACGATTCTCAGCGGTGATCTCAACGGTGACGACGTCGGCTTTACCAACAACGGTGACAACTCCTACCACGTGGTTTGCATCGACGGCGTAGTCAATACGGTGTTCGACGGCTTCACCGTCACCGCCGGTAACGCCGACGGCGCCTACCCGAACAACATCGGCGGCGGCATCTACTGCGCCGCCGCCGACAGTACAAACACACTGGCCAACTGCACGGTGCTCGGCAACAGCGCCGAGCGGGGCGGCGGCGTGTCCTGCTACGTGTCTTCGCCGACGCTGATGGGCTGTGCGGTCAGCGGCAACAGCGCCGGCACGGGCGGCGGTCTTTACGGCGAGGGCTCTTCGCCGACGCTGATGGGCTGTGCGGTCAGCGGCAACAGCGCCGGCACGGGCGGTGGCGTGTTCTGCTTCATGCAATCTTCTACGGTTCTGACCAACTGCTCGGTCAGCGGCAACAGCGCCGACGTGGGCGGCGGCGTGTTCCTCTCGATGGGCGCCGCCGCAACCCTGACCAACTGTACACTGAGCGGCAACAGCGCGGAGTCCGTCGGTGGCGGCCTGTACTGCCAGACGAACGCGACGACGCTGACCAACTGCGTGCTGAGCGGCAACAGCGCGGGGGCCTTCGGCGGCGCCGTTTCCTGCGGCTATTCAGACGCCCTCGTCCTGACCAACTGCACCCTCAGCGGCAACTCCGCTGGAACCCACGGCGGCGGCATATACACCTATATCACCACGGCACTGGCCCTCACCAACTGCATTCTGAGCAACAACACCCAACACGCCGTCTACGAGTACGGCATCGACGCCGACCCGGTGCTAACCCACTGCCTGCTCTACGGCAACCAGGACGGGGACTATCTGGATGAGGGTACGACGACCCTGACCGGGGCCGCGGCGATCAATGCGCTGCCGGGCAACAACGGCAACCTCGCCGGCGACCCGAAATTCGTCATGGACACGCCCGGGGTCACCGGCACGTGGACCGCGGCGGCCAGTTTCGACGGCGTCAGCAACCGCACGACCTTCACCGACAGTGCCGCGGCGTTCTCCCCCGGCGCGCTCGTCGGCCGGCTCGTCAACCCCGACACCAGCCAGCGCCGGCAAGCCTTGATCGTCAGCAATACCGCCACGCAAGTGGTGGTCTGGGGCAACCACCCCTACGCCGGCAGTGGCGACACCTTCCGCTTCGTCGACTACCGCCTCGGGGCCGGCTCGGCCGCCATCGATACCGGCACGGGCGGCGCGGGCGTGCCCGCCACCGACATCGTCGGCAACGCGCGGCCGCTCGATACCCCGAGCCAGGGCGCCAACGGCACCGGCACCGAGTTCGACATCGGCGCCTACGAGAGTACAAGCGGACAGCCGCCGGTGCTCGCCGGGTATGAGATGTTCTTCCATGAAGCGTGGCTGTTACCGCCGGAGGGCGTGCTCGTCGGCGCGGCGCCGTGGCAGGTGCTGTTCGCCAGCGGCGTGATCGTCCGCGACCTGCGGTTGCGCGCCTTTGGCCCCGGGTTGCCGCTCCCGGCCCCGGGAACCACCGAAACGCGCAGCCTGGCCTGCGAGGCCATGCTGGACCTGTCCCTGGACGGCGGCATCACCTTCCAGCCGGTGCAGTGCTCGGCGCAGATGACGGTTCGGACCACCGGGCAGACCGAGACGGATGGGGTCCGCTTCTTCGACACTGAAATGCTGCAACTGGACCTCGCCGGCGGGACCTTGCCCACCGGACTGCTGCTGCGTGAGAGCCCGACCCTGGCCTCGACGGGGCACACCACCGTGCGTGCGGCACCAGGCGGCGAGATGATCAGCAGCTTCTTTGACATCTTCACCGAAATCAGCCTGGACGGCGGCCAGAACTGGTCACCGTCGGCCGAGCCATGGCAGGCCGAACTGCGTGGCGATCCGACACTCGGGCCGGCAGTGGCGGCGCCGACACCGCGATTGCCGCCGCTCCTGTGCCAGTATGTGTCCCCGCCCGACCAGCCCCTGCTCTTCGCGAACGGTGCCGCGCTGCGCAACGTGCGCCAGACGCTGTTCACGGCGACCGTGTTGCCGCCGGGACCGGGCCCCGCCCAGACGCTGACGACCGACGCGGTCATGGACCTGGAACTCTCGCTGGATGGTGGCGTTGACTTCCAAGTTCTGCGCGCCGCGTGCCGCATGGACATACGCTGGGCGTGTGCCGACTCCGGCGCCAGCGGACTCCTCGATGCCGAGACGGTCACGTTTGAGTTCGATCGGGAGGGTGTCATGATCCGCGAAAGCCCAACCTTGCTCTCGCGCGGCCTGACCTCGGTGCAGCCGCAGGCGGACGGCACTTACCGCATTTACAGCTTCTTCGATGTATTCACCGAGCTCAGTGTGGACGGCGGTCAGAGCTGGTCGCCGGCGAGCAACGGGCCCCTGCATCTGGAGGCAACCCCAGTGGCTACGCCGCACGCGTTCGCGACCCCGGATCTGCTGCCGCCACCCGGCAGCGTCTACGCGGACCGGACCGCGCTGTTTGCCGTGTTCCCCGGCGGCGTACAACTGCGACACCTGACACAATACGGGTTTGCCGAGTCGATCCCGCTGCCGGCCCCCGGCGCCAGCAGTACGCGTCAACTGGCCGAACCCGTGGACTTCGAACTGTCCCAGGACGGCGGTCAGACCTGGCAGCGCTGCACCTGCGCTCCCACCACCACCTGGCGCGTGACCGGCCTCACCGTCCCCGGCAACACGCGCTACTTTGACACCGAAATACTGAGCCTTGTCTTGACCGGCGGAACCTTGCCCCCCGGCATGATGATCCGCGAGAGCCCGACGCGCGCCTCCACCGGCCGAACCAGCGTCACCGAGAAACCCACCGGCGGCCAGTTCCCAGCCCTGATCGACAGCTTCTTCGACGTGTTTACCGAGTTGAGTGTGGACGGCGGCCAGACCTGGCAGCCCGCGCTGTCAGTCCCGGGCACGTTACGCCTCGAACCGCTCCCGGCCCTGACCATCACCTGCCCGGATGATATCACCATCGAGGCCCCGGACGCAGGCGGAGCGGTGGTGACCTACGCTGCGCCCGTGCCTGCCGGCGGCTTTGCGCCGGTGACCGTGACCAGTGTCCCGCTCAGCGGCAGCCTGTTCCCGGTGGGCGTGACCACCGTGGTCTGCACCGCCAGCGATGGCGCTGGCCAAACCGCCGAGTGCCGCTTCACGGTGACCGTGCAGGCGCCCCTGGTCATTGGCGGCGTGTCTCCAGGGACGGCAACCGGAACGGGAACGGCAACCGTGACCGTGGCCGGGCCCACTTCTGTCTCCGAGGGCGCCACGCTCCAGTTCGGGGTCACCGCCAGCGGCGGCCGTGCGCCGTACCACTACCAGTGGACCCTGGCCGGCGCCGCGGCCCCAGGTTCCGGCGACTCTCCAACGTATGCTTACCACCCGGACTTCGACACGGTGCAACATCCCGACGTGAGCCAGGACAAGGTGTTGGCGTGTACGGTGACGGACTCCGGCGGGCATCCGGCGGCCATCGCGACGTGGCAGACGTTACGGATTGCGGACGTCGACCGGCCTTGCGGGCAACCGCTCATTGCGATCAACCCAGCCACACCGCAGACACTCGACAACCTGTCGGCCAGTATCCTCCAGGCTCCGACAGACCCCGATGGCGACGTGGTCACGGGGTACGGCTACATTTGGGATATCCCCGGTGAGGGTCTGCCGATTGCCGGCAACCCGCTGAGTCATACTCACACGCGCAAGGGCCAGGTGTGGCGCCTCACGGTGCGGGCGCTGACCAATCCATACCAGGCCGGAGAGGTCGAGTCAAGCAACGCGGCAACGGCAGAAATCACGATTGGCAATACGCCGCCCGAGGCACTCAGCCCGTGGGGCCTGGAGGTCAACCAGAATGGTGCCTTGAACCTCCAGGTGGGGGGCCTGGACCCCGATGTGGATGATGGTATCGACACCCTTCTTTTCTCAGCGGCAAGTGCGCCCGCACACGGGACGCTGGAAGCGTTCGACGCTGCTACTGGCACAGCAGTCTATCGGCCGGATGCCGGCTTCACGGGCAATGACAGCTTCACCTTCCGGGTCTCGGACGGCACGGCCGCTTCCATAGCCGTCGAGGTGCCGATCTATGTGTCGGCGACGACCGGTTGGCTGGTCGCCCTGTCGACGACCAACACCGCCACACCGGGAGTGCAGTTCGGGGTTGAGCCGGACGCCACGCCTGACTTCGATGCGCGGTTTGATCGCCTGGCGCCGGCGGCGCCCGCCAGCGGCGGCTACACCGCCTTCATCAACGAGGGAAACCCCTTGCTCGACGGCCTGGAGCGCGATATGCGCGGCACGGCGCAGGGCACCAAGTGGCTGCTCGAAGTCGTTTCCGGCGAGGCGCCCGTGCTGCTAGTCTGGGACGACACGGTCTGGGACGACACGGACATACCCCACTTGCGCTTGTGGGAAGTGGCGCAGCCGAGCACTAACGCTCCCCGCCTGCCCGGCACGACCATCGCCATGGACGCAACGCGGCAACTCGAGGTCCTGGCGCCATCGCCGCGCTACTTCGTCATCGGGACCACGGCCTCTTTCGAGTTGCGACTGAAGCAGGGCAGGAACATGTTCTCGCTGGCCATTGAACCGACGGACCCGGCCGTGGATTCGGTCCTGGCGGCGCCGGATCGACCCGGGGTTGTGTATGTCGGGGTCGTGTGGGAGTTCCACGACTCCCGCTACGCGGTGGCCACCGAACTGCACGCGATGAAAGGCTACTTGGTGTATGTGCCGGAGGCGGTGAACCTGGTCGTTGAAGGTTCACCCCCAGCCACGACTCTCCTGCCTCTCGACACGGACTGGAACTTTGTGGGGCCGGCCGCCCGCTGCCGTGCACCTGCGAACAGCGCGCTGCGGGGTCCTTACTGGTGGTGGAACCCGGATTCGGACGCCTACGAACTTACCTGGTACGACGAGTATCTGGAGGTCGGCCGGGGCTACTGGATTCGCGCGGCCGAACCGGTGACGCTCGACTTCGGACCGTAAGAACTCAATGCCCCCCAAAAGGCGGGATTCGTGGCCAGACGGAGCAACCCCTGTTGCGTCACCCGGCAGAAGGCGCATCCGTCGACCGCCGCCCGGTCAAACCAGGCCGCACAGGCCGGGCCGGGAGACCTGGCCTCCACCTTGTTGGCACCACGCGATTCCCCACCTTCACGGTCGCATCACGACACGCGGCCCAGGGCTGTTTCAAAGTCGGCGGTTTGAGCGTGGCCGGGCAAATGACGGATCGAGGGACCCGCGGCGTGTCCCTACGCCGGGGCGAAGGTGCGTTCCGAGATGCCCGCCGACGGCCCGTTGCGCAGTGCATTCTACACTGAGCCAGAGTGCCACTGACCCACGCACCAACACACGTAGCGGAGAGGCCCAGCCTAGGGACAGGCAGGGCCTACTGGAGCGTCACAGGGGCAACTCGCACAGCCGACTTTGAAACAGCCCTGCACGCGGCACGATCTGCCTTGCCTTCCGTCAGGGCAGACGCATATTTGGGTTTTGGGTGAACAGCACCGACGGTCTGCACCGTGTCTTGGGAGGATTTCATGATGAGCACAACATCTCCCGTCTGGGTGAAAGTCACCGAGCACGCCGCGTGGGCGCCGCGCGACTCGTGCGGCGAAGTGGTCTACAAGGACCGGATGTGGCTGCTCGGCGGCTGGTTCAGCTCCAACATCATCGGCCCGCGCGACGTGTGGAGTTCGCAGGACGGTAAAGACTGGACCCTCGCCACCGAGACCGCCGCCTGGGAACACAGCGACCTGCCCACCACGCTCGTCTTCGACGAACGGATGTGGTTCATGGGCGGCTGGTACGGCGGCCGCCTCGCCGGCGCCTCGGCCAGCAGCCAAGTCTGGTACAGCACCGACGGCGCAGACTGGCGCAACGCCACCATGACCGCCGGCTGGAGCCCGCGACTCGGCGCCGCGGGGGTCGTTCACAACGGCAAGATGTGGATCCTCGGCGGCCTCGAACGGTACTTCGACGGCAACGAAAGCCATCTGCGCAACGACGTGTGGTGCTCGGCGGACGGCAAGGCGTGGGAGCTGGCCACCGCCAGCGCGCCCTGGGCGCCGCGCGCTTTTCATGCCGCACTCTCGTTCGCCGGCAAGCTGTGGGTGTTCGGCGGCGGCAACTATGTGCCCACCTACGCCGGACACAACGACGTCTGGTGCTCCACCGACGGCGTGCAGTGGACTCAGGTCACTTCACACGCACCCTGGTCGCCGCGCATCTGGTTCTCGGCGGTCGTCTTCAGAGACCGCATGTGGCTGCTGGGCGGGTGGTCGAACAATCCCTCGAAAAACTGGAACGACGTGTGGCACACCACAGACGGCGCCACGTGGACGGAACTCAAGACCGACTCCATCTGGTCCGAACGCCACGAGCAGTCCTACTACGTCTTCCAGGACAAACTCTGGCTTGTCGGCGGCAACGCCTGGCCGCTGGTCAACGACGTCTGGCGCCTCGACCTGTGCGGGTAAATCCTGAGAGATAAAATGCCCCGCCATGGACGCCAGGACGCGCCTGTTCGTAGTGGGCTCGCAGTGCGCGGAACGAAGTGGAGCGCCAAGAGCCCATCCGGCGTGTTGCGGCGGCGCGGCGCGGGGATGGTGTCTTGCCCGGCGGGCAATCGCCGGGACTGCGACACCACTACGAGCGGCGCCACGGCCGGATTTACCCGCACAGGTTGAAGAAACTTCGGCCAGAACGGCAACCTGTCGAGCGGCTCGTCCCGAACCGCAGCCAGCCAGCGCTGGCGGGACGTCATGGTGTCCGACATGGTTCCTCCAGCCCCAGGCGCTCGAACTGCTCGGCGGGTGCGTCGTTGGCGCGCATCAACTCGGCCATCTGCCCGCAGAGCCGCGCCTCGAGCGCCTCGTCGCGGAACGGGTGCTCCTGCGCCGGGTCCTTCTCCAGGTCGAACAGCAGGGTGCCGAACGTGTGCGGATTGACCCAGGTGCGCCCGCCGATCTTCATGGTACGGCAGCCCTTGGTGAACGCGAACGGTTCCGCCAGGCCGATGTCCTGCAGTTCCTTGGTCTCGAACGTGCGCCGCATGTGGGTCGGCATCAGCGTGTACTCAAACAGCGGTCCGTTCTCCGGCGCGATCGGGGCACGCATGTACACGTACCGGCCGTCAGTGAGGTTCACGTGCGCGCCGTGCAATCCGAACAGCCCAGCCTCGCGCACCGGCCGATCGCGTGCCACCGTATCGCGCAGGGGCACGCCCTGCATGTCCTTGGGCCGCTCAACGTTGAAGTACTCCAACACGGTCGGCGCCAAGTCGATCGTCTGCACCAGGCTGCGGCGGCGCTCGCCGGCCCGGCCGCAGCGCGGGTCCCAGATGAACAGCGGCGTGTGCGCAACCTCGTTGTAGAACGGCTGAACGCACTTGGCCCACCAGCCGTGCTCGCCGAGCAGGAACCCGTGGTCCGTGTTCACGATCAGCAGCGTGTCCTTCCACAGGTCCAGTTCGTCCATCTTGTCCAGCACCGTGCCCAGGTAGTGGTCGCACATGCTGATCAGCGCCGCGTTCACAAACCGGATGTGCTGGACAAACTCGGGCGCCTCCTTGACGCGGCCATAGGTCGGCCAGTCGCAGTGCGGCCCCTTGTACGCGTCAGCGTAGAGCTTCAGGTACTTCGCATAGGTGAAATACGGCTCGTGCGGATCGAATGTCTCGAGCTGCAGGAACCAGTTGTCCGCCGCCCGGTTCGTCTCGAGAAACTCCAGGCCCAGCCCGAACGTGCGCGCCTGCGAGTGGTCCTTCTCCCGACGCATGTAGGTGCGGTTGACCCAGTCCTGGCGCATCCACGGGCCCTTGCGGTAGACATCGTTAAGGCTGCCTTCCGGTATGCCCAGGGTCTCATCAAGACGGCACTTCCACGGGTCGCCCTCCTGCCCGCGCACGTTCTCCCACGTGGCAAAGCGCGTGTGGTAGTTGCAGCCGCCCTCCTCCCAATAGTGGTAGTGGTCGCTGACCAGGTGCGAGTGCACGCCCTTCTGTTTCAGGAGCTCCGGCATCGAGTCGTCGTACGGCTCGATCGGACCCCAGCTCCGGTGCAGGAAGTTGTACCGGCCCGTGTGCAGCTCGCGCCGCGCCGGCATGCACGGCATGCTGCCGACGTAGGAGTTGTCGAACGTCATCGTCCGTTCCGCCAGCCGCCGGAAGTTCGGCGCCTGCACCCACTCGCACCCGTACGCCGGCAACATATGCCGGTTCAGCGAATCGAACATCACCATGATGGCTTTCATGCGTCTTCGTCCCTTTCTCCGGTAATCGCTCCTCTGCGTCATTCTGTTGCCGTGGCGACCTTGATATCACCCTTGCCGACCTTCGCCCGCTGCGCTCGCCGAAGACTCGCGCCCGCTTCCGCGTCAACGCGGGACTCAGACGAACAGGCCGGTCCGCTCCCCGCCTGAGTCCCGGCTTCAGCCGGAAGCCTGCGCCCGTGCTTCAGCCGGGTGCGAGAACCGTCGCCTCGCGCGGCAACGCCCGGTCACCGCCCACGCAGCCCTGCCCCCCGAACGCCCCAGGCTCGTAGTCCCGCCTTTAGGCGGTCCGGGATGCGCCTCGCCAACTCGAAAGACCCGGACCGCCTAAAGGCGGGACTACGAGCCTGGGGCACCGCCACGCCATCGCCTGGCTGCCGTAAAGATACCGACCGTCGCGGAGTTCGCAAGGTACGCAATGGCGACAGGGTGATGTGTCAGCGGTTCCCGGGCGGCGGACCGCCCGGTCATGCGTGGGCGTTACTCACTGTCCGTCCGAGTCGCTCCGGCCACTCTGTCGCAGCCCGCCAGTAACATGGGAGTGAAGGTGGGCGCCGGGCCTCCTGACCCGGCGCGACGCAGCGACGCGACCGAACCAGACCAGGCCGGGAGACCTGGCCTCCACGTTGGACTGACGCACCACACGCAGGAGTAATGCGTCGGGGGCAAGGGTGGAAGCTGAGACGCCGGCCAAGGGACTGGCCGGGCCACTGACTCCGGGCGACTCGATCCGTGGTGCAGACAGTTGCTTGCCCGCAGGTTCAGGACGACGCGTCGAGTTTGGCACTCCCTGCACCTCATACGCATTACGTCCCATCACGGTGCAGCAACCGGCGCCGCCGCCAGCAACCGCGCCAGGTACCCGGGATACGTGTCGCCTTCCGCCTTGCCGGCACCGGCCATGTTCGCACCGAAGGTGATACTGTCGCCGAAGCAGACGATCTTCGCGTGCGGCAGTTGCCGGTCCTGAATCGCCTGGAACACGGCCGTGGCGATGAGCCGATACCCGGCCGCAGTTGGGTGCACACCGTCCGCTGACTTGCTGTTCGCCTCGTTGCGGAGTACGCACCCGGCGCCTGGCCCGATCTCGCCCAGGACGGTGAACAGTACATTCAGGTCCACGAGCACCGCACCGCTCTCCTTGGCCACGGAGCGCACCGCCTCGTTCGCCTGGCGGATGACACCGCTCGGGCCAGCCGTGCCGTAGAACTCCGCCGGGTGCCGCGTCAGCAGGTGCGGCTCGTAGCACGGCGGGATGGTCATCAGGATGAGTTTCGCGCCCGTGTCGCCGATGCGCTTGACCAACTGCTGCAGGTTGGTGCGGTACTCGGCCAGCGGCACGGCGTTCGCGTGGTTCAGCACGTCGTTCGTGCCGGCCATGAGCACGACCAGGTCCGGTTTCTCGGGCAGCACGTCCCGGTCCAGGCGCGCCAAGAGGTCGCGCGTGTTGTTCCCGCCAATGCCGGCGTTCACGACGCGCGCGGGCGCCGCCGTCCCTTCGGCCGCCACGACGACACCGCCCATAGCCATTGCCGCCACCACACTCACTGCGGCTGTCAGGCGCATATCCGTCTTCTCCTCGGTACACCGCCGGCCAGTGGCGCGGGCCCGTCCCGCGTCACGCCGGAGAAGGTAGTGCGAAGGGACAGAGAGATCAAGGGACCTATCGGCCATTGGACGCATGTCAGTTCCGTAGGGTGTTTCCTTGATGGAAGCAAGGCGGACGGCAATACCCTATCGATAAAGTCCCGCGAGTCAATCTGTGTCAGGCGGGTCAGTGCTCCAGCCTGTCCCCAGGCTGGAGCGCTTCGCCGCGTGTGCAGGTGCGTTCGGCCACGGTGTTCTGACGGGAGAGTGGACCGCAGCGCCACGACTCGTCGAAGGGCGTTTGGAACGCACCGCGCACCGGCGTGCGGACACGCCGGGGGTACCGACTTGCATCCGTGGTACTACCACACCTACGGAACTCTGCCGAGTTTCGGTGGCGAAAGCGTGAAACGGGGGTACCGTACAGCCGCAACACGCGAGGCACATCGAGCATGGCCAGATACTCCAACGCGACCGAGCGGTCGTGCATGCGGCACATGCACTACATGCTGCCGCCGGCTGACCGTCTGATCGGGGCCGGCCTGGACCGGACTATGCGCGGCCCGCTTGCGGCGCGGACAGCACCACCAAGTTTCGCTATGACTCCTGCCCGAGATTCGAGGGAGGCACTGATGGACTCTGCCCAATCCATTGTGCGTCGGCCGCTGCGGCTCGCGATAGCGGCCGGCATGCTGGCTTTCGTCGCACTGCCGGCGACGCGCGCCGAGAGCGATCTCGCGCGCGCCTACCAGATCATCGCGACAAAACAGTTCGTCGACCTCACCCACAGTTTCGGTCCCGACAGCCCAGTGTGGCCAGGTTTCGGCCAGGCCAAGATGACGCCGGCGGGCAATCCGAAGACGCACGAGGCGTATACGATCGCCAAGGACGGCTTCCACACCACCGTCTACGAGATCGTCGGGCAATACGGCACGCATGTCGATCCACCGGCGCATTTCGCCGACAACGGCATCACGATGGACGAGATCCCGCTCAAGCAGATGATTCTGCCGCTCATCGTGGTCGACGACACGCCGTTCCTCGCCAAAGATCCAAACCACGCGTTCTCGGTAACCGACCTGATGGCGTGGGAGCAACAGCATGGCCGCGTGCCGAACGGATCGTTCGTGGCGCTGCGCACCGACATGTACAAAGATTTCGACGGCAATCCCGAGCGCTTCAAGCACTGCCCGTTTCCCGCCTGGGCGTTCGAGACGATCAAGTTCCTTTACGAGGAACGTGGCGTGACGGCGACCGGACACGAGGCGTTGGACACCGATACGACCGACAAAATGGATTCGGAGACCTACATCCTGCAGCACGGCCACTATCAGATCGAGGTGATGGCCAATCTCGACAAGGTGCCACCAACCGGCGCGCTGATCGTCGTGACCTGGCCGAAGGTGAAGAATGGGCTGGGGTTCCCGGCGCGGGCGTTCGCGATCCTGCCGTGATCGCCGCCCCTCACGGTCGGAACCAGATATCGACCGTGATGTCTTCGCCGAACGGGACGCCGACGCCCTCGGCGTGCGGCCAGCCGGGCGGCTGCGTGAAGGCGGACGACGAGATGTCCGACGAGCACTTGCGGCCGTCGGCCAGTTCGAGTTCGAGCCAGAACCGGCGCACCTTGAACCAATCCTTGCCGGTGTTCAGCAGCACGAACCGGTTGCGGAACGCGAGCGTGGCCATGGCGGCCGGGGTCAGCGGCACGGACACTTTCTCGGCCCAGACGCCCTTGCCTTCGTCGCCGCCGGCCGGCGCCATGGGCCCGATCTCGATGCCGTTAACCATCGCGGAACTCCCGTACTGCCCCGAGCCGCCGGACAGCCCGATGCCGTCGTAGTGCAGCCAGCCCTGCTTCGCACCGCGCAACAGTCCGACCGTGAGCCCCGGCACGGGCATCGGGCCCGGCTCAGTCCGGAACGCGCCACTGTCGCTCTGCAGCGTCCGCTGCAGAAGCTTGCCCTTACTCTCCAGGCGCATGTCGGCCCAGCAACCCCAGTCGCCCTCCGAGTTGTCGGCCCTGCCCACGTCGGTCACCAGCTTGATCCGCACCGTCTTGCCGGCCCAGGCCGAAAGGTCGGCTTCGATCGGCAGCCAGGCGTGCGTGGTCACGGTCTGCTCCCCCGCCTGCGTCTCCGTGCCCTGCTCGTCAACGACCACGACTTGGTAGAGAATGCCGTCGCCTAGGTAACTGCCGTCGCCTTTACCGACCACGGCGCGGAACGCCGCGGCGGGCGCGGCCGGCAACGCCACCGGCGCGTAGCGCGCAAAGACATACCCCGCGCCGCCCTTCCATGGCGGATGCATGAACAGCCCATTCCTCGCCACGCCGTCGCAGCGCAGCCCGTCCTTGGCGACGGCATTTGCGCCGCTCTCGCCAGGGTCAGCCTGCTCCGGCTTGCCGCGGAAGCACATGCCGGTTTCCCACGTCTCGGGCAGCGCCGCCACAGCCGCGTAGTCCTGCAGCGTCAACAGCACGCGGTCCGCGTGCTGTTCCAACCCGCCCGCCTTGACGCAGATCGCCAGCGGTTCGGCAGCCTCCTGTGTCGGCGGCGCCAGGTCGAAGCTCACGGACGCGGGAGTATTCGGCCGGAGCTTCACCGGTTTCGCCGTACCCGCGGCAGAGACCTCGCCATCCGCCGCCAGCGCCAGGCTGCTGCTGACCGTGACCGTCAGATTCACGTTCTTCTCCAGGCTCACCGACACGTCCGCCAACGGCACGACCGTGAAATCGATCCAGGCACCCTCAAACTGCAGCCACACACGCTGGCCAGGGGTGGCATCGGCCGGGATAGCGGCCGCGTGCGCCTCCTTGCCCTGCACCGCGACCTGCTCGCCGGCAATGACCGTGTCGCGCTCGCACTTGAGCTCGACCGCCGCAGCCGGCGTCCCGCCCACCAGCAGGTAGCTGAACGCGCCCTTGACCGGCACGACGTAGGTCAGGCCGCGCGATGTCCGCAACTCGGCCGGCCCGAGTTCCTTGTTCTCCTCGTCCAGTGCCACGGCGCTGACTGCGCCGATGGCGAACCCGCAGTCGCTGTTCTCGAACGGGATGATCTCGAATTTGTTTTCCGGCAGGAACCGGCAGATGCCAACTCCGTTGGACGCGGCCTTGGGGAAGCGCGCGAACCGGCCGCGGCCGTCGACATAGAGGTACGCTGGCGTCACGGCGCAGTCACGACGCTTGCCGTCAGCGTCGCCGCTGAACACGTCGATCGTGCCATCCTCGGTCCAGCCCACGTAGCCGTTCGGCGGCAGATCGAGCTGGCGTCCGAACGCTGTCACCTGCATCCGTTCTGTCGGACTGCCGTTGACCACCGTCATGCAACCGTTGCTGTACTTGGTCGCGACCTGCGAGCGCTGGTAGGCGCCCGTGGCCATGGCAGCGGTGCTGTCGACGAGCTTGCCGTCGGCCGTGGCGTACAGGATCTCCTGCGCGCTACCCAGCGTGTAGCGGCTGTGCAACTGCTGCAGCATGTAGTAACCGCGCAAGCGCCGGCCCTGCCCGCCGTCGCCCGCGAAGAAGCCGGGGTGCCCGAACGCCACGGTCGCGGAAAGGAAACGGTCGATCGACGCGTCGACTTCCTCGGACGTCTTGCCGAGACTGAAGTCCTGACCGTAGAACATCTCGACACTGCCCATGCCGAAGTTGCAGCACAGGTCGTGCATCTTGCGCAGGTCGAAATCGACGACCCACGGGTTCTTGGGAACGCGGTAGCTCTGGTCCTGCGCATAGTTTCCGTCCGTCAGCCCGCAATACGGGAAGTGGTTCGGGCCCTCCGAGTAGACCGGGCCATTCCAGGCGTTCTTCTGGTGCAGCATGATCTCGCCATAGGCGTAGAACACCGCGATGAACGTCCCGGCCCCGGGTACGCGCGCGTCGTAGTCGACGCGACTCCATGGCGTGACCGACGTGTGCACGTCGCAGTAGGCGGTCGAGAACCGGAACTTCTTCTGGATGATGTACGGCAATTCCGAGGCGTACTCGATGGCACGCGCCGGCTTCGGTGCGTAGCAACGCATCCACGCCGTCTGGAGTTGGTTGTCCGACGTGCGGCTGATCAGGTCGGGGCTCCAGTACTCGTTGACCGGCGCGAAGTCGGTGAAGTTGTTGTATGGCCCGTAGACGAACCCGAGCTTGTCCTGCATGACCCGAGCGTAGTTGTACTGCCCTTCGTCGCCGCCCTTGCCCGGCGCCGGCCGCGTGCGGAACGTGAAACTCTCGCCGCCGTCGCGCCAGCCGGTCTCGTGGTCGGTGATCAGGATCTCGGTCATGCCGTAACGATGCATCCTAGTCCAGTGGGCAATATCGCTGTCGCGATTGCCGGCGCCGTGCGCGATCCAGACGTGCGTGCCGGCCACGTGCTTCCACGGCGACATCGGGTTCGGGATCGTGGGCAGAACTTCCTCGAGACGCGGCGACACGACCAGGAAGAAGCGCTCGAAGCAGTCGTTGCACTTGCCGTCGGTCTTCGCGGTGTAGCGCACGCCGCCGTTGTAAGCGACCGCGCCGTCCTTGACCTCGTTCTCCGCCCACGGCATGCTGGCGTTGGACAGCGTCCAGTCCGTGTGCCCGGCCAAGAGCAGCGGCGTCTCGGGCGCGCCGGACACAACGACCGCCGGACGTACGCCCGAGCCGTAGCCGCCGTAGGTGTAGTACGGCATCGTGACCAGGCGCGGATTCTCCAGCCCCTGGGCGCGCCCGTACCGCACCTCCGCCACCTGCCCGCCCGGCGCCACCGTGTCAATCACCAGCGACTTGTTCCAGAGCCGGTACGTGTGCGTGACCTCGGCCGCCGCATCGCCGGCGGTGAACCGCCAGCGCGACACGACCGTGTCACCCTGCAACTGCGTCCCGAGGTGTTCCGCCTTCTCCGGAACCACGGCCTCTTTCGGCCCGACCAGGAACACGCCGCCGTCGACGCAGGGTCGAATCTCGCCGCCCCGACCGTCCCAGCGAACCGAGATGTCCGAGAAGCGGCCCGTCTTGGGCTCGAGCCGGTACGCGAGCTTGCCGTCCGTCCCGTCATAGGCGAACACGAACGCATCGCCGTCCTGCCGCACGCTGGTCTTGAAATCCTTCGTCAAATTGTCGGGCAGAATCGTCTCGAGCCGGGTCGGGAACGGCAACTTGCCGGGGCCGGTGTTCGTGCCCACGCCCTGCCCGGGGAACATCGGAATGCCGCGTTCCGGGCGCGGCTTGAACGTCAGCGCGGGGAACTTTTCGGTGAACACGGCCAGGTTGTCAAAATACAGCGACCGATCCTCGACGTTCCCACCGTTCGTGATCCGGAAACCCTTGAACTTGCCCCCCCCCGCCACCGCCTGGATCTGCTCGGGTGTCAGGCGCCGGTGGCACAGGAACCACTCCTTCCAAGTGACCGTGGCCAGGTGGATGTCGAACTCCTTCCCGGCGCCGTCCTCGAACAGCGCGGAGACACCGACCGATGGCGTGCTGGTATCACGCGCGTACGACCAGACGTTGCCGTACACCCAGCAACTCACGGCATCGAACGGCTGCGTGATGACGATCGGGTTCGGCGGCAGAATGCGCACGTCCGGAGACGCGCCCTTCTTCTCCGCGCGGTAGGTCAGCTTGCCGACGTAATCGCCCCAGATCTGCTGCTCGCGCGTGCGCTCGAACGCGGCCACGGAGTCCTTGACCTCGACCGTCCAGCCGGTCAGGTCCTCGAAGTCGACCAATGGCGGGTGGTCGTCCGTGGTGCGGTTCGCCCAGTCCATCTCGTACGGACGCTTCCCGACCTTCTCCTCCTGCGCACCCGACAACCCGGCAACCCCGACCAGCAGACAGCACACGATGAGGTGACGCATCTGGTTCTTCTCCTTTGTGGATTTGGCCCACCGCTACGATAGCATGGCGAGAGGCACAGTCCAGATTGCAGTGTGGCCAAAAAAGCAGGCACGTGGCCCGGTTGGCAGGCGATCGGGGGTCCAGTGGCTCGGACCGTCCCGGGCCGAAGCAGAGTGCGCTCGGCCGGTCTCCGGCCGAGGGTCTCGGGCCGGGACGGCCCCGAGCACCTTGCTGCGGTCCCGGAGGTCCCGCGCCACAGCGCTCAACCGCAACCGCGTGCCGCCTTCGTCCACAGCCGGCTCAGGTCGGCAACGCGCAGGTTGCAGGACTCGGCCATGGCGGTCGCCTCATCGATATTGCCGATCACGTTCCACGGCTCGTGCGCGTCGGACGTGATGACAACTTCGATATCGTACTCCTGCGCCAACTCCCAGAACTTGTGCAACGGGTAGGAACGACGTCGTCCGTCCGGGGTCTCGATCACCGGCTTGCGCAGGCCATAACCATTGATCTCGATCGGCATGTGCAGATCCGCCGCGGCCTGCAGCATGTCGCGGCTGCACGCTTCCGCGTCGCGGTCCCAGGGCAGGTAGCTGCAGCCGAAGACGTCCGGGTGTGCGATGAACGCGAACAGGTCGCACTGCATGCCCTCGATCACCCACGCGGTGTAGGCGCGCAGCCTCTCAACGTCGCGTATGCCGCTGTGAGCGCCAACCCACTGCCCCTGGTACGGGAACCAATGGACGGCGCCGATGAGGTAGTCGAACCCCAGCCGCCCCAGGAGCTCGTCACGGTAGTACGGCTCATAGGCAGGATCAACGTCGCACTCCATGCCTTTCAGGACGGTCAGGGCCGGGAACGCCTCGCGCGCCGTGTCGATCTCGCGACAGTAGTCGGCCAGTTCGCTGGAGTGCATGCGCACGTCGAGCCAGCGATTGTCCGGCAGCGCGGCGTGGTCGCTGAACCCGAGCACGCCCACCCCGGCCGCGAGCGCCGCTTGGCAGTAGTCCGCCGCAGCGCCCTGCGCATGCTTGCACCGGCGTGTGTGGGTGTGGAGATTCGCCAAGATTTTAGGACGCGTATCTGATGTCATACCGAATACTGTGTTACGGAGCGGAAATCAGGACCTGCGAGAGACCACTGCGAGTAGAAACGAACGGTCGCGACCGCAGAACCATCGCGACAAAACTCGGAGGGCTCCGGAAGGGAAGTAAGGTACACTGCGGGCAGACCGAATCCAGCTGAGAACTCGCATCGTCGCAATGCCTCAGAACCTGTGAGAGAACCGGCACACTATGGAACCCCGGTTCTCCGTAACCAGGGGCGGCGGGTTGCGAGAGCCTGCCTCCCAGGACACTCGACGGAACCCCTGGATCGACTTCTCTACACCTTCTGACGCAATATCAATGCCGTCGGATCGCTTTGGCACGCTGAACGGCGCACCCTATATTTGCCGCCACACACGGATTTCCACGGTATTCCACGTCTCGCTCGAGTCAGGGAGGGAACCCCATGAAACCCTTGCTCTTCGGCCACGCCCGGCGCACGATCACGCCGACTGTGCCGGTCTCGTTGGCCGGGTACTTCAACATCCGCATGTGGACCGGCGTAAAAGACGACCTGTACGTCCAGGCCCTGGCGCTGAAACAGGACAAGACCCTAACCGTCCTCGTCCATTTCGATCTGATCGGGGTCTACGGCGAGGTCCTGGATGGGGTGCGCTCCGGGTGTGCGGACCTCGCAGGGCTGAAGAGGGAACACATCCTGCTGACCGGAACCCACACGCACACGGCGCCGGAGATCCGGCCGCACCCCGGGTGGTCGAACCCCGAGTACAACCGCGCGGTCGTGGCACAGGCCGTGGCGTGCGTGCACGACGCGGTGGCCGCACTGCAGCCGTGTGAGAAAATCGTCTACGGCCAGGCGAGCGACGACCGGTTCGCCTTCAACCGCCGCTACTGGATGAACACCGGCGCGGTGATCACCAACCCGCCGCGCTGCGATCCGGGCATTGTGCGACCGGAAGGTGTGATCGATCCGGAGATCGGCCTTCTCGGCTTGGCGGTGGGCGGGAAACTCCAGGTTCTGCTCACCAGCATCTCGAACCACACCGACACCATCAGCGGCTGCGAAGTCTCCTGCGACTGGCCTGGATTCCTGCGCCGCAAACTCGAGGCCGCTGTGCCCGGGCTGCTGGTCATGCCGCTGACCGGCGCGTCCGGCAACATCAATCACTTCAACCCGCACGGACCGGCCGAGCAGTCCGGGTACGACATCGCGCGCCGGATCGGCGAAGGCTACGCCGAGTCCATACTCCCGGTACTGCCCAAACTGACAGAGAGCGCATCAACCGATCTGGCCGTCGCGGCGACGGCATTCACGACCGGACCGCGCGAGATCAACGACAACGAGTTGGCCGAGGCGCGCGAACACGCCGCCAAGTACACGTTCGACGAGAACTACACCCTAACGTCGGAAGACCTGGCAACGCGCTCGCCCGCAGCGCTAAAATACTTCGCCGACCGCCTGCTCAAGGTCGCCGCTGACCGCACGCACAAGACGTTCGAGGTGCGCGCACTTGGCATCGGCGATGCGGTCATCGTCAACCTGCCCGGCGAGCCGTTCGTCGAGATCGGCCTCGCCATTCGCAAGGAACTCTGCAAAGGGCGCCCGGCCCTGATCGCGACCCTGAACCAGAATGCCGGGTACATCCCGAACCGCTGGAACTTCGGCCGTGGCGGCTACGAAACCATGCCGCTCTCGTCGCCCTACTCCGTGGGCACCGCCGACCTGCTGCTCGACGCGGTCCGCAAGGCCCTGGCCGACCTGAGCGGAAGGAAACGGGCGCCGACACGTAAGCCCGCGGCGCGCAAGTCCACCCGCAGCAGCTAGTACTCGACCGCCAAGAGTCTTTCCGCAGTCTGCTTGCCGTGTGCGTGCCGACCCCACCGGCCTTGTGCCGGTGGTGAAGGAGGTTCGTTGGCTGGGTGGACCCCCGGGTTCCCCCCCCCATTTCCCCCTTCTTCGGGCGGAGCGCGTGGCCACGCGCTCCGCCCGAAGAAGGGGGGGTAGGCGGAGCGGTTAGCCGTTGAACCCGCTTCACCACCGGCACAAGGCCGGTGGGGTCGCCAATCCGTTCCTCCCGCGCAGTTCGTTGCGTCTGTGCGGACACATGGTAATGTGCAACGCATGGAATCATCTCGCACAATGAGTTTTGGCCTCTTTGACTACGCGGCGTTCCTCAGCTTCTTTGCCTATGCCGCAGGTTCTGTCGTGATCCCGGTCGCGCTGGTTCTGCTGGCGCGCGATCTGGGGTTCTCGCTCGAGAGCGGCGGCATGACCGCCGGCGGCGCGCTGCATCTCGGCCGCACGGTCCCGATGGTGGGCTCCATGCTGCTCTGCGGCTTTGCGGCCGGACGCTGGGGCAAACGCCGAACCTTCGGCGTCTCGGTTGTCCTGATGGGAACCGGAGTGGGACTCTGCGCCATTGCCCCTGGATACGGCATCCTGTTCCTGGCTTTGGTCATTGCCGGAATGGGCGAGGGCGTGATCGAAGGACTCGCGACGCCGTTCGTGCAGGACTTGCACCCCGCTGAACCCGGCCGCTACATCAACTTCGCGCATGCATTCTGGTCGATCGGGGTACTGGCAACGGTCCTCGTCTCCGGCGCGTTGCTTTCGCTCGGCATCTCCTGGCGGCTGGTCACCGGCGCAGTGGCGGCGTGCGCGTTGATCCCCGCGGCCATGCTGCTCCTGCCGTCCCGCAGCGCGCGCAAGTTCCCCGAGCACCCGGCCCCCCTTCACTGGAAAACCGTCTGGGGCCACGCCATCGTGATTCTCCGCATTCCGCGCTTCTGGCTGTTCTTTGTGGCCATGTTCGTGGCCGGCGGCGGGGAGTTCTGCCTGACCTTCTGGTGCGCAAGCTACATCCAGTTGAACTTCAGCTCCTCCGCCTGGGCGGGCGGCGTCGGGACGGCCTTCTTCGCCTTAGGCATGGTCCTCGGCCGGACCGGTTGGGGGTACTTCATCAAGCAGCACCAACTGCGTGCGCTCATCGTGCTCTCGGCACTGGCAGGGACAGCGATCACCCTGTGCTTTCCCGTTCTCCGCAACCTGTGGCTTTTCTTCGGACTGCTTTTCCTCGCCGGGATCGCCACCGCGCCGTTCTGGCCCAGCGTCCAGAGCTACTCCGTCGACCGACTGCCAAACACGGACACGACCATGCTGTTCATCCTCCTGTCCTGCGCCGGCGTCCCCGGCTGCGGCGTCTTCACGTGGCTCATGGGATACATCGGCAACCAGGGCGGTGGACTGCGGCAGGCGTTCTACCTGGTCCCGGCGTGCTATCTGATCCTGGCGCTTCTGATCGAGTGCGACCGCTTTTGCACCCGCAGACCGGCAGACACGCCTCTGTCCACTTGATATGATCGGGCGGTCTGCCGCCCGGGAGCCGCTGACGCAATACGTCGTGGGCCCGCACGCGCCTTGCCGTGCAGCGGGGCTGGGCGCATATTGTCAAGAGGCGACACTCATTGCCCCATGCGGCGAGGACAGCGAGGCAAGATGACACAACGACCGAACATCGTTCTGTTCGTTACCGAGCAGCACCGCGGTGACTGCCTCGGCATCGAAAGTCATCCCGTGCTGATGACGCCGAACATGGACGCCATCGCCGGCGCCGGCGTCCGATTCACCCGCGCCTACTCGAGCTGTCCGACCTGTATTGCGGCGCGCCGCTCCCTTCTCTCGGGGCAGTTCCCGGCCACACATGGGATGGTGGGGTATCAGGAAAGCGTGCCGTGGACGATCACGCACACTCTGCCTGCCGTCCTCGCGGATGCCGGCTACGAGACCTGCTGGGGCGGCCGCAGCATGCACCAGCACCCGCCGGACAGCCGGCTCGGGTTCGAACACGTGGTGAAGATGGATTACCGTCACCCGAACGAGTACATGGCGTTCTTCCAGCAACGCCGCCCGGACGACTGGGAGGGCGTCTACGGCACCGGCGTCATGCACAACGACTGGACGGCGCGGCCATGGCACTTGGAGGAAGACCTGCACCCCACGAACTGGACCGTCCACGAAGCGCTCCGGTTCCTGCGCGACCGCGACGCGTCCCGGCCGTTCTTCCTGGTCGTGTCGTTCCTGGCCGCGCATCCGCCCCTCGTCCCGCCCGCCTTCTACCTGGAGCGCTACATCCGCACCGGCGTGCCCGCCCCCGTGATCGGAGACTGGGCTATACCGCCGCCGAACAGTGGCAAAGGCATGGATGTGTCCGCCAGCGCGGTGGCGCTGTCGGGCGAGGCCCTGCTCTGCGCCCGGGCCGGGTACTACGGACTGCTGAACCATGTAGACGATCAGATCCGCCGCATCGTCAATCCGGTCGGCGGCGTGGACCGAATGACGGCGAACAACACGGTCGTCGCGCTGACGAGCGATCACGGCGAAATGCTCGGCGACCACCACCTGTGGCGCAAGACCGTGCCGTACGAAGCGTCGGCGCGCATCCCCCTGCTGCTGCGTGCACCGCCGCGTTTCGGCATCCATCCCGGAACGGTCGTGAGTGAAGCTGTCGGCCTGGAAGACATCATGCCCACGCTTCTGGAGTTGGCCGGCGTCGCCATCCCGGACACCGTAGAGGGCCGGAGCCTGCTGTCCCTGGCGCGCGGCGAGAAGCCGAAGTGGCGCCCGTACATCCACATCGAGCACGCACCGCTGCACCACACGCTGACCGACGGCAAGGAGAAGTACATCTGGTTCGCCGCCGACGGTCGCGAGCAGTTCTTCCGCCTGACCGATGACCCCACGGAATGCCGCGACCTCGCCCAGGTTCCAGAGGAAGCACCGCGAGTCGCCCACTGGCGCAGTCAGCTCATCGAAGAACTGCAAAACCGGCCCGAAGGCTTCAGCGACGGCACGCGACTCATCCCCGGCCGGCCATACCCGGCCGTGTGCCAGCACAAGCACGCCGACGGATAGCTGGACCCGCCGCGAAAAGGTCTGGCAACGTCCGTCCAGACCGTGGATGGTGAATGGTTGATGGTTGATGGTTGATGGTTGATGGTGGATGGTGGATCCTGGACCCCATTGACGTGGTTTGGCACGGAAACTCGTCCTGGCACGTCTTTCCCAACGGACCGACGCCGGCAGCGCTGCGACTATCCACCATCGACAATCCACGATCTACGACTCCGGTACCTTTTCGCGGCCGGTGGATGGTGGATCGTGGATGGTTGATGGTGGACGGAACGCCAGCCCCAGACACGTTGAGGAAGACGCCTTTGGCCGGTGTTTCACACCAGATTGTCAAGTCCTGGTCTCCG